>JFJP01040215.1_pt1 | contig 19459 bp, 22 predicted proteins | sample 431651 | NCBI WGS metagenome assembly JFJP01 (sample SAMN02602958, study PRJNA72255) | Microbial mat metagenome, whole genome shotgun sequencing project. | biome: fresh water; feature: sink hole; material: water; isolation source: purple microbial (photo- and chemosynthetic) mats found in...
TTCCAGCATCTACTAATGACATAAATTCATCATCAACAAGTATGCTAATATTGATTGCTCCAAAATCATAATTCTTTTTACAATTAATAAAATCTAAAGAATCTGGATGTTTATACCAAAATGAAGCTAAATTTGCTGCACGTCTGGCCTTTCCTCCACTTTTAACAGTATCAGAAATTGATTGAATAACTTTCATATATTCAATTGGACCACTTGCTTTACCACCAATAGATATTGGTGAACCGGATTCTCTTAAATTTGAAATGCAAAATCCAGTTCCTCCTCCACCAGCATATACTGTAGCACAAGTATTCCACATATTAATGATCGAATCCATTGTATCTTCTAATCCAACAACAAAACATGCAACTAAATTATTATTATATTTAGATTGGTGTTCAGTATTATTCCACGAATTAATTAAACATGGTGAATTTGGTCTAAATACATTATCATTTAATAATTTTTCAAATGTCTGAATTTGAGTTCCATTTTCGCCAATACAAGTTGCTACTCGACGATGTACTTCTTCAACAGTATTTTCATCAGGATTCATATATAATGATTTATAAACTGCAATAGCATTTTCACTTCGTTTCATTTATTATTCTCCAACTAAATTATAATGTATTTTTTATCATTTTATATACCATTGTATCTCGATATGCTTTACTTCGAGCATATCTAAATCTATCTGAAATACCAATTCTTTCAGAATTACTATTATCTGGAATTAATTCAACTTGATCTGATGGATTACCACTTGACATTATGTCATTAATTAAAACTAAATCTTTTTTATTACAATATACAATTGCATTTTCACCAGCACTTCTACCTGCTCTATGAACAAGCTGTGCTAATGATGATATTGACATACGTATACTATTACCAACATCTTTATTAAATACATCAATACTTGGTATATATAGAGCTCGAACTTTTAAATTAACACCAACACCAACTGATGTTGTTGCCATTATTGAATATATTAATCCTTTAGCAAAAAGTTGCTCAACAAGATAAATATCATCATTAGCATAGGCTCTAGTTATATTATTATTTGAATCTTTTTCTTCAGCCATTATATATCCAAATCCATGAGCTATTGATTCTTGTAAAAGTTCATCTTTCATATTTATAAATTTTTTAAATAAACCCTCAGGAGAACTTTCTAAATTTTTAGCTTTAAGTGCTTGTGATGAAAGTGTTGGTTCTGGTGGTTTTGGATTCAATCCAAATCGTCGTCTAGCTTGAGATGAATAATTAACATCTACTGAATGTCCTTTTATTCCTAATATTACTCTCATATCTCGGCGTGGAGTCGATGAGATTATATTTTTAGAAAATTCAGTAATTTTATTTTTACTAAAAATTGCAATAAGATTATTACTATTACGACCTTTAATTTGTTCTATAATTAATTTTGGTATATCTTTTTTTACTAAATCTGATGGTAAAACTGTTATATTAGCTTTATTTTTTTCACCATCAATTCTAGTTTGTCCAGGATTATATATACCAGATCCATATCCAACATATATAAATTTATTTTTTGTAGAAACTCGTGCATCTAAATAATCCATAATATATCTTGTTGTCATTGGATTCAATGATCCGGTTAATATTGCAACTGATGTACCAGGACTCTCATTAGCAACTTTAATATTATTATAAAGATGTCGTACTTTATCAGATTCAGAATCTTCAGTTTTATTTTCAGATTTAAATCTTTCTTGAACTTCATCTATTACTACAATTTTTGGATTATATTTTTTAATTAATTCTGATGCAAAAGAATATGTGCATGTAATTGCCAATGATGTTTCTGTTGGTGGATTAGCTTTAGCTTCTGCCATCATTTTTATTCCAGTCCATCTTTTAATTATTAATTGAATATAATTATACTCATTTGGATCTAATGTAGTATTATATATATCAAGTGGAACTATTCCAGTTGGAGTTATATGATTAAAAAATGGAGCAATCATAAATGCTGGTAATTCCCGTGATATTATAAGTTCGAAAAATGTTTCTTGTAATAATCGTTCAACTTGTGCTGCTAATAATTTTGTTTCTGCTACCCAAATTATTTTTGGAATATTATTTGGTGTAGCTGCTTTTAATAATACTTTATATGCTTCAATAATTGGTCTAGTTTTTCCTGCAGATGGAGCAATATTTATAAATAAATTTACAGGTTTATTTCCAATTAATGATGATGTAATAAAATGTTGCCAAGGTTTATCTGTAAATCCAGGTTTAGTTAGTCTATCTTGTGGTGTAATTGGAGTTGAATGAAATGGACTTCCAGTTCGTGCAATAATAGCATTTCTATTAGCATCTAATAAATGAGATCCTGGATTTGATGTAATTCCAGTAGTAAGTGAAGGATGTTGTCCACCAAATACTTCTTCGATTAATTTTTTATTATCCATTGTTTACTCTTTAGTTGCTGCATATATTGTAGATATAGTATCCAATGTTAATGGATAGTGATGTCCACTTGTTACTGGATCCATCCATGCAGATTTTGTTTTAGCTGGATTTAATTTTTTAGCTTCTAATAAAGCTTCATCGGTAAATAAAGGAAAAAGCGCTAAAGTATCTCCATCGAAATCAAGACCTTGAGAAGTTACACTTAATCCACTAACAATAATTGCATTACCTTTGGGTAAAACTTTAATTGTTCCTGAATAATATGAATTTCTAGATACTACAGGATCTCGTTTACATAAAATATCTTTATCTCCAGCAATTTTAACAATTAAATCCATTATATCATTTTTAAATTGGCCAGTAACTTTATCTGGATATTTATTAACTTTATGATTAAAATCTTGTAATTTATGATCATTAATCTCAGAAACATCACAATTCATAAATGTTGCAATTTGTTCTTTAATGTTTTGATTATTAAAAACTTCATGAATAAAAAACGGTTGATATAAAGTTAATACTACATGCCATGGAATCCCAATTGTTCCAAGAGGAATACTTGGATCTGATATTGCAACAAGTCTTGCTGAAAAATCAATGGTTTTCTTTAACATTGATCCTTGAAATAATCCTTGTTTACCTTTAATTTTAGATTGAATCCATTTATAAATTCCAATTGCTGTTTTTTGGATATATCCAGTAAACATTTCAACAAGTGCTTCAGATTGTCCATTTTTTTGACTAACTAATAACAACATTTTTCCATACAATTCATTAATTTCAGATGAAAATTGGCGACCTTTAGTTTGTGTTAAACTTAAATCTCTAATTCCAGCTGGAAGTATTAATTGTTTATCGATTAGGATTAATTTTTTATTATCCATTAAAAATTTTGCAACTTCAGCTTTAATTGGTTTACACAATTTTGAAAAATCAAGCTGATCGAATATTGATACAAAATATATTATTCCGGTTTGACCAAATTCAGCTTCTATCAATTTATCATCTTTAAATTCATAACGTTTGTTTTCACTTAAAATATTTCGTAATTCACTTGAAATTCCAGTTACCATATCATACATAACTGGATTGATAATTTTACATGTTAAATCAATGTATCCAAATTTACTTTTTCTTGCATCACTTCCAATATTACCAAAAATTTCTTCAGACCATAATCCTTTAGGGTCAAAATTATTTTTATTGATTGAATATATGTTTGAAGATGTAACCTCTCCAAGTCTATTCTTAATAATAAATTCTTCAACATTAAGTAATTGTAATTGCATTTTTATACCCAATAAAATATACTGTGGGGATATTTCACCCCACAGTAATCTTTAAAATGTTTCATTCTCATTATCAAATAAATATAAATGTAGTCTTGGTACAAAATTATATCCATTTTTGATACACAATCTTAATGTTTCAAGACTAGCTTTTTTAACTAATTTTGAAAATTCTTCAGGAGAATGAGCTTTACGATTTGGTGTTAATGGCATCATGTAAATAGTATTTAATTTAATTTTTGCCATTTCAATAAATACTTCGGTTATTGTAGCATATTTTGGATCGTTAACAAATTTAAAAGAATATGTAGTATATGTTTCTAATAATTCAGTTAATGGAAAAAGTGAATTATAATCAACATTGAAATCTTTAATATACCAATCACGATCTAATTTAGGACTAATATTTAATTTAATTCTAGGTGATAAGTTTTTAATAAAATTAACATCTAATAAAGATCCATTCGTTTCAATTTCACATGAATCAAAATGTTTAAGTCCAATTAATTTTTTAAATAATGGATTATCTTTATATAATAAAGGTTCACCACCAGTAATCATTAAATTTTTAATAGCATATCCAGAAATTTCAACTAATTCTTTAATATAATCGTTAAAATTATCTTCTGTTATTATTCTAGCATCTTTACCTGTCCAAGACCAAGGAGTATCACACCAAGGACATCTACAATTACAACCAGCCAAACGAATTAGGATTGAAGGTTTTCCAATAAAACTCCCTTCACCTTGAATAGTAACAATAGTTTGAATTATATATAGATTTTCTTTAAAGTTCATCATATTAATCGATCGGAAGTGGTGTTTTAGAATTTTTAATTGTTGGTTTTCCAAACACAGTCATTAATGAATTGCAAATTACACAAGTATCTTCAGTGATTTTACTATATTTAGTACTAGTACTACATTTAGGACAATGAAATCGCCGTTCAGTATCTAAAAATGCAACATCCTCTAATATAGCAAAATCTTTACCACATTTTGGACAAACACTTTCAGATTCAAAAACAGACGCAGAAACAACAATACCACAATCCTTGCAATGGTATTTACTTTTATAATTGATATCTTTATTAAGATGATCTGTTTCTTCTAAACGATTGAATAATCGTTTTTCATTATCCGAATCTTTAGTAATAATTGGTTCTATCGGTAATTTAGTTTTTGATTTAACGGCAAATTCTCCTGCTGATTCTACTAAAATTTTAAATTTGCCTTCGATAGTTGTTTCTTCTTTAATTTTACTAAGAAGATCATTATTTTGTTGATTTAATGATGTCATCATTTTCGTTTCACACATTCGACAAGGTTTTTGATCACATGAAATTTCATCAATACATAATTCTTCTTCATGTCCACAATTTGGACACGAACACATTTCAATATTGTCTTTTATTTCAGCGTCAGATATTTTTGATTTTAATCTTTCCAAATCGTCCATATTTATCACCAGGTAATTTGAACTTTACAATTGCAATTATAACATACTCCTAATATTTTCATTATACCATCATCATCTAAATCTGGATTTGTCTTAAGTGAAATATTTCCACAATTAGGACATATTCGAAGTTGACTAAATGATACATTAGGTCCAGCATATCTTGCAATAGGGCCAAGATCAACAATTCGTGTCATGGCACTTATCAATTTTGGTTCATCTAATGATGCAACCATCATTATATTATCTTTAATTATATCTGTTATTAATATTAATTGATTTAATCCTAATGGATTTTTTGTCCAAGCAACAGTTCCAACTGGAATTACTTTAATTTGAACTGTATCCTTATACATCATTCCAGATTCGAAATCTGATACTAATGATAATGGATGGACTTCAAGTTCTTTATTTATTAAAAAATATTGTTTAATTGGAATTATTGGAATATAATCTGGAGAAATATCACCTTTACATCTAAATGCTATTTCATTAGAACTTTTAAATGCATTCCCAATAGGAAGTTCATGTAATAAATTCATTATTTACCCTCATAATGTTTATCAACAATACTACATATAATGTGCCATATGAGTATATGTATTTCTTGTATTCGAGCAGTATTATTTGATGATACACTGATGCAATGATCTAATAATTCCATTGTATCATCATATTCTTTAATTGGACCACGAAACATAATAGTTTTCATTTGCCATTTTTTAGCTTCTTTTAAAGCGGCAATTACATTTTTTGAAGTACCACTTGTACTTATTCCAATTGCAATATCATTTTCTCTACCAATAGCTTCCACTTGTTTTGAAAAAATTTGTTCAAATGAATAATCATTTCCAATAGCGGTTATTGTTGATGTATCGGTAGATAAAGCAATTACAGGTAACGGCTGTCGTTCAGTTTCGAATCGATTTAAGAATTCAGCTGAGACGTGTTGTGCATCTGCTGCTGATCCACCATTACCAAATATTAAAACTTTATTTCCATTTTCAAAAGCTTCAATAAGACTTTTTGCTATATTTTTAATTTCACATGAATTGATTGGAATTGTATTTTCTACTGCAGATATATGATCTTTAACAATGCGTTTTATTAATCCCATGGTTTACCCCAATTTAGCTGGAAATCCGATTTTAGTTATGAATGAGTTTACAAGATCGTTTAATTTAACTTCAGATCGATTGGTTTGATACCAATGATGAAATATATAAGTGATTCGAAAATTCTCAAGAATGCATTTATTTAATTTGGAATTAAATAATATTGGATACTGAGCTGCCATTGTTAATATAAAATTATTAAGCTTTCTGCTTAAAGTTTCCCAATTAGTTGCATTTAAGAACATATCAACAATTCCATATTTATTAATAATGAATTCAAAAAATGCATCAAGTTGTTTATTTGAATATACATTCATTGGTGTAAATGTATCGATATTATGAAGCATATTACCTGCACGAAGATTTATCATATCAATATTCATATCATCATAAAATTCTGTATATATATTGCGTAATAATGAATCATCAATGGTTTGAATATTCGGATGTGTAATTAATTGATCATCTTTAAATTGATGTATAATTAAATCTCTAACTTTAAGCTGTGCAGTACGCATATAATTAACTGAATCGTATGTGAGAAACATTTGACTTGATTCAGTTTTATTTACATTTAATAGATCGCGATATCGTTGAAATAATTTCTCAAGTAATGTAAGTTGAAAGCGATCATATTTAATATATACTCCTAAACTATGAAGTCGAAAATCACCATCTACATTATCTGAATTGATATAATCGTAAAAAGACTTATATGCTAATGCAGTGAATGGACTAAAGGATATATCAGTTGATCCTGGATCCCTTCGAAGTATTCCTCTTAACCCAACCATTCCGCCTATTGCCCAATTACGTATGTACTTTTTGAGTTCTAATTCTTTATATAATTTATCCCAGACTTCATATTGTCCAGGAACTTTAAATTGATAAATAAAGTAGAATTTTTCTTGTATTTCTGGAAATTTTTCTAATACTTTTTTTGACTCTGATAAAGATTGCTTATTGAAATTATAAATAGCATCTTTAGTATTATATTGAGGATGTGCTAAGAATATTGGAATATCTAAAGAGAACATGTAATCATAAACTTGCCGTTCAGTCTCTAAATAATAATTATAATAATAAATAAATCTTCCAACATCAGTAGGACTAACATCACCAACAATAACAGAATATCCACCAGAATCCATAAATAACTTTGAACCAGGCACAGTATCAATATACTTTTCTTTATAACCTCGAATATTATTGATTGCTACACCTAATGTAGAATGATCAAAATTTATTTGTTTAAGACCATCGATAATAGAAATTAATGAGTGTTTAGTTTGTTGTACAATAACTTTATTATAATCAGTTTTCTTTCTAATTTCAATATCAGCTGTTGATTTTAAACAAGTTTGAAATGGATTACTTTCATCAATTTGAATATCATTACTTACATGTTTAATTCCATCTTTGAGTGCTTTACTTCCACCAACATAAACAAAATTCACAGTCTACCTCCACTTTCACTTTCACTTTCATTCGCTTCTTGCATAAGAGCTGCACAACATTCATCACAAAAACCACAATCTACTTCAGTTATAATTTCTGATGGAATAATAGGTAAATTCCAATCACCTTCAATTGCAACTAAGTTTCCACACATTCTACATAATATTTCTTCTGTTTAAATGGTAATTCCTTTCGCCAAGTATCCGCAGCTTGATATCCATATTTATTTGATATCCGATTATATTTTTCGTCAATATCTTTACCATATGTATACTTATTTCCGATAACATCTGCTGATTTAATTAGTTCACCAACATAGAATCCATGAATTGCTCTATGGCTCCACCCATAAAATTTATTATCTGTTCCCATTCCGGTTGAATGTGGATCTCCCCAACTTTTCAATCCTAACCAATCCTGAAATTTAACCTTAGCAGATTTATCAGCATATCTGGGAAGATTTTTAAGACTTCTTTCTTCTGGAGGAATTTTAGTGATCATCCATTTAGTTGTCTTAAATTTCTTCATTCGATTTGTTCTTGGATTTAAACGGCGTTCACGATGTTTATCTTTCATTGCAACAGCATATTCGCCTTCCGATAGTTCAGGCTTAGCTAATTCAATAATATATAATTCATCATCTTCAAATAAAGGAATTAAATATTCTCCTTCCTTAATAGATGGTTTAAATACTTCATTTAAAATTGTTGAGTTAATATCACTCATAATTAAACCTTCATCTTTAGCATAATATACATGTTTGGTTTAGGTTGTATAATAGCATATTTACCATTAATTTTTTTACCATTAAATATAACAACTTTACTTTTATCATCCCATTTGATTATTTTAATAGGACCTTTATCAAAAATATAAACTGTTCCACCACCATATTCACCACTTGGGATTCGACCTTTAAATTTAATCCATTCTTCAAGATTATGATCTGGTGTTTGAAATAATTGTATTTTAGTAGATGATAAATCAAGTAAATTTGGTAATTTTTTGGTGGCCCAACTTTTCAATACACCATCTTTTTCTATTCTGATATCAAAATGTATTCCAGCACGATCTGCATGGTGTTCATGTATTATAAATCTGGATCTCGATGATATTTCATTTTTAATAGCTTCAAGTATAAAGTTCATTTTATTTTTGCCATTTCTGGTGTAAATCTTTCAATTTGATTTGGAGGAACTATCATACATTTTAATCCAATGATAGATAGTGAATGCAATGTTGTGTAAGCTCCTCTAAATTTATTGATCGATAAATCTAAATTGACTTTAGTATTACTGCGATATTCACCAATTGAATATTTATTTGATAATGGTTGTAATTTAGAATTAAGATATATTCGGATGTCATCAATTTGTTGACGTTTTTTAAATGGACATATTACATGAAATGATGTTTTTCCAGTAAACCTTATGATTGGCTTAATAAATTGTGACATTAATTTATAAACATCAATTGTTGCCAGTTTAGCAGTTTTAAAATTAAAAAAATCAATATCTACTATTCCAAATTGTTCATATTGATTCATTGTTGAATATATAGTAGTTACTCGACCATGAATTAATTTTTCGTAATTATCAGCTGTTAATTTAAGAAATTCATTTTGCGTTTTTCTTCTAATTATTTGAACATTCACATCAGTGTTAATTGAAAGCATTATATCTCGACCTTTAACTTGGTCTAATAATAATGATTTATTGTTCATATAATACGAATGTGTATCTCGTTCCTTAAGACCAGTTGGATAATATTTATTTTTTATCGTTATAGTTTCGGGATGTTCAATTGCAGTATATTCTTCAATTGTCATTGAATAATCCTCAATTCTTAATGCTTTATTATATATATTTATTCTTGACCCTAATTTACGATAATATGGAAATAAGTTGATCTAACTCTATATTAACATCTTCTTTAATTTTAACAAAAACCTGATATTTACAACCAATATTTTCCATAATTGATTTAGCTTTATGTTTCATATCCAAAGCACCAGGTTTTGAACTTAAACTTAACTCATAATAAGTACGATTAAGAAGAGCACAATCATAGTCACAAGTTTTAGGATTCATAATGGGGAATTGTAGACTACCTTCATCTAAGAATGCCTTTTTCCCACACTCACTATAGAGTTTCCTTCGTGCAATGGGACTTTTTAGCTGTTGTATTTGAGGAATTCGATTAATAACTTCTTGAATAATTTCATTTAATTGAATATCTTTTTCTTCTTGATATTCAAAATTTTCAATAAGTATTTCTTCCATAATTTTTAGTTCTCCAAAAAGATTAAATAAGGTGAGCCAATAATTTGACCCACCTTATTAATTCTATTTATTCAAATATTTAGTCAATAATGTGAACACTTACACGCTTTTGATTTTTAGCGGCAATGTTTTCACTAATTGTTCGAACCGCGGATATTACACTTCCTCCAGTTCCAACTATCTTTCCAATTTCAGTTTTTGGAACGATGATGCTAATTACAGTTGATCTACTTCCAGATTTCTCTTCAATAATTACATCTTTAGGATCATCAACGAGTAAATTAACAATTGTTCTTACGAGTGCAGTAATGTTATTTTCTTCAGACATTTTGTTACCTTTTAAATTTCGTTAAAATTTCTATAAATAAAGTAGTTTCAGTTGCTGATGGATTTTTGATTATACAATATAATCTGTCAATATTGACGGTATCTGATATAAATATAATATGTGTTTATTAAATTAATATTTGGTGGATATTAATTTAATTATTTTTATCGTTGTCCAGGTTTATATGGATTTCGACCTTGTTGGTTAAATGGTACTTGACCTTGTTGGTTAAATGGTACTTGACCTTGTTGATTAAATGGCATTTGACCTTGTTGATTAAATGGCATTTGACCTTGTTGATTAGGATTAAATTGGACTGTTGGTTGTTGATTGGGATTGAATTGATTAGGATATTCCGGATTTACTGGTTCATCGTGAAATCGATTATCAATCTGAAATGGTTGTCCAACAAAACAATCCATCTCCATTTGTATTGCTTTTTCATACATCGTATTTAAAACTTTACTCATTCCAAAAGCTAAATCTGGAGTTAATGTAACTGAATGTTTAGTTTTATCCATCGAAAATGTAAGATTTATCGTTTTTACATTTCGTTGTTCTCCAGATATTTGTTGTTGTTTTACAGATGTCCAAACTGCTAATTGTTTACTGTTATTGGCAGATTTACTAAATTTAGCATATGGTAATACATTCATATCATTACCCATAGCACATTGATGAAGTATTTCAGCTAATCCAGCAATTTCTCGAGTAGCAAATTTTTGAGTAATTTTTCCATTTTTAAAATCATAAGTTCTATTTCCACCTTGATTTATTCCTGCTGCAAATGTCATCATAAAGAAAAATTTTTCTTTTAAATCTTTATAATTATTTGCCATATTTGGTGTTCGTTGTACTATTGTAACTACAATGATGTGATTGAATGTAAAACTCATTTGTGCAATTTGAGTTAGTGTATCATTATATGACATATATTATCCTTAATAACATTTATGTAAAAGCAATTAATATATCTGGTGGTAATGAATCCATTTTTTCTTGTATAGTTTGCATTATTGTATCATATCGAGTTTGCAATTCTTCCCAGTTTAAATTAATCTCACCAAATGGTGTTGCCATTGTTCGATATTTTTTTCGCATTTGAATGACTGCATCTAAAATTTCAGCTAATGCCCAAGGTTTAAGAATTTCATGATACATATCACTTGGTATTGTGCTTAATTCAGTATGTACAACTTTACATTCAACAATTATATGATGACCACCTAATGATGTGTCTAATAATAATTCATTAGGTGCAATAAATCTATATGTTGGAACTGTTGATAAAGATTTAGCAATATCTGCATATACATTCGTTATTGCTAAATCGGTTGGATCCACACTTAAAGCCCCAACAGATTGTAATACTTGAGTACTAAGATCAGTTATATTTCCTGCAAAATATTGTGGCCAATATAATTCTTGAACATCAACAATGCTCATATCTTCTGGAATTGGAATTAAATATCGTTCTGCCATAAAATAATTATGATCAGTATTATCTACATAAGTATCATCAGCATTTGGAGTTTGAGCATCTCGCATAGTTGCAACACCATGTTCCGGTCCAATTTTAATCCATACTGCGCGTCCAATATATTGAGAAAAAGCAGGAAGTACATCTTCAACTATTATTTCTTTAATATCAGCATCCGTTAATTCTAAAAAATTTAAAGGAACGCCAAGCTTTCGTTTAATATAACGAGTTAAATTATTCCAATTTTGATGTGCCATAATATTTTAAAAATAATTGGTAGAGGAATTATGTTTAGTTAATTCCTCTACCATATTAAAGTTGTAATAGATCATCTATAACACTATCTATTTGAGATTTTGTTTTAGTGATCTCTGGTTTTTGTTCACCTTTCATATGTTTTATAAGTTTGTCAATTAGATCATCTATAAATTTTTGATTTGATGAATTAACCATTTTTATTTGATCAGTATCATCTGGATGAATAAACACAATATGTGTATCATATTCAATAACTTGTCCAATTTTTTGTAATGGTTTAATTCCAAAATTATTAGCTAATTCATTATCTTCTGATTTTAGAAAATGATTTAAATGAGCTTGACCATTTGGACCCAATATTAATTTACCAATATGAGTTTTTAACCATCCAGAATTTATCAATTCAACGATCGCAGTTCGTATGAGATCATTTGTTTCTTCAATTAACATTTACTACTCCTTTCAAATAGTTCCCAGTTGTTGTGTTATTGTTGATAAATATGTAAATGGAATTCGTTTAAGTTGCTCATCGAAATTAATTAATTTGAAATTTCGTAAAATCATATCTCTATATTGTTCATATTGTTGTGGAAGTGGAGATGTTTCATAAAAATATGGTTCCATCGAATTATTTACAATAATATTATATGCTTTAGCTTCACCAATACTTGGGATTCCTGGAATATTATCTGCTTTATCACCACCTAAAGATAGTATTAATGGTATATACTTAGATGTTAATACACCTCTTTTAAATTTTTTATATATATACCCAATAGCGTTATCATCACTTAATGTATAAAAGTCTAATGTCCCAGTTGTCTTTTTATACACAGTTGCACATTGCATTGTATTTTTAAAAATGCATGTTTGTAATAAATCTTTATCTGTTGATAATATGATATTTAATGTATTTCGATCTTGACTATTTAATAAATTATTTGAAATTATAAAGTATGGTATTAAATCACCTTCATATTCATTAGTATAAATAACCTTCGATAATCCATTAATTGTAAATTTAGGAATAAACTCTTCAAAATAGTAATTTTTAATTCTCTTAAACAATTCTCGTTCAGTATCTTCAAGCAATATTGTATCAACAACTTTGGAACGGTCTCCTTTATATTGTTTAAATAATGTTTTATTTTGAAGACATTCTCCAGAATCATAAAACGTTATAAAATTTGGATTATATTTATTAAATTGATTAAGAAGATTATTATAAAAAGAATTAGCTTCATTAAAAAATAATTGTGGTAATTGTTTTGTTTCAAAGTAATTTGCTAATTCAATATCGATTACTTGTTTATTATAAAATCCTCTACAAATACTTGGTAAATCTACATAAAAAATAATTCTACGAAATTGTCCACGTTGAAGTATTTCATGAATAGTTTTATATGGTATCTGAAATTTAAAATAGTGAACCATAATTAATCTCCTGAATATATTACCATTTTGAATTATAATCCACCACAATCAATATATATTGTATTAAAAAGTTCTGATGGAACAACAGATGTGTCCGGTTTTGTTACAACATAATGTGCACATTCATTTGCAATATGGCACGATGTTTTAATATTATTTCCACAAGCAATACAATATGCTAATACTGAAATAACAGTATCTCCAGCACCACTAACATTAAATACTTCTACTGGATTTGCTTTAATTATTGCAATTTCATTAAAGTTTGTATCTTCAATCTTAATACCCTTATCACCCATAGTTTTAATAAAATAAGTAGGTTTAGGTATTGATTCTAATGGTTTTTCTTTAATTTGATTATATTCCACTTCATTTGGGGTTATAGCAAAAGCTCCAATATATAGATTTATATTGGTTGGTTTTGGATCTACTATAAATGGAATACCTAATTGTCTAACTTGATCCATTAATGAAGAAGTAATTACTCCTTTATTATAATCTGAAATAATAATAATATTAAAGTTTGATTCTTTAATAAAATTAATATCATCATCTGAAAATAATATTTCTGGTGATCTTACTTCTTCATCAATTCGTATCATTTGAGTTGATCTGTGTTCAGCAATAATTCGATGTTTAACTGTGGTTTTATACGCTATTGATCGATTAATGAATTTTTTATCAAATAACTTAATTGCATCTAATTTATGAACAATATTGTTACCAAAATAATCTTCTCCAATCATTGTTTTACAAAATATTTGACAGTTTAATTCAGCAAGATTTCGGATTACATTTCCACATCCACCTAATACCGAGTAACTTTTTGTTTTTGTTACTATAGGTACTGGAGCTTCTGGAGATATTCTATTAACAGTTCCAATGGTGTATTGATCTAACATTATATCACCAATAACAAGTATCTTAATCATTTAATACTCCAATAATGTATTTTATTTAAAAAATAATCTATATTAATGTTAATATCTATATAAATTTTTAGAATATCAATTATAAATCTGGTATTCGATTCATAACTCGATAAATATAAAGGGATGCTCTTTTCCAAGCACGTTCATCTTCAATTCTTACTTTAAGAATATTTTCATCGAAGAATTTATTATTTATGAGATTAACTGGATCTGTAAGATATACACTTTTTATAAATTCAGGAATTATTCCAGTTAAATCATTAACCGAAAAAATTTCTAATGAATATAATCCTTCTTCACCAAATGTAATTGTATTATCAGGATGAACATTAACAATTATTCTACGATTATTTAAATTTGGAATTATTCTATGTTCAAATAATTGTGTATCATGAATTATATATAAACCTTCAACCCAATGTTCTTTACATACTGGACATTGGGTTGGTTGTTTAATATTGAATTGTGCAAGAGGAAGTCGCCATTTGTCAAAATCGCAAATTGGACAATGTATATATACAAGATTCGGTAAATATAATGCAAATTCTTCTGGTCTACATCCTCTTTTACCTGTACCAGTTTGTAATATTAAAGCCATAATATTAACCAAGTATTGTATTTTGTTTAACTTCACGATAAAGATATGTTCTTTTCCAAAACATTTTAGGATCATTTATTGGAACAGTCAACATATCTCGATGAAACATAACTTCATCCCCAACATTTGTTGGATTTTTTAATAGTGCTAATGTTGTAAATATTGGTTTTGGAACTCCAGTTGATCCTGTAGCTCCTGTTGTTCCGAATGCGATACATAAGCATGTACCCAAACTTGGTGTTGCAAAAGTAATTTCAGCAATATCTACATTTATATGACTAATTGATATTGGATATATTGTTTGATTAAATCCATCTTTACATATGATTTGATCTGGTATTACTCCTAATTGATGATTAATCATCCATATATTACTAGCTGAAATTATTGGAATTGTAATTTGACCACCAGTAGTACCAGTTGTTCCAGTTGCACCAGTTGCACCAGTTGTTCCAGTAGCTCCTGTTGTGCTAGTTGCACCAGTACTTCCAGTTGTTCCTGGAATTAATCCACAATTATGCCAACTTTCATTAGACGATCGAATAACAATATGATTTGTCATATCTCCAGCTAATTCAAATGGTTCCTGTTTATTTAAACGAGTATCATTTAATATTGTAATTTTAGTGGGATATCCTAGATATGGTTGACTTTCATTAGTTATAATAAAATCAATAAATGTCTCATTAAATGATGATGTTGTAAATTCATCTGAATAATCTCCAGAAAACATTAAAGAACATTCATTTATTGGAATATTTCCAGTAGAACCAGTGCTACCACTTCCACTGGGACTTCGATCAACATCAATACCGCAATCATACCATGTACCATCATAATCTAATGCTACATTATGGTATGAAACATCATATGGTATTGTGAATGGTAATGTTTTATTTGAGCGATTATCTGAATATATTTTAATTAATATTGGACTTGATACTAAAGTTTCCCAAAGATTAATAAATGCTTCATCAAAAATTGCAGCAATAGATGATGGCATCCTTCCTATACTGTCACATATAGATCCAATATCACCAGTTCCACCAGTATCACCAGTTCCACCAGTTCCACTAGTATCACCAGTTCCACCAGTTCCACTAGTATCACCAGTTGAACCTGTAGTTCCAGTAGTTCCAGTAGAACCTGTAGTTCCAGTAGAACCAGGAATTATAACATTAGCTCCCCAAGCAGTAATTGAATATAACCCAGGTCTTCCCCAAATTAATCCAACTGTGTTTGGTTGTGGAATAGTTACAATTAATTGTAAATGTTTAAGGTTTGGAAAATATTTATATTCATATAATTGTGAATCATGTTGTATCCAAAATGCAGTATATGAATTTTCATTACATAAAGGACATTTTGATGGTGGTGATCTTTTATAATCACTTAAAACCATAATCCATTCATATTCACATGTTTGACATTTAATATATGTAACTTTATCATAATACGTTTTAAATTCAAAAGGGGTACATGCTCGTACCCCTTTTCCTAAAGACAATATTGTCATTAGTATTCACCATTAATATATTGGATCTTCTAAATCTACCTGTGTAATAATATAAAATACACATGAAAACATATGATTATTAAATCCTAAACATGGAGGACATTTTGGATTTGCTGGAGTTAATCTATTAATTAATAAATGTTTTTTTCCTTGAATTACAACACGCTTATATTGTGTTCCTTCTTCACGTTCAATATTTGTTATTGGAATCCAATTCCATTTTGATCTAATTGGATCAATTGTTGCTTTAGAATAATTTGTTGGTGTAAAAGCTGGAGTAGTATCTGTTGCCGGATATGTGTTTGTTGATCCAGCACCAGATATAGCATTAACATATAATGGGATTGGTGGAAGATCGAATCCATGTTCTAATTCATCAGAAACTCCAGGTAAAAATGTATTTGGATCATCACTTTTACAATCGCATACTTCTGTAGGTTCAAATAAAGTAATAGTTGTTGCAGGTTCACCAATAAATGCTTGTCCTTCACTTATAGTTAATAAATGAGTTGCATTAAATGCTAAACCGGACATTAATGATCCTGGAGTTGATTGTATTGTAGAATTAGACATCATGAGAATTTCGGTACCAACATTAACCCTAAATTTTGGATATTCTTGGTTGTTTCTTGAAAAAGTTTGATTTGTATCGGTTTCCCATATTTGAATTTCAGTTCTAGCAACATCTGATAAATCTGTCCACCTCCAAAGAGATCCAACAATAGTTTTAAATTGCCAATACACTTTATATAGATCATATGCTGGAGTAAAAACACCAGTTGATGATGATGAATTAACATGTTGATAGAATTCAGATCTTTCAGTTATGTCTACAGTTTTGATTAATCCATCGCAATATTCAGCTTTGAAATCACTACATAATACTTGATATGGAATAATTAAATTACCATCAGTATCACGTTTACCTTTTCTATTTATAAAATCCATACTTGGAATAGGATCTAATTCTCTCAATGGTCCAACTAATACTGTTGGATCTTGAGTATTTATATCCCAACCCGGCATTAACGTAATATCTTTCCAAGGAAAATCTAACCATTTTCGTGGAAATCCAAATTCATCTTCAATTTCTTCATCCATCATTAAATCATCTACATCAACATATTTTGCATGATCTTCTGCACCATAATAAAAGTCTGGATGTTTTAATAAATTAATTATCGATGCAAAATTTGGATGTATTTTTCCATCATTAAAATCTTTAATATAATTATTATATAATGATGCATTTTTATGATTTTCATCAATATAAATGAGTGGCAATTTATTTGTTTTAAAATATGTTATACTGATATTTGTTCCACCACATGTGCATACAATAGGATTTGCTGTTAAATCTCGTTGTTCAATATGGTCTATTGTATATGGTGGTGATGGTGATGGTGGTAAATTTCGCAAACATGCTGGATTTTTACATTTAACTGTAGCACTACTTAATTTAGAAGTTCTAAAATTATTAGTTGCTGGATCCCAAGCATGAACTTCATATTCAGTTTTATCTCTAAAACCACGTTGTGTATAACTTACTCGAACTGGCATATTGAATTTCTCCTTATATTATACTTGATATTGAGCTATAATATATAAAATTGCTCGATAAAAATCATAATTTTTTCTCATTTTAAGATATTTTCCAGTATATGCTGGAACTGCTGGAAATTCTGGTCGTATAGATGCTTGTTTTTGTTCAAGATATTTTCCACTAGCATCATAAACATCATTTAATGGAATTGCTGCTTGTTTTGGAATTGGGCTAGTTATTGCAGCAGTTGAACTATAATATAGAGATCCAGTTTTTTCTATAACTTCTTGTTCAGCAAATGGATCATCATGATTCCCTGGAGCAGATGTTCCAATAATAGAATGACCAGCTGGAAAATAATCTTCATAATATGGTCTAGCAATTCCCATAAAAACTTCATTTTGATGATAATATAATGAATATGGATGATCAATTATCTCACGATTTTTTTTAATATGTTGATGATTTAAATCATTAAATGTTCTTGGTTGATCTTCTAATTTACAATATTTAAAAACTAAATTTTGTTCTTGACAATATGGACACAATAATGGTTCATGTAGTAAATCTCTAGCTAAAAATTCTTGATATGGCATATAACGATTACCAGTTTCTGGACGAGTAGGAAATTGATGACTATTTTTTAAACATTTTCCATAAATAATTGGTTCATAACCAGCTGGTAATGGGATTAAATTATTACTTAAATCTTTAAATTCACCACGATATATTTTATATTCTTCAATCGTATATAATCCTCTTCGTGATTTTGTTAATTGTATTGGCATTTAATACCTCCTAAGCCCAATCTTTTGTTGCTTTGAATTTAATAGTTTGATATGTGCAATGATGAATTAAGAATGGGTATCGACCAGATTCACGAATAAAATTATTAACAATTCCAATAGGAGTGTATCTATATTCTTTAGATTCAAATGGATTTAATATGTAATTAATTCCAAATTGAATATAATCAAAGTGTGTATCTTTTAACATAAATGCTGCAATTCCACTTAGATCGGTTTTTAATAGTTTACTATTTTGCGTTAATCGTTCTTTAGCATTTTTTATATCATCTGGAGCATATAAAATAGTCTGTTCAGTTGGTTTTACTGATTTTGTTGTGGGATCAGCTACAATTATTGCAGATAAGTTTCTATCTTCAATTGGAAATGATTTTGATGTTTGAGTTACTGATGGTGTTGATGTTTGTCCTTTAGCTTTTTTATAGGTAAATGCCATTTCTCGATTTTTAATTATTAATGAAGGATTATCTTGTTCCATTTCTTTAAATGGATCTCCAAGTTGATAACTTCTTACGAATCGAT
>JFJP01030600.1_pt1 | contig 19457 bp, 19 predicted proteins | sample 431651 | NCBI WGS metagenome assembly JFJP01 (sample SAMN02602958, study PRJNA72255) | Microbial mat metagenome, whole genome shotgun sequencing project. | biome: fresh water; feature: sink hole; material: water; isolation source: purple microbial (photo- and chemosynthetic) mats found in...
ATCCGGAAGCTCACGCGATTAACCAAATGCTGGATCATTTGCAGGCGCTGGATCGCACCGTCCGCCATTTGTGTCAGACCTTGCGCGAGGCCGGCATTGAACCGGGTGAGCTTTATCTGCGCGAATTGCAAGGCTGTGAACTGCATTCCGCGGCCAGTCCCGAAGGCTGGCTTGAGCAAAACCGGGGCGGCGCGGTCAAAGCAGAGCCATAGGCTACGATGATGCAGGAACTTAGCACCGCCGCCCGGGAGCATTTCACCCATCCCCGTCATGCCGGCCAGTGGCCGCTGGAAACGCCGGGCATCGCTATGGCGCGGGTGGAGTTGCCCACCAGCGGCGAGATTTTACAAGTGCAGTTACGCATCGAACACGGCGTGATCGCTGATGCGCGATTTAAGGCCTATGGTTGTGGTTGGCTGATTGCGTGTGGTTCGCTGCTGATGGAGCAGATCATCGGGCAACCACTGGCGAATGCTGCGCAATTTCGGCATCACGCGCTGGTGGATGGTCTGACCGTGCCACCGGAGAAGTTGCATTGCGCGGTACTGGCCGAAACCGTGCTGCATACGGCGTTGAATACCCTCTCACCCTCACCCCCTCTCCTCGTGGACGAGGGGCGTCAATAGCTATTTATGAAGGAGATGCTGATGATTACCCTGACTGAAAAAGCCGCGGATCGCGCTCGAACCTATCTGGCGAAACCGGGCAACGCCGAGGGCTTGCGGCTGGGCATACGCAATACCGGCTGCTCGGGTTTTATGTATGTGGCGAAATTGGCTGAACAGATTGAGCCGGATGATCAGGTGTTTGAGTCGCAAGGCGTCAAAGTGGTGGTCAACGCCAGGGATCTGCCCTATCTGGACGGCATGGAGGTGGATTACGCCAAATCGGGACTGAATGAGGGGTTCCGCTTCAATAATCCCAACGCTAAAAGCGCCTGCGGTTGCGGCGAGAGTTTTAACGTTTGAAGCGACTGCCTTTCATCCACCCACCGCGCCGGATCTCTGGTTCCTGTTTATGACAACCCATCCTGATGCGCTGATCGTCTCCGATTATGTGGTGTGCGCGACCTTGCGCAAGGTCGCGGATGTGTTTAGCGTTGATCTGCTTTGGGCGCGGGGACGGGGCGGTCCGGAAGGCGTCACCTTGCTGGAGGCGCTTCGGCGGCATCCGCGCACCCCGCGCACTCGTCAGCACCGGGAAACCTATTACAGTCAGGTCATTATCCGGGTTCCTGAACGCGATTATGTCCGCGATGACCGCTTGGAGGATGGTCTGGGGCGGCGCACCCTGCTGCGGGAATTGTCGTGCCTGCATGAACAGGAATTTGGTCGCCTGCTGGCCGAGAACGCCGAGATTCGTTACCGTGTGGAGCCAGATTCGACCCTGCGGCCTGGTGAAGCGCAGTTTCTATTCGGACGAGCGATCTATGCGCCAACGGCAGGCGAAACATCAATGTTTCGGATTGAAGCGGCGGCGGAAGGACGTGATGAATGGCGGGATTTGGGGCCGATTTATCCTGGCCAGCGGTTGACGCTGTTGAATGGCGACCGCCGGGCCAGCAGTTTTCCAGTAATGGCCTGGCCGTTCGTCAGCGGCGAATCGGTGTTATTGATGGTGCGCACCGAGCCGACCGTGGCAGTGGATGTGGTGGCCGAGCCGCCCGGTTGTCTGAATCTGACCAGCGACGGCGCGGGCGGATTTCTGGCTCGTGATCGTCGGAATCGAGGATTGCGGTTGCGGGTGACAGCGCTTGCGTCTGGTCAGGAACCCTCAGGCTCGCCGGAACCCATTGCCGCACAGGTTCAGGCCGGAGCCGTGACTTCGGTCACTGAATCGGCTGAATCGCTGGAACCGGAACTGGAACTGGAACTGGAGCCTGAACCCCCATTGACCCCGGTGGATGAAGATTATCCGCAGATGGATCATCGGGGGCGGCGCGAACCGGTGCTGGGTATGACTATGGACGAGGAAGCACGGGCGCCAGTGCCGCCACCCGTACTTCCCGTTCCTCCTGCACCGGTGACACCACCTACACCTCCCGCACCGCCTGCACCGCTTGCACCGCTTGCACCACCCGTGTCGCCAACCCCGCAGACTGCATCGGGCATCGATCAACAAACCTGGATTCCCCGACAACCCACTGCCCGTCTGCAAGTACTCGGCGTCGCTTTGCAACGTTTATCGACTTATGCAACGGCGGGCATCAGCGACTGGCGGCTCAGTTTCAACCGCACCGGCGGACTGGTGCTGGATGCGCATCCCGAGGCCGCGGCCTGGTTGCGGATTGATAGCCTGGATCGGATCTTTGGCGAAGTCGCCGGCGCATCCACCCCCTTGAATCTGCCGGGTGCGTGGCGGCCGTTTCCGGAACTGGTGCTGGAATTTCATGCCGTCCCTCACCCCATGGCCGGGCATTATCTGGGCTGGATGCGCTTACCGACACCACTGGATCTACCCGTACCGCATGGGCGGGCAGTCAGCTTTGGCCGGGGTTCCGAGGCGGATATCGCGCCCCGGTTGCTGGCGGATCCACGTTCACTGCGCTGGGAAGGCGATCCCGCCAAAACCGGGGGGATTAGCGCTGAATATCTGGGCCTGTCCCGTCGCCATCTCTGTCTCCAGGCACGTCGCGACGATTGGTGGGTGCAACTGGAAAGCCAGAATATGCCGGTCTATCGACTGACGTTGTCGGGTGAGTTGCTGGATGTGCTAACGCCAGGGGTGAATACCGCTACCGAGGCCAAACCGGGAGAATTGCTCGTTGTCGGGGGCTACGTACTGGCGCTGGGAGCCGTGGGATAAGGCGAGTTTTACAGCCCGTTGCCCTTGAGCGCCCGACTCTTCATCCGGGCGGGATCGAAAAATCCGGCATTAACCGCTTCAACGGCGGCAATCGCGAAATTGAGGTTCTGGCCGACCTTCGCGCCCATCGTGGCAATGCCAATCACCGTTCCATCGCCCAGAATGACCGGGCCGCCGCTGTTGCCAGGGCTGATCGGTGCAGAAATCTGGATATAGCGCACCCCGTCAATTTCACGCAATCCGCTGATAATCCCATTGGAAAAGGTGCCTTCCAGACCGTAGGGGTTGCCAATGACGAAAACGTCCAGACCAATCAAACCCTGATGGTAAGTTTTGTTCAGCACGAAACTGTCCGCAGTTTTCAGCGACGTTTCCAGTAGCGCCAGGTCGGGTTTACGGCTCTGCCGACGAACCCGGGCGACCGATTCCTGATCGCCACACCGCACCGCCAGATTGCCCGCCTTCTCGATGACGTGGGCGTTGGTAATGACCAGGCCATCCGGTGAAACCAGCAGACCGCTGCCCAAATCGGTCATCTTGCCATTTTGGGAGGTGACGATCAGACAGGTAAGGGGAATGCTGCGCCGATAAATTTGTTGCCGGGGATTTTCCTGATCCGGCGACTGGCGGGGGGAGGCCAGTGCTGGAGGAATGGGATTCGTTGCGGATGGCGGCGAGTTCGGCGGATCAGGGGATTGGGGCGTGGAAGCTGGCACGGCAGTGGTCGGCGGCGAGATCGCCTGCAAGGCTTGCAGGGCGCTAATCCGCACCGTATCCACGCTGTCCGTCGTCGCCAGTTGTCGCAGTTGTTCCAGCACCTGTGGCTGATTCCGGGCGAAGCGATGCGCATTGGCGAACGCGCCAGCAGCTCTGGGAATGTCGCCCGTTTGCCCATAGGCTTGACCCAGCGTCAGCCAGGCCGGGGAACGCGCTGATGCCAGGTACAAGGTGTAGACCGCCAGCCGTTCGGCTTCCCGGGGACGGTTCAGCCGCAGGTAGGTCAGCGCTAGGTGGTAAGCAATATTGGCGTCGGCCGGGTCGGCGATGAAGGCTTGCCGGAAGGCCGCCAGCGCATTCTTCAGGTCGCCGCGCCCCAGATGCTGCTGCCCCTGCTGACTGAACGGACGAGCTTGTAGCGCATCACCGGGCGCTGGCAGTCGCTGGTTTTCCAACTGTTCATGAAAGGTCTGGACGCTGGCGGCATCGTTGGCACCAGCAAAAATGATCATCTGCTGGATGTAGTAGTCGATGGCTTCATACTGAACCGCAACGGCAGGCGTGGTCGTCGCCAGCACGAGGGTGAGCATGACCAGGTTTCGCAGCGTCGGCGCAATTCGGAACAGAGGCATGGGGTTGATCAGCGGAACAGGGTGGGATTGTTAGGCAGGGGTGGGACAATCGGCGGTTGCACCGGCAGTTGGTGCAGTCGCAGGGTGCCCAGGGCACCATTGCGCAAGGTGTCGGCCGCTTCGTTCTCAGCAATATAGCGCAGCATTTCCTCAGCCCGCATCGAGTTCTGGGCGTAGCGATAGGTGTTCGACAACGCACCGATCGTTCGCCGTTCGTCGTCTTGCAAACCATAGACTTGGGCAAGCTGGAACCACGCCACCGCCCGCGTGGGTTCCAGCGACAGGGCTTGCTGTAAGGCGCGTTCGGCATCGGCAAACTGATTGAGTTTACGGTAGAGCAACCCCAGATGGTTGAAGGCGTCAATATTACCAGGGTCCGCCTGGGTCGCTTTCTGGAACTCTTTGAGCGCAGCATTCAGATCGCCGCGTTGCAGGGCGGTTTGTCCCTGCTGGAGCGCGATGTTGGCGGCGACTGGATCAGCGGCGGCCGGTCGCGGGTTTTGCTCCAGCATGCGCTGCATGGTTTCCACCGCTGGCGGGTTATTAGCGGCCGCCAGATCGATCATTTGCTGCACGAAGAAGCGGTTGCGCTCACTGGCTTCCTGGGCGAACCCCGGATTGGTGGCGAGCCAGGCCGCTAGGAGCAGCATTCGGCAGGCGGGATTCATAGATTCTTGATCGCGTCGTATTGCCGCTCGAGACTGAGCCGTTGGGTTTCGGCCTGCTGAACGGACATTTGGCCTTGGTCAAGCTGGGTCTCGAATTGCTGAATGTTGCGCGTCAGTGGCGGATTTGGAGCGCTGCAATTGGGCTATCTGCTGGGCAATCGCCCGATTCCTAGCTTTGAGCGAAGCGAGTTGGTGGCGCTGGGCCGCGACTTCCTCCGCTTTCATTTGCCGTTCGCTTTCCAGCGCAGCGCCTTCTTCGCGCAGGGCGCGTAACTGGTTCAGCGACTCATCCCGCTCACCCTGCAAAGCCTGTTGGCGCACTTCGTAGTCGCCAGCGGCTAATCCGCGCATTCCACCGAAGAAGCCGCCAGTATGCGGATCGTTGGTCGGATCAGCGGCGCAACCGCTGAGTATCAGCAAACTGAGGAGACTGCTGGACATTATGATAATTTTCATTGCGAACCTCCTTGCGAACCTCCAGCTCCCGGGAGACTCTTTCCGTCAAGGACGAAGAGGCCGGGGGGCTGTTTGTTCAGATCGACATGTTGTCGTAGATACGCTGCAGGGTGACGACGTTCCGGTCAGCTTGTTCACGGGTCGCCTTGAGTTGCACCAGGCTGGTTTCCAGTTGCTGAGTGTACTGATCATCGGAACCTCGCGTCTGTTGTGATTCTCGATGAACCTCGGTAGCGTCAGCCAGTTGTTTATCCACCAGCGCATTGACCTGTTTGGCCTGAGCCAGTTGTTTCTCCATGCTGACCTGTTTCTCGGCCAGTGCGTCGCGCGAGATTTGACCGGCTCGGTATTCCTGCGCTAACTGTTGCGATTCCTGGTCCAGTCGGAGGATCTCTGCGTAAAGTTGATTATTCTGGGCATCGGCTTCCTGAATAAAGTCCTGGTTACGGCGAATTTCAGCCACGAGAAAGTCTTCGTTGCTGGCGTATTGGGCTTTGCGTTCAGCGATGCTGGTGCCGATGGCATAGCCGGCCAGCCCGCCGATAGCGGCACCCGCCAGTGATTTGGCGACTTTTCGGTTGCTACCAATAGCCAGACCGATCAAGGCACCGACCAAAGCGCCAGCCACTGCGCCTTCAGCCGCTGTTTGCTCCTGGTCGCTCATTGGGGTCCCGTCAGGTTTGGTGGCGCAACCGGGCAACAGCGCGGCGATAACGAGCGTGATCAGCAGTTTTTTTAGTGAACGATAGATAGACATGGGGCCTCCTAATCCATTATGAGTGGGGCTACTTTTGAGATAAGAATATTCTGATAGTGAATGCTGTGGAAATCAATGCTATTAGATCATTGCTGCGATAAAGGTTTTCGCCCAGTGCCTGTTAGAAGATTCATGCCACAAACGCCGGAAATTGCCGTAAAATTGACCATCAATCAGGCGCACTTCTCGCGGACTTCGACCTCATTTCCCGCCCTCATGGAGTTTTCCTCATGCCCGACTATCGTTCCCGCACGACCACTCATGGCCGCAATATGGCCGGTGCCCGCGCCCTGTGGCGAGCCACCGGCGTCAAGGATGGCGATTTTGGCAAGCCGATCATCGCGATTGCCAATTCCTTCACCCAGTTCGTTCCCGGCCATGTCCATCTCAAGGATCTCGGGCAACTGGTCGCCCGCGAGATCGAGCAGGCCGGTGGCATCGCTAAAGAATTCAACACCATTGCTGTGGATGACGGGATCGCCATGGGTCACGGTGGGATGCTGTACTCGCTGCCCTCGCGTGAATTGATCGCTGACGCGGTGGAGTACATGGTCAACGCCCATTGTGCTGATGCGCTGGTGTGCATCTCCAACTGCGACAAGATCACCCCCGGCATGTTAATGGCGGCCATGCGCCTCAATATCCCGGCCGTCTTCGTCTCCGGTGGCCCCATGGAAGCGGGGAAAACCCGGTTGGCGGGCAAGGACGTCAAACTGGATCTGGTCGATGCCATGGTCACGGCCGCCGATGATCAGGTCAGCGACGAGGAAGTGACCCAGATTGAACGTTCCGCCTGCCCGACCTGCGGTTCCTGTTCGGGGATGTTTACCGCTAATTCCATGAATTGTCTGACCGAGGCGCTAGGCCTGAGTTTACCCGGTAACGGTTCGCTGCTGGCCACCCATGCCGACCGTCGGGAACTGTTCCTGGAAGCCGGTCGGCGCATTGTGGCGCTGACCCGCCGCTATTATGAACAAGACGACGAATCGGCATTGCCGCGTGGCATCGCCACCTTTGCCGCGTTTGAAAACGCCATGCGCCTGGACATTGCGATGGGCGGTTCGACGAATACGGTATTGCATCTGCTGGCAGCGGCTCAGGAAGGCGGCGTGGACTTTACCATGCGCGACATTGACCGGCTGTCGCGGCAAACGCCCAATCTGTGCAAGGTCGCGCCCGCCACCCAGAAATATCACATGGAAGATGTGCATCGGGCCGGCGGCGTCATCGCCATTCTCGGCGAACTGGACCGGGCCGGGTTGCTGCACCGTGAGGCGCACACCGTTCACTGTGAAACTTTGGGCGCGGCGCTGGATCAGTGGGACATCGCCCGGTCCACCGCGGCGGATGAGGCGCGGTTGCGTTATTCAGCCGGACCGGCAGGTATTCCCACTCAGGAAGCGTTCAGTCAAAACACCCGCTGGCCGAGTCTTGATATGGATCGGGAAAGCGGCTGCATCCGTGCCCAGCGCCATGCCTATTCCCAGGATGGCGGACTGGCGGTGTTGTACGGCAATCTGGCCGAAGAGGGCTGCATTGTCAAAACCGCAGGCGTCGATGAACAGAGTCTGGTCTTTCAGGGACCGGCGCGGATCATGGAAAGTCAGGAAGACGCGGTCAGCGCCATTCTCACCGGGCGCATCCAGGCCGGCGATGTGGTCGTGATTCGCTACGAGGGGCCGCGTGGTGGGCCGGGGATGCAGGAAATGCTGTATCCAACCAGCTATCTCAAATCCAAAGGCTTGGGCAAAGTTTGTGCGCTGATCACCGATGGCCGTTTTTCCGGCGGCACCTCGGGACTGTCTATAGGCCACGTTTCGCCAGAAGCCGCGGAAGGCGGTCTGATCGCCCTGGTCGCTGAGGGAGACCGGATTGAGATCGATATTCCCCGCCGGCGCATTCACCTAGCCGTGGATGATGAAGTCCTGCAACAGCGGCGGACAGCGATAGCGGGAGTATGGCGGCCGGTTAACCGGCAACGGTCGGTGTCTCCGGCATTACGGGCCTACGCTGCCATGACCACCAGCGCCGCCCGGGGGGCGGTGCGCGATGTCAGTCAAATCGAAAATTTTAAATTTTAAGCACTCGGGAGATCGCTATTCATGAGTCAGGCGAAAGGTCAGGACAGCCAGCGTCTCAAACTGGCCAACCACCTCAAACTGATCGAGGATTTGTGGCAGAAACTGTACTACGTTAAGTGGAACCCCAAATCCTTCGCGATGTTGGCCCGTCTGGCCCAGGATATGGTGCAGAACGCCCAGGAACGGGATGATACGCACTTGCGGGATCTGGTTACGCAATTAGGGCAGCACGTTAAACATTGCGCCAGCATCGGCGGGATGCTGGCCGAGGCAGAACGGCAGCGACTGACCGCCTTGATTGATGCGTTGCGGTTTATCCTGACGACCGGCGACAGCCTGAACGATGAACCCCGAACCCGGCCGTTACTAGCGGCGCAGCCAGAAATTTTCCTCATCGTGCCGGGCGAGAAACCCTCGTTATTGACCAAACTGGAAGACTCCGGTTACCGCGTGCGCCATTTCAGCACGCTGACCGAGGCTGACGAACAATTGCACGGACGCATGCCTGGCGCGGTGATCGTCGATGTGGATTTTCCCGAGGGAATGGAAGCGACGTTATCGATGATGGCTGCCCTGCGTGCTGAAACCAACTTGCGCGCACCCGTGCTGTTTCTAGCTGAGCGCAATGACATGACCGCCCGGTTGGATGCCGTGCGGTCGGGCGGCGTCGCCTATTTCAGCAAACCGGTGGATAACGATGAGGTCATTGGGGTATTACGCGATCTATTGTTACCGCAAACCTCGGCAGGTTATTACCGGGTGTTGATCGTCAATGACCGACCGACCGAAGCCTGGGAGATGGCCGGCGCGCTGGAAGAACAGGGCATTACCCCCCGGGTGGCGATTCAGCCGTTACAAATCCTCCAGGATATTCACCGGTTTCGTCCGGATCTGCTGGTGATTGATCTCGATCTGAAGGAAGTCAGTGGGACGGAACTGGCGCGGGTGATCGCCCAGCACCGGGACTGCGATACGCTCCCGATGATTCTGATGTGTTTCCCGGCGGATATGTCGCACTATTTGACCGATCTGGATGCGCCGGGGGCCAGTTTGCTGGTCAAGCCGGCCCCGATCAGCTACCTGTGCTGGGAGGTCAAACAGCGCCTGCGGCGAGCGCGCACGCTGCGGGTGAAAATGAGCATGCTCAGTGACAACGACACGGTCAGTGGCTTGTACAACCGGCGGCGGTTCATGATCCTGCTGGAGCGGGAAATGGAAGCCATGGGTCTGCGCCGACAAACGCTGACCGTGATGTTTATTATGCTGGATAACTTGCGGGTCATCCGCGACACCTCTGGCGTGGCGACCGCTGATGAAGTCGTGGGTCAGGCGGCCAGTCGCTTGCGGACGGTGTTGAATGCGGAGCAACCCGCCGCACGGTTCAGCGATGCGATTCTTACCGTACTGGCGCCGAATCTGCTGGGTGAAGCTCCGATCAAACTGGCTCGCCGGATCCGAGATGCGCTGGAGACCGGGTTTTACAAGATTGGCGATCAGGCGCTGTTGTTGCGAACCAGTATCGGCATCGCCACCGCGAATGACCGCAATCAGGATCACTTGATGCTGGTTCAGCGTGCGGATTCGGCCTGTGGATTAGCGCGGGAAGCCAAGGGCGAACGCATCTATCTCCAGCAGAGCGTCACCGTTACCCAGCGTGATCAGGAAATTTCTTCACGGGCGCGGGTTCTTGAGCAGTTGTACGAAGTGATCGAACATGAATGGCTCTGGTTAGTGTTTCAACCGGTGGTCAGCATGCGCGGCGACGGTAACGAACGTTATGAGGCGCTGCTGCGGCTCCGCGATCGCCAAGGTCAGGAATTGGCGACGGGTAGCGTGTTTGGTGTGGTCTACAACCATGAACTGGGTCTGGCGCTGGATCGCTGGGTGATTGTGCGCACCCTGGAGATGTTGCAGCAACGGCAGCAGGCTACGACGGTATTTATCAAGGTATTGCCGGTCACGTTGCAGGACAAAACACTGGGTGCCTGGTTGCGAGGGGAGCTGGATCGAACCGGCGTTGAAGCGCAATGGCTGGTCTTCGAGGTAGCCGAATCAACGGCAGAAAACAGCCTGCGCGATATGTTTGCCTTTCTGAGCGGCATCAAGCTGCTCGGCTGCGGATTTTGTCTGGATCGCTTTGGCCAAGGTCGTGATTCGTTGAATCTGCTAAAAAATCTGGGCGCGGATTATGTGAAGCTGGACATGTACTTCGTCAACAAGTTGGCCCAGGACGCCAAGAAGCAGGCGCAACTGAAAGAAATGGTGCAAGGTCTGGAAGCGCTGGGGGCTGCAACGATTATCTGCGGGATTGAGGATGTGCAGGCGATGCCGATTCTCTGGTCGCTGGGCGTCGATCTGATTCAGGGTTTCTTCCTGCAACATCCCTACCGTGAGATGAGTTACGACTTTGCCAGTGGGGCGTTTTAGGGATTCCGGTCGGATAACAGTTCGGCGTATCCCTCCCGGTAACTGGGGTAGCGGAACTGGAAGCCGCTGGCGCGGAGCCGGGCATTGCAACAGCGTTTGCTGGCCCTCATGCGGGTCGCCGGATCGCGGCGGGTTTCAGCGCCGGGTTTCAGCGGCGACTGTTCCACCACTGGCGGGCGCGGGACGCCAAGCTGATCCGCCAGCCCGTTCAGCACGTCATTCAGTGGCGCGGGGTCATCGTCCACAGCCAGATAAAGCGGTTGCGGTTCCGGGTATTGCAGCAGATGTTCCAGCACCCGAGCGCAGTCGTCGCGGTGGATCCGGTTGGTGTAGATCGGCGGACTGTTGGAACACACCGCGCTGCCCTCGCGGACGCTGTCGATCAGCCGGGTGCGACCGGGGCCATAAATGCCGCCAAAGCGCACAACAATCGCCGGCCAGCCGCTGTCCCACATCAATTGCTCGCCTTCACGAATGCAGCGACCGCTGAAACCGTCGGCTTCGGCGGGCGAATCTTCATCCACCCATTCCCCCTGATGCTGGGCGTAGACCGAGGTGCTGGAGGTGAACAGCAGGCGTTGCGGGTGCTGTCCCGCCTGGCGTAGCGCATTCAGCACATTGCGGACGCCATCGCTATAGGCGGCCTGATAGTGGGCTTCGCTGAAACCGGCGGCGGCGGCGCTGTAGATAATGGCATCGAGTTCCGGCGGCAAGGCGCACAGCGTTGCGGGGTCGGTGAGGGGATGGCGTTTCAGGCCCCAGACTTCATGCCCGGCGCGGGTCAAAGCTCGACCGAGCGTGGTTCCAATATCGCCACAACCGGCGATCAGAATGCGTTTCATAGTGGAGTCCCGATTGATGAATCCTGTGGAATTTGCCCGGCGGGTGCTGGACTGGTTTGATGCCCACGGGCGCAAGCAGTTGCCCTGGCAGACCGATCCGACGCCCTACCGGGTGTGGGTATCGGAAATCATGCTCCAGCAGACCCAGGTAGCGACGGTCATTCCTTATTATGAACGCTTTATGACCCAATTTCCCGACGTCCGGGCGCTGGCGGATGCGGAACTGGATGAAGTGCTGCGGCACTGGGCGGGACTGGGCTATTACGCCCGCGCCCGCCATTTGCATCAGGCCACGCAGCTCGTGCGTGATCAGTATGACGGCGAATTGCCGTTGGAGATGGTGAAACTGCAAGCGTTGCCGGGGATTGGGCGGTCGACGGCAGGCGCGATTCTGGCGCTGGCGGCGTTAAGCGGTTGCTGGCGCGTTTTGGCGCAGTGGCGGGCTGGCCAGGTGAATCTCGCGTGCAGGCGGCGCTGTGGGAATTGGCGGAACGCTACACGCCAATGGAACGGGTGGCGGATTATACCCAGGCGATGATGGATCTCGGGGCGCTGGTGTGTACGTCACGGCGGCCTGATTGTGCAGCCTGTCCGTTGGCCGGAGGCTTGGGACAGGAATTGGCATTTCCCGCGCCGAAACCGCGCCGGGAGACGCCAGTGCGGGCGGTGCGGATGCTGTTGGTGCAGTTAGCGCCGGGCGAGGTGTTATTGGAGCGCCGGCCGCCGGTCGGGATCTGGGGCGGATTGTGGAGTTTTCCCGAATGCCCGCTGGATGTCGATGTAGCGGCCTGGTGTGAGGAGCGACTGGGATTGGCAGTCAAGGTGGAGCCGCCGTGGGGGGTATTGCGGCACAGTTTTAGCCATTTTCATCTAGACATCACGCCGACGCCGATTTGGGTGATCGAACCGGGCCGGAGGGTCATGGAAGGCGAGCGGTTTGTCTGGTATAACAGCCGCGACCCGGCCAACCGGGGAATGGCGGCGCCGGTGCAACGGTTGTTGGCGGCGCTGACGAGTGAACTTTAAAAACAACGGGAACTGACAATGGCGCGAATGGTGAAATGCATCAAACTGGGCGTTGAGGCAGAGGGTCTGGATCGGACGCCGTATCCGGGCGAGTTGGGCAGGCGGATCTTCGAAAATGTGTCGAAACCAGCTTGGCAACAATGGTTGCGGCAACAGACCATGCTCATCAATGAGTACCGGTTGACGCCGTTCGAACCGAAGGCGCGGCAGTTCCTGGAGCAGCAAATGGAGCAGTTTTTCTTTGGCGATGGCGCAGCGCCGCCAGAAGGCTATGTGCCGCCACCGTCATGAAGCGCTTGACGGCGGCGGCGTGAACTGGTTAAATACGCGCTTCTTTCGTATCCCTCATTCCGGCCAGGTAGCTCAGTTGGTAGAGCAGCGGACTGAAAATCCGCGTGTCGGCAGTTCGATTCTGCCCCTGGCCACCATATCAATCAACGCCTTGCCGTGATTTCCGGCAGGGCGTTTTTTATGCCCTGCGTAATTCCTGCGTAACCCGTTCCGAAAGCCGATCCATCGCCGCCGCGATATGCTCTCCCGACTGGTGGCTATACCGCGCCACCATGGCCAATGTCTTGTGTCCGCTGATGCGCTGTACCGTCGGCAAATCGACGCCGGACTGTACCAGGTGCGTAATCGCGGTATGGCGCAACGTATGGCGCGTAATCTCTTTCGGATTCAGCCCCGCCGCCGCCACGACCCGCCGAAACGGTTTTTCTATCGCCACCCGATGACCGCTGGCGCTGTCTTCAGTCGGGAATAGCCATTCAGCCCCCGGCATCATGCCGCGCAGCTCCCCGAGGTAATCCACCAGCGCCGCCGTTACCGGCTGTTCACGCGCCCCGGCTTTCGCTTTCGGAATATGAATCACCCGCCGCGCCTGATCGATATGCGCCCAACGGATCGACAAAATCTCCATCTTGCGCATCGCCGTATGCAGGCCAATCAGGATGAACGGGTAAATCTCCCAACAGGTATCCGCCCGCGCCGCATCCAACAGCCGGTCAATCTGTTCCTGCGTCAGATAGATCAGCCGCCGATTGTCTTCCCGCAACCGAGGTACTTTCACCCCGCGTTCAATCCAACCCCATTCAATGGCGCGGTGCAGCAGATGAGAGAGCGTCGCCAGTTCCCGGTTAATCGTGCTGTCGCTGATCCGGCTCATCGCCGCCTGGTCTCGACCCGCCCATCGTTGCACAACGGCATCACGCCGCGCTTTGATGTAGCGCTGCAAATCGAAAGCCGACATCTTGGATAAAGGCTGATCCTGAAAAAATGGGGTCAGATGATCCCGTAAATGTTGACGCTTGATGGTGAGATTCCGCCCGCCCCCGGATTCCATGCGCTTGAGGTATTCATCCGCCGCCTGGCTAAAGCCCATGGCCACCTTCCGCCCCTGGGGCAAACTCAACCGATCCCGCCGCGCATCGGCCCGCAACTGGTCAATCAGTTCCTGTGCCTGAGTCAATGTCGTCCCTGACGATTCCAGCCCCACCACGCGATGAATGCGTACCCGGTCAACCATGATCTCCACGGTAAACCGCCCGTCACCATCCGCCAGCCGGTCAAAGCGGATACCGCCCGCCGTCAAGTGCTGACCAGGTTCAAGTTTACGAAGGGTTAGGCGAGTGAGTTTCATGGTGGTCACCAGTTTGATCAACAGTGGTAATGGTTCCATCCTTGTCCATAGCGGCCCGGAGGTTACGCAATCGAAGAATCACATCTTCAAGGGTTATCTGATCATCGGCATACCGACAGAAATCATCCCATCCACGTTCAATCAGTAGTATTTTTACCATCCCGGCAACGTCCCCCTTCATCCCGTCCATGAACTGATCAACCCATCGCCAAGCCTCCGTAATTTTTCGCTCCCGAATCGTCAGTAAATCGGGATAGCATTTCGAAAACATATAAAGCTGCATACATGCGTTAGCCTGCCAGCAATCCAGAGCAACCTGCCACGCACTAATTGGGTTCCCACCTTCATCACGCGCCACTATCGTTTGTGTTGCTATCCGCTCAACCGCGTATTCGATAAGGCTACTGAGTGTCCGCCGTTCCTTTCCTGCCGCTAGTTCCGCCGCCCATTTCAAAATCGGATCAAAGCGAACCTGTACCGTCTCGCTTTTGTTGAGTTTGCTGCCTCGTTTTTTCGCTGCCATCGCTTGCCTCCTGTCATTCTAATTACTGCCTGATTTGTGCTTGACGTTATCACAAAATGCTGATAACGTCATTTTGTACTTTATTTAACGTACATAATCAGAGAGGCAAACATGACCAACCCCCTGCAACCCGCGTCTGCTGCGATCTACATCTTCCCGGATGGACGCATGGATACTGCCAACGCTGCGAAATATCTTGGCGTATCCCCCAAGACCATGGCGATCATGCGGAAAGCCGTGTTTTATCGGAAGGATGATCTGGACGCTTTCATCGAGGCCAGCCGCACCACCTCCACCAGTGACTACCGCGCCAAGCGCAAGGCCGCTTAATGGGCAAGCACACCGACCCCACCGGCTTCACCGTCGCCCACTGTCACTCCCCGCATGGCGCGACCCTGCACCTGTCATCCATCCTGGAAATCCGCGACACGTTAGATAACTGCCGATGCCACCTGCATTTACTGGCGGAAATGTTCGTGGCATCGGCTGAACATGTCCAAATATTCAGTTGCGATAGTTCCCGGCTGGGGATGTTCCATCAACTGCATGGCCTGGCCGGAACACTGGCCGCGATTGACCATGCACTGACTCAGGCGACCATGCAGGAGGGTAGGGAATGAACCCTGTTGATCTCGAAATTCCGGTTGATGACATCATCAAAGGTAATCGGTTGCGTGGTATTCACAAAGTTACGGTCAATCACCTGGTTGAGAGCATCAGGCAACAAGGACTACTACAGCCTATTGGCGTCAAGCGCAGCGGCTCCAAGTACAAGCTGCTCTGGGGTGCTCACCGCTTGGAAGCATTCAAGTTGTTACGCAAGTGGGATGTGGAAAAAATCCCGGCCAAAGTATTCCCGGAAGAGACCAGCGACCAAGAGGCTTTACAGTACGAAATTCAAGAGAACTACGCTCGGCAAGAACTTTCCCGCGAACAACGACAAAAGTTTGCCAGCCAGCTTCTGAATCTTGGAAATCCGGCTGTTTTTGGAAATTCGGAAAATTTCCCAAAAAATTGGATGGATGCGCTTTCCGAAAAAATCGGCGTTGACCGGCGAACCATTTCCAACTGGTGGACATCGTTCACGCAATCTGTAGGGCTAGAGCTTGCACCGCGTAAAGCAACCGAAGAACAACGGACGCAGTTCGGCCAATGGCTCGAAGAACGTCAACGGAAAGAATTTGAAGAGAAGACCCGGAAGGCCGAGGAGGCGAAGGCTCGGCGACTCGAATCAGAACAGCAGGATTTTATCGAATACCTGGAATCGACAGCCAAGGAATGGGGCTACGAATGGGTCTATCAGCAGTTCGCTGAATGGGAAAAAAATAGTGCGTCGAGAGGCGTAATCACGACCCCCAGAAACGGCTAAGGCCAGTTCCAAGTTACCCCGGAGACTGGCCCGCACCTGCAAAAAAATACAATTCACCAACGCAAGCGAATTGTATTCCATGCAGGCGCGATAGTCAGTCTCCCAATTCAAAAAAATTTTGAATTTTGGAGACCCTTCTAAATGACTCCCCCCAACTTTGACGCCATTTCCGACGAACTCAAGAACCGCGCTCAATGGGTTCTGTGGCGACTCGAAACTCGCAACGGCAAAACAACCAAAGTCCCTTATCAGGCCGATGGTTGCAAGGCGTCTGTCGATAAGCCGGATACCTGGACAGACTACGAAACCGCCAAAACTGCCTATCTAACAGGCCGAATCAAGTTTAGCGGAGTCGGGTTCGTACTGACTGCCAATGACCCCATTATTGGCGTTGACCTGGACAAATGCCTGAACCCGGAAACCGGCGAGCTGGACCCGCTGGCGGCTGAAATCGTCAAACAACTCCCGACCTACTGCGAAGTATCCCCCTCTGGGCAGGGGTTGCGCCTGTTCGCTCTGGGTTCGCTCCCCCCTGGTGGTCGCCGCAAGGGGTTTGTCGAAATGTACGAAAAAGGCCGTTACCTGACCGTCACCGGCAACCGGTTTAACGACATCCCGACGATTGGTGATTGCACTCAGGAACTGGCCGCTGTTCATGCCCTGGTTTTTGGCAAACCGAACGCCTCAACCCCCCCGGCCCCCCCGCTGAATTCGCCCGCCGCGCCCGCCTGTCTTACCGATCAGCAAATTCTGGAAAAAGCCTCCACATCCCGCCATGGCGCTGAATTCGCCCGCCTGTGGGTGGGCGATACCGCCGCGTATGGCGATGATGATTCCCGCGCCGATCTCGCCTTGTGCAATCACCTGGCATTTTGGACGGGAAAAGACCCTGCACAGATGGATCGGCTATTTCGACAATCGGGATTATTCCGCGCTAAATGGGATGAAAAACGCGGTGAAGCAGGAACTTACGGACAAATCACGATTAACAAGGCTATTACCGGAACCCGCGATAACTACTCCCCGCAATCAAAACCTCCTCCGGATAGTGTTAAAAATAGCCGGAACAGCCGGAACAGCCGGAACAAAGGCATTATTTCTAATGAAAATCAGAATGATAACTGTTCCGGTTTAGCCGGAACAGACGATTTTGAACCCGGAACAACCGGAACAAAACCCGGAACAGATGACGGGATGCAGCCGTACTTTTTCATGTTGAAAGCGGACAACTCCCTTGTCAGTAGAAAGCCAGGGCTGGCGAAAGCCCAAGCAACCAAGGGCACTGGCTTGTACTACGTTCCCGTTGTTCAGGAACAACAGGAAAAGGTTAAGGTTTCCAAGTATGGATCGCCAGTCTGGATCTCGATTCCGTTTGACCTGTTGGCAACCACTGATGACGGTCAAGGTCATGGCCATGGGGTAGCGATGCGATTTGTCAGTATTCACGGACATATTCATACCTGGACACTGCCCCGGAGTCTGTTAGTCATTGAAGGCCGTGAACTTTTCCAGAAACTTTATGACATGGGGTTCCACATGGCGCTGACTGATGGGAGTTTTCAGAAACTGCGCTCGTACCTCAATCAAGCCCGTGCTGAATTGCCGGATATGCCCAAGGCGCTGAGTGTTTCCCGCACCGGCTGGGCACCCGGCAACCGGTTTGTGTTACCTGATAAGGTTTTTGGCACCAATGGCGTTGAACTGTTTTTCCAGTCTGATGATCCCAGCCCGTCACCCTACACTCAGGCCGGAACGCTCGAAGGCTGGCGGGAATCGGTAGCACAACCCCTCGCTGACTATGATATTCCGGTTTTTTCCATTGCCTGCGCTTTCGCGGGTCCGCTGTTGGAACCGCTGCGGATTGAGTCGGGAGGTTTCCATTTTGAAGGACTGAGTTCCACCGGAAAAACGTCGGCACAACGCTTTGCGCTTTCCGCCTGGGGCAATCCCTGGAAACTCTTGCAAAGCTGGAATGGAACCCGGGTCGGCGTGGAACTAATGACCGCCGCCTATTCCGATACGCTGCTGGTGCTGGACGAAATCGGCCAAGCCGACCCTAAAGCTATCGGGGAAATCGTCTATTTGATCTGTAACGAGAATGGCCGAACTCGGGGAAACGTTCGATTGACGCACCGCGCCAATTTGCGCTGGCGGTCCCTGCTGCTATCCAGTGGCGAAAAATCCTTGGCGCAAGTTATGACCGGCAACGGGGGATTCCCGCCCGCTGCTGGGCAAGAAACCCGGCTGGCGCATCTGCCTGTGGATATTGACGGCGCTGGCATTTTCACCGGATTGATGGACAGCACGGCCCGCAAGCAAAAGCTGACGCAAATCACCGCCGCCGCCCGTAAGCATCATGGTCATGCTGCTCGCACTTTCCTCAATCGGCTGACCACAGGAGGGATGCCTGACCCTGATGAAGCTGCCGCCCTGGTCAAAAGCATGGCCGCCAAGTTGACCGGACCGGATTCCACGAATGAAATTGATCGGGTTGCTCTGCGGTTTACCCTCGTCGGTTATGCCGGGGAATTGGCGACCCGCTGGGGTATCACCGGCTGGCCAGAAAACCGCGCTATTGAAGCCAGCACCGCCTTGTTTAAACGCTGGCGCGCCCGCTGGGGCTCCGCCAGCCGCGATGAAACCCTGTTCCTCATGCACTTGGATGAATGGTTAAGTGAGTACCAGACCGGCGCATTCATGGAATTGGACGCCAAGCTAATGCGCGAACCGGGCAAGCTGGCCCTGCTGAAACCGTTTTATGGGTTCACCACATTGAGTGATAAAGGGTTGCGGACGTTCTACCTGAATGCGGCAGGCTGGGCTGATTTGACCCGGCAAGCCGGACGCGGTGTTGCCTTGAATGCACTCAAGCGCACCAATCGACTGGCGGCTGGCGGCGATGGAAACGGAGGCAAAAGGATACGAATTCGTGGTGAGTCAACCCGATACTACGTTATTCACTCGAATGATGTTTGATAGCTGTTCCGGCTTGTTCCGGGTTTTTATTTAGACCCGGAACAAAATTTGACTCTACAATGTTCCGGCATGAAAAATACTGGTGGGTAAATTTATTCTGATATTCCAGCGCCCGCCCGTGACTGCATAGGCAAAAGGTACTCCCATGCGTATGAACCACGGGACATCGCGCAAGGCGGGGTGAAACAGAGTTGTTTGATTTTCCTAGCAAACACATAGCCATAATCTATCTGATTATGATTTACGGTAGCTTTCATCAATGAATCTTGAACTGCTAACTCGAATTGACGTTGCTGAAAAGACGGGTGCTTTGCCGGATAACTTGGCGGCTGATATTCGCCAAGCGCTGCTGGTCAACATGCCCCACAGTGACCGGCTCCTTCGGAGAAACCATCTGTACCGCCAGGCGCTGGACCTGCTACCCGGCTCGCCCTGGCAACGTGCCGGGCATCTGGCGGAAATCATTAACCGCTGGACTGGACGCTACTCCAGCGATCCAATTCGCCAGTATCTCTACGAGATGAAAGCGCTCGGCGTTC
>JFJP01038131.1_pt1 | contig 19443 bp, 16 predicted proteins | sample 431651 | NCBI WGS metagenome assembly JFJP01 (sample SAMN02602958, study PRJNA72255) | Microbial mat metagenome, whole genome shotgun sequencing project. | biome: fresh water; feature: sink hole; material: water; isolation source: purple microbial (photo- and chemosynthetic) mats found in...
AATCTTCGCCGAGACTGGGATTATATTTCATAACTCCTTTTACCGTACCAAACCATAAATTTCCATCCTTGTCTTTTACAGTTGCGTTTTCCTTGGCTTCGATCCCTGTAAATCCGCTCCTTTCGGTGTATGTTTGTATACGTCCTTGACTATCGATCTTGTTTAACCCTTGACTTGTACCAATATAAATATTACCATAATTATCAATATTTAATTGAGTAATTAAATTTGATAACAATCCATCATTTTGAGTAATAGTGCGAATTACTTCTTTACCATCATAAACAAAAACCCCATTACTGTTACTTCCTATCCAGATATTCCCGTCTTTATCTTCAACAATACACTTGGGTGTAAGAAGTCCCTCAATATGTATTTGTTTTATTGTTGTATCTTGGATATAGTTTAATCCTTTACTCGAAACACCTACCCAAAGCCGTCCCTTTGAATCAGCATACAAGGTAGAAATTTCAGATCCACTCAATCCATGGTACTGCGATAGGAACTGGCTTGTATTTGATGCAATATCATAATAAATAATTCCATCTAATGTTCCAATCCAGAGTTGATTGAGCTTATCAACCTCAAGGGCTGTAACTGAGTAAATGCCACTAAAATATCTATTAATGACAGCATTATAAACAAACCGACCAGAAGAACGGTCAAACATGCTAACTGCATTATCATTTGTTCCAATCCAGATATTTCCATCCAGATCATTTTTTAGAAATCTAATCTGATTTCCAATAGCATTTTTCTTTTGATTATAAATCACTATTTTCTTATTGGAATCTCTTGTGTTAGGATTATATACTGCTAATCCTTCATTTGAGCCAAACCAGTAATTGCCTGCCTTATCTTGTAAAACAGACCATATCTGCTGATTTTCCAATCCAAATTCGCTATCGTAAGTAATAAACTTTTCACCTTTAAAAATGGCTAAACCGTGTTCATTTGTACCAATTAAAATATTTCCTTCAACATCTTCTTGAATACAATATATCTTGAGATCATCAAGACCATTCAGGGTGTTAAATGTTTTAAATGTATTACCTGAGAATTTGGTAACACCCCCACCCCATGTTCCGACCCATATATTTCCTTTGCTATCCTCAGAAATTGTACTTATCCAATTATAAGCAAGGCCATCACGCGAATCATAAATGATAAACTTCTTTTCCTGTGATAAATATCGATATAATCCTCCGTTATGAGTTCCAAACCAAATATCTCCCTTTTTATCCTGATGCATTACTGTAATAAGGAAATATGATGTTAGTCCTTTTATAAAAAAATTTGAAAACGAATTATCTGATTTGTTGTACTTTTTAATACCAGCATCAGTTACAAAGTAAAGTGTATCATTTAAGGCTTTTGTTCCACTAAATACTCTATCGCTCAAACTATTTCCCTTATATTGCTCATATACAATTTTTGCTGCATCTAACTCATCCGGATTCTCTATTCGTAACACGCCATCGCCAAAAGTCATAATCCATAATTGGTGATCAGAATCTTCGATAAATCCAAGAACATCTCCTTTAATAAATAAACTTAATGGATGCTTTATAATCTTATCTTTTTTAACAATTGAAATACCACCATTTTTATGACCCATCCAAATTGTTCCATTCGAATCCTTAAAAAGACTTTTTATACCTCCTTCAGCCAGTCCTTCTTGTGAAGTATAATTAGTAAATGTCACTCCATCAAACTTAGTCACACCACTTTCTGTTGCGATCCATAAGTAGCCTTGGTTTTCCTGCAAAACGGAATAAACCTTTGATTGCGCAAGGCCTTCTTTTACTCCATAATAATCAAAATAATACGTTTGACCAAAAAGGGTTGGAGTAAGAAAAAAGAAAACTACATAAAAAAAAGCTATTCGCCCGAGGCGAATAACTTTCTCTTTTTCTAAATTAATATATGTTAGAACCATTTTTTATTGTTTATCTTTTGCAATAAAGAAGAAAGTGCCTCCTTCATCAGCTAATCCATCAATTTTACCAAACTGCGGTTTTTGAGTACCACTCTTGGCTACAGCTACTGTTACTTTCGAAACAATATTTTCAATAGGCAAACATGCATTAGGATTATTTGATAACGCATTGGCAAAAGTTCTTGTGAATTGAGAATTATCAACAGCTAACTCGTATCCAGCTGATGAGAAAACTTGTGATGACTTAAATTTTGTTGCTTCCCAGTTTCCACAATCTCTTTCTTGTGGAGTGGAACGCATTGCCTGATAAAACGTAGGACCTGATTCACATGCATCAGTAATTACAAGTGTATGAGTAACAAACTGTGAGTATGATTGCAACGCAGCTTTTAATGTATGAATATTAAAATAAGTAAACTCATCATCACGTTTAGCGTCAATTGGAACCCAATAACCTATCTGATTTATGTATTTGCCATGACCAGCATACCAAACCAATAAAGAATTTACCTGATTGCTTCTTACTAAATCTCTAAGTTCGATTGAAAAGAACTTTTCCATTTGTTCTTTTGTCATATCTTTCTTGTGAATGATATTATGGACTTTATAATTTGCTAAGGCAGCTTTCATCATGCTAACATCTTTTATTGGGCCATTAAGACTTGCAAATGTTTCATAGTTAGAGTTCTCTATAAAAATAACCCAGGTTTTCCCCATAGGATTGTCTTGCGATATCTCTAATGCTTCGCGGTTAATTTTAAACTCCTGCTCAGCAATATTTCCATAAATATCTTCAGCTTTTACTACAAATTTTGTTTTATTGGCAATATCAATTGTTGCAAAAAACTCTGGATTTTTTGAGCTTACCGGATAGCTTGCGGTCATATCATCAACCATAATGGTTTTAATAAAATTATCATCACTAACTCTACCCTCAACATATAATTTGCGATTATCTGTTGAAAGGTAAATTTCACCTGATGTAGACGCAAAAGGAGCAATAAGTGCAATTTGAGGAGGATTGATCTCTGTTCTGTTTAAGGTATAGTTTGCGGCTAGAATATTATTATAAATATCAGATACTGCAACTGAAACAGACTCTTTACCAGCAACATCAAGTGTTACCTCAAACTCATTATTAAGACTACCCTCGATAAAAGTAACTTCTACATCATCAATTTTTGCATATTTAATCTTGCTTTGATCATTAATTTGTCCCTTAAAAGTAGCTGTTGTAGCATTCTCGATTACATTAATCTTAGTAGGATCAGATTGTCCACTCTGATTGAAAACTATAGCTGGTTTTACGGTTTCTCTATTTAATTCATACAAGCGCTTATCTGCTTCTTCCATTCTTGCTTTAGCTTCGGCACTATTGTCATCTGTTAATAATGAGTATGTTTTATAATCAGCTATTGCATTGGAATACTGTGTAATTTGTTCATATGATTTAGCTCTGTTAAAATAAGCAAGTGAATTTTTAGAGTTTAACGATATTACCTTGCTAAAATCATTAATCGCATCCTGGTATTTAGTATATTCCTGATTATATAAACCACGATTATAGAATGCGTCTTCATTATCGGGTGAGAAATAAATTATTCTCGATAAATCTTCAATAGCCTTTGTATAATCAATCTTTTCTCTATATACCTTACTTCTTATCCACATCGCTTCAGTACTCTTTGAATCAATTTGTAATGCTTTGTTGCAGCTTTCAAGTGACTGATCATACTTTTTAGCTTTGTACAAAACATCAGCCAAAGCAATATTTGTTTCCAGGGCATTTGGTGATTTATCAAGAGATTTTCTCAAATAGGTTTCTGATTGATTGTAATTGCCCAATTTCTCATGAACATAGGCATGCCAGAAGTAATTCTGAGGATTTTGCTCGAGCGCAAGAATTGCGTCACTCTCTTTTAATGCCTTCTCATAATCTTTTAGTTCAATGTAAGATTTTAATTTTAATTTATAGGCATTAACATGCTTCTTATCGAGTGTTGTAGCTCTTGAAAGCATTGTGATTGCCTCGTTATAATCTTTTAAATCAAAATATAATCTTCCTGCATTATAAAAATTTGAAGCATTCTTTGCATCAAAAGTAGTAGCTCTCTTGTAGTCGTTTGCAGCTTCGGTTAGGTTTCCTGTCTTTTCATAAGCTTGGGCCCTAGCGATATATGCATCAGTAAATTCAGGTTTTAGCTCGATTTGCTTTGTAAATTGTTCGATTGCATCCTGATAGTTACCTGCTGCTGCAAAATCTTTACCCGTATTATACATTTTTGGGCTACATTGTATTAATGAAAATAAAACAAGTAGCATCGGTGTAAAGATTAATGTCTGGTTAAATCTGATTTTTCCCATTTTAAAATTTAGTTTTATGTTGATATATTATATTTTCTAAAAACTCTTATCAAAAATACAAAAGCTTTATAATATTTGGAAATTTTATTAATCCTTATATTAATAAAATATTTAATCATTTACAATTAAAAACATTTTACTATCTCCCAATTTCTCCATAAATATTTTTGTTTTCCCTAATTTAGGTGCTTTAATTCCTGTTTTAAAAACCTTTGGGCCAACAAAAACTCTTGCTTCATCCCAAACGTTTTGATCAATAAAGTATTGCAATATAGTTGTACCTCCTTCGATAATTATTGACAATAACTTATATTTTACGAGAATGGGCATTAATTGGTTTATAAAATCCGAAGAAAAATTAACAAATTCAATACCAATTTTACTATTTACATTGCTTATCTTTTGATTTTTACAGTTTATATCAGCAATAATCAATGTTTTGGCTTCATTATTAAAAATATTTAATTCGGGCAATAACTTTAGATTTCGATCCAGTACTATTCGTAATGGATTTTTACCACACCATTCGCGGGTTGTTAAACTTGGATTATCGCTGACAACAGTATTTGTTCCAATAAGTATTGCATCTTCATCTGCTCTCCATTTGTGAACAAGTGCTTTTGATAATTCATTGGTAATCCAGGTTGGTTGTGTTTCACTTTTTAATTCTTTGTCTATATCAATAAATCCATCAATGGTTTCAGCCCATTTTAGAATAATGTATGGTCTCTTTCTCTCGTGAAAAGTAAAAAATCGTTTATTTAGTTCACGTGATTCTTTTTCTAGAATTCCTGTTTGAACGTTGCATCCTGCATTTCTAAGAATTTCTATTCCTTTGCCTGAAACGTGTGCAGCAGTATCAATAGTTCCAATCACCACATTTGGAATTTTAAGATCTGCAATAAGATTAGCACAAGGAGGTGTTTTTCCAACATGAGCACAAGGTTCTAGATTCACATAAAGAGTTGATTCTTTCAACAAGTCTTTATTCGTAACTGAGTTTATTGCATTAACTTCAGCATGCGGTTCGCCTGCCTTATGATGGTAACCTTCACCAATAATTTTATTATTATATACAATAACGCTACCAACCATTGGATTAGGACTTGTATTTCCCCCAGCAATCTTTGCCAATTCGATGCAGCGCATCATATATTTTTCATGTGGTATAAAAGCCATCGGTATTTTTTTTAAATTTGGAAAATGAGTCCAAATTTCAACATAAAGGAAATAATTTTATGGATAAAATCCGAATTAAAGGATTATTATCCTCAAACCGAGATTGATTCATTTGTTTCACTTATATTAAAACATTTGCTTAACTACTCCAGAACCAAGCTTATACTAAATCATGAACAAGTCTTGTCATCAAATACGATAGAAAAAATTGATCAAATCGTTTCTGAGTTAAAGTTAAATAAACCAATACAATATATTCTTGGACAAACTGAATTCTTTAATCTGAATTTTCATATAGCATCAGGAGTTTTGATTCCCAGACCAGAAACAGAAGAGCTTGTTGATTGGATCATTTCAGAAAATAAAAATGGATTTTATCGAATCCTGGATATTGGAACCGGCAGTGGAGTTATAGCAATTGCGCTGTCAAAAAACATGCCCGGATCGAATGTTACTGCAACCGATATATCAAATGATGCACTAATTATTACACGTGAAAACTGCAAATTAAATAACGTTGAAATACAACTAATAAACCATAACATTCTTAATCATAACGAAAATCTAAACAACACCTTTGATATTATTGTAAGTAATCCTCCTTATATTACAGAAAAAGAAAAAGAATTGATGCATCCAAACGTACTTGACTATGAACCCACTCTTGCGTTATTTGTTTCAGATGATGATCCCTTACTATTTTATCGTCATATAATTGAATTTGCATTAGTTCATCTTAATTCTGGCGGTAAAATTTATTTTGAAATTAATGAATTGTTTGGTAATGAGGTTGCTCTATTACTTGAAGAAAAAAATTTTAGCGAAATCATTTTAAAAAAGGATATAAACAACAAAGACCGAATGATTAAGGCCTTATTAAAATAGAAAATGAAGAGATTATTTTATAAAGAGATTTTATTTACCTCAATAGTTAGAATAAAAACTAAGCATGTATAAAACTTCTAAAAAGAAACTTACAAAGAAGTATGCGTTATTAAAAGCAGAAAACATCTGTTCCAGACAAGAAAAATGTGAGGATGATATTAGGCGTAAACTCATCGAATGGGATTTGGACGAAAAGGAAAGAAATGAAATAATTGAGTTGCTAATTAAAAACTCTTTTATTGATAATTCGAGGTATGCAAAAGCTTTTGTTAGAGAAAAATCGTTAATTGGCAAATGGGGTAGAATAAAAATTGAATTTGCACTTAAACAAAAGAAAATAAATGCGGAGGAAATAAAAATTGCTCTTGAGGAGATTGATAATACCAAATATGATAAGATTTTAGAAAAGGAACTTATAGCTAAATTGAAATCAATTAAAAATCAGGATATTTACACAATAAAATCAAAATTAGTCAGGTTTGGGGTTTCGAGAGGTTACGAAAATGGCAAGATATTTGATATGGTAAATAAAATTTTAAAGGATTTAAATTCTGATGAATTATTATGACGTAAGTAGTATTGTATAATGAATTATTGTATATTTTTACAATAGTGTCTGTTTTTAAAAACACGCTAACCAAAAAAAATGATATAGATATAACGAATTAAATATGATTACAATTATTAATTAAAAACTCAAGACTATGAAAAACACATTTTACAAACCACTTGGTTTATTATTAGCAGGAGCTATAGTTACTGGAAGTATATTTAGCGGCTGTAAATCAAAAGAAGTTACAAGTGTAAAAGACGAAGTTGTTGTTGAAGTTTTCTGCTCTGGACCAGAATACAGAACTGATAAAAATACTTTTAGAGCAAATGCAACTGGCGAAAGCACCGATATGGAAATTGCACGCAAAAAAGCAAGCAGCAATACAAAAGCAGCCCTAGCTGCACAAATCGAAACTACAATTAAAGGTGTTACTGACAATTATGTTAATTCGCGCGAATTTAACAACGTTGAAGAAGTTGAAGAAAGATTTGAAGCGCTTAACAGAGAGGTTGTTAATCAACAGCTTAACAATGTTAAGACTATTTGTGAAAAGATAACCAAAACTAAACAAGGTACTTACAAATGTTATATGGCTATTGAAATGGGAGTTGATGCTTTAGAAGAAGCATTAAACAATAAGCTTTCAAAAGACCAAAGATTAAAAGTTGACTATGACTACGAAAAGTACAAAGAAACGTTTAACAAAGAAATGGAAAAACTTGAGAATAGCGGTGGATACTAATAAATAGCACATAATTTAAAAAGGGAATCGCTTGATTCCCTTTTTTATTTATTCATTTTTTGTGGTTATAATCAATATTACTACTTTTGTTCCTCAAATTTACTTTTATGATTTCATCCGAGCATTTTAAAGATATCGAAAAGCGAAGAGATTTGCTTAGGAGGCATCTTTGACATTGAAAACAAACTTCTCCGAATAGATGAGGAAGAGCAAAAAACTCATGCTCCAAACTTCTGGAATAATCCATCAGAAGCCGAAAGACAACTAAAACTTATTGCAAGCCTTAAAGAATGGACCAGCGCCTATAAAGAGATTGAAACTCAAATTAACGAACTTCAATTAGCTTTTGATTTTTTAAAGGATGGTGGTGTCAGTGAATCTGAATTAGAGCAACAGTACAAATCGGTAATTAATCTGATCGAAAAGCTCGAATTAAAAAACATGCTTCGTTTCGAAGAAGATAGACTTGGAGCTTACCTTCAGATAAATCCTGGAGCAGGCGGAACCGAAAGTCACGATTGGGCAGAAATGCTTATGCGTTTATACATCCGTTGGGGCGAACGTAACAAATATATTGTAAAAGAAGTGAATTACCTCCCAGGCGATGAAGCTGGAATAAATACCGTTACTCTCGAATTTATAGGAGATTTTGCCTATGGATATCTTAAAAGCGAAAACGGAGTTCACCGATTAGTAAGGCTTTCTCCATTTGATTCGAATAACAAACGACATACTTCATTTGCATCGGTTTATGTTTCGCCTGCAGTTGATGATACTATTGAAATTGTAATTAATCCGGCTGATATCGAATTCGAAACTTACCGCTCGAGCGGTGCGGGTGGCCAGAATGTAAACAAAGTGGAAACCGCTGTTCGCTTGCGACATAAACCATCAGGTATTGTGATTGAAAATCAAGAAACAAGATCTCAGCTCAATAATAAAGAAAATGCTTTAAAATTATTAAAGTCACAATTATATGAATTAGAACTTCGTAAAAAGCAGGAAGAAAGAGCTAAAATCGAAGGTGAGAAAAAAAGAATAGAATGGGGATCGCAAATACGAAATTATGTGTTACATCCTTATAAGTTAGTAAAGGATGTGCGCACCGGTTTCGAAACCGGAAATGTTAACGATGTGCTTGATGGAAATATCGATGGGTTTATTAAAGCCTATTTAATGGAATTTGCAGGAAAATAAAAATGGGCTTTGCAGCCCATTGTAAACTAATTTATTTGTACTATTTTATCTTTTGGATACTTAATTGAATATTTTACGTGTACCTTTTTCGTTTCGAGTGGATTTAAATTCATTTCCCAGGTAAGTTTTCCTGTTGTTGAATTGTATTGCGCATTCGAATTTTCAATCTGTTCAACCTCAATATCTTTATTTGATGAAATTGGAAATTGATCATCAATAACAATCGAAACAATTGAATTTTTATTATTACGAATCGATATCTCCCATCCGTAAGTATCTTTTTTATTTACACCCAATACACGCTTACTTTCAAAATCTTTAATTTTTGTTCTGGTAACAACAATCGACTGATCTCGTCCTAATGACAAATCAAGCGTATCTTGCGTAATGTTTGGATTAATTGTAGAATTTCCAACAAAAGTACCTTCGAAAAATATATTTGCCTGTCCGGGCAAAAGAGAATATTCGGCCCAGCCAGTAATCTTTGCCAATAAAAACGCGTCGGTATTGAGTTTTGGTGCAGAATAATAATTGAAATCAGCATTTAATTTATACTCATTTATCTGAACCATATTTGCCTTTCCATCTGATGGTATAGTATAAGGTACATCAATTTTAAACTCAACATTGGTTTGGTTGGTCGTTTGGGTAAAAGGAATATAACTGGCTTCTGTATCTTTCATCAAAGCATCGTCTAATTCAGCAGATTCGGATACAGGAGCTGGTTTTACATTTGATGTACCTCTTATCATTATTTTTTTGTTTGAATAAGCTTCGTAGAAGTTCAGATACCACGGATAAATCATCGGTTTTTCTCCGCTTATTTGAGGATTTCCAGTAGAAATTGTTAGTTTAACATTTTTCCATTCTTCACTACTGCTTTGAAATACCTTTGCTTTATATATCAGATTTACTGGATCTTTAATACTTACAGCCCTGATATCATATTCGGGATACCATCCTGCCTCAAAAATCACATAGCTTAAATTCATCTTGGCATTTACTTTAGCTGCTGCATTCACCGTAATCAGAATTTCTGAAGTTGGCTCTTTCTTTTTAGATCGTAAATTATTTAATTGGTTTTGAATACGAGTAATCTTTTCCTTAATAATTTCAAGGTCTCGGGTATGTTTAAGTTCTTTGTTTTTTATTTCAGTAAGCTTTGATTGAAAATAATTCATGGCAATCTTAAGTGATTCAATATTTACGCCATTTTGCGTACCTCCAATTACTTTGTTTGCTAACAATGCAGATTCTTCCTGCTGACAAATTTCTATTGCAATTTCAACCTCAGATTTTTTATTTTCGAGCATTTTTAAACTATCAACTAAACTCTTTACTTCTTTTGACTCCGTTTGGATTTTCAAATAATTTATCTGTTGGTTTACCGACAAAATGGAGAAATTGCCAATCCCACTAACCTGAATACTTCGTTGATCAATGTTTTGGGGTAAATCAACAAAAAGAATTTCGTTAACACCTTCGTTTAGTAAAATGCTGCCAACTCTGTAAATCTGAGCTCCTTGTTGAAAAACGGTTACCTCTTTTATATCTGATTTAATAACTTGCTCATCAGAACCAGCTTTTAATTGAAGTGATAAAACAAGCATAAAAAATCCAATAATTATTTTTTTCATATATTTAACTTTAAATTATTTGTGATTTAAAAACAACTCTAAATGTATAAAGAATTAACTTGTTTAGGAATATATTAGTATAAAACCAATCAATAAAATGAAAATTAAAGTATTCAATTGTTTAATTGCAACTCTGATAATTAGCCTTTTATCCTGCAATCGAATAACCGATTATCAACAAGCCGAACAGACGATTCAATCGGCTCAAATGGTTCGAATGGTTAAGGAATTCAGTTCAGATGCATACCAGGGAAGAAAACCTTTTACTGTAGGAGAAGATAGTGCTATAGCATTTTTAATTCGGGAATACAAAAGAATAGGTCTTGAACCTTGTATTAACGGAAGCTATTTACAAGAGGTACCAATGGTCGAGGTTGCTGATCTTCCAGATGAGAAAATGATAATAAATTTGAAAAATAAAAAGCTTATACTCAATTATAAAACTGATTTTGTAGCCTATTCAAAACAACTGGTAGACGAAATCAAATTAGAAAAATCTGAAATCGTTTTTGCCGGATTTGGTATTGTAGCTCCTGAATACAATTGGAACGATTATGAAGATATCGATGTGAAAGGAAAAACAGTTATTGTTTTTGTGAATGATCCCGGATTTGGAACTGATGATCCTCAATTTTTCAATGGTAATTCGATGACGTATTATGGCCGTTGGACTTACAAATACGAAGAAGCCGCTCGACAAGGAGCAACCGGGATTTTAATCATACACGAAACCAAACCTGCAGGATATCCATGGAGTGTAACTCTGAACGGGGCAACCATTCCTAAGCTATATCTTCAGCCTGATGACAATTATATGTCGATGTGCGCAATGGAGGGTTGGTTAACATGGAGCGCTGCAGAAAAAATATTCTCAGATGCAGAATATAATCTTTCCGAATTAAAAGAAAAAGCTAAAACAAAAGGATTTAAACCTTTCGAAATAAATGCCAGCATTAACTTCTCTATGAAATCGAGCCATCGATTTGCCAAATCGCATAATGTATTAGGTATTTTACCAGGAACAGATAGAGCGGATGAAATTATTGTATACTCATCGCATTGGGATCACTTAGGTGTAGGCGATGTACAAGAAGGTGACTCGATTTATAACGGAGCGGTTGATAATGGGACCACTACTGCCTGGATGCTCGAGATTGCTGAAGCTTTTGCATCCCTGAAAAAGAAGCCTTCGCGTTCAATTCTGATTTTATCACCCACTTCAGAAGAACAAGGATTATTAGGATCTAAATATTATGCTGAACATCCTATTTATCCATTAAATAAAACTGTTGCTAATTTTAATAACGATCTTATGCTGCCATTTGGCCAATATAAAGATATAATGATTACGGGCTATGGACAATCAGAGCTTGATGATTATGTTGCTCGTTTTGCTCCAGAATATGATCGTTATGTTTTGCCCGATCCAAATCCGCATACCGGAATGTATTACCGTGCCGATCATTTCAGCTTTGCACGTGTAGGTGTACCCGCTATATTTGCCAGAGGAAACTGCGAAAGCAGAGAACACGGTAAAGAATGGGCTCTTGCAAAAGAGACAGAGTGGCTTAATAGTTATTACCACAAACCAACCGATCAGTATGATTCTTTAACATGGGATTTGTCAGGAATAGTAGATGATGCAAAATTGTTTTTCAGAATAGGTTATGAACTGGCAAATGATACTGTTTTTCCACAATGGAAAGATGGATCTGAGTTTAAGAAACTTAAAGATTTATCAATAACTAAGAATAGAAATCAATAATATGTACTATTTGTGTTCTGAGCTCCACATTTTATGTTAAGCATATTAGTTTCTCATTTACAAGAACCAATTAATAAAAAAATCATTAATTTCGTATTTTAGTTAAATAAAGAAAATCATTAATTTATTAAAATATTTAAAAAAATGGCAACCGAAAAAAAAATAACCAAAGTAGAAGGAGGAGAAACCTCCTCTGCATCGACAAAAACCTTTGTTGCAAGTGACGAAAGCAAGGCAAAAGCAAAAAACCTGCGTATTTTTGCAATCATTTCATGGGTAATTGCTATTGGTCTTGAAGTTGGAGCTATAATCATTTTAAGAAAAGCTCCTGTTAATATGACCTTGCTGATTGTTCTTATAGTAATCGATTTGATTTTTGCAATTGTTGGTTCGTTGTTATGGAAAAAATCGAATAGACTCGATCCTGCATCAGAAAAAGACAAATTTAAATTCTTCATTCAGAATCAATTGGGCGCAATTATTGGTGTAATTGCTTTTTTGCCTTTAGTTATACTTATTTTTACAAACAAAAATTTGAGTGGTAAACAAAAAGGTATTGTTGGAACAATAGCCGTTGTTGCCATGTTAGCAGCTGGAATTACTGGTACAGATTTTAATCCCCCTTCACAAGAACAATATGCCGAACAAACTGCAGAAGTTCAATCACTTAATAATGGTATGAACCACGTTTACTGGACAAAATCAGGAAAAAGTTACCACATTTATCAGGATTGCTCATATATCAATACAGACAGGACTACTGAAATATTTGAAGGTACTGTTTCACAAGCCAGGGAGTTAAAAAACATTACAGATCTTTGCGACAGATGCGAAAATAGAGCGAAAAAAGAGCAGGGGCTTGAAAATCAATAAATAAGAGTGTAAAAAATTAGTAAAATTGGTTAAAAAGAAAAGGCCGGATCATATTTCCGGTCTTTATTGTTAGTATGTTAATTTCAAAATTCTTTTTGACTTTCAGTCGATCAAAAACAAAAACGAATGAAATTAAATCATTCGTTTTCAGTTTATTATAATCTGTTTTTGTGGAGCATAACGGAATCGAACCGTCGACCTCTTGACTGCCAGTCAAACGCTCTAGCCAACTGAGCTAATGCCCCAATAAATTCATGCGAAAATACATTTTTTTTTACATAAATGAAATTTATTTTTACAAAGGATATTTATTAATCAAACAAAATCATACTTAATTAATAATAAAATAAAAAATTAACGTTTTTTAAGAATAACAAGTAATTTGTTTATGTTTTAGATATAACTTTTAGTTAGTTTTTACGTAAAAACATTATAAATTATCACAATAAAGATAAAATCGATCCCAAAAAGTTTTGAAAAACATTTTTATATTAATATTTTTAGGCACTTAAAAAATAAACCATATGGAAGTTAAAAAAACCGATAAAGCAGATTTGGAGAAATCAAAAGGTCTTTTTCTTCAGATAGGTTATGTAGTTGTTCTTGGGCTAGTATTACTTGCTTTTGAATGGACTTCAAAACCTGCAGACTTAGGAGATTTGGGAGACCTTGGCGATATGAATCTTGAGGAAGAAGTAATTCCAATTACAAGACAACAGAATGAGCCGCCTCCACCACCTCCACCAGCACAACAAACAGAAATAATCAATATCGTACAAAATGATGTTGAGATTGACGATGAGCTAGAGCTCGAAGATACAGAAGCTGATGAAGCTACTCAGGTTGAAATTGTTGAATTTACTGAAGAAGAGGAAGTTGTTGATGAACAAGAGATTTTTCTTGTAGTTGAAGACATGCCAACTTTCCAAGGACAAGAAAAGGATGCTTTTAGGATTTATATTCAACAAAATCTTAAATATCCTCCTATTGCTCAGGAAAATAATATCAGTGGACGTGTTTATGTTTCATTTGTTGTTGACCGCGATGGTTCTATTACAAACGTTCAGGTTGTTCGTGGTGTTGACCCATCATTAGATAAGGAAGCTGTTCGAGTTGTTAAATCATCTCCAAAATGGACTCCAGGAAAACAACGAGGAAGAGCTGTTCGTGTATCATTTACATTCCCTATTGTATTCCAGTTGCAATAAGCTAACTTAAAATAACATAAAAAATAATCCCGTTTAAACGGGATTATTTTTTTATCCTTCCGGGGTTTTTATTTATAAAATCTTTCCAGCTTTTAAAATCACTATTTAAAATCGGATTATTTGTCTGATAATAATGACACAAGGCAGCAGCTAAGCCATCTGTAGCATCTAAATCTTTAGGTAATTCTTTAATTTTTAATAATTGTTTTAATAACATTGCAACTTGTTCTTTCGATGCATTTCCATGCCCCGTAATCGACATCTTGATTTTTCGAGGAGCATATTCAAAAATAGGCATTGACCTTGATAAAGCAGCAGCAATAGCGACTCCCTGAGCTCTACCCAATTTTAACATCGATTGAATATTCTTACCAAAAAACGGAGCTTCGATTGCTAATTCATCAGGATGATACTGATCTATTAATTGCGTTACACGTTCAAAAATATGCTTTAACTTAATATAATGATCGGTATATTTTCGCAGTTCAATAACACCCATAACAAGAAGAGAAACATCTTTCCCATGTGTTTCAATTAAGCCATACCCCATTATGGTTGTACCGGGGTCGATACCAAGAATAACTCGTTCTTTTTTAACTTTTATACCCATTAAAATGCACCTAACTGTTCTTTAACTGTTCTAATCGATTTTTTAGGCATTCTTTTTATTTCGGATTTTGTTTTTTTGGCTAAAAAACTTCCATATTCGATATGATGCAATGCTTCGGCAAGAGAGCTTTCAGCAGGATCACCAAAGTCGTGAGTGACATCATCATCGGCATATGCGTCTGCTTCAAGTCCTTCGTAATAATCACCATAGCCCTCACTATTAATAATTTTAAATGTAATTGGCACATAAACATAATCTGAAAGGTTGCTTTCGAATGAATACATTCCTACCGGTTTGCCATAACTATCATCACCTACAAGATACACATCCAAATATGGATCAAGACCATTAATAATAGCCTCACTTGCTGAAGCAGATCCATTGGTTGTAATAAAATAAACTTTTTCGAGTCTGAGAGAATTGCTGTTTATTTTAAATTTATAGCTTCCATTTTGCGATTTTCTTTCATTATTGTGTAAATATGTTAAAAATAGCTTCCCATTCAACCTATCCGGAATAATGAGTCCAGCCAGATGATTTGCTATTTCCATTAATCCTCCTCCATTATAACGCAAGTCGACAATTAATTCGTTAACTCCTTCGGATTTAAAAAAGGTAAATGCTGTGTTTAGCTCTGCTTCTGATGGATATATAAAACTTTCGAACACAAAATACCCTACTTTTTTATCGTCTACTGTTATAACACTTTTATGAAGAACAGTATTAATGGTTTGTTGCTTTTTACTGAATGTGCGTGTTAAAATAATCCCAGTTGGAGATTCAAATTCAAATGTATTAGACACTCCAACATTTGATGATCCAAGCAAATTACTTATATCTGAATTTTCATCAACTGATGTTCCGTTTATTTTGTTAATCTTCCAACCTCTTCCTATTCCTTCGGTATATAAATCAGATGATTCAAACACAAATGATATTCGTATTTTTCCATCAGGATCAGCAGCATATCCAAACCCATGACCTGCATAAGTGCCTTCTTCGTAATACTCGCTTTCTTCTTGCTTGGTACTTATATAACTCCATTTGTCTCTTGGTGTATAACGAATATCTTCGAGCAATGCTTTAGGATCAGAATAATTGGTAAGGTTAATTACAGGCAGCGAATCGTTCCATAAATACCAATAATCTATTATATTCACAAACTCTTCTAATGGATTATCAGGATCAGGGTAAACATAATCTGGAGGGTAAACAAAATCCCTCTCACATGAGGTTATAGTTATAAAAAGAAATATAACTACTGATACTAAAAGATTAATTTTGTGTTTCATATGATTGTTTTTTTCTTATAGTTCTGAATTATTATACCAGTTACAATTAATAGCAAACCAATTATTGTTGTTAAGAATATTTTTTCTTTTAAGACAAAATGTATAAACAATAATGAACAAAAAGGAGTAAGGTATATTAATGTTCCAACTTTTTCTGCTCGGCCCGCAGCTTGTAAAGCTAATAGCCAAAGCACAAAAGTAACACCCATCTCAAATATTCCAATATAAATTGATGAGAAAACAGCAATATTATTTACTGCAAAAGGAATATTGTCAATTATTGCATATATAAGGATAAAAACAAATGCGAATGAAAAATTAAGAAACAGTTTTACAACTTCATCGCGTTTGTCTTTCATATTAAATATCCAGAACAATGCCCAAACAACTGAGCTGCCAAGCGCAAGGAAAATACCCAAAGGACTTGAAAAATCAAAATCTAAAACATTTCCCTGAGATGAAATAAAGAATACCCCAATAAAGCTTATCAGCATAGCAATAAATGCTTTTATAGTTATGGGCTGTTTTAATATTGGAATAGATAAGAGGACTAATGTTATTGGCCATACAAAATTAAGTGGTTGAGCTATTTGTGCAGGAAGCAACGTATATGCTTTAAATAAAACCGTATAATATAGAAAAGGATTTAAGAAACCGACTATAGCAGAATTAAAGTAATCTTTTCGGGTATATTTTTTTAAATGATTAAGTTTCCCTTGTACCAAAACTATTAAAAAAAGTACAATAACTGCAACTAGTATAGAATAAAAAAGCAGAATGAGATTGTTTGTCTGAGTTAATCCTATTTTAAATGCAGTAGCCGATGTACTCCAAAAGAGTATCGTTAAGCCTGCCAGAACATATGCTCTTTTTTGATTTATCATTTAACACTATCGGTAATTAATGTCAATGAAAGTGTATCACCAAGAAATTTATAAATCCGGTTAAAGGATTCATTCATTAACAAGATACTTGAATCAACACGCTGTTCTAAAAGTTTCAAAACATCTGCTTCTATTATTAACTCTTCATTCAACTGAACATTTATTTCTCCTGCCTTTACAATATCTTCTTTAATCGATTCTAACTGGTAATGTGAAAAAAGGATTTCTTTATGTGAGTATTGATAGATATCACGTAATTTGATTGAAATATCTTGAAGCAGTGTATAAAAATCAAGGGAATCTTTAGCACTGAGTTTACCGTTTGGTCCAATATCAACAAGTCTTTTACCAGAGATATGATATACACTATCAATTAGCTCAATCTGAAATACTGAAATCTCCTCCAGCAAACTGTCCGTAACATACAGCATCATATCAACCTTAGAAGTATCAACTTCCTTTTTTGAACATGATAAATGAAAGCCCAACAGAAACAGAAGAATCAGAAAATATTCCTTTTTCATATTAGGGAAAGGATTATTGGTTAATAATACGAATTTTTTCTGATTATTAAAACCTGCTAAAACAAAAAAGAGTGCTCGTATGAACACTCCTCAATTTTTCAAAATTGATTTAACTAATTGATCATATCAAATCCAGTATATTTTCTTAGTACCTGAGGAATAATAATACCCTCCGGTGTTTGGTTGTTTTCCAGTAAGGATGCAACAATTCGAGGTAATGCCAAAGCACTACCATTCAACGTATGAGCGAGAATTGTTTTTTTCTCTCCCTCCTCGCGGAATCTTAGTTTTAATCTGTTTGCCTGGTATGATTCGAAATTTGAAACAGAACTAACCTCAAGCCATTTGCCTTGAGCAGCAGAATAAACTTCGAAGTCATATGTTAAAGCTGATGTAAAGCTCATATCACCACCACAAAGCTGCAGAATACGATATGGTAATTCAAGTTTTTTAACTAATCCTTCGACATGCTTAACCATTTCTTCCAATGACTGGTAAGATTTTTCGGGATGCTGAAATTGAACAATTTCTACTTTATCAAATTGATGTAGACGGTTTAATCCTCGAACATCTTTACCATATGAACCAGCTTCACGACGAAAGCAAGGTGTGTAGGCGGTCATTTTAATAGGAAAATCGGATGCTGAAAGAATTACATCTCTGTAAATATTTGTAACAGGTACTTCGGCTGTTGGTATTAAATACAAATTATCAATTCCTATATGGTACATCTGTCCTTCTTTGTCAGGCAATTGACCTGTTCCAAAACCAGAATCTTCGTTAACCAAAATGGGAGGTTGAATTTCGAGATAACCTGCTTCAGTTGCTTCGTCGATAAAGAAATTTATCAACGCTCGTTGCAATTTTGCTCCTTTTCCTTTATATACAGGAAAACCACTTCCTGTAATTTTATTACCTAATTCAAAATCAATAATATCGTATTTTTTTGCCAAATCCCAATGAGGAACAGCACCAGAATAAAGACTTGGTTTATTACCCCCAGAACGAATCTCTTTATTATCTTCGGCTCCTTTACCTGAAGGAACAGAAGTATGAGGTAAATTTGGCAGCTGCAATAACAACGTATTTAATTGCTTTTCGATTGATGTTAATTCCTCACCCTGATTTTTTACTAATTCTTTCAGTTGAGTATTTTTATCTTTTAGCTGATTAACTTCATTTGTATTTCCGCTTTTAAATAAAGCACCAATTTCTTTCGCTATTTTATTCAGTTCCGATTGATTAGTATCCATACTATTTTGAATGGAACGTCTTTTTTGATCAAACTCAAGAATCTGATTAATAATAGTTTCGGCCTTATAATTTTTTACCGATAAACGTTCAATAACGTAATCTTTATTCTCCTGAAGGATTTTTAAGGTTAACATAGGATGTGAATTTATAAAAAAGCGAAAATAAAAAATCTCCTGTAATTTTTACTTAAAACAAAGCAAAAACAGGAGATTAAATATAAAATTAAATTCGGTTAATTCTCAAAAGGGATAACAGAAACAAACGATTTATTATCCTGCTTCTTTTTGAATTCGATGGTTCCATCTATTAGGGCAAATAAGGTATGGTCTTTACCAATACCAACATTTAAACCAGGATAGTGTTTAGTACCTCTCTGACGAATTATAATATTTCCAGCTTTGGCAGTTTGTCCGCCAAATAGTTTTACGCCTAATCGTTTACTTTCTGATTCGCGACCGTTACGTGAACTACCTGCTCCTTTCTTATGTGCCATTTGATTTAAATATTTTTAGTTATGCAACAATTTCTTCGATCTGA
>JFJP01058865.1_pt1 | contig 19442 bp, 23 predicted proteins | sample 431651 | NCBI WGS metagenome assembly JFJP01 (sample SAMN02602958, study PRJNA72255) | Microbial mat metagenome, whole genome shotgun sequencing project. | biome: fresh water; feature: sink hole; material: water; isolation source: purple microbial (photo- and chemosynthetic) mats found in...
CCCGCCACTGTAGTTGGAGGCATTCTCCCTCTGTATCCCGCATTATCGAGAAGAAAGAGATTCACCTCACCCACTTTTAATCACACCCTTTGGCAGTCGTCCGTGCCCAGCAAACTTGACAAGTGCGATTCCGCGAATAGATTTGTTGCCTATGAAAAAACTCATCATGACATCCTTTATTGCAGTGGCGTGCGCGACTGGCTTGGTTGCGGCACCCGTGAACACCAGCGTTTCAAAGACCATCGCTTCGAAAGAAGCTTGGAGCCTGAAAACAATCAAAGCCAATGTGTGCCCCAAATGGGATGCCACGCTCGGCTTCAAAGTCGTGGTCTGCCCAGTAGCAGTTTGCGATGGAAAAAAATCTTGCCCCAAATCCGCCTGCGGCAAATCTGTTTGCCCTAAATCGGCGTGCGCCAAATCTTGCTGCGCTTCGAACAAATGCAGCAAATCTGTTTGCTCGGAGGTTCTGGTGTTTCCTTCCAGCGTGAAAAACGAGCAGGGGACAATCGTTGCTTATGACAAAGATGGCAACAAAGGTGTCATTGGTAAAGTCGTTCAATGCAGCAAGTGCGGTTCTCGCGTTAAGTTGGCCAAAGGCGTGAAACTCGATGTTACACGAGCCAACAATGTTATGTCTGCCAGCATCTCTGCCAAATAATCTAAACCAATTCATTTTGAAACGCCCTGCACTCTATTGAGGAAGCAGGGCGTTTTTTTTGGTTTCTGCACAGGTGTGTTTGCCAAATAAAATTAATTTATAACCAGCCTTGCGGTCGCCGCGTGCGTGCAGCAGCCGCCTCGCGGAGTTGGCGCAGGTGCATTTCTCCAAGGCTCACTTCGCGGCCACCGAGGGAGGATGCGCACCCGGTGCAAAGGTAATCGTATATCTCTTTATCGGGCAGCACGAGTAGAAGCTTTTCGCGGACAGGCATGGCTTGGTTGCATTTTTTGCAGAAAAGTTTTGAGGCTGTGAAACTGTCAAACTGTTTCATGGTGATTTCAAGATGCGGGCTGCTCAGTGGCTGCGTCCGTGTTGATGTGCTGCAAAATTTCTCTCAGCACTTTATACGGGTATATTGTTGCATCAATGTTGATCACGCGATCTCCGTAAAATTCTAGCACGGGCATGGACTCACTGTCGTACACGGCCAAGCGTTGCTTGATAACTTCTTCGTTGGCGTCGTCTAGGCGGTTATCCTTGAGGGCACGCCGTTTCAGGCGCTCGACTAGCTTGGGTCTGCTCGGGCATTGCAGGTGGAAAACTTTGATCACTTGGCTATGCACATCCAGCAGCTTTGCCTGGTTTATGTTGCGCGGTATGCCATCGAGCACAAGGTGATCTATTTCTGGCTTGAAACGCCCCATGACCTGCATGTTTTTAATTTGTTGGTGCCAGAGTTTCAGTGTGAAATCGTCGGGCACAAGATGGCCTTTGCTGGAATATTCTAAAAACACTTTTCCGAGTTCGGAGCGCAAGTCTAAGGCGCGGAACACTTCGCCGCAGGCCATGTGAAAAAAACCTGGTATTGTCCCGATAATTTTGCCTTGTGTGCCTTTGCCAGATCCTGGTGAGCCGAACAGGAGATATGTTCTAAATTTCATGCCAGACTTTTTAATGCGGTTTCAATTTGTGGGCAAGAAGAGAAATAATGCCAAGGAAGATGTGGCTGCGGCAGTGAACTTTGCTTGCAATAGTTGCTAAAATGGTTTTGAAACAGGGTATGAAACTGAGGCTCGGAGTGAATGTTGACCATGTGGCCACTGTGAGGCAGGCGCGTTACCGTGCTATAGAAAAAGGGATGTCCCCAGAACCAAACCCACTGGAGTTTGCGCTTGAGGCGAAACGCGCTGGGGCGCACGGGATCACGGTTCATCTGCGCGAAGATCGCCGCCATATCCAGCCGCACGATGTTGAGGCGATAGCGGGCAAGGTGAAGCTGCCGTTAAATCTGGAGATGGCAACCACGGAGGCGATGTTGCGCTACGCCACTAGGCTCTGTCCGAAAAATGTCTGCCTCGTTCCCGAGAGGCGCGAAGAGGTGACAACCGAGGGCGGACTGGATGTCCGAGCTGGAAAAAAGGCTGTATCCCGTGCTGTGGCTCGCCTTAAAAAAGCTGGTATTACGGTGAGCCTTTTCATAGCACCAGAGACTGAGCAGGTGGAAGCAGCGGCTGATGCTGGTGCTGATTTCGTGGAGTTGCATACGGGTCGTTTCGCGCTGGCTGCTGGGCGGGCAGGTGTCAGCAGAGAGGTCAAACGGCTGGTTTTGGCGTCTAATCTTGCGGACAGTTTGGGGTTGGGTGTCAACGCTGGGCACGGAATCAATTACGCGAATGTCAGGGCGTTGTTTGATGTTCCGAATCTTTACGAGCTAAACATAGGCCACACGCTTGTGGCACGCTCGATGGTGTCTGGGGCGTTCCATGCCGTGCGCGAGATGCTGGAACTGATGGAAGGTTACGGAGTGAGCCGCAGCAAGAAGCCGGGGGCGGCATGAGGCTGATCGGCATTGGGATAGACATCGTCGAGACTGTGCGGATAAAGAGGTCTTGGGAACAGTTTGGAGAGAGTTTTTTGAACCGTGTATTCAACGGCGAAGAGGTAGCTTATGCCATGTCCATGAAATCGCCTGAGATGCATCTGGCTGCTAGGTTTGCGGCTAAAGAGGCCATATCGAAAGCGTTTGGCTCTGGCATCGGTGAGGAGCTGGGATGGAAAGATATGACTATTTTGCGGAGCGAGGACGGCAAACCGTATGTTCGTCTTTCCGAAAAGGCACTTTCGTTTGCCCATCGGCTGGGTGGGGACGATGTGCTGGTGAGCCTGAGCCACACGGAGAATTACGCGGCTGCGCAGGCTGTTTTGGTCGGGCCAGAATTAGCGTCTGCAGGGAGAGGCTGAGATGAAAATTGTGTCTGTGGCGCAAATGCGCGAATGGGAACGCTCGGCGGTTGAAGCGGGGGTTTCCGAGGAAAATCTCATGGTGTTGGCTGCCCAAGGGATAGCGGAACGACTGGATTCGATTTTTCCGCAGGCGGATGAGTTTATATTTTTTTGTGGCAAAGGGCATAATGGCTGCGACGGTTTGCTGGCATCCCGATACCTGGCGCAGAAAGGGCGTGCTGTGCGCTGCTATTCCCCGTACGAGCTGGGGCAGCCAGATGTTTTGCCTATCGGCGAAAAACATATTTCTTTCGGCGAAAATTCCGTCCTTATTGACGCCCTGCTAGGCATCAGCGGGAGGAGCGGGCTATCGCCAGAAATCAGGGCAGTAACAGAAAAATATTTGCAGCCGAGCAGCAATTTTGTTGTGGCGATTGACATACCGAGCGGAGTGCATGGAGACTCCGGCGAGATAAGCGATGGGGCGGTGACAGCCGACACGACGCTGACATGTGGCTTTCCAAAAATAGGACTTTTTACTGAGGAATCATGCGCCCGTGCAGGCAGAGTGCAGGCCGTGCCGTTAGCGTTGCCTGGCACTTGGGTATCGGATCCTGCTACGGATTTTGAGTTTTTTGATATCCATGCTGCACGGTGGATATTGCCGCGTAGGCGCTGGACGGCGCACAAGGGGGATTGCGGCCATGTTTGCGTGGTGGCTGGCCAAGAGGGGACTACTGGCGCAGCGGTGATGGCTGTCGAGGGCGCCCTATCGTCTGGTGCCGGGCTGGTGACATGCCTTGTGCCCCGCCAGATTTATCATATTGTCTCTGGGCAGGTGATGGAAGCCATGGTGCGCCCTTACGAGAGCATTGAAGAACTGTTTTACATGATACCCGAAAAGGCATCTTCTTTGCTGGTCGGTCCTGGGATAGGATTGCACGAGAAATGGGACGATTTTTTGATGCGCGTGTTGCTGGAACGCTCGCGCAAGACGGTGTTGGATGCGGACGCTTTGACCGTGCTTTCAAGAAAGAGCGTGCTTATGGACAGTTTGCACGGGAATGTTTTGCTGACGCCGCACGCAGGGGAGATGAGGCGTCTTTTCAACGGGCGCGGGATACCACGGCTCAATGCAGTCCATGATTTCGTGGGGCGGTTTCCTGCTGCTGTTTTGTTGAAAGGGGCGTACTCGCTTGTGGGTCAGAAGGGTTTTAATTTTTCAGTCAATTCAACAGGCAACCCCGGGATGGCTTCTGGTGGCATGGGCGATGTGTTGGCTGGCCTGTGCGCTGGCCTGTGCGCACAGGGGCATGGGGTTTTTGATGCCGGACGACTCGGTTGTTTTTTGCATGGGTTGGCGGCGGATATCGCGTTGCGCGAACAGTCTTACGAGACGCTTTTGCCTCGGCATGTGATCTCGTTTTTGGGAGAGGCGTTCCAGATGATACGGGGAGTGGGGAGTCAGCCGAATTTTTTGGTTAATGGTCGGTGACCACGCATGGGTGGAAAATGTTATGATTTGCCTTGCAAGAAGGGTAAGGGATTCTTTATTGTCGTGGCATGGAAGCCCCCGAAAATATTAAGGTGTTGCGCGTTCTGGTGGCAGACGACGACGACGCTTTCCGTTATATCGCCCGTTCTGTTTTAGAAGATATGAGCCACGATGTGATTGAGGCTAGAGATGGCTTGGAAGCACTCCGTGAATGTTTGAAGGCGATTGGTGAGGGGAGAGCGTTCGATCTTGTTTTGCTGGATTTGAACATGAGCGACACGGGCTGGAACGGTATTGAGACGGTTGTCCGGCTTACGGAACTGACGCCTCGCCCCAAGATTATTTTGAGTACGGGCGCCGCCGATGACCCCATTGTGAATTATCCTGACTCCATGGGTTTTGATGAGATGCTCATTAAGCCTTATCCGTTGGAAGCGTTGCGCGAGACAGTTATGAAGCTCTGCAATAAGTAGAGTTGGTTGTTGTATTCAAAGGGATGCTTTGGGATGAAAAAGGCTGAACCTAAAGAGATAAGAACACCTGTTTCAGAAAAGGAAAGCACAATTTCGCCAGCTTGCGGCGACTGGTTTGAGCAAGTTTTCAAAAACCACACCATGGTGGCGTTGTTACTTGATCCGTCTGATGGTGCTATCTTGCATGCCAATATAGCGGCATCAAAGTTTTACGGTTATCCCATAGAGACTTTGTGCGGGATGACGATATTCCAGATAAACCACATGGACAAGGGGATGCTGGAAGCCGAGATCATGCGGGCTCAGTCCGAGGAGAAAAACACATTTATTTTCACGCACCACTTGGCCAATGGTGAGACGAGGCGGGTGGAAATCCATTCCTCGCCCGTCATGCACATGGGTAATAATATGTTGCTTTCGTTGATACACGATGTGACATCGCGAGTTGGTGTGGAGGAGACGCTCGTGCGCACGAAGACGCTGCTCGAGGCTGAAATCGAAGTAAGCACGAAAAAATTACGCGCTGGCCAAGAACGATTGCAAAGCATTTTGCAATACCTTGATGTGATTGTTTTTTCCATACCCACAGATACGAACGAGGCTCCGTATGTCAGCCAAGTAGCGTCCAAGATATTCGGGCGCACGCTGGACGAGATATTGGAGAGGGGGCTTTTTTGCCCAGAGTTCGCCTGTCAAGACGACAGGGAAAAGCTGGAGCGTTTCAGGAAAGAGGTTTTTTCGCACGGGTCTGGTATTTTGAATTTCCGTGTGCTGCGCCCAGACGGCCAAGTGATATGGGTGCAGGAGAGGGCGCATATCGTGCGTGATGAGGCGGGAAATATCATGAGGCTCGATGGCAGCATAATGGATGTCACCCTAGCGAAACGAGCCGAGAACGAGCTTATAAAAGCTAGGGAACAAGCGGATAGTGCCAGCCGCGCCAAGAGCGAGTTCATTGCTATCATGAGCCACGAGATCAGGACTCCTATACAGTGTATTTTCGGCTACACTGAGTTGCTCCAAAACACGGGGCTGGACGAGGAGCAGTCCAAGTTTGCAAGAGTCATCTGCTCGCAAATAGATACGCTGCTGAACCTGATAAACAGTATTTTGGATTTTTCAAAAATAGAATCTGGCAAAGTCGAACTTGAACTCGTCCCCATTAAACTGAGCGAATGGCTGTTCGAGATATGCCAAGTCATGAAGCCTGCCGCCGATCGCAAGGGCTTGGCGATGAATGTCAAAATGAAGGACGGATGTCCCGCCGTAATCATCGGGGATTCTGGGCGTATTGGTCAAGTGCTTTTGAATTTGATAGGCAACGCCATCAAATTTACGGAGGCTGGCAGGGTGGACATTTCCTTGGAGGCAGAAAAAATTGAGGCTGGCCGAGCCATGCTCCATTTCAAAGTGCTGGATACTGGGATAGGTATCCCGCTTGAAAAAATGAAACAGCTTTTTGATTCGTTCACGCAGGGCGATTCCTCCATGGCACGCAAATATGGCGGAGCTGGGCTTGGATTGGCCATATGCCGCGGCCTGTGCGAACTCATGGGCGGGGAGATAAGCGTAGAGAGAAACCCAGAGGGCGGCTCGTGCTTCCACTTCACCGCATGGTTCGATGTTTTTGACGGTGCAGCGCACGGCAGTGCGGGACACGATGGAACGGCAGAGAAACACGCCGGATTCAAGGAGATTGATTTCGATTTCGCCCATAAACACCCGCTGGAAATTTTGATTGTAGAAGATAATGAGGTGGCTTTAGAGATGGCCACCGAGCTGCTTAAATGTATGGGCTACAGTCCAGACGGAGCCGGCAGCGGCATCGAGGCCCTCAAGTGTATCGAGGGGAAAAAATACGATACCGTCCTTATGGATGTCCAGATGCCTGGGCTGGACGGCTGCGAAACAGCGCAGATTCTTTGTGGAAAATATTCCCCTGAGCAGAGGCCGAGGATAATCGCGATGACCGCGAATGTCATGGATGAGGATCGCCGTCGCTGCTTCGATTCAGGCATGGATGATTTTTTGAGCAAGCCTGTGCGCATAGAGCTTTTGCAAAATGCTCTGCTCGGGGTGGTCGCCAAATCTTCCGATGTGTGCGGACTAGATGCCGAGTCAAGTTGCGAACCGTCCGATGACACAGATGTCGCTTCGATGCCCACGCTCGACCCCGCAGTGCTCGGAGAGTTGAAAAAAATACAGAACAAATCTTCGTCTTCACTATTGAGGCGCATACAGGAACTGATGCAGAACGAAACGCCGAATCTTATGGGTGAAATTTTATCAGCCATAGAGCATCGCGACCATGGGATGTTGGAGCGGGCTGCGCACAGTATAAAAGGTTCATCACAGATGATCGGGGCTAGGAAAATGGCATATTTTAGCAGCCGAATGGTGGAGTTGGCGAGGTCTGGCACCACCGAAGGTGCATTCTGTTGGTTTAACGAATTGAAAATTGAATTTAAAAATGTCTGCGAAGCTTGGAAAAACCAAATTGCACAGGATGGAAAATGATGGCGTGCAGCGTGCAGCGGCAGGCACTTTAAGTGCTTGGGTCGCATGGGGTGTTGCTTGCCTATTAGCGGTCAGCATCGCAGCCGCTTTACTCTGGGCGGCGGGCACGGAAGAAGAAAGCCTCCGCACTCAGACATGCGCAGAGAGTGGATTCCACGACACAGATACCGCGCTATGTCCGTGCGCAGTCACGGACAGCGGTGTCCGAATAGTCCGCGTTTATTACAGCATGGTGGATGATGTCTCACGCGGGCAGAGTGAAGAAGCGATGCGGAAATCATTGGAGTTGGCAGAATACTACTCTGGCATCAACCCAGAATTTTCGCTGGCAGCCAAGCAGTTGGCTGAGTCTGCATCCACAGAATTGCAGATGGTCAGTCTGCGCCAGATGCAAGCTGTGCTGGATCACCCTGAAAAATTCACACTCCAAAAAACGCCTAGGGTAGAAGTGTTGCGATAGTGGCTGACGGAAAACTCATTGAGCCGAACTTAAAAACATTTTTTTCACTTTTTTTCTTGCTATATGAAAATAAATCCGTAACCCAAAGCGCAGCATGTTGAATTCAATTTTAATGCTTGCGTCAGGAGGTTCACACCACGAACTTCCTATGTATGCCACAGAATTTCAGTTTGGCCCACTAGTAGTTACTAACTCCATGATCGTCTCATGGGTAGTTGCGCTCGGATTGATTATCTTTGTCCAGTGGGCGATGCGCAACGCAAGCCTCGTTCCCAAAGGTTCACAGAACTTTTTGGAGTTAGTGGTAGAGTCGCTTCTTACGCTTCTTGAAGGCGTGATGGGACGCGGGTTGGCTCACAAAACCTTTTGGTTTTTTGCTTCAGTTTTCATTTTCATCGTCTCGGCAAACTGGTTCGGGTTAGTCCCAGGTGTAGGCACTATCGGGATGGGTGCAGGAGAATCATGGTTCTCTGTTGATGTGGTCAAACCTTTCTTCCGTGGTGTGAATGCCGATGTAAATATGACGCTGGCGATGGCGCTTACATTTTTTGGCATGTGGATAATTTGGGCTTTGCAGTCGAACGGGGTGGGCGGCTGTATCCGCCACATCTTCGGTTCCAAGGCAGATAACAAAGGTGTGCTTGGCTTGCTGATGGCAGCTATTTTTATATTTGTCGGCGTGATTGAAGTGGTCTCCATAGCGTTCCGCCCAGTGTCGTTGAGTTGCCGTCTTTTCGGGAACATTTACGGCGGCGAGTACATGCTAGAATCCATGATGGCGATCAACGAAAAATTGAGTTGGTTGATCCCGCTGCCGTTTTACTTTTTTGAGTTGCTGGTCGGTTTGGTGCAGGCACTGGTTTTTTGTCTGCTCACAGCCATCTTCACTAGCACAATGTGCGCACACGATGAAAGCGGGGGAAAGTCGCACCATTAGGATTTGGAAATTGGACCGTGGTTCCCGCGGAAATTTCTAAAAAGAAAATAAAAACAGAAAAAAGAAACAGGAGAAAACAGTATGTTCTTAGCAGAATTGACGGGTAGTTTGCATATCGGTTTGGCCGCGCTGGGTTCAGCGATTGGCGTGGGTTTGGTCGGCATGGGTGCATCGGAAGCAGTGGGTCGCAACCCAGGTGCAGCCACTCCAGTCTTGGTTCAATCCATTTTGGCGATGGCGTTGGCTGAAGGTATCACCTTCTTCGCTATCTTCTTGGTGAAATAACACAACCTTGGTTTAACTGAGCTGTTCCCCGCCAGAATCGGGGCGGGGAATGGCAACCAAAAACATGATTCATTTGATTTCTTTGATCGCAACAGCCGGAGGACCAGAAGCGGAAAATATCGCTGTCGAGGTCGCTCATCGCATGGGCGTAAACGGGCCGAAGCTCGGCTCGCAGATACTCCTGTTTCTGGTGGTTGCGTTTGTACTCAACAAATACGCTTTCGGCCCGATACAGGCCATTCTTGCCGAACGCCAAAAGCGGATTGAGGAAGGCTTGGATAATGCCGAAAAAATCAAACGGGAACTTGCTGAAACAGATCGCCTGAAAAAAGAAATTCTCACAAAAGCCAATGAGCAGGCTGAGAAAATGATTGAGGAAGCTAAAAAATCGGCTTCTGCCATGAGCGAAAAAAGAATTTTGGAAGCCGTTGCGCAGGCTGAGGCACTCATTAAAAAAGCTCAAGAAGCCACGGAAATCGAGCGGGGTCGTATGATGATGGAACTTAAGGCGGAAGTCGGTCGTCTCGTTGTGGAAACCACGGCTAAAGTGGTGGGCAAAGTCCTCACCTCCGACGATCAAAAACGCCTCCGCGAAGAAGCAATCAAACAGATGGCTGCCTAATTTTGCATCAAGATTGAACGATGAAAATAAATAGGGAAGCCCGTAGGAACGCTAAGAAGCTGTTCAACCTTTGTATGGTGAACGGACAGCTAGACGAAAAGCGTATCCGCCTAGTGCTGGAGAAATATGTCTCCGCTAAATCGCAGGACGGGCTAGGTGTGCTTTCGCAGTTCAAGCGGCTGGTGGGTTTCCAAATCATGTCCCGCACTGCCGCTGTGCAGAGCGCGTCTCCGATGCCTGCTGAACAAATGGCGATTACCGCTCTGTTAAAACAAAAATACGGGGCTGGCCTCAGCGTCTCTTTTTCCGTCAATCCCGACCTTATTGCTGGATTCCGTGTCCAAGTGGGCTCGGATGTTTTGGACGCATCCGTGCGCGGACGACTCTACCAGCTTAAAGAAACTTTTTAAAACGAGAAACAAAGCAAAGAAAACCGATAGTTTATGAGCAACATTCTGCAAGAAATAGAATCCTCCATAGCCCAGATTAAGACGGGCGTTAGTAAATCGAATGTCGGCATGGTTCGTGAGACAGGCGATGGCGTCGTTAAGATCGAAGGTCTGACCGATGTCATGCTCAACGAGATGATTGAGTTTCCTGGTGGTGTTTACGGTCTGGCACTGAACTTGGAAGAGACCGAGGTTGGAGCGATTTTCCTTGGGGAAGCGCACGGTGTCCGTGAGGGGAGCGAGTGCAAAACTACTGGTAAACTATTACAGGTTCCAGTGGGCAAACAGCTTTTGGGTCGCGTGGTCAATACGCTCGGCCAGCCAGTGGACGGCAAGGGGCCGATCAACTCGAGTGAATTCTATCCAGTGGAAAAAATTGCTCCTGGCATCATCAAGCGTCGCTCGGTGAGCCAGCCAGTGCAGACTGGCATCATGGCCATTGATGCGATGATCCCCATCGGGCGCGGCCAGCGTGAGTTAATCATCGGCGACCGTGCGACTGGCAAAAGCACGATTGCGATAGACGCGATCATTAACCAAGCACGCATCAATAAGTTAAACGAAGGCAAGCCTGGTTTCCGACCACTCTACAGCATCTATGTGGCGGTGGGTCAGAAAAATTCGAGTGTAGCACGCGTATTGAGTGTGCTGGAGCATGAAGGTGCTTTGCCTTACACAATCATCGTTGTTGCGGGTGCCTCTGAACCGGCTGCATTGCAATATTTGGCTCCCTACGCTGGAGCGGCGATTGGTGAGTGGTTTATGGACAACGGCATGGATGCGCTGATCGTATTCGATGATCTTTCTAAGCACGCAGCCGCCTATCGCCAAATCTCGCTAGTGCTCAAGCGCCCATCGGGACGCGAAGCTTATCCAGGCGATGTTTTCTATCTTCATAGCCGCCTACTTGAACGCTCTGCCCGTGTGAATGAGAAAAACGGTAATGGATCATTGACTGCCTTGCCTATCATTGAGACGCAAGCAGGCGATGTCTCGGCGTATATCCCGACTAATGTTATTTCGATTACAGACGGCCAGATTTACCTTGAAACAGACCTTTTCTATCAAGGCATCCGACCCGCTATTTCGGTTGGTCTTTCAGTTTCCCGTGTCGGTTCTGCCGCCCAAGTCAAGGCGATGAAACAGGTGGCAGGCAAAATCAAAGGAGAGCTGGCGCAGTACCGTGAGTTGGCGGCCTTTGCCCAGTTTGGCTCGGATCTTGATGCTGCAACCAAAGCACGACTTGATCGCGGAGCACGCATTGTTGAGGTGTTTAAGCAGATACAATACAATCCGATGCCAGTTGAGATGCAGGTGGCTATCCTTTTCTCCGTCCAGAACAACTTAATGGACGATGTGGCTGTTGAAAAAATAAAGGTGTTCCAAGCTAAACTCACGGACTTCCTTGCTTCGCGCAAGACGGTGCTGATGGAGACGCTCCGCGACAAGGCTGCGCTGGATGATTCACTCATAAAAGAGTTGAAAGAGGCTGTGACTGAGTTCAAACAGACTTGGGTTGCCTGATTCTGGTATTGTAAACGCTAAAGAGAAAACGACCCGGAAATAATAGACCATGGCGAGCACAAGGGACATTCGCAGAAGGATCAAATCGATCCGCAACACCGCCCAGATCACCAAGGCGATGCAGATGGTGGCTTCGTCGCGCATGAAGCGTGCCCAAGAGATGGCTCTGCAAGGGCGTCCCTATTCAGAAATGATCAACCGAATTCTCGCCACTGGGCACGGCGAGAACTTAAGTTTAGATACACACCCGTTGATGATGCGCCGCACAACAACGCGCAAGTGCGTTTTGCTCATTTCAACAGACAAGGGACTTTGCGGGGGACTCAACACGAACTTGCTAAAACTAGTTTTGGATTATCCGAGGGAGACACCTTTTATCACCGTAGGTAAAAAGGGAAAACAGTTTTTGACCCGCACGGGGCGCAAGATATTGGCAGATTTCCCTACTTCTGACCCGATTCGTTTCCAAGAGGCTAAGGGCGTGGCGAAGTATTTGATAGATGCGTTTACGGACGGAGAGATGGATTCGGTGGATATTCTTTACACTAACTTTGTCAACACGATCCGCCAAGAACCCATCAAGCTCCCGCTTCTGCCGCTCGGATGCAAGCTGCAAGTCAGCACTGGCGACTTGCGGGATGTCCATTCGGGAGAGCAGTCGTCTGGCAAGGCTGATACAGTCGAACCCCTTTTTGAGCCTGACCAAGCGACGGTGCTTTCTGAATTGCTACCCCACGCTGTCACATACCAGATTTGGCATTGCCTCCTTGAGGCACGAGCCAGTGAGCACAGCGCACGCATGGTGGCGATGAAGAACGCCACTGATAATGCGAAGCAGATCATCAAAGATTTGACACTTGAGTACAATAAAATACGGCAGTCCGCAATAACGACGGAAATCCTAGAAATATCGACGGCGGCGGCCGCGATGCAATAGGACGAACAAAATACTTTTTGATAACAATCCCAGACGGAGAAGATAACATGGCTAACGAAGGAAAAATAGTGCAGGTGATCGGGGCGGTGGTGGATGTGGAATTCGCCCAAGATAAGCTGCCGAACATTTATAACGCGCTGGAGGTTGAATACCCCCTCCAAGGCAAAACAGTCAAGCTGACTCTGGAAGTCCAGCAACACCTCGGAGACGGTTGGGTTCGCGCCCTTGCCATGTCTTCGACTGAGGGGCTAAAACGAGGCTTGCCAGTTAAAGACACTGGTAATGCAATCATGGTTCCAGTTGGCGAATCCATTCTTGGACGCGTATTCAATGTTCTAGGTGAACCGGTGGATGAACGGGGCGAAGTGAAGTTTGTAAAAAAATATCCGATTCATCGCAAGTCGCCTGCGTTGACCGAGCAGAACACCAAGTCCGAAATCCTTGAGACAGGCATTAAAGTTATTGATCTTATCTGCCCGTTTACCAAAGGCGGCAAAGCTGGCGCGTTCGGTGGTGCAGGCGTTGGTAAGACAGTTGTCATCATGGAGCTGATCAATAACATTGCTAAAGGCCACGGCGGCTTTTCAGTGTTCGCTGGCGTTGGTGAAAGGACGCGTGAAGGAAATGACCTCTACCATGAAATGGCAGAGGCGGGTGTCATCAATCTCAACAAGATCGAAGAGTCAAAAGTCGCGCTGGTTTACGGCCAGATGAACGAGCCACCAGGAGCCCGTCTCCGTGTCGCCCTCTCCGCGCTTTCTATGGCGGAGTATTTCCGCGATGAGAAGAATCAGGATGTGCTACTCTTTGTTGATAACATATTCCGTTTCTCACAGGCGGGGTCAGAGGTTTCCGCACTGCTTGGCAGAACGCCGAGCGCAGTCGGATACCAGCCAACGCTCGCGGCGGAAATGGGTGAGCTTCAGGAACGCATCACTTCGACGCAGAAAGGTTCGATCACATCGTTCCAAGCAGTCTATGTGCCTGCCGATGACTTGACAGATCCTGCTCCTGCGAACACATTTGCGCACTTGGATTCCACCATTGTGCTGGAACGCTCAATCGCAGAGTTAGGAATCTATCCTGCCGTTGATCCGCTTTCATCTACATCGAAGGCACTTGCGCCAGATATAGTAGGCGAGGAACATTACCTAGTCGCACGAGGTGTTCAGAAAGTGTTGCAGCGTTACAAAGACCTGCAAGACATCATCGCCATATTGGGTATGGATGAGCTTTCACCAGAAGATAAACAGACCGTTTACCGCGCCCGTAAAATTCAGCGCTTCCTCAGTCAGCCGTTCTGCGTTGCGGAAGTTTTTACAGGTAGTAAAGGCCAATATGTATCAATCGCAGAAACGGTGCGCGGCTTCAAAGAAATTCTCGAAGGAAAACACGATGATATTCCTGAGACCAGCTTCTACATGAAGGGCGGCATTGACACGGTGAAAGCCTGACGGTTTTCCTGGATGCGGATATGAAAAATTACCGATTGCAGATCGTCACCCCAGAAGGAACCGCTTTCAACGGCGAAGTGGAATACGCTACTTTGCCGGGGACGGAAGGGGAGTTTGGCGTCTATGCCGGGCACGAGGCGATCATTACTACGCTGAATCCTGGCGAAGTGGTGATTCGCCAAGAAAGTGGCGAGACCGCGCTCGCCATCGGCAAGGGGTTCGCTGAAGTGGGTGGAGATCATCTTTCTATACTTACCGAGGTTGCACTCAGGGATAGCCAGATTGATGAGAAAAATGTGGAGGAATCCATCCGCAAAGCTAAGGAAGCACTTTCTCATGTGGAAACTCTTTCAGTCGAAGATGTGACGCTGAACGAGGCTCTGATTGCCCGTTCAACCGTGCAGTTGAATCTCAAACGGCGTAAATCGGGTTCTCATTCTAGCCGATAAGTTTTGGCAGGAAAACGCATCTCATCTGAAAATGTAACGGTGGGCGGGCTTCCAGCCCGTCTCTTCCTTTGCGATTCTTGCCTCTTTGCACGGAAAAAAACGGACAGGAATGTCCTCTCTCCCATCCTTTCTGGGGGTCGTAGAGCCTGGGGTGACTCTTTCCCCTGAGATCAATATCTTGATCGCGCCCAAGTCCCGCTCCCTAGCGATTCATATTCCATTTCGAGTTCTTGCCATAGCTGGCGTGCGCGTTCCGTGGAAGGTGGATCAATATCCACTTTGACATGAATCTTCATGTCTCCCCTCGTGCCGTTCATTCGGTAGAGTCCCATACCATCGAGATTAATGATAGCGTATGTGGGATAGCCTGGGTCAATCACCAGCTCGCGCCACCCATCCAGAACAGCCACATTCAGCACGGTGCCGAGTGCTGCTTCCCACGGACGGATTATGACTTCGTGATAAACATTCGCCCCATGCACTCGATAAAAAGCATGTTCTAAAAACTTAACCGTGATCCACAAGTCACCAAATATCCCCTTGCGGTATTCTAATCCCAGCCCTCTAGCCTTAAGAGTGGCGTTTTGATGAAGCTTGCTAGGCAGATGCAGATCGTGCTGCTTTGCTCGCCCGTTGCCTTGATCCAGTTCCAAACGACATTTGGACGGGTTCAATGAATCCTCCAAATCAATTTCCAAAACCGTTTCCAGATCTTTATGGGGATCAAAAGTATCATTTACAGAAGCCAAAACAGCCTTGTGCTCCCTCTGTATTGAAGAAAAAAGTCCTCGATCAACTGTTCCCACAGTCCTAGTGCTTGACCGCTTTTTCCTCGACGATTTTTTACTGCTCACCTCAGCGAGAACAGCTTCGTATTCCATTAAACCTGCGTCGTAAATTTCTCGCCTGACTGCATCGGAGAGAACTTCGTAAGCCTCCCTAATCACCAAAAATTTCTCGTGCGCCTCCTCTTTTTCCTGAGTCAGATCAGGATGATATTTAAGGGCGAGTTTCCTAAACGATTTCTGAATGTCCACCGTGCAACAATCTCTCTCAAGCCCGAAGACCTCATAATAGTTCTGCATGGATTATTCTGGCATAATGATCATTTTATATTGATGAAATCATGAGTTTTTGAGGAGTTCATGAATCATCTTCGATTGCCCGATCACCTGCTATGCTTGTCGGGCGAAGTTTGTGAAAAACTCTTTTTATAGCTGTCAAACCTGAAAACATATTCGCCCTGTTTGGCTAGGTGCAGCTTGTCGCGTGCATATCTCTCAATGTAGTCCGGGTTGCCCGTCAACGCATTAACCTCTTCCCTGAGCAAATCCCGTGTCCGCTCCAGTCCTGATACTTCTGTATTCAAAGACGCGCTGTCGCGGCGTAGCTTTTCGGACTTTCTGAAAGTCGGCAAAAAAAACGAATAAAGGACGGCGAGAAACCCAGCCAGTGCTACACCTTGCGCGAACAGGCTCAGCCAAGACCAGATAGTCCATTTTTGCGAGGGCTTAGCAGCTCGCTTGGGCGATTCCAAAATTTGCTTATTGACCATCATAGCTAGAAAACTTTCTCGGCGCACACGCCGCCATTTATGTTAGGCAGGTAGCTTGTATTATAAATGTATTCATTTCAAAGCAATTTTTGCATCGTTAACTACGAAATCTCGGTTCAACCCAAATAACCCCTGCGAAAAAACTACGATATTCATTGTCCACCATCCGCGAGGTGCGGCCATTTCTCTCTCCAAAATGACGGCGTGCGCACCGCTCGCGGTCTGCCAGATTCCAGCCGCACGCAGGCCATGACTTGGCGGCAGCGAACGATCGCAGCTTCATCCGCACCGCGATAAAGTTCGAATCCGAGGTCGAAGCGGGCACGCCCGAGGTGGGTGATGCGACTCTCAACGCGCAGCGTGTCGCCGAGCTTGGCGGGGCGCAGGTAGTCTATCTCCGTCCTTGCCACTACGGGCACGACTTCGCCCCGCCCCATCTCTTCCAGAGTCCACCCGAGGTGCTCGGCCAAGCGCGTGCGTGCCTCTTCAATAAAACGCAAATATGCGATGTTGTGAACCACTCCGGCGGCATCGGTGTCATAGTAATAGACTCGGATTGAGCATGTGTGAACTGGCTCGGGCGGCAGGTCGGTTGCACTCACTTCTTCAGTTCCTTGTCGAGACGCTTGATGATTTTACGCATCACGGCGACACGCATCCACCATTTGTAGTTGCTGCCCAACACTTCCCACGGTGCCCATTGCGTGCTGGTTTTTGCGAAAGCATCCTCTGACGCTTGGTTATGGACATTCCACTTGCGGCGGTTGCGCCAGTCCTCATCGTTAATTTTCCAGTGCTTGTACGGGTCTGCCTCGCGTGAACGGAAACGCCGCAACTGCTCGTCTTTGCTGATGTGCAGATAAAACTTCATCAGGATCGCGCCGTTATCGGTGAGGTATTTTTCAAAATTGTTTATCTCATCGTAAGCTCGCGACCACTCATCCTCGGTGGCGAATTTCTCCACCCGTTCCACCATCAGGCGCCCGTACCACGAACGGTCGAAAACAGCTATCTCGCCGGACTGCGGTATTTTAGTCCAGAAACGCCACAGGTAAGGGTGATTCATCTCCTCTGGCGTGGGTTTGATGATCGAGTACACGCGGACTTGGCGCGGGTCGAGTTTTTCCGCGAGCCTTTTTATCACGCCGCCCTTTCCTGCTGCATCGGGGCCCTCGAACACAAATATCAGTGTCCGCTTGGACTCTTTCAAAATTCTTTGGTAGTGGAGCAACTCAAGCTGCAAGTCTGCCAGCTCCTCCACATAGACACCCTTGGAATCGTATTTTTTATCTAACGGTAAATCATCAAGACGGATTTTCATCGTTAGACGCCGTTTATGAGAGAACCCCGCCAGAACGCAAGGCTCCAATTGTTAAAAAATCGCTCATACTCACATCGCCCCGATAAGCGCGTCGCCGAACGCCGAGCATTTCACCTCTTTGGCTCCCGCTATCAACCTAGCCAGATCGTAGGTGACAATTTTGTCTGCGATAGTTTTTTCCAAAGCGGCCACGAGGCAGTCCGCCGCCTCGTGCCAACCGATGTAGCGCAGCATCATTTCACCAGAAAGAATGACCGACCCTGGGTTCACCTTGTCTAGCCCTGCGTATTTGGGCGCGGTTCCGTGCGTCGCCTCGAAAACAGCGTGGCCAGTCATGTAGTTTATATTCCCGCCTGGTGCTATGCCTATGCCGCCGACCTGCGCGGCGAGAGCATCGGAAATGTAGTCACCGTTCAGGTTCAGCGTTGCGATAACATCGTACTCGGCTGGGCGCGTCAGTATCTGTTGGAGGAACGCATCGGCAATCACATCCTTCACGACGAGTCCGCACGGGAGCTTGCACCACGGGCCGCCGTCTATTTCCACTGCCCCGAACTCCTTTTTGGCCACCTCGTAACCCCAGTCACGGAACGCCCCTTCCGTAAACTTCATGATGTTGCCTTTGTGAACCAGCGTCACGCTCTTGCGCTTCTGTTCCAGTGCGTATTGTATCGTGGAACGGACGAGCCGCGCAGTGCCTTCGCGCGAGACAGGTTTTATTCCGATGCCCACAGTGTCAGGGAACCGGATTTTTTTGAATCGCGGCGCAAACGCTTCTTTCAAAAACTGCTTGAGCTTTTCCGTGTCTTGATCCCCTTCCTTGAACTCAATGCCAGCATAAATGTCTTCTGTGTTTTCGCGGAAAATCACCATATCAACAAGTTCGGGATGTTTCACCGGAGTCTCGATACCGTTAAAATAGCGGACTGGGCGCAGGCAGACATAGAGGTCTAGCTCCTGCCGCAAAGCCACATTGAGCGAGCGGATGCCGCCACCCACTGGTGTTGTTAGGGGACCCTTGATGCCCACCAGATATTCTCGGAAAGCCTGCAGCGTAGCTTCTGGCAACCACTCGCCAGTTTGCTTGAACGCCTTTTCTCCAGCCAGCACTTCGAGCCACGCTATGCCACGCTTGCCAGCATACGCCTTTGCCACGGATGCGTCCAGAACGCGCCGCGCTGAAGCCCATATATCTGGCCCAGTCCCATCGCCTTCTATAAATGGTAAAACTGGGCGGTCTGGCACCAGCAGCTTGCCCTGTGAAAGCGTGATTTTGTCGCCCGCGATTTTGCACGAATCTGTTTGGCTCATATAAAATTCCTTTTTTATTCCTTTGCCTTTTTTTGTCTATTTTTGTCTAAAAATGAAAGGCAAAAAAGGTGAAACTCAAAAAAAATACCTAATGCCCCGGGATGTTGGATTCATCTTCTTCATCAAAAACACTAACAAGATGCCAGTGTTTGCAGTGTGGGCATCTCTCATACCGTTTGGGTCTAAGGCCAAAAGCGTTCTTTACTGCAAGGAATATGGGGAAATTGCCGAGAAAGTGCAGAATCATACAGGCGAGAAGCCCAAGGAAGACTCGCTTGTGTTTGAAAATCAAAGCAAGTGCTGATGCGGTAAACGCGGCGTGTATTACACAAACCATCATCCGTTCTGACATGTACCCATTGAGCAGATACCAAGGATACTTGGCGATCTCAGGCGACTTCGACAGAAGGCCGGCAACGGTCCAAGCTTCGCCAACACCGAACCCCAACCCAATGGCAAGAGCACTACGATGCACGGGAATCGTCTTTATACGGTGATAGAAGAAAGGAATAAGCAAAGGCCAAAGCTTTGCGGGCTCTTCTGAAAATAGGGGCAAGCGACAAGGGGCAAGGGGCAAGGGCGGGAGCAGAAAAAGTAGAAGCGGCGTCCCGCCGCTTTCGGAAAGGAACGCGGTGCGTCTCGCCCGCGAGTCTAGGCACAGAAGGTCAAATATCTACCCTCCATTTTCATCTTTCGTGGTGTTCCCCAGAACATGGTGACTCCTTTGAAAATAGAAGGGAGCGGCGGCATCTTGCCGCCTAAAGACGCG
>JFJP01020980.1_pt1 | contig 19440 bp, 24 predicted proteins | sample 431651 | NCBI WGS metagenome assembly JFJP01 (sample SAMN02602958, study PRJNA72255) | Microbial mat metagenome, whole genome shotgun sequencing project. | biome: fresh water; feature: sink hole; material: water; isolation source: purple microbial (photo- and chemosynthetic) mats found in...
GTGCGCGCTCGGGCTGTGCCGCCCACAGCACGGCCCGCTTGCGCTGCTCATCGATCAGATCCACCAACCCGCTGGCGGCGAGATGACGCATGTCCTCGGACGCCGCGCCGCTACCGATGATCGAGGCCGCGTATTCGGCCAGCTCGGGCCGCCCTGGCGGCAAGGCGGCGGCCAGCAGCACCGGTGGACCGGCTCCTGGCACTGCGCTGGCGGTCGCGCCGGCCTCCAGACCCTGCACCAGGTCCAGCATCACCTCCTGCGAGCGCGCCAGCAGCCCCGCCGCGGCCGCGCGATCGGCGCCGCCAGCGGTCCACAGGCGCAACAGACGCAGGTGCAGGCGAGGGACGCCGCCGGCTGCGGTCGGTGGGTCGGGCACGGCGTCGGCTCCGGCTCCTCCTCGCGCGACCACGGCATCGCAGGCCCGCCACCAGACAACCAGTGGATCGTCAGCGGCGACGGCAGCTGATAACACCAGGAGGACAAGCAGGGCAGGGCGTGTCATCGCAGGAATAGGTATATGAGCACAACTGGGCACGGAACAGCGAGCTGGGAAACAGTGAGCTGGTGACAGACAGGGGATCGGCGGCCCCCAGGAACTGCACGAAGAGCTCCGCCACGGACTTGGGGCGGACGGCCGACGAGATCGAGCAGGCGATCACAGCCCGGCATAGCCGGAACCAAAAGGTTCATTTTCGGCTACGCCGGGCTGTTCGGCCGTTGCTGCAGGGCTTCGCCCCGCACCCCCGAACCGGAGATATCGGTTCGTAGTGCTACATGGCCCGCAGGGTACCCACAGTACCCACGGCCCCCTCCTGGTCGCCTGCAGCCGCCACCTCGGCCATCCGCGTGAAGGAGCCGGCGAGCATCACCGACTGAACGCCGGCCCTCTTGGCATGCAGCGCCAGCCGCAATGCTTCGCCCATGTCAACCACCTTCGACGCCAAAGCTGCCACCTGGGACGAAGAGCCGCGCCGTCGCGCCATGGCCATGGATGTCGTCGCCGCCATCGCACAGCAGATCCCACTGACACCCGGCCAGCGTCTGCTCGATGTTGGCTGCGGCACTGGCTTGATCGGCCTGCCGTTGGCAACGGTCACCAAGTCCGTGCTGGGCGTCGATCTGTCCGCCGGGATGATCGACCGATTCACGGCCAAGGCTCAGTCGGCCCAGCAAACCGGAGTCAGGGCAGAAGTGCGCGATCTCATCGCGTCTCCACTGCCGCCAGCCAGCATCGACGTGGCGGTCAGCGCCATGGCCTTCCACCACATCGACCACGTTGACCAGATGCTGCACTCGATTGCTGGCTGCCTTGCCCCGGGTGGGTGGTTGGCCGTCGCTGACCTGGAAACCGAGGACGGCAGCTTTCATGGCGAACCAGTCCCGCACCTGGGCTTCGATCCGGCTGCTTTCCTGATCCGGATGCAGCAAGCCGGGTTGCTCGCGGTGTCCCAGGCCCGGGTTCATGTCATGCAGAAACCAGCTGGCGGGCGCAGCTACCCCATCTTCCTGGCGGTGGCCCGAAAGCCCTGATCAGGCGCTCTTCAACTCGCCGTCTTCCATCTCCAGATGGCGGTCGAAGACGTCGAGGGCACGATGGTCGTGGGTGACGACGATGACGGCGGCGCCCTGCTCATGCGCTACGCGGGCGAACAGTTCCATCACCTGACGCCCACGTTCGCCATCAAGGGCTGCGGTCGGTTCGTCGGCAAGGATCAGGCCCGGTTTGTTGGCCAAGGCGCGGGCGACGGCAATGCGTTGCTGCTGGCCGCCAGACAACTCCACCGGGCGATGGTTGGCCCGGTCAGCCACGCCGAGGTAGTCGAGCAGTTCCAGAGAGCGACGGCGGGCTTCCCGACTGGGCAGGTCGTTGATCTCCATCGCCACCTGGACGTTCTCGACCGCGGTGAGAAAGGGGATGAGATTGGCCTTCTGGAAGACGAAGCCGATGTGCTGCCGGCGGAAGGCGCGCATGTCCCCGAGTTCGCGCGCTCCATCGACGACCGCAGTGCCCGCGATGGTCACCGAGCCGGATGTCGGTGCGGTGACCAGGCCCAGGATGCTCAGCAGCGTGGATTTTCCTGCTCCGCTGGGGCCAAGCAGGGCCACCACCTCACCACCGGCGACGCTGAAACTGGCGCCTTTCAGCGCCACCACCTCGGTGTTGTCGTGCCCGTAGACCTTGCGCAGGTTCTTCGCTTCGACGATGGGCGGGCTCACGACAGCACCTCGCCGGCCCGCACGCGCATGGCCTTCCAGATCCCCAGGCCGCTCGCCAGTACCGAGATCCCGACCACGATGCCAGCGAGCATGAGGAGGTCCGGTCCGGTGATCAGCACGCGGCGCGGAAAGAGCGGGAAGATACGCTGACCGAGCAGCCAGGCGATGGCGTAGCCAAGGGTGCCGAGGAGCAGGGACTGCTGGAGGATGAGACCGACGATGACCCGGTTGCGTGCCCCCATCAGTTTGAGCAGGGCGATGTCGTGGACCTTATCGAGGGTCATGGTGTAGATCACCAGGGCCATGATGATGGCCGAGATGGCGATGAGCAGGGCCCGAAACAATCCGATCTGACGACGCGACTTGTCCACTGGGCCGGCGAGCAGGAGGTCACGCTGTTCTGCACTGGTATAGACGCTGGCATCGCCCCAGCCGGCGATGGTCCGGGCCACCTGGGCCGGATCGGTTCCGGGTGCAACCCAGACCTGCACGGCGCTCACTGGCGGCGGGGCCAGCACCGGCACATTGCCCGAACTGCCGCCAGCACGCTCGATGAGGCCCGGCTGGATACGACCGATGTCAGCAGCACCAACCCGGGCGCTGCGGGCGGCCCGTTCCAGGCGTTGCGACTCGCCATCGCCGTCGTTCTGGATCGCCTGGGCATCATTGCTGGTGAAGAAGGCCATGCCGTCGCCGGCCTGGCTGATCATCCCAGCGGTGATCCCGACCACGGTGTAGCGGTCCTGGCCGAGTTGCAGGGTCTCGCCCAGATCGAGGCCAAGGGACCGGTCGGCAATCAGGCCAAAGTGTGCGGTGTCGAGGCTGCGTCCGGCGATCAGGGGCAGCCAGGCGCCGTGGTCTTCCGGCCAGGCCAGGCCCTGCACCGTCATGCGCACGGATCTGCCGGCATGCTCGCGCTGGATGGTGTGGGAGACGAACCGCCGGGACGCCGACACGCCGGGCACCGCCCGCAACCGGTCCTCCAGGGCGGCGGGCAGGCGCGAGACCTCAGCAAAAGGACCACGGGTATCGCGCTGCACCACCCAGAGATCCGCGTCGATGCGGTCGATCAGGACCGTCGCATCATCGACCAGGCCACGGTAGATGCCGCCCATGCCCATGACGATCATCAGCAGCAGACCGATGCCCACGGTGGTGAAGACGAAGCTGCCCAGGTGGTAGCGGACGTCCCGTAAGGCCAGGTTCATCGCCCGCTGATCCGCTGGCCGTCGCGCAGCATCGCTGCCGGTCCAACGACCGGGATAACCACGACCTCGCCAACGGCCAGACCCGCGGTCACCGCCACGGCATCCAGGCCGCGCAGCCCGAGACTCAGCGGGCGCCACATCGCGCGACCATGGTCGTCGAGCCAGACGCCGTCAACGCCGTCGCGGGTGCGTAGGAAGCGCCATGGCAGGCTGACGACCTCCGCGGCCGCTGCGGTACGGATATAGACTTCGGCTCGCTGACCGATGGCCCATTGCGCTGGCGGGTCGGTCATCTGCACGTCAACGAGGAACTCCCGGCTCTCCCGATCGACCTCACGGCCGACCCGCAGCACCGTGCCGACGCGCGGTGTGTCCGGTTCCGAGCGCAAGACGATGCGCGCTGGCTGCCCGACGGCGATGGCGTCAACGGCGGACTCGTCCACCCAGGCGGAGATCCACAACGTGTCTGCCGCCACCACGGTCATCAGCGTCGTGCCTGGCACCACGACATCGCCGACGTCACGTTCACGCCGCACCACGGTTCCGGCGAAGGGTGCCGTGATGGTGGCCTCCGCCAGGCGGGCCTGGAACAGGCGCACATTCTCCTCAGCGGCTGACATCTGCTGCTCCGCCTCGGTGATGGCTGCTGCGGAACGGGCCAGATCGGCCTCAGCCACGGCCAGGCGTTCGCCGGACTGCTCGTAGATCTCGACGCTGGCGAGGTTGGCTTCGCGCAGGTGTTCGATGCGTTTGCGCTCACGCTGGGCCTGATCGACCACCGCCTGGGCACGGACCTGATCGGCCTTCACCCGCACCACCGACGACTGGCTGCGACGCAGGTCGGCGTCGTCGATATGGGCCAGAGCCTGGCCCTTCGTCACCTGATCGCCCTGGTCGGCGGAGAGGCTGTCAATCCGACCTGCGATCGTGGCCGCCACGGTGGCCCGGGTACGCGCGTCGAGTGTGCCCGTGCCCAGGGTCTCGCTGGCGACCGTGGCGAGTGCGACGGGGTATCGATCCACGGTGACCGGTCGCAGGCGTACTACCACGACGACCGCCAGCACAGCCACCACCAGAGCCAGCTTGCCCCAATGACCGTACAGGAATCGAGGCACTGCGCTGGCGGTGGTCATGTCAGATACTCGGCGGTTTGCGCAATGGCACCATGCTCAACCAGAGGCCTCGGTCCGTGCCTGCTTGCCGCTGGCGATGGCGCCGGCGCGATGCCGGGCGCTCTGCCAGCCGCCGGAAAGGTTGCGGGCATCGAACCCGTCCTGACGCAGCAGGCGGACGGCATAGTAGCTCCGCTGGCCACCAGCGCAGTAGACGGCCAGAGGCTTGTCGCGGGGAATCTCCGACAGGCGATCGCGGACCAGATGCAGCGGGATGTGGATGGCGCGGTCATGGTGGCCGGAGGCCCACTCGCCCGGTTCGCGTACGTCGAGGACAGTGAAGGCCGGATCGTCTGCGGCGCTCCACGGCAGGGCCGGGGCATCACCATTGCGATCGTTGACCGCCACCATGCCGGCGAGGTTCACCGGATCCTTGGCGGCGCCGTACTGCGGGGCATAGCACAGTTCGAGATCGGCCAGGTCCTCGACCGTCGCGCCCAACCGCATCGCGGTGGCGATCACATCGATACGGCGTTCGACGCCTTCCTCACCGACCGCCTGGGCACCGAGCACCCGGCCATCGGCCTTGCGGTACAGCAGCTTGAGATGAATGGGCTTGGCACCGGGGTAGTAGCCGACGTGCTGGCTGGGATGCAGGAAGACGATGCCTGCCGCCGCTGCACCAGCACGCTTGAGCGACTTCTCGCTCGCACCGGTCATGGCGACGGTGAGGTCGAAGACGCCACACACCGCCGTGCCTTGCACGCCGCGGAAAGCGCCCTTCCGGCCCGTGATGATGTCAGCGGCCAGACGACCTTGACGGTTGGCGGGGCCAGCGAGCGGGATGAGAGCCGGCGTGCCGGTGGCGAGATCGACGACCTCGACCGCATCGCCCACCGCCAGGATGCGCGGATCGCTGGTGTGCATCTGCGCATCGACTTTGAAGCCGCCGCGCGGCCCCAGTTCCAGACCAGCCTGCTTCGCCAGCGTGGTTTCGGGCCGCACGCCGATGGCGAGGACGACCAGATCGGTGACGACCTCGGCACCCCGTTCGGTGCCGACGCGCAAGGCGCCGGCCTCGCTGCGGATCGAGGTCGCGGCGTCACCCAGCATGACCACCACCCCGCGCTCCTCCAGGCGGGCACGCACCGGGGCGGCCATCTCGGGGTCGAGCGGCGGCATCACCTGATCGGCCTTCTCGACCAGGGTGACGGCGAGCCCGCGATGACGCAGATTCTCGGCCATCTCCAGGCCGATGAAGCCGCCGCCGACGACCAGGGCCCGGGTCGCCTGCCGGCTGTCGATCCACGCCCGCACGGTGCGCGCGTCCGGCACGGTGCGCATGATGAACACGCCGGGCAGATCGACGCCGGGGATGGCCGGAATGATGGCGTTGGCACCGGGCGACAGGACGAGATGGTCGTAGTGGTCGATGGCTTCGCGGCCCGACTCCAGGTCGCGCACGGTGACGGTCTGCGCTGCGCGATCTATGGACACCACCTCATGGCGCACCTTGACCGCGATGCGGAAGCGGTCGTTCAGCAGCTTGGGGGTGGCGACCAGCAGCTGTGCCTCCTCAGCGATGATCCCACCGACATGGTAGGGCAGCCCGCAGTTGGCGAAGGAGACATAGTGGCCGCGTTCGTAGATGACGATCTCGGCCTGCTCGTCGAGGCGACGCAGGCGGGCAGCGCAAGAGGCTCCGCCGGCGACACCGCCGACGATGATGGTACGGGAGGGCATGGAGGGATCCTCAGGGTGTGGGCTGGTCATGATCGGATTTTGTATGCTTCGGTTTCCAGGCGCAGGAGCCGTTCTTCCACACCGTCCAGGGCGAACAGGGCGAGAGGAGCAGCCAGACGGCGATGAAACCGAGGACGAGCAGGATGTCGGTCAGCATAGGTAGCGTTTCCCACCGCGCTTCAGGCGCGACGACAGCACGGGAGAGCGAACGGCGACGTGACGTTCCTGCCACCGCACCCACAGGTGCACGGCGGTCAGCACCAGCACGGGAACCAGGAGGATGACCAGATGCATGGCGGGGTACGTAATCACTTGGCCGCCATCGCCTGGTCGATCCAGGTGGCGATCTCAGCCCGCGGACGGAACCCGACGAAGCGAGCGACCTCCTTGCCGCCGACCCACAAACGGATGTCGGGGATGCTCGACACGGCTTGGGCTTGGGCGATCGGGCCATGCTGGTCGACATCGATCGACACCAGCCGCAGGCGGTCACCACGCTCCTTGGCCACGGCTTCGATCTCGGGGCCGAGCTTCTTGCAAGGTCCGCACCAGGTGGCGTTGAAATCGACCAGCACCGGCACCGTCGCGCTCGCGGTGATGACATCACGCTCGAAATTCAAGCTGGCGGCAGCTGCCCCAGGAGGCGTTGTGGTGGCCGGCTGGGCTGTTGCCGTGATCGGGCAATAGGCCGAGCCCCACACCGTCAGGGGCGAGCAGGGCATCAAGAACAGCACGGCAGCCGCGACCGCCGCAAAGATGGCAACCTGTTTGACCATGCCTAGCGAGGCGGCCTTGAGGTTGCGCTCCATCGGCAGTCCAGCCCGGCTCCAGGCACTGGTGCCGCCCTCGACGTTGACCGCCTGGGTGAATCCGGCGCGGTGGAATGCCTCGCAGGCCGACGCCGAGCGCCCGCCGGAGGCGCAGATCACATAGATCGGCTCATCCGGCTTGCCGACCCGCTGGCTGACGACGGCGGCCGGATCAAGCCGGCTCAATGGGACATGGCGAGCCCCGACAGCATGACCGCCGTTCCACTCCATCCCCGTCCTGACGTCGATGAGATCGACCGTCTCACCACGGGCGATGCGGGCCTGGACCTCGCCTGGTGTGATGCTGCGGATCGTCACGGGTCAGGCCTTGCCCACAGCCAGGCTGTCCTTGAGGAACTGCTCGACCGCCGGCTTGGGCCGGAAGCCGGTGAAGCCGCTGACCTGCTTGCCGTTCACGAACAGGCGTACATCGGGGATGCCGGAGACGCCTGAACTCACCGCCAGATCCTGGTTCTCGTCGGTATTCACCTTGACCAGCTTGAGCGGTCCGGCGGCGGCCTTGACCACCTCATCAAGCACTGGGCCGAGCATCTTGCACGGTCCGCACCAGGTGGCGTAGAAGTCGACCAGGACCGGCTGGCGGTGGCTGGCTTCGATGACGTCGTGGTTGAAATCGAGCATGACGGACTCCAGGAGGTGATGCCAGGGTCCTTGCATAGAACGTGCCAACCACGTTCGGCTGTAAGTCCTTGGCAGACCTGCGATGACCCCTGGCGCCCCCATGGGTAAGACTCATATTTGCAACGTGATGCATACGGCACGTCGCACAATCGTGCGTGTTGGTTTCACAGGCACCCGGTGATAGAATCGTTAAGCTTTATATGGAAATGAGTTAGGTTAATTTCCAAGCATGGCACACTTTATGCAGGACACCGTCGTGTCTCCGCCACTCCCTGATTCGGACTGGATCACCGCCCCTGCTGCAACAGCCGGCCGCTGACTGGGCTGCAGCCCAGGCAGGTACTGCGCTCCGACGCCCGACTCGAACCGTTCACGAGGATCCCCTCCATGCCCAATGCCCCCTCCCCAGATCATCCCGGCCGTGCCGCCCTCTCCATGTCCAGACCGACCTGGAACCCTTACCTGGTAGGGGCCGGCATCGGAGTGCTCAGCTGGGTCGCCTTCGCCTGGGCAGGCAAGGGCATCGGCATGAGCACGCAGATCAGCTCGGCCGCGGCGCTGTGCGTCCTTCCGGCGGTCGGCACCGAGGGCCTGCAGGCCAACGCCTATTTCGCCAAGCACATGCCGAAGCTCGACTACTCGATGGTATTCATGCTGGCTACCGCCGCGGGTGCGGCCATCTCGGCACTCTGGTCGCGCAGTTGGCGGCCCAGACTGATGCACGAGGCGTGGACGGCAGCGCGCGGCACCACACCATGGCCGCGTATCCTGGCCGCCTTCCTCGGTGGCATGGTGATCCTCTACGGCGCCCGCCTCGCCGGTGGCTGCACCAGCGGCCACGGCATCACCGGCACCCTGCAGCTGGCACTGAGCAGCTGGATCTTCTTCCTCGTCATGTTCCCGTTCGGTATCGCAGCAGCCTGGATCATCGCCGGCCGCCGGCCTGGCGCCTGAAGGACACCCCATGGACCCTATTCTCATCGCCATCATCCTCGGCGCCGCCTTCGGCATCCTGCTCCACAAGGGCGGCGTGACCGACTATGGCCGCATACTCGGTGTATTTCTGTTCCGCGACTTCACCGTCCTGAAGATCATGCTGACGGCCATCGTCGTTGGTGGCCTCGGGGTGCATCTGCTGGTCGCCCAGGGCTTCGCAGCCTGGGAGGTCAAGGGCGCCGACCTCTGGCCAGTGGTGATCGGCAGCGCCTTGTTCGGCATCGGCATGGCGGTCTATGGCTACTGTCCGGGGACCGGCGTGGCCGCAGCCGCAACCGGGCGTATGGATGCCCTGATCGGCCTGGGTGGCATGCTCGCCGGAGGCGTGCTGTACGCCTACACCTCGCCTACACTGTTGGCGGCTATCGCCGGCCGCGCCAATCTCGGCAAGGTGCGCCTGGGGGAGGTCACCGGCTTGCCGTCCTGGGCCTGGTTCGCCATCCTGATCGTCATCGCCGGCAGCGTGTTCGCACTCATCAGTCGGATCGAGCGGAGGCGGGCTGCCGGCCGGCCACCGGAGTAGCGGATTCGCTACTCCACGACACGCTTGGCGCTTGAGCCAGATCGGTCTAGTCTGCACCCTGGAGCAACTTCATGGATGACACCGCTGTGCTGCTCGCCCGATTCCAGTTCGGCCTGACGGCGGCCTTCCACTACTTGTACCCGCCACTGTCGATCGGCCTGGGATTGTTCCTGGTCTTCGTCGAGGGCATCTACCTGAAGACCAGGGATCCGCTGTGGCGGCAGGTCGCCCGCTTCTGGACCAAGGTCTTCGCCCTGACCTTCGCCATCGGCGTCGCCACCGGCTTGGTCATGGAGTTCGAATTCGGCACCAACTGGGCGGCCTACAGCCGTTACGTCGGCGATGTGTTCGGCTCGGCGCTGGCGGCCGAGGGCATCTTCGCCTTCTTCCTCGAATCCGGCTTCCTTGCCCTGCTGCTGTTCGGCTGGGACAAGGTCGGGCCGAAGATGCACTACTTCTCCACCGTCATGGTCTGCCTCGGGGCGCACTTCAGCGCGGCCCCGGCCGGCTACCACGTGGTCCAGGGACCCAACGGCATGCGCGCCGAGATCACCGACTTCTGGGCCCTGGTGTTCAATCCCAGCAGCATGGAGCGTCTCGCGCATGTGCTGGTCGGCGCGTGGATGGCCGGCGCGTTCCTGGTGCTGTCGATCAGCGCCTGGTACCTGCTCAAGCGCAAGCATGAGGTCTTCGCCCGCGCTTCGCTGAAGGTCGGTCTGCTTTTCGCCGTGGTCGCCTCGCTGCTGCAGCTGACCACCGGCCACGCCTCGGCCGACGGCGTCGCCAAGAACCAGCCGGCCAAATTCGCCGCCATGGAAGGCCACTACCCGGCCAGCGCCCCGGCCGACCTCGCCATTGCTGGCTGGGTGGATGAGGAGACCAAGACGGTGAAGGGTCTGGTCATCGGTGGCGGCACCTCCTTCCTGCTGCACCAGGACTTCACCACCCCGGTGACCGGGCTGGACGCCATCCCCACAGACGAGCGTCCGCCGGTCCAGATCACCTTCCAGACCTACCATGCCATGGTCGGCATCGGCATGAGCCTGATTGGCCTGTCGCTGCTCGCCCTGTTCCTGTGGTGGCGCGGCCGGTTGGAGACCAGCCGCTGGATGCTGTGGCTGCTGGTGTTCGCCGTGCTGGGGCCGCAACTCGCCAACCAGCTCGGCTGGATGGCGGCGGAGATCGGACGCCAGCCGTGGATCGTGCAGGGGCTGATGAAGACCAAGGACGCGGTGTCACCCAACGTCAGCAGCGGCCAGGTGGTGTTCAGCCTGCTCCTGTTCGGCGTCGTCTATCTCGGCCTGTTCGGGGTCTTCATCTACCTGCTCAACGACAAGATCCAGCATGGGCCGGATCCCGAGGACGCCCACGGCCCACTGGTCGGGCTGCCACAGAAGCTCACCGACGCGCTCAGCGGCAAGCGGACGGGGGAGTAGCACCATGGACCTGAACACCACCTGGTTCATTCTCGTGGCCGTCCTGCTGGCCGGCTACGCCATCCTCGACGGCTTCGACCTCGGCGTCGGCATCCTCCACCTGTTCATCAAGGGCGATACGGAGCGCCGCCTGGCGATGAACGCCATCGGCCCGGTGTGGGACGGCAACGAGGTCTGGCTGGTCACCGGCGGTGGCGCGCTGTTCGCCGCCTTCCCCGAGGTCTACGCCAGCGCCTTCAGCGGCTTCTACACCGCGCTGATGCTGCTGCTGGTGACGCTGATCTTCCGCGCCGTGGCGATCGAGTTCCGCAGCAAGCGGCCGTCGCCGCGCTGGCGCCAGGGCTGGGACATCGCCTTCGCGGCCGGCTCGTTCGGCGCGGCGCTGCTCATGGGCGTGGCCTTCGGCAATGTCGCCGCCGGCGTGCCGATGGACGCCGACCACAACATCACCGCCGGCCTGCTCGGCCTGCTCAACCCCTACGCCCTGCTGGTCGGGGTCACCACCGTCGTCCTGTTCGCCATGCATGGGGCGATCTACCTGGTGCTGAAGACCGACGGCGAGGTGCAGGCCCAGGTCCGCCGCTGGGTGCGGCCGCTGATCATCGCGTTCGTCATCTGCTACGCGCTGACCACCGCCGCCACCCTGCTGTGGCAGCAGCATCTCGCCGCGCGCATGTTCGCCCAGCCGGTGTGGTTCCTGGTGCCGGTGCTGACCGTGCTGGCGGTGGCCAACGTGCCGCGCGAGATCTTCCACGGCCGCGAGTTCCGCGCCTTCCTCTCCAGCTGCGCCGCCATCGGCCTGCTGGTCACGCTGATCGGCGTGGGGCTCTACCCGAACCTGCTGCTGGCGGGCAACGACCCGGCCAACTCGCTGACCATCGTGAACGGCGCGTCCTCGCAGAAGACGCTGTGGATCATGCTGGTGATCGCGATCATCGGCATGCCTATCGTCCTGGCCTACACCACGGTGGTATACTGGGTGTTCCGCGGTAAGGTGAGGCTGGAGAAATCCAGCTACTGATCGAGTCAGCTTCGCGATGCACCGGGCCGGTCCCGGAGAGGAGGTCGCCATGAGCGCCATCCGTGTCGTCGTCCTGGGCGCCGGCGTCGCCGGCCATACCTGCGCCTCCTTCCTCCGCCGCTGGCTGGGGCGCGAGATCGAGGTCGCCGTGGTCTCGCCGCGGCCCGACTACAACTGGATCCCGTCGAACATCTGGGTCGGCGTCGGCATCCTCACAGAGCGCCAGGTCGTCTTCCCGCTCGCCCCGATCTACCAGAAGGCCGGCATCACCTTCCATCAGGCCAAGGCCACCGTGCTGCATCCCGAGGGCGACCAGGCCGATCCGCGGCCGTACCTCGAACTCGTCTCGACCGTGGCCGGGCGCGAGGGCCAGAGCGAACGCCTGCACTACGATTGGCTGGTGAACGCGACCGGGCCCAAGCTGAACTTCGCCGCCACGCCTGGGCTGGGCCCGCATGGCGGGCATAGCATCTCGGTCTGCGCCGCGCCGCATGCCACCGAGGCCGCGGCCCGGCTGGATGAGGCGGTGGAACGCATGCGCCGCGGCGAGCGGCAGCGCTTCCTGGTCGGCACCGGGCACGGCACCTGCACCTGCCAGGGCGCCGCCTTCGAGTATGTCGTCAACCTGGAGTTCGAACTGCGCCAGCGCAAGCTGCGCCACCTCGCCGACATCACCTACCTCAGCAACGAGTACGAGGTCGGCGACTTCGGCATGGGCGGCATCAACCTGCGCAACGGCGGCTACATCACCCCCGGCAAGATCTTCACCGAATCGCTGTTCGCCGAGCGCGGCGTGGACTGGATCACCCGGGCCCACACCACGGCGGTCGAACCCGGGGTGGCGCATTACGAGACCCTCGACGGCGGCACCGGCGAGGCGCGCTTCGACCTCGCCATGCTGCTGCCGCCGTTCGCCGGCGTCGGCCTGACCGCCGTCGACCGCGCCGGTGCCGACATCACGCCCAAGCTGTTCGCGCCCAGCGGCTTCATGCGGGTGGACGCCGACTACACCGCCAAGCCCTACGAGCAGTGGCGGGCCGGGGACTGGCCGCGCACCTACCAGAGCCCGCACTACCGCAACATCTTCGCCGCCGGCATCGCCTTCGCACCACCGCATCCCATCTCGGTGCCGCGGCAGAGCCCGAAGGGGACGAACATCACGCCCGCCCCGCCGCGCACCGGCATGCCCAGCGCGATGATCGGCAAGGCGGTGGCGGCCAGCATCCGCGACATGATCCGCGGGGCGCCGGAACCGAGCCACCGGGCCTCGATGGCGGAGATGGGCGCGGCCTGCGTCGCCTCGGCCGGCAACAACCCCTTCACCGGCACGGCCGCCTCGATCACCGTCTTCCCGATCGTCCCGGATTTCGAACGCTATCCGGAGTACGGCCGCGACCTCGACTACACCTTCGGCGAGATCGGCCTGGCCGGGCACTGGATCAAGATCCTGCTCCACCACATGTTCATCTACAAGGCGAAGCTGCGCCCTTTCTGGTCCCTCATCCCGGAGTGAGCCATGAGCAATCCCTCGACCCAGGACCGCAGGCGCGGCTTCACCCGCTTCATGCGCACCTTCCTGCCCTGGCAGATGTGGCGCTTCGCCATGATCAACCTCAAGATGATGAGCCTCATGAGGAAAAGCCACCATGGCGGGAAATGATCTCCGGAACCACTATGCTCCCTGACCTCCGGACGACAGCCCTGGAGCAACGCCCAGCACGGCCCATTCTCCGGCTGAGTTGATCACGATCCGAATCCCGCAATGACCTTCCAGGTCGTCCCCGCTCCGTCTCGCCATCCCAGGAACAGTTTATGCGCCTTGGCCATACCATTTCCCTCGCCTTCGCGGCCATCCTGGTCATCACGACCGCGGTCTGCGCCTTTGCCTACCTCCGGATGGACACCGCAGCCGACAACGCCGAGCGCATGCAATCGGCCTATCTGGGGGAGATGAACCTGGCGATCCGGATCGAACGGCGGCAGCGCACCGTCATGTATGCCATGCTAGAGTGGCTGAATACCGGCGATAGCGCCTGGATGCAGGCCATCACTGCAGCCCAGACCGAATTGCGGAAGTCCCTGGATGACCTGGAGGCGCTGGCTCGGGCGCATCCGTACTTGGCAGACCCGGACCAGGTCCTGACGGCGACCTCCTCGGTGCTGACGCACCCTGAAAAGTACCTGCCGTTGCCTGCGACCCTGGTCGAGATGCGCCGCCAGGAGGCGATCTATGCCGCGCTCATCCCCGCCACCGTCGCCATGCGCGATGGATTCACCAAGGCCCAGGCGTCCGCAGGCGAAGCTGGGCCGCTGTTCGCTGAAGAATGCAATGCCTTCCGCGACCGCATGCGCAGCCTCTACGAAGAGGAACTCGCAGCCGGTGCCAAACCCGAAGACCTCAAGCGCCGGATGGACCGGGTCTACACCATCAATGCGATCATCGATAATGGCAATGCCGTGCGACTCGCATTCTGGAACGCGCAGGCCACGCGCAGGCCTGAACCCTTGGCGGATGCAGCCGATCATTTTGCCGTCATTCGCGAGAAACTGAATCCCCTGCTGGCGTCTGTCCGCGACCCCGGCCAGAAGCAGCGGCTGGAGAATGCGCTACGCCAGACTGACATCTATGATGCCGCCATCGGTGAGGTGCGCCGTCTCCTGACGGAACAGGGGGATCTCGGAAGAAAGAGAGTCGAAGCCGGCACCCAGCTCTTTGAATCCGCCCTGGCCCTGGCCCGGCAGGCCCGGGACCAGACGATGGCGCTGTCGCAGAGCAGCGAGGAGTCGCTCAACCAGGCTGCGCGCTGGATGCTCGCCGGCGGCTTGGCTGCGATCCTGCTGGGTGCGATCCTGGCCATCAGCATCACGCGCAGCATCATCAAGACCTTGACTCGGCTGGTTGACGACCTCCGGTCCTGTGCAGATCAGACGGCTGCGGCCTCTGGGCAGGTCGCCCAAGGCGCCCAGTCCCTGGCTGACGGAACCTCGCAGACCGCAGCAGCACTGGAAGAGACCTCGGCCAGCCTGGAGCAGATGACCGCCCTGGTCCGGCAGTCGGCGCAGAGCAGCGAGGCGGCGAACGGGGTCTCCAGCCAGGCACGGAGCGCCGGCGAGCGTGGCGCCCAGGCCATGGATGAACTGGCCAAGGCCATTGCCACGATCAAGTCCAACGCCGACCAGACCGCCAAGATCGTCAAGACCATTGATGAGATCGCCTTCCAGACCAACCTGCTTGCCCTCAACGCCGCCGTCGAGGCGGCGCGGGCCGGGGATGCGGGCAAGGGTTTTGCCGTTGTCGCAGAAGAGGTCCGCAACCTCGCCCAGCGAGCTGGTGAGGCTGCCCGCAACACCGCCCAACTGATCGAGCAATCGGTGAAGGCAGCCGAGGGCGGGGTGGCGTTGTCAGGCAATGTCTCCGTCGTGGTGGGCGAGATGACCAGCGCATCACGCAAGGTAAACGAGTTGGCAGCCGAGGTCGCAGGCAGCGCCAAAGAAATCGCCCAAGGCATCGACCAGGTCACCAAGGCCGTCCGTCAGATGGACCAGTCCACCCAGGGCAATGCCGCTTCGGCCGAGGAGAACAGCGCGGTCGGTGAGGAGATGAGCGCCCAGGCCCAGTCGTTGGCGGAACTCATCGTGCAGTTGGAATCCTTGATCCGGGCCACCGGCACGGCACGCCCCGTTACGGGTGGGGTGTAGGCTCTGTCAACCGGTTGTCGCCCGACGGCAAGCTCCCTGGTCAGGTGAGCATCAGCTTCCCGCCAGCGATCGCCAGCACCACGGACAGGAGACGACGGAAGATGGGCGATGTCGCCCGACCACTGCCATACCAGGCTCCGGCGGTGCCGGCGAGCAGCACAATGGCGATCCACAGCGGGAGTTGAGGATGCAGCGAAGCCACCGTAGGCAGATGTGAGTTGGCGAGGATGAACGCCGCCGCAACCCCGCCCGTGTCGCGTGGCTCACCCCAACGCAGGAGGACCAGCACGGGCGAAAGGAAGATGCCGCCACCGGTTCCGGTCATTCCAGCCAGCACGCCGATGACCGTGCCGACCAGGGTGGCTGGGAGGATGGGAGGCATGCCGACCGGCACGATTTCGGCCTGTCGCTGTGGCAGGCTGTCGGTGAACACCTTCACCGCCGCAACCAGCAGCGTCGCTCCGATCAGCACCCGATAGACATGGGATGGCACATGGAGGGTTCCACCCCAGTAGGCGAGCGGAATCGAGCCGAGCGCGAATGGCCAGAACCGGCGCCATGAGAACCGGCCGGCCCGGGCGAAATGGAACAGGGCGAGGCTGGCCACGACCAGATTCAGCAGCAACGCACTCGGCTTCATGACCGCGGCCGACACGCCGCAGAAAGCCATGGCCGCGAGGTAGCCCGAGGCTCCCGCATGGCCGACCGACGCATACAGGAAGGCAGCGACACCGATCAGGATCGGCAAGAGCACCTCGGACCCGCTCATGCGCCAGCCAACTCCAGAATCTGAGCGGCCAGGCGAGGCACGTCCTGCCTGGGCCAATGCGCCAAGGGAAGCCCGGTGCGATCATCGGTGATTATTGCACGGATGCCGGCCCGCGTAGCGGCCAGTGGCGGTACGCCGAGACCATCGCGCCACACCTCGATCTGCGGCGCGGTGGTTCCCACGTCCCCTTCGACCAGGACCAGATCGCAGCCGGCATAATGCGCAGTCAACAGGGCGTAGGGATTATCGGCCACATGAAGCGGCAGGTGCAGGGCCAGGCGGTCGCCGGCGATGATGGCTGCCGGATGGGCGCCGGCTTGTCGATGCCGCCAGGAATCCTTGCCCGGGGCATCAAGTTCGTGCACATGGCCTGTGTGCTTGATCGAACCGACACACAGACCGGCAACGGTCCAGTGAGCGATCAGGGCCACAGCCAGCGTGGTCTTCCCGTGCCCGCTATGCCCGATGAGGTGCACCCGACGCACGTCAGGCTTTCGGCCGGAAGGCGGCAAGCACGCTCGGATCGGTCTCCAGTCGGGCGCCACCAATCAAATCCAGGCAATACGGCACGGCCGGAAAGACGGCATCGAGACAGGTCCGGATGGCGCTGGGCTTGCCGGGCAGGTTGATGATCAGACAGGAGCCGCGTAGGCCGGCCGTCTGGCGCGAGAGGATGGCGGTGGGGACCTCGCGCAGGCTGACCGAACGCATCAACTCTCCGAAGCCCGGCATCAGACGGGAGCACACCGCGACGGTCGCCTCCGGGGTGACGTCCCGTGGCGCCGGGCCAGTGCCACCGGTGGTTACGACCAGCGAGCACCCCTCCTGGTCGACGAGTTCGCAAAGCGTCCGTTCGATCACGGTCTGCTCGTCGGGAATGACGCGTCGAACCGCCTCCCATGGATTGGTCAGATAGGTGGTGAGGGTCTCGACGATGGCGGGGCCGCCGCGGTCTTGGTAGATGCCGGCACTGGCGCGATCGCTGACCGTGAGGACGCCGATCCGGGCTGATGGATTGGTCATGGCGTCCTCGATTTCTGGGCGATCCTGCATGCATGCAGGTTGCTGGGGCCATCATTGCCGGTGGGCGTGGGAGTCGGATGGGCACCCCTCACAAAGCAGCCCTGCGACTGCCTGATGGCAGCACACCGGTGCAGCGTTTGGCGACCGCCTTGCAGACCGCCGGTTGCGCACCCGTGGTGATCGTCGCCAACGAGGCGGGTCCGTATGCCGCGGCTGGCGTGCGGGTGATCCCCGACCGCCGACCAGGTCTTGGTCCATTGGCTGGCATCGAGGCTGCGCTGCTGGCCTTGGCTCCGGCTCCGATCTGCGTGGTCGCCGGAGACATGCCCGGCCTTGGTGCCGCCGAGTTCCATCGCCTGATCGCCGCCTGGGATGGCCGTCTGGCAGTGGCCTGGACCGACCGCATGCAGCCGCTGTGCGCAGTGGTGGCGTCGACCCTGATCGGGGAGGTCTCGGTGGCGCTTGATCGTGGTGAACATGGGGTCTATCGCCTCTGGGAGCGCCTGGGCGCCGTTCCCGTGCGCTTCACCGAGGATGTCGCCTTCGCCGACCTCGACACGCCGGATGATCTGGCCCGCTGCCAGTGACCGCTGCGGCCACCGGATTTCTCCTCCAGTTGGACCGCCTCGATCACCATGCCCCGGTCGAGGGCCTTGCACATATCGTAGACCGTCAGCGCCGCAGCCGACGCGGCGACGAGCGCTTCCATCTCGACGCCGGTGCGGCCTTCCAGACTGGCGGTGGCGCGGATGCGGACCTCCGCGCGTCCCAGGACCAGACCGACCTCGACCGCATCGAGGGGCAGGCTGTGGCAGAGCGGAATCAACTCGTCGGTGCGCTTGGCCGCCTGGATGCCGGCGATGCGTGCCACCGCCAGGACATCGCCCTTGCTGACGGCCTGCCGGCGGATGGCTCGGATGACTGCCGGGGACGTCCTGACCACGGCGCTGGCGGTCGCGCTGCGTCGGGTGACCGCCTTGCCACCGACATCGACCATGCGGGCATGGCCGCGGCCATCGAGATGCGTGAATGTCAGCGTGCCCATGCGTCGACTCCGATGCGGGTGTAGTCGATCTCGGCCCCGGCCGCCATGGCGGTGCTGCCAGGATCAAGTCTGAGGTAGGCGTTGGCCTGATGCGGTTGCACCAGATCCGCGCTGGAAAGCGGCAGGAGTGGCAGGACGGCCCCCTGCTCGACCAGGGCAGGCAGGAACCAGGTGCGCTCCGTGTTGGCCGGTAGGGCCGCCTGGAGGGCACCACGACCTCTCGTCGGCACAGAGGTCCGTCCAGCCAGACGCCGCAGGGCCGGGGCCACGTACCGGCAGGCGCACAGGTGCGCCGCAAGCGGGTTGCCCGGCAGTCCAAACAGCAGTTGCCGTCCAAGGCGTGCGACCAGCAACGGCTTGCCCGGACGTTGGGCGACCTTGTGGAACAGGATCTCGGCTCCCAGGCGGCGAAGGACGCCGGGGACCTCATCGTGGGTGCCAGCGGAGACGCCGCCGGTCAGGACCACAACCTCGACATCACCGAGGGACTGGAGGACGGCGCACAGGGCTTCGGCATCGTCACCGACCACCTGCCGTTGGACGGAGGCACCAACCTCTTGAAACAGGGCGGCGAGCATCGGGCCATTGGTATCCCGGATCTGCCCAGCGATACGGGGATCGGCCGCCAGTTCGCGCCCGGTGGCAATCACCACCACCCGTGGACGCGGGTGGACTTCCAGGTGCTTGGCCCCGACCCCCAGGGCGGCAGCCAGGGTCATCGGCGTCACAACGGCTCCGGCCTTCGCCCAGGACCGACCGGCGGGACATTCGCCACCCCGGGGAACGATGTTTGCTCCCGGACGGATGCGCTCGGGAAGATCGACGTGATCGCCCTGACGCTGCGTCTGCTCGTGAGGCACGACGGCCTCCGCTCCCGGCGGCAGCGGAGCGCCCGTCATGATCGGGTAGGCATGGCCTGCCGGCAGGGGCTTTTGGTAGGCGCCATCACCGGCGGCGATCTCCCCGAGGAGTTCCACGGTCGCACCGGCATCCGCGAGGCGGACGGCATAGCCGTCCATCATCGCCCGGTCGAAGGGCGGGAGGTCGGCGCAGGCCGTGGCGTCAGCAGCCAGCACCAGGCCGAGGCAGTCACCGGCGGGCACGTTGACGGAGGTGGCAGTCGGGACGGCGGCCAGCACCTGCTCCAACGCGACATCAGGTTCAAGGAGTCCGGCCATGCTCATTCCGGCGCCTCTG
>JFJP01038132.1_pt1 | contig 19436 bp, 15 predicted proteins | sample 431651 | NCBI WGS metagenome assembly JFJP01 (sample SAMN02602958, study PRJNA72255) | Microbial mat metagenome, whole genome shotgun sequencing project. | biome: fresh water; feature: sink hole; material: water; isolation source: purple microbial (photo- and chemosynthetic) mats found in...
TGAACGATATAAAAGAGGCTGTAAATTATTTACAGTCCAACTTTAAATGGAAGAAAAACGAAACCAGCCTGAAATTTGTCAATCTTATCAAACGCCGGTTTCCCAATGAGTAATTTTGGAAAACTAATTTTGGTACCCACACCCATTGGAAATTTGGGAGATATTACCTTGCGGGCAATTTCAGTTTTAAAGGAAGCCGATATTATTCTGGCCGAAGATACCCGCATTTCGTCGCGGCTGCTTCATCATCTCGAAATCGACAAAAAACTATGGGTACACCATAAATTTAACGAACACAAAGCAGTTCAATCGCTGGTATCAAAGATTCAGGAGGGAAATAAAGTGGCGTTAATTTCTGATGCAGGAACACCAGGTATTTCCGATCCCGGATTTTTATTGGTACGTACATGTATCGAAAATGGAGTTGATGTGGAATGTTTGCCTGGCCCAACCGCGTTAATCCCGGCGCTTGCCGTTTCGGGTTTACCCACAGAAAGGTTCGTTTTCGAAGGATTTTTGCCACAAAAAAAAGGCCGTCAAACCCGTTTAATTTTGTTGGCTGATGAACCCCGTACCATGGTTTTTTATGAATCGCCGTTTCGTTTGGTAAAAGCGCTCGCGCAATTTGCCGAATATTTCGGAAGTGACCGCCGGTGCTGTGTTTGCCGCGAGTTAAGTAAAATGTTTGAAGAAATTAAACGCGGAACCGTTAACGAATTGCAACAATATTACACAGCCCATCCGCCAAAAGGAGAAATTGTGATTGTGGTGGAAGGAAACTCTAAAGATGAAAAGAAAGGCGGTAAATATGCTGCTGATGAAGATGAATAAAAAATACACTCACATTTTTTTCGACCTCGATAATACACTGTGGGATTTCGAAACCAACTCGCGAAATGCCATGCACATTATTTTTCAAAAGCTGAATCTTGGGCAAATACACGATTTTAACCTGTTTTTTGAAACATACACCCGACACAACGATGCACTTTGGGAAAGTTACAGGAACAATGAAGTGATAAAAAAGGACTTGACACGGCTTCGTTTTCAGAATACTTTTGACGATTTGGAAATAAAAGGGTTTGATGCCGACGAGACAAACGAATTGTATTTAAACGAAATGCCAAACCAAAAAATATTGAACGAAGGAGTAACCGAAATTTTGCAATATTTAAAAAAGAAACGGTATCAAATCAATATCATCACCAACGGGTTTTCGGAAGTACAGCGCAAAAAGATTGAAACTTCGGGATTAAAACCCTTTTTTGATAAAATTTTTATTTCAGAAGAAATAAAATCTCCAAAACCTGATCGGGCCATTTTTGAACATGCAATTAAATCATCGAATGCAAGGAAAAATAGTAGTTTAATGGTTGGCGACGATTGGGAAGTTGATGTTTTGGGAGCCTTGAAATTTGGAATCGATGCTGTTTGGTTTCAGAATAGCCGGGATGAAAACCTGACAAATGTCAGTAATCTGAATAAATCCTCATGCAGAGTTTATAAAATTGGCAAATTGAGTGATTTATTATTAATATTATAAGTTTCAATATGGGTAAAATTGGGGATAGTTTTTATTTCAAAGAACATTAATTGAGTAGGTCAATACTCTAATAGGCAATACTCTAATGTGATAATGGTTTTTCGAAAACCTAACATTTGTCATGTATTTAGCGGATGGCAGAATAGATCAGTTTTAAATTATAATTTTTCCGGCATAAAATGTTTCATTTTTTCTTGCAATTGATTTCTTTTTTTACATTTGCCTTTGTTAAGGTTTATTAACAATTATTGCAGAACGGGGAGATAAGATAATCAGGACTTTATAAATTCAAGTAAAACAATTGGGAAGTGTTTAATAGATTTTTTGAAAACAAATTTTGTTATATAAGCTGTTTAATTATTAATTTAAAACTATTTCTATGAAAAAAATTGCATTTTTTTTATCGATCATGTTTTTCATGGGAAGTGTGTTGGTTCACGCACAAACGAAGAATATAACCGGAACGGTTACTTCGAATGACGATAATCAACCCATTCCCGGTGTATCGGTATCTGTTAAAGGTACCACGCTCGGAACAATCACCAATCTCAATGGAGAATTTGAGCTTACAGTTCCGCAGGATGCTAAAACTTTGGTTTTTAGTTTCATTGGAATGAAAAACTATGAGGTTGAAATTGGTACACAAACCAGTTTCACTGTTAAAATGGAAACCGATGTGTTCGGTATCGATGAAGTTGTTGTTACTGCGATGGGTATTCAGCGACAGGCTCGTGAGTTAGGTTATGCTGTTACAAAAATTGACAGCAAACTGGTTACACGGGCGCAAACTGTTAAAGTTACAAATGCTTTGGCAGGAAAAGTGGCCGGGTTGCAGGTTAATACTGTTAATAATGGTATTGGATCTGATGTTCGCCTTGTTCTTCGGGGAGCAAGATCATTGCTTGGAAACAACCAGGCGCTTTTGGTGCTTGACGGTGTTCCAACTGCGTTAAGTTATATTAACACACTTAACCCGAACGACATTGAAGACATTACAATTCTGAAAGGTGCAAACGCATCAGCGCTTTATGGTTCTGAAGCTGCAAACGGGGTAATTTCAGTTACCACCAGAAAAGGTGAAAAGGACAGAACTGTTGTAGAGTTTAGCAATACAACCCAGTTTGAAAATGTTTCTTTCCTTCCTGAAATGCAGACAAGATTTGGTGCGGGTTCAGGTTCCGATATTTATGGATACGGAACTTATACTCCTTTTGAAAATCAAAGTTATGGTGCTGAATTTGACGGGTCAATGGTTGATTTAGGTCTTCCAATTGATGCAGAAGGTACAATTCAACGAGTTCCATATAGTGCACTTCTAAACGAAAAAGAGGATTTTTTCGATACAGGTGTTACATTGCAGAATAATTTATCCATCAGATCAGGATCGGATAAAAGTCAATTTTTTCTTTCAATTCAGGATGCAAAAGTTTCAGGAATTATGCCAAATGATTCACAAAGAAGATCTGGCTTGCGTTTGGCAGGTAGCAAAACGTATAATAAACTGAAAGCAGGGTATAATTTTCAGTACACCCATTATAATACAAGCACAGTAAATCAGGGTGTGTACTGGGAAGTGATGAATACACCAATGCATGTTCCATTAACCCAATATAAAGATTGGAAAAACAATCCATTTGCTGACGTTAACGGCTATTTTAATGCATATTACGGTAACCCTTACTGGTACTTGTATAATGACCGGGCTGACAGCCGAAGCGACTGGATGGTTGGAACCGCTGATTTGGAATATGAATTTACTCCCTGGTTAAAAGGGTTGATTCGTACCACAATAAACATCAATAATTCAACCTATAAAAATCCACAGGCAGCGCAACGTTATTCCGACTGGGCAGCTCATTTATCAGACCGCGCTTTCTCCAATGCAGGAGACAAACCCGGAACAGTTGCAGATGGCAGCGGAATAGGACAACGTTGGAGTAACGATGCTATTCTTACCGCAGAACAGAAATTTGGTGATTTCAACCTGCGATTAATTGTTGGTGCAACTTCACGCGAAACTTTCTCAAAAAGTATTGATATCAGTGCTGGAGCTTTGCAGATCGATGATTTCTATAACATTAAGAACCGGATTGGTGAACCCGGTGTTAGTGAAGCGTTTTTCCGTACAAGGTTATTAGGTGCTTACGGCGATTTTACCATTGGGTATAAAGAGTTTCTTTATTTGCACGCAACTGGTCGTAACGACTGGACATCATTGTTAAGTACAGGTAATAACTCGTTTTTTTATCCGGGAGCTGATGTTTCGTTTGTATTTACCGAAGCATTCCCAGGTATAAAAGATTATTTGGATTATGGTAAAATTCGTGGCGGTATTGCACAGGTGGGTACATTAAATATTGGCCCATATCAGCTTGAAAACTTATTCGGAGTAGCCGGTGGTTATCCATACGGAACACTTACTTCTTTTGTAGTTGATGACACATACAAAAATCCGAATTTAAAACCGGAAATGAGTGTTTCAAAGGAAATAGGTTTGGAATTGGGCTTTTTAGATAGCAGGGTAAATCTGGTTTTAGGCGCTTATCAGACAAATACCAAAGATCAGACTTTAACAGCTCAGGTTTCTCAGGCTTCTGGTTTTAGCGGAACAAATATTAATACCGGTGAAGTGATGAGCAAGGGGTTCGAATTCGAAACAAGGTTAATACCGGTTAGATTGGATAATGGTTTAACTGTGGAACTCAACTTTAATTACACTTTAATGGAAACTGAAGTTGTTAGAATTACTGATGATCAGGATGAAATTCTTATTGGAGGTTCAACCACAGGTGCAGGTATTTGGGCAATTAAAGGTCAGCCATACCCTGTGCTGAAAGCCAAAGGTTATAAACGTGATCCTGAAGGTCGTGTTATTGTTGATGGAGCAACCGGTTACCCGGTTTCAAATGCAACACCAATGCAGTTTGGTCAAACCAACCCAAAACATATGATTGGTTTAAATACTTCAATATCATGGAAAGGCATCAATTTAACAGCAGTAGCTGAATATCGTGGTGGTGGTGTAATTTACCATGCCTCAGGTTTTGATATGGCATTCCCGGGTATTGACTGGTTGACTGCTTCTGCCGGACGTCAGCGTTTTGTTTGGCCAAATTCTTCAATTGCAAATGCCGATGGAACTACTTTTACACCTAATACTGATGTTTCAACTGCCACTGGTGACGTAAATCTTTGGACAACTATCGTCAGAGGCCAGTTCCACGAGCCCTGGATTACGTCAAGCGATTTCTGGAAATTCAGGGAATTATCTATTTCTTACGATCTTCCGTGGGATCTTACAAAAGCTGGTATTAAAGGTGCAACTGTAGGATTTGTTGGAAGAAATCTTAAAATGTGGTTGCCAAAATCGAACCATTGGACCGACCCTGAATTCGCCAACACAACCGGAAATGCCATTGGTATAACAGACGTTTGGCAAACTCCTCCTACCAGGAATCTGGGTTTCACAGTAAATGTTAAGTTCTAAAAAATTAAATACTCATAACAATGAAAAAATTAATTAGCATATTATTTGTTTCTTTGCTTCTGCTCAGTAGCTGCGAAGAATACCTTGATATCAATAAGAATCCGAATGATGCTGTTAGTTCCTCGATAGATCTGGTTTTACCCAGTATTTTGACAACTTCTGCTAACAGGAATTCTGTTGATGTGAATTATGACTTTACTCCCTGGATGGGATATTGGTCTCATGCTGATGGCTGGTCTGGATGGTATGATATTAAACAATATCGTCTTACTTCAGCAAATCAAACTACCTGGTGGAATTTGTATAACACGAGTCTGATGGATTTGGAATATATGGAACAGAATGCCACCGCTCCGCAGGATGCGTATTATAAAGCAATTGCAAAAATTCAAAAATCAATGTTCTATCAGATTCTTGTGGATGTTTATGGCGATGTTCCATATTCTGAAGCAAGTAAGGGAGTTTTGGCACCCAGCTACGATGACGATCAGGCAATTTATGAAGATTTGATTGTGCAACTTGATTCTGCAATAAACATAATCAAGACGGCTACTAATGCCAATTCACCGGCATCTGATATCATGTTTAAGGGAGATATGACTAAATGGGAACAATTAGCCAACACACTTAAATTAAGGATACTCATTCGCCAATCTGAAATGTCAGGACGCGAAGCCTATATTAAGGGTAAATTAACAGGGCTTACTGCCAACGATTTCCTGTCAGCTGATGCTAAGGTAAATCCAGGTTATACCGCAGATAAATCACAACCTTATTATGGTACTTTTGGATGGACTAATACAGGCGCTTTAACTTCAGCACAGACTCAGTACGTAATGAATGCCTATATAGAGCAAACATACAATGACCTTGGAGATCCTCGAAAAGCAAGATGTTTTAACGCAGCTTTAGCTGCTGCTCCTGCACCACCATGGAATGGGAAACCATTTGGTTTGGAAGGTGATGGTATCGCAAATCCGTACAATAAAGATAAAGGAAACCTGATTGGCATAGGTCTGCAGAAAAAGGATGTAACCAATGTAACAGGTGCGTTAATTATTTCAGCATTTGAAAGCTATTTTTTACAGGCTGAAGCTGTTCAAAGGGGTTGGATTCCGGGAAGCGCCGAAGAATTATATAAAAAAGGCGTAACAGCCAACTTTGCATATTTAGGACTTACTACAGAGGAAGCTACAGAATATCTTGCATCGCAAAAACCACTTGCTGACTGGGCTGTAGCTACTGATAAACTGAAATTGATTCTAAATCAAAAGTACATTGCCTTTTGTGGAATCAATGGTTTTCAGGCATGGTGCGATTACCGTCGTACCGGTATTCCTGATCCAAGGGCAAGCGATTCGCATTCTTCAATGCTTTCTTACAATGAAGGCGTAAGCAGACGCGAAATACCATCAAAAATGCACTATCCTACAAGGGAGTTTACCGTTAACAATGCTAAAGCTATGGAAGCTGCCAAAAGAAACTATAATGGCAAAGAGCCTGATGATAAATATCATTTTGACAGCAAGGTTTTTTGGGATGTTAAATAATATTCATGAATAAATAAAAGAGATATGAAAAGAATATTGAAATACAAAGTCTTTACGATCCTGACCTTTGTTTTGATCGTAGCTACATCGTGTTTAAACGATGATGAACATTATACTGATTTTTCCACGGTTGGCGCACAGGTTGAATTTCCTGAGGTAGCCAATGCATCTTCAGGAATGATTACCCGTGCAATGGTATTTTCTGAAAATTTTGTGGATGTTATTGTTAAGGTAAATTTGGCATCTCCAAATGTACTTAAAGAAGATGTAACGGTTACTCTGGCCTATGATCCTGCAATTTTAGCTGCTATGAATGCAAGTATGAAAGCGAAGGATGAAAATTATGTAGATGTGCCAATTATACCAAGTGCAAGTCTGCAATTACCCGCTAGTATGACAGTTACAATTCCTGCTGGAACACGGATGGTTGATTTTAAGTTTAAGGTAAAACCGAATGACCCTGTAAATGTATATGGAATACCTTTTAAAATTGCATCTGTTAGTCCAAGTACTTTAATTGTTCCTTCCAATTTCAAAACAACTATTGTTTCGATATTGGCGAAAAACGTATATGATGGGGTTTATACAGTTACTGCAAATTCTCCAATGATTGATGTGTTGAATGCTAATTTTACCGGCTATTATCCGTTTGACTATTCATTGGAAACAGTTGGTGCTCAATCAGTATTGTGTAAAGATATTACTGTTTGGGATGATTATATGCACCCGATGAGAAATGCAGGCGCAACCAGCGGATATGGACAATTTGGTTTGCAATTAATTTTCGATCCTTCAGGAAATGGAAATATTATTGATATTAAAAATCCATGGGGAAATCCTCCTTCCACTACCAGAATGCCTAAATTAGATCCATCAGGAGTGAATAAGTGGGATCCTGCTACCAAAACAATAAAGATTAAATATTGGATGTTACAGCCGAGTCTTGTTCCTGATGCTCCAAATATCAGGGTTTATTTTGATGAAACCTGGACATATATAAAATCCAGATAAAAATTAAATACTATAAAAAAAGCTGTCTGAAAAGACAGCTTTTTTTTTTTGCATTGATATCAATTATTAATTTGATTAATTGATGTTAGATGAATGAATTATGCAACATAAGCTAAAACGTAAACCATTCGGAAAATCGTTGATATTTATCGGAAGTAATAGCAATATCCTAACAAAAATAGCCGAGTTATTCAAACAGAATAAATATGAATTTAAAAGGAAAGTCTTTGACTAAGTTTTCCGTTTCTTCTTTTTAGCCGCTGGGAAAAGCACATTATTCAATATTAAACGGTATCCTGGAGAAGTTGGAAATAAACTCAAATCGGTAGGATCGTCGCCAACCAGGTGGCGGTAATCTTCGGGGTCGTGGCCGCCATAAAAAGTCCAGAACCCTTTTCCCTTTTCACCATGAATATAGCGCGCTTCGTTGGCCGATTTGTTTTCGCCCATCACCAGACTACCTGGTTTTAAAACTTCTTTCCGGTATGCTGTGGTTTGTCCCATAAAACCTTTAATCAGGTTGCGGTGATTTTGGCAAAGCATGGTGGGAATCGGGTCCCATTTAGCCGAAAAATCGAATAAAGTAAAATAGTCGTTATCGCGTAATACCTGTCTTGTATCGGTTGCATCGATATTTGAAAATTCGTAGGCATACGGATCCATGTTTAACTCGAAATTTCTGAAAGCAAAAGTGTGGTTGAAATCGAGTTTTTCATGTGCATGTTTATCGGCAGGATCGCCGTCAAACATCGATTCGCAAATGTCGATTCCAACGGCTGCAAGCGAAATATCGTAAGTATCGGTTGCGGCGCACATGGCAAACAGAAAACCTCCATTCAAAACGTATTTTTCAATTTCGCGGGTAACAAATGATTTCATTTCGGAGACTTTCAAAAAGCCAAGTTTCTTAGCCAGTTCATTGTTAATGGCCACTTCCTGCTGGTACCACGGAGTGTTCTGATAAACCCTCCAGAATTTCCCAAACTGACCAGTAAAATCCTCGTGATGAAGGTGAAGCCAATCGTAATCGGAGAGTTTGCCATCAAATATTTCCTCATCGTAAATAACATCGTAATTAATTTCAGCGTAGGCCAAAACCAGTGTAACTGCATCGTCCCAGGGTTGTTTGTTGGGCGGCGAGTAAACCGCAATTTTGGGGGCTTTGTTCATAGCCACGGCGTCCTGGTTTACATCGGGTTGCGAAATTCCGTCTAAAATTGCGGCAGCCTGGCCATCGGTAACCGATTCGAATGTAACACCGCGAACCACACATTCGTTTTCAATTTGGGGTGAATGTTGCACCATAAAACTTCCGCCGCGGTAGTTCAACAGCCATTTTACCTCAATGTCGTTTTCAAGTACCCAGAATGTAATTCCGTATGCTTTTAAATGATTTTTTTGCGAATCATCCATCGGAATTAGCAGATGAATACTTTTTGCCTGAACTGAGAAAAGTACACTGATTGCAATAATTAAGATACTGATTTTCATTTTGTTGCTTTTCTGAATTAATACCACTAAATAATTGTATTTCAATGTTTTGTACAAGGTTAAAACGGAGCGTCAGAAGTCTTTGATTTCTGGCTGTCGAAATTGCTGTTTCTCGAAATTCCCGCACCCGCCATTTCATCTTCCATATTCATTTTTGAACTGAAAGTTTGATTTGCACTTCCAAAATTGTGGTTAAACTGGTTTTCCATGTCGGAAAATTTGGCTAATTCTTTTTTGAATGATAAATGAATATCACCGGTTGCCCCGTTACGATGCTTTGCAATAATTATTTCGGCAACACCGAGCAGTGAATTTCCCGAATCGTCTTCTGTAATTCCATAATATTCAGGACGGTGAATAAACAAAACAAGGTCAGCATCCTGTTCAATTGCTCCCGATTCGCGGAGGTCGGAAAGCTGTGGACGTTTTCCTTCGCGGGATTCCACAGAACGGTTTAGCTGCGACAATGCCAGAATCGGAATATTCAGTTCCTTGGCAATTGCTTTCAGTGATCGCGAAATTGTACTAACTTCCTGTTCGCGGCTGCCCCGGTTATCAGCGCCGGCAGTCATCAACTGAAGGTAATCGACAATTACAACTTCAATATCAAACTGCATTTTTAAGCGGCGGCATTTTGCCCTGAACTCAAAAATTGATAATGCCGGTGTATCATCAATAAAAATCGGAGCTTTATCCAAACTCGAAATTTTGCGGTTCAAATGTTCCCATTCCCAATCTTCCAACCTACCCGATTTCAGTTTTTGTGACCCCAACTCAGTTTCGGCTGCAATTAAACGTGTAACCAATTGAATTGAAGACATTTCAAGAGAAAAAAGTGCGACCGATTTATTGTGTGCAACTGCCATTTCGCGTGCCATTGAAAGTACAAATGCTGTTTTCCCCATCGATGGGCGGGCTGCTACAATTACAAGGTCGGTTTTTTGCCAGCCCGATGTAATTCGATCAAGTGCTGTAAAACCCGATGGAATTCCGCTTAATCCTTCTTTTTGGTTTTTTGCTTTCTCAATTTGAAGAATTGCCTGGTTTAAAATGGGTTTTATCGGTACTGTTTCTTTTTTAATATTTCCCTGCGCAATCTGAAATAGTGATGACTCCGAGAAATCAATCAAATCATCAACGTCCATTGTATCGTCGTACGATTTGGTTTGAATTTCGGTTGAAACCCGAATCAGTTCGCGCTGAATGAATTTTTGTGCAATAATTCGTGCATGAAATTCGATGTGAGCTGCCGAAGCTACTCGCCTTGTTAGCTGGGTAATGTATGCCGGGCCACCAATTTCCTCGAGTTGGTTGCGGTCTTTTAATTCCTGGGTAACCATTAAAAGGTCAACCGGTTTTTCGTTCCCCGAAAGCTTTTTTATAGCATCAAATATTTTCTGATGCTCTTCCTTGTAAAAACTATTTGTATCAATAAAATCGGCAACAGTAACATAAGCATCTCTTTCGAGCATTAATGCACCAAGCACTGCTTCTTCAACTTCAATGGCCTGCGGTGGCAGTTTTCCGTACTGCGCATTTATTTGCTCTATGTTAAAGGTGTTGTTATTGTTGCTGCTCTTTTTTCGTTCTGCCATGTGTTTTAATTAAATAATCTTCCCTAAAAAAGGTTGGAAATATGAATTTCAAAATTACAAAATTTCGGGGTAGCGGCTGATTTTAAGTTGTGGAAGTTTGTTAACCTACGCTATTCACAATTGTTAATTGCCTGATTCCCTAATCTATCGTCGATAATCAGGGAAATAATATCTTTCAAAGTTAATCCCATTGCGTTGATTTGCTGCGGAATAAAACTTGTCGCTGTCATTCCCGGAGTTGTATTCACCTCAAGAAACCAGAACTCATCGTCTTTCAGAATATAATCCATCCTTACAATTCCGGCACATTGACAGAGATCATAAATTTCGGAACTGATGTTCTGGCATTTTTCAAATAAATGAGCAGGTAATCTTGCAGGCGTAATTTCTTCGGCTGCACCGGGCGTGTATTTGGCTTCGAAATCGAAAAACTCGTTCTTGGGAAGTACTTCGGTTACCGGAAATACAATTTTTTTGTTTTTGATTTTCACCAATCCGCAGGTAAATTCTTTTCCATCGATAAACTGCTCAATCAGCGCTTCGTTGCTTTCTTTCCAGGCTTTTAAAATTGCGGGTTCCAGTTCCTTCTGGTTTTTAACTTTTGTTATTCCGAAACTCGAGCCACCGGCATTTGGCTTTACAAAAACGGGCAATCCCAGTTTTCCGACAATTGCTGCCGAATCAATTACTTCTCCTTTTGATATTTTAACCGATTGAGCCATTTTTACATTGAAACTGCTCAGATAGTTGTTACAAAACCATTTGTTAAAAGTTAACGACGATGTGTGAACATTACACGTTGAATATGGAATCCCGATCAATTCGAAATATCCCTGCAAAATGCCGTCTTCGCCGGGAGTTCCGTGAATGGTAATGTAAGCAAAAGAAAATGTAACTTTCTGATTTTCATACATAAAGCTGAAATCAGATTTATCAATGTCTGCAAGTTTTTTATCGTCTTGCAAAACAATCCACTCTTTTTCTTTCATTTGAATTAACCATGGATTGTATTTATCGGTATCGATGGCTTTAAAAACATTGGCTCCACTTTTCACCGATACAATAAATTCAGAAGAATCGCCTCCTGATACAATTGCGATATTAGGTTTGTTATTCATTTCTATTTGCGATATAATTTTCCCATTTTTCGATTGCGGTTGCCATATCTTCGGGGAGTTCTGAATCGAATATCATTTTCTCGCTGGTGGTTGGATGTATAAATCCAAGTGTTTTTGCATGAAGCGCCTGACGTGGAATTATTTTAAAGCAATTGATAACAAACTGCCTGTATTTACTGAAAGTTGTACCACGCAATATTTCGTCGCCACCATAATTCGAGTCGTTAAAAATAGTGTGGTTGATGTGTTTCATATGTACTCTTATCTGGTGTGTACGGCCAGTCTCAAGTCGACATTCAACAAGTGTTACATAACCAATCCGTCTTAAAACTTTGTAATGTGTTACAGCCGGTTTCCCGAATTCACCATCGGGAAAAACCGTAAAAACCTGTCGGTTTTTTAAGCTGCGGCCAATATTTCCTTCAATAGTTCCTTCGTCGTCCTTTACGCTGCCCCAAACCAAAGCCTGGTAAGTTCTTTCTGTAACTTTATCGAAAAACTGCATGCCCAGTTTGGTTTTTGCCAATTCGGTTTTAGCAACAACCAGTAATCCTGAGGTATCTTTGTCAATTCGATGCACTAATCCGGGGCGGGGATCTTCGCTGTTAAACAAAGGTAAATCCTTAAAATACCAGGCAAGTGCATTTACTAATGTACCAGTGTAGTTTCCATGGCCGGGATGAACTACCAATCCTGCAGGTTTATTAATTACAATCAGTTGATCGTCTTCATAAACAATATTTAAAGGAATCTCTTCGGGAATGATTTTTAACTCGCGCCTCGGATAATCCATTACAATAATAACCTCGTCATTTGGCTTTACCTTGTAATTTGATTTAACCGATAAGTTATTTACAAGGATACAGCCTGCATCAGCAGCAGCCTGCAGACGACTTCGCGACGCATTTTTGATTTGGTTCGACAGAAATTTGTCGATTCGCAACGCCGATTGTCCGGGATCAACAGTTAGACGATAATGTTCGAATAACCCACCTTCTTCCAAATCTTCAATCTCTTCAATTTCTTCAGTATAATCTTCCATAATTTTATTCTGTTACCTGTAAAGTGGGTTGTTGTATTTTTTCCGAATTGAGGGTGAACCATAAATCAACAGAAGTTCCGAGACTGACAATTCTTGTATTTTGATAGTTTGGATATTGTTTCCAAATAAGCGCTGCGAGCGTGTCTTCCTGGGTAATAATTGATTCATCGTAGATTAAAACTCCAGTATTTAGCAAGTTGGATTTTAATAAATTTTCAGCTTCGGTGTATGTAAGACCAGTCAGGTTTGGTAATTGAGTATCCTGACTTCCGGTACTGGTGCCAATAATTAAATCAACGCTGCTGCCTTTTAGTATAATGTCGCCCGTCGACAATTCCCTGGAATTTTGTTGTACCTTTAAAACCAGGTTGTTGTATTCTGAAGGTTGATAAGAAATATTTCCAAGTGCAATTCCGCAATTTTCAATTAATGCCTGTGCCTGTCTGAAAGAAATATCGGTCAATTTTGGTAATGTCACTTTTTCGGGCACAGTTGAATTGATGGTTAGAAATATAATTCGGTTACGCTTTACCCCGGAACCGGCTTCAGGAACCTGTTCAACTACAACTCCCGGTTTTGCACCATCAAAATGCGTTGAATCAATTATTTCGTATTTAAAGTCGTTTTCATTGGCGATTGATTCGATTTCGTAAATTGTTAATCCGGTCAAATCCGGAATTGGAAATGATTCACCATGGCGTGTATATGATTTTAGTCTCTGCAGCGTAAAAACAATGATTATTAAAACCAATAAAAAGGCCAGAATCAGATGTTTAACAAATACCCGGCTGGTGATGAAATTTTTTAAACTCATGTTAAAATATGTCGGTATTAATGAAAAACAAAAATAACTCAAAAAAAGTATGATAATCCCTTATAATATGTTTTCCTTTCAAAAATTAAATCAGAAGGTTTCCAGAAAATTGTACAATGTGTCTCTTTCAACCGGAACAAGATTTACATCTTTTATCATTTTAATTAGTTCGGAGCGGCTGGCCGACGGATTTTCTTCTCCACCTGCCATCGAATATATTTTTGTCGAATCGTCAATAGTTCCATCCAAATCATCGACTCCATAATGAAGTGAAAGTTGCGCAGCTTGTTTACCAACCATTGGCCAGTAGGCTTTTAAGTGTGGAATGTTGTCGAGAAAAATACGTGAAACAGCGTAGTTTTTCAAATCTTCGATTAATGTTGATTCCTTTATATGCGAATAAGCATTGTTTTCTCTTTTAAATTTTAGAGGAATAAACGCGTTAAAACCGTTGGTTTGCTTTTGAAGTTCGCGCAAACGATTTAAATGATCAATACGGTGTTCATAATTTTCGAGCAGTCCGTAAAGCATGGTTGCATTGGTTGGAATTCCCATTTTATGAGCTACTGAATGAATTCGAAGCCACTCATCAGAACCGGTTTTATCAGGACAAATTTCAGCACGCAGAGTTTCGTCGAAAATTTCGGCTCCGCCACCTGGCATCGATTCCAGTCCGGCAGCTTTTAATTTTTGTAATCCTTCCTCCACCGAAATTTTTCCCATCTGGCACATTTGGTCTATTTCAACTGCTGTAAATGCTTTAATCTGCAGATTTGGCGCTGCCAGTTTTATCGACTTCAGCATATCCACATAAAAATTAATGTCGCGGTTGGGATGAACGCCGCCAACAATATGAACTTCAGTAGCTCCTTTTACTGTAAATCTTTCCACATCGGCAACAATATCTTCAATGCTGCATTCCCAGGCACCTTTTTGTCCTTCGCGGCGGCGGTACGAACAAAATTTGCAGTGATTGATACAGATATTTGTAGGTTCGAGATGAAAATTCCGGTTAAAAAAAACAAATTCACCACTTAATCTTTTTTTAGTGGCACCCGCCAAAACACCTAATAAAGCCAGATTTGAACTGTTATATAATTCAAGTGCATCGGTTGTTGAAATCTGTTCAGAATTGAATACTTTTTCTGAAATATTTTTTATAGCCGCCGGAATCTGAAACGATTTGAAAATATTGTTTCCTAAACTCATCTCTTTACTGCTTTTTTTGTCACTCTGATTTGAAATTCGACAGATTTGAATTGGCAACTTCAATAAACACAAAAAGGTAAAGAAACTATTCTTTACCTTCTCGCAAAAAGATGTGAAGTTATTTAACTATCTTTTATGTCTCGGTTCGTCCGAAACAGTTAATTTTTTTCTTCCTTTTGCACGACGCGCTTTCAGTACTTTACGTCCGTTTGCAGTTGACATTCTTTCTCTGAAACCGTGTTTATTTTTTCTCTTCCTGTTCGATGGTTGAAATGTTCTTTTCATTTCTATTTGTTTTTATATTATTCTTTTTGTTTTTCGGACTGCAAAAATAGTTCTTTTTTTATCTCTTCCAAAATATGATTCATCTTTTTTATTTTACTACTCTTTTTTGACCGTAAAGCGAAATCCTATTCCGTGCAGATTTGTAATTTTTATGCTGGAGTCGTCTTTAAAATATTTTCTTAGCCTCGAAATAAATACATCCAGGCTTCTGCCAAGAAAGTAATCATCAGAACCCCAAATATTTTCGAGAATTTCGTTTCTACTTAATACTTTGTTTGAATTGGCAACAAAATACCGGATCAATTCTGCTTCCTTTAATGTAAGAGATCTTGCATTTCCATTCAACGAAAGAGTTAAATCGTCAGGGTAAAAGTCGAAATTACCAATAGCCATCGATTTTGAAATTACACTGTTTGAAACGCGTTGAGAATTACTTCGCTTTATGAAAATTCTGATTTTCAGCAACAGTTCTTCCATACTAAAGGGTTTTGGAATATAATCGTCGCCACCTAAGGTTAACCCTATAATTCTATCCTCGGTCATTGAGCGGGCAGTTAAAAAAATAATAGGAATCTGCTCATTTGTTTTCCGAATGGTCTTTGCCACCTGAAAACCATCAATTTTAGGCAACATCACATCGAGCAGAATTAAATCAAAATTATTTTTATCGAAAAGTTCGAGTGCAATTTCTCCATTTTCCGCAACTTCAACAGCATAATTGTGTTGTTCCAGATTGTCTTTAACAATAAACCGCAACGCTTCGTCGTCTTCAACCAGTAATATTTTATATTCTGATGTATTCATTTTTTAATTTGGAATTGTAATTGTAAATATACTTCCTCCCCCAGGATTTTCATCCACTTTTATTTTCCATTTATGGGCCGATACAATTTTTTGGACGTAATCCAGTCCAAGCCCAAAACCTTTTACATTGTGCACATTTCCTGTGGGAACCCGATAAAACTTAGTAAATATTTTTTTCCGCTGATCTTTCGGAATACCAATTCCATTATCGGTTACCGACAGCTCAGTGCATTTCTTTTTCTGATTAACAACAATCTTTAATTCAGGTTTTTGTTCACAATATTTTACCCCGTTTTCCAATATGTTTATCATTAAATTCGAAAAATGAAAGCGGTCGGCAAAAATATTTAATTTCAAATCATTCTGAATAATTTTAACATTTGCCTTCAGACCAAAATCAGTTTGTTTAAATTGTGCTGCAATTTCGGTAAGAATTTCATTCAAATTAATTTCTTCGTGATTTAAAAGTATTCTGTTTTTTTCGAGTGATGCAAGATTTAAAACCTTCTCTACATTTTTAGATAATCTCATGTTTTGTTCCTGAATAATCCGGGCATATGTAAATAATCGTTCAGGAGTATCAAGAATGTCTCTGTTATTAATAACACTTGCGGCAATTGAAATGGAAGAAATGGGTGTTTTTAACTCGTGCGTGAGGTTGTTGATAAAATTCTTTTGAACTTCGGAAAGCTGTCTTTGCCGCACAATAACAGTTAGCGTGTATCCAAAAAAGAACAATATAATAACCAAAAGAGCGGTTAAAAAATACCAGATGGAGAGTTGGGAAATAAAAAATGAAGAACGGTTCGGAAAATGGATTCCAAAATAATACAAATAGTTTTCATTGGTTTGAAAATTATAATCCGAAGGTTTTTCTTCACCATTCGAAACAAGGATTCCTTCATCCATCTGCTCCAAAACAGGATTGAAAATGGCAAATTCAAAATCGCTGTAAACTTCGTGTTTGTTAAACTCCTTGATAAGGTGCATTTTAAGCAAATCCTTGTCGATAGCTGCATTTACGTTAACCAGAAAATAATTGCCCGACACAATTTCTACCGGTGTTATACTATCGAAACTTGAAGCATTTCCACATGCCAGCAACACCTGCCAGGCAACTTCTTTCAGCGCAACACTGGTGCTTTCTTTAAATTGCTTTTCGGTAAAATTGTAAGAATTTTTTAAAAATCCGAACTGAATCAGAAAAACTCCGGCAACCGAAATTACAGCCAGCAAAATGATGTATTTTAAAGTTTTTCCTTTCATCGAAATTTTGATTTATGGCTAATCTAAGCAATTTTATTTTAAATTCACAGTTAACACTTCGTTAACAAAATATTGGATTGGATTAACATGAATATTCTATCAGCCTCCATACATTTGTTAACGCAAATTAAAAGAATAATTCCACAATTTAAAACATACTTTTTTATGAAACGAATTTTACAAACAATGATGGTGTTTTGTCTGGTTTCTGTATTTAACCTCGGTTTTATACAGGCACAGCCAAAAATTACCTTCGAAAAAACAGAACACAATTACGGGTCCTTTTTGGAAGCTGCAGGTGTTCAAACTACAACATTCAAATTTAAAAACACCGGGAATGCTCCGTTAATTTTAAACAGTGTCAGGGCATCCTGCGGATGTACTACTCCAAAATGGACGCGCGATCCAATCGCTCCGAACGGAAGTGGTGAAATTACAGTGAGTTACGATCCCAAAAATCGTCCGGGAGCTTTTAACAAATCGATTACCGTTGGTTCAAATGCCGAAACTGCAACGGTTAATTTAACAATTTCAGGTCAGGTTCAGCAAAGGGAAAAAACACTTGCTGAAAAATATCCACGCGAAATTGGTACTTTGAGGGCTGAAACTAATCATATTTCTTTTGCCCAACTCAAACAAAGCGCTGTAGAAACCAAGGAACTTGAATTGATTAACGATACTGACAAACCTGTTAAAGTTGAATTACAAACAGTTCCGGCACATTTAACTGTCAAAGTTGAACCTGCAACTATTCCTTCAAAAGGAAAAGGAATCATGACCGTATCGTACAATGCAAAGGCTGCTGATACTTACGGTTTTGCCTCACACCGTATTTATCTTTCACTTGATGGTAGCAAAGACTATAATAACTCATTTGGAGTAAGCGCCACTATTGAAGAAGATTTTTCGCTATTAACGCCTGCAGAACTGGCAAACGCTCCTACTGCCCAGTTTAATACGATGGATTTTGATTTTGGTGATATGAAACAAGGTGATAAAAAAGATTATACTTTCAACTTAACAAACAGCGGTAAATCTAATTTGCACATTCGTAATGTACGTTCTTCGTGTGGATGTACCGCAGTTGCTCCATCTAAAAAAGTAATAGCGCCGGGCGAAACAGTTCCAATCAAGGTTACTTTCGATTCTCGCGGAAAACGCGGACGCCAGAGTAAATCGATAACGGTAATAACCAACGACCCAAAAAATCCAACTTCAACTTTGCGGGTTTCGTGTAATATTAATACTGACGCTTAATAAAAGTATTTCAATTATTTATACAATAAAGGTGTTGCAGATAACTTTTGCAACACCTTTTTTTGTTCGATATTAGTCGATTTGTAATACTTTTGCACGAAAGAAACAGTTAAAATGTCGAAAAAAGAAATATATCACCACATCGAAAATAACTCTGATTTTAAAGGACTAAAAGTGAATGCAGGAATTCCGCAACCTGAATCGGTGAACCACGAATCGGTGAAAAGATTTCTCAATAAAAGCAGAAACTTATTACCTGTTAATGATTATGTGAACGGAATTTTAAACGGAGACATTACACTTTTAAGCAAAGCGGTTACACTTGTTGAAAGCGCAAATTCAAAACATCAGCAACTGGCACAGGATATTATTGCACAATGTTTACCTCACAGCGGAAAATCAATTCGGGTTGGAATAACCGGAGTTCCGGGAGTTGGGAAAAGCACATTTATTGAAGCGCTTGGAACGTACATTACCAAACAGGGTGGAAAACTGGCTGTGCTGGCCATCGATCCAAGCAGCGAACGTACAAAAGGAAGTATTTTAGGTGATAAAACGCGGATGGAAGAATTGTCAGGCAATAAAAATGCGTACATCCGACCCAGTCCATCTGCAGGATCGTTGGGTGGTGTTGCCCGAAAAACCCGCGAAACCATTATTTTATGCGAAGCAGCCGGGTTTAATCACATTTTTATAGAAACTGTCGGAGTTGGGCAGAGCGAAACCGCAGTACATTCAATGACCGATTTCTTTCTGCTTTTGATGTTGGCCGGTGCAGGCGATGAGTTGCAAGGAATAAAACGGGGAATTATGGAGATGGCCGATTCTGTTGCAATTAACAAAGCCGATGGAAATAACACTGAAAAAGCACAATTGGCCAGAATTCAGTATAACAATGCGATTCATCTTTTTCCAAAGAAGGAATCAGGATGGGAACCAAATGTGCTTACCTGTTCATCAACTG
>JFJP01036291.1_pt1 | contig 19435 bp, 23 predicted proteins | sample 431651 | NCBI WGS metagenome assembly JFJP01 (sample SAMN02602958, study PRJNA72255) | Microbial mat metagenome, whole genome shotgun sequencing project. | biome: fresh water; feature: sink hole; material: water; isolation source: purple microbial (photo- and chemosynthetic) mats found in...
TGCATTCGCAGAGCTACGGCTACATGCTCGACACCATCTGCTCCCCCGAGGAACGCTCGGATATCCTGTACCAATGGAAGAACGACGAAAAACTCCTCGCGCGGAACAAATTCATCGGCAACCTCTACAACGAGTTCCAGGACCGCAAGGACAGCGAAACCCTCGTGCGCACGATGATAGCCAACTATATCCTGGAAGGCATTTATTTTTATTCAGGGTTCATGTTTTTCTACAACCTCGGCCGCAATGGTAAAATGAGCGGCTCGGTGCAGGAAATCCGCTACATCAACCGCGACGAGAACACCCACCTCTGGCTTTTCCGTTCGATCATCCTCGAGCTTAAAAAGGAACGGCCGGATCTCTTCTCCCCCTCGCATGTCGAAACCTATCGCGCCATGATGCGCGAGGGCGTGGAGGAGGAGATCAAGTGGGGCCTCTACGTGATCGGAGACGCTATCCAGGGACTCAACCGCGCTATGATAACCGACTACATCCGGTACCTCGGCAACCTCCGCTGCGCGAGCCTCGGCTTCGAGCCGCTCTACGAAGGGTACGAAAGCGAGCCCGCGTCGATGTCCTGGATAAGCCAGTACAGCAACGCCAATCTGATCAAGACCGACTTTTTCGAGGCGAAGTCGACGGCCTACGCCAAGTCGAGCGCGCTGGTCGACGACCTCTGAACGGCTGTGTGCAAGCTTGCACCCCGCGTGCAGGCTGCGCGTCTTTACAGACCCAGCGCTTTCCGTATATCCGCTTCCATTTTTTCGGGGGCGGTATCGGGGGAGAAGCGTTTGACCTCCGTTCCGTCGCGCGAGACGAGAAATTTGGTGAAGTTCCATTTGACGGAGGAACCGAGCGTACCGGGAGCCTGTTTTTTCAGGAGTTTGAAAACGGGATGCGCATCCTTTCCGTTCACCTGTATTTTTGCCATGAGCGGGAAGGTGACTCCAAAGTTGATTTCGCAGAAACCGGCGATTTCGGCGTCCGTGCCCGGTTCCTGGTGCGCGAACTGGTCGCAGGGAAAACCGAGGATGACGAGCCCGTCGCCCTTGTATTTTTTGTAGAGCTCCTCGAGGCCCTTGTATTGCGGGGTGAACCCGCATTTGCTCGCCGTATTGACGACAATCAGGGTCTTTCCCTGGTAATCAGCAAGCGAGATTTCCTTTCCCTTGTTGTTCAAAGCCTTCAGGCCGAAAATCGTTTGATCCATTATTTCTCCCTGGTATCGAGTTGTTTACAATTTACTGGCATAAAATACAATAGGCAAGCACGATTAATTGCAAATCACTTGCAAATTTATATCCGGTTCAGTATATTCTGCATATCAATTCACGGAGAACAACATGAAAACACGAATCGGGCTTCTTTTTAGCATAACCGTCGTCACGGTATTCTCGCTTTTCGCTACATCCTGCGCCAAAACTTCGTCGGCCGCGTCCGACAAACCGGTAATCGCGGTCAGTATACTGCCGCAGCAGTATTTTCTCGAGCGCATAGGCGGAGATCGCGTAACGGCTCTTGTCCTCGTCGGTCCGGGGCAGGACCCGCATTCTTACGAACCATCACCGAAACAGATGGCGGATCTCGCTTCCGCCCGCGTCTGGATACGGTCGGGCACCGATTTCGAAACCGCGCTTGCGCCGAAGATTACTTCCTTATATCCGGCCCTGAAGGTTGTCGACGGTACCGAAGGCGTTACCTTCAGGCCGATGGAAGCGGAAGGCGCGCACGAGGATGAAGGCGAAGAAGCGGTTCACGGGCATGACGGCAACATCGACCGTCATACCTGGCTTGGAAAGGAACCCGCCAAACTCATGGCCGGCCACATCCGTGACGCGCTCTCGGAGGCCGATCCGACGGGACGCGAAACATACGAACGCAACTTTGAGGCGTTGGTCGCGGATATCGACGCCGTTTACGGCGAACTTGCCGTCTCCCTCGCTCCGCTTTCGGGCAAGACCGTCCTGGTGTTCCATCCGGCTTTCGGTTATTTTCTCGACGAGTTCGATATCCGCCAGGAATCCGTCGAAACCGGCGGAAAGGAACCGACCGCGAAAGCTCTCACGGCCCTGACGGAAAAAGCGAAAGCCGAAGGGACTCCCGCGATTTTCGTGCAGGCGCAGTTTCCGGTCAATGCGGCCAAGAATATCGCCGAAGCCGTAGGTGCCGAAGTAGTCATGCTCGATCCCCTTGCCCCGGACTGGCTCGGCAACATCAAGTCGATGGGCGCCGCACTCGTCAAGGGAGTATTGAATGGCAGATAAGGTCCGCAGCGGCCCGATCGCGGTCAGGTTCGAGGATGTCTCGTTTTCGTACGATTCGCTTCCCGTCCTGGCTGCCGTCAATTTCCATATCCATCACGGCGAATTCGCCGCCCTCGTCGGTCCGAACGGAGCGGGAAAGACCACCGTGCTCAAACTGCTCCTGGGGCTCGAACGTCCGCTGTCCGGGCATATCGCCATTTTCGAAGACATGGCCGACGGCGGCCGGACCCGTATCGGATACGTCCCTCAGCATGCGAGTTACGATCCGACGTTTCCCATATCGGTGAAGGAAGTCGTCCGCATGGGCCGGCTCGAGTCGGGATCCCGGAAGTACGGTCCGGATGACGAGGAAGCCGTGATCGAGGCGATGGATCGGGCCGAAATAGCCGACCTCGCGTCCCGTCCGTATTCGGCGCTGTCCGGGGGACAACGACGGCGGGTTCTCGTCGCGCGGGCGCTCGCCTCCCGTCCCCTGCTTTTGGTGCTCGACGAGCCGACCGCCAACATGGATTCCGAAAGCGAAGACCGCCTGTTCCGGACGCTCGGACTTCTAAAGGGAAGCACTACGATATTGATCGTCACCCACGATGCCGGATTCGTCTCGTCCCTTACCGATGTGGTGTTCTGCGTCGGGGACCGCACCGCCGACGGCAAGGCCCGTACGGTGGTCAGGCACCGGACCGAACCGGTCGACGACGCGCCGCCGGAGCTCTACGGCGGACACGCGGTGAAGGTTCGACATGACGAAGATTTGCCTGACAGCTTCTGCTGCGGCGAGGAGAGGCATCAATGACCGGATTCATCGAAGCGTTGTTCAATCCCTCTTTCTCTTTCTTGCGTAACGCGCTCGTCGCGGGCCTTCTTTCGTCGGTGCTCTTCGGCGTGCTCGGTTCCGTCGTGACGGTCAAGCGCATCGCGGGCCTCGCGGGCGCCATATCCCACGCGGTTCTCGGCGGCATAGGCATGGCTCTCTACTTTTCGGCGACCGGCCTCGTACCCTGGCTCTCGCCCGTCATGGGCGCGATCGTCTTCGCGATCCTCGCGGCGGGAATCATCGGCGTGGTTTCGCTCAGGGCGAAGCAGCGCGAGGATACGGTTATCAACGCGATATGGGCTATAGGCATGAGCATCGGCGTCCTCTTCATGGCGAAGACCCCGGGCTATACCGACCCGACGAGTTATCTCTTCGGGAACATCCTCCTCATTTCTCCGAAGGACCTGTATCTCCTCGCCTTGCTCGACATCGTCGTGGTGTTCCTCGCCTGGCGCTTTTATCCGCAGCTCGAGGCCTCGTCGTTCGACGAGGAATTCGCGCGCGTGAGGGGCGTACGCACCGATGCGGTATTTCTCGTCATACTCGCCGTAACCGCTATCGCGGTCGTGCTGCTGCAAACCTTCGTCGGAATCGTGATGGTGATCGCCATGCTCACCCTTCCCGCTGGGACCGCCGGATATCTCGCGCGGAATCTCGCGGGCATGATGGCATTCGCCTGTCTTTTCGCCGCGCTGTTTACGGTGGCCGGGCTCGCGGCCAGCTGGACGCTGGACGCTCCGGCGGGCGCGACGGTGGTGGTGATCGCAGGCGCGGTATTCCTTCTCTCCGCGGCGGTCCAGCTCGGGATCCGCCGTCACCTTCGCGTACGCGGGAAGACTGCGGGGGCGAAAAAATGACGCGCTCGCGCAAATCGGTCCTCGGAATCCTGTTGTCGGGAACCGAACCCCAATCCGCCTCGGATGTCTTTAAACTCATGACGGACAGCGTCGACCAGGCGACCGTCTATCGAACCCTTCATTACCTCGAGGAAAACGGATATGCGGAATCCTTCATCCTGCACTGCACCTCCCACGGCACGGAACGGTATTACACCGCTACCTCCGACGATTCGGGAAAGCGTCTTGCGCACCGTCACTGGTTCCATTGCGAGAACTGCCATTCTTTCACCGATCTGGGCGGATGTACCCTCGACGATTTGGTGCGGGGCTACGAGCTGGTCCACGGAATCGCGGTCAAAAGCCACACGCTGTACATGACGGGCCTTTGCTCCGCGTGCAAGCCGGGTGCGGTTTGACTTTCCAAGCGGAACGGACGATCATTGTCTTGTAGCCATGAAGGAGACCGGATGAAAACGAACAAGACCTGCCGTGCGATAAGGATACTGATCCTGACCGCAGCGGTGCTTTCGGCAGGGGCTTAAAGTTCTTCCGCTTTTTGGGGGGCCAAGGCGGCCGCCGCGAACAAACAGTATCGCGACCTGTTTGTCCGGGGAATCAGGCTATTTGTTTTTTCCCGTTGTGGTCCCCGATCCGGAACCGTTCGAACCGTTCGAACCGTTCGAACCGTTCGAAGCGCCGGAGCCGCTTCCGCTTTGTGTCCTGGTTTGCGTTTTCGTCTCCGTCAGTTTGAGTTCTTCTTCGCACGCCCGGATTTGCAGGCGGTCCTGTTCGGTAAGCTGCAGCGGTTCTTCGAGTTTCAGCTTCGTTCGGTCCCGCGTCATGGTTCGTGCGAGAATCCGCGACGGCGCGGGGTCCGTACCGGTCGTCCCGATGAATACGCCCCGGATTTTCACCTGGTCCTGTTCCTTCAATTGGAGGCGTTCGAGTTCCGCTTCCGGAATTCCGATCTGTACGAGCGATCCGTCTTTTTGACGGAGCATGAGCTGCGTCGCTCCGTCCGCGCCGGGAGCGTACAGGACGGTGCCCTCGATGTCGGTCAATTTTTCGGCGTTTCCGCCCGTGAACGCCAGCGAAACCGCGGCGACGGCAAATAGCAGGGCAAGGATTGTCTTTTTCATTTTGTTCCTCCGGAGAAATGCGATTTCGTATCACCTGCGTGGTACGACTGGATATACCCGGCACGGATCGATCCGGTTACTTTTATTCGGAATAATCGCTTGCAACTTGTTTTCATATGCGATACTTGTTATCGGAACGGTTCGAAAAGGAAATCAGTTGGAAAATCCGGACATGCTTTCGCAAAATGAAAAAGAGATTCTCTGCGTTCACCGGGTACTTGCCGGAGACACCGGGGCGTTTCGCGGAATCGTCTCGGCCTATGAAACGCGACTTCGTTCGTTCTGCCGTACCCGCCTGCCCGAAAGCGAAGTCGATGACGCGATGCAGGATGTTTTTCTGAAAGTCTTCCGTGGCCTCGGAACCTTCCGTCCGGGATACCCTTTCGGCACCTGGTTTTTCACCGTCGCGTACAATACGATCGCCGGAAAGAAACTGCGATTTAAAAGGGAACTTGATAAAAAAAAACGTCTGGTCCTGTTCGCGCGGGAGGAACACAATTTCAATGAAGGTCAAAAAAATCTCGAAGCCGAAATGATACGCGACGCGGTGTCGAAATTATCCGGGAAAAACAGGAAAGTGGTCGAGTTGTATTATTTCGCGGAGCTTGAGGTGGCGCAGATAGCGAAGATCCTGGCTATAGGCGAATCTTCGGTCAAGACGCGCCTCTTCCGTTCGCGAAAAGATTTGCGAAAATATCTTGATTCGGGTAACCGGACAGGCTGAAAAGGAGTATACGTATATATGAAATGCGCGGAAGCCGAAGAAATCGTCAAACTCTGGGAAGATAATCCGGATGACGGAATGTCCACGGAACGGATTGGACTTTTTCTTGACCATCTCGATTCTTGCTCCGTTTGCGGGAAGCGCTTCGGTTCCCTCTCGTTTTTCATGCGGAGGGAACTCTCTCGTCAAGCGGAAAAACCGGAGGCGGGTTTCGAGGATGCCGTGATGCTCGCCGTCCGCGACAATGAGGAAAAGAAAAGCGCGCGGTTCCTGCCGTTCGGGTATCCGCAACTTGCTGCCGCGGCGCTTCTCCTGGTGATTTTCGCCGCCGGTTTCGCATACCGGGGTACGGTAACCGGCGATACCGTTCCCGTACATTTTACCTTCAACGCTCCTGATGCCGAATCCGTCGTCCTGGTGGGATCCTTTCCCGGTTGGTCCGCGGAGGACGGTAAAGCCATGATACGAAACGGACAAGGGCAGTGGGAATTGACGGTCAGACTCGAAAAGAGCGGCGTCTATGCGTATAATTTTCTGGTTGACGGAACCGAATGGGTTCCCGATCCGTCGGCTGCCGAAGAGGTCGATGACGGCTTCGGGGGACTCAATTCCCTGATCAGGCTGTAAGGGGGGGGCATGAAGAAAATAAACGGTATCGCGCTTCTGTCGTTCGTGTTTCTCGTTTCGCTGTCCTCGGAGACATCCGAGGCCGGTTGGCGGGAGTCGTTCGACAGGGCGTTCGCTTCGACAGTCGGGTCGAGTTCCGAACGGGTTTCTCCGGCCGTTGAATCCCGTTACCTCCGGTTGGTCCGGAACCGGGTGGACCCGATCGGCGATCCCGTAAAGGCAGGGGAGTCGGCGGCGCTTTTGATGTTCCGATACGAAAAAGATATCCGTTCGGGGTACGATCTGCAGGAAGCGGGCGCCCGGCTCGTACAGGCCGCGAACATGATGAACCGTGACGGCAACCCGGAAGAGGTACTGCACAAGCTGGAAATGGTCAGGAACGGAGCAAAGGCCGGAAACGGCGGCCGTTCCGGTGCCGCCGGCAATTCCGCGAGCGGCGCGGGCAGGGACATGCGCGGTCGGGACAAGGGCAATTAGCGCATGCACCGGTTGCTGAAGAATCTTGTATCGCTGTGCGCGTTTTCCATCCTCCTTCTCTTGCCCCTTTCCGCCGGAGAGCTCGATTCATGGTTTGATTCGGATTCCCGGGCGCCGGCTTATGCATCGATCCGGGGTGAACTGGCCGTCCTTGCGGGTAATCTCGAAAGCCGCAGGATCCCCGTGATTGTTCTGGTCGACCGGCTTTCCGAAGGATCCGCCAAAAAAGTACCCGCCGGCAAGCTGCTCGAGGCGCTCCGCAAGGACAGCGATGATCTGGTCCATATCAGCTCGCTGTACGGGACCCGGTATCCGGCCGTTTTCGGAGACACGGGGGTGATAAAAGATTTCCTCGTCCTCGGCGGCCTCATTCTCAGATCGGGTATCGAAAGGGATGATTTCGAATCGTGCCTTCCTCGTGCAGGTTCGGACGGACCTGCCGTGAAACGGGTTCTCGATGCATTGCTAGCCGTCGCCTCGGTTCACCGCCGTTCCCCTCTCGGTTCCGCGCAGATAGTCAGCCTGACCGAAGCTCTTGCCGCATCGCCGGAAAAACCCGAACGCTTTCCCGCTCTCTCTTCCCTGTTCGTGCGGGGACGAGCGGGTGGTCTCGGACAGGTCGAGATTGCCGAAACTGTCATCGGCGCTTTCAACCGCGGCAGCGGTTTCTTGCAGGCGGAAAATGAAATTTCCCGGAGGATCAAATGAACCTGAGGTTGTCTGTGTTGTCATTCGCATTTTTGTTCGCGGTTTCGGGCAGCGCGACGGCCGATGTGATGGCGGGTATCGGTATCAACGAATCGATCGGTGATTCATCCTCTTTTTCCGGAGCGATCGCGGAATTTACGGTTACTTCGACGCTTCTTGAAGCACCCGAAAACGCGCTGTACGCGGGATTTTCGGGTAAGGCGAATATCGATACATCTTCTTCCTCGAGGGAGTTTTTCGCCGCCGCCGACCTGTTCTACAGTCGGCTTGTCGGACTCGACGTCGCGGGCATCAAGCTCGGCTTCGAGGGGGAGCATTCAGACGAGGCGGATGACGGTTCGATGACTGCTCTATTGTCGTTTCCGGTAACGCTGAACGGAGACGCGCTTTCCTTTTCTTTCATTCCCCTGTTTGAATACGCACCGTTCGCAGGCGGTCATGTTTCGGCTGGAGCTGCCGCTTCACTCTCGTTCGCCGTTCGGGAGCTGATAATCAAACCCGGCATTTCGTTTTCTTCGGTATGGTATACCGACGGAGCCCGTACGTACGAGGTCGGTCCCGGTTTCAAGATTTCCTGGTATCCCGGCTTTCCGCTGACGACCGAACTGGGTGCGACATACCGGCACCTGACCGATCCGGACGGCAGTACCGCAGCACAGGTTTTCGAAACCGGATTTCTTGCGAGCGTGTCTCCATTCGATTGGCTGTTGCTTGCCGGACAGGCTGATTTGTCTCTAATCGAAAATAATTCCGTTTGGGAGACTTTTCTCGAAGCGTCATTTTTCGTGTATCGGAGCGGTGTACGGAGTCTCTCCGTTCCTCTGCACCTGAAGTACGCGCATGACGACGCTTCCGTGTATGAAATAGGCGCAGGCTTGAGGTATTATTTCTGATCGGGCTTTGACCCCGGGTTCATTCGAGTCCGATTTTCCGGGCGACGATCGCGGCGGCGGCCCCGACGAAACGGGCGCAGGGTCGTTCGGCGTAATATGCGGCGGTACGCTCCGACGGATTCGCGCGTACCTCGCATTCGGCTTTTTCGAGCAGCTCGCGACAGCAGGTCGTTTCGAACAAGTCCTTGAATTCGGAATTCACTTCTTTTACGATATCGTACAAACGGGTTTTCGCTTCGAGGTCGCCGGCCGGATAGCCGCCCGCATGAAGACCCGCCACGCAAACCATCCCGCTCAACGCCCCGCAGGTTTCCCTGAGTCCGCCGATTCCGCCGCCGAAGCCAGCCGTCATTTTCAGCAGCGTTTCCTTCGGAAGCCCGAAGTCGTCGGCGAATGCAGCCGCGGTCGATTGGGCGCAATTATAACCTTCCATGAAAAGCGAGACCGCACGTTCTTGATGGTTCATGCAGTGGAGTATAGTAAAAAAAACGCCGGATGGACAAGTTGTAATCCGGCGGTACCGGTATTTCAGCGATAACCGATCGCCTTGGTCGGGCAAACCTGTCCGCATTCGTCGCATACGAGGCAATCGGCCTTGCGTATGTCTCTTTTTCCGGAATCCAGGGCATCAATTGCCGCCGCCGGACAGACTTTCTGGCATTTACCGCACGAGATACAGAGGTCGGGATCTATGACGACCCGCTTTCTCGCCATTTTTGCAGTCAGGGAGAGAATCGTACCGTAGGGACAGAGCCGGTTGTGCCAGAACGTTTCCTCGAAAAACAGGGTGATGAAAACCGCGATAGCGGTTACCAGTGCGAGATGCGGCAGTTTCAGTTCCATCCGTTTGGTCAGCAGCATAGTCGGCACGAACAGCGCCAAAACGACATAGCGTATCCAGGGTTTGCCGAAAACAGCCGGAATCCCCCGTCGATGCAGGCCCAGTTTGCCGTAGAGCCAGCCCACCGGCTGGAAGAGCGTATGCATGGGGCACATCCAGCCGCAGTAAAACCGGCCGAAAAACAGGGAAGCGATCGCCCCGAAACCGAATACAAGCAGCCATTTCTCGATATTGCCCCGATACAATAAAAATCCGAACAGGCACAGGAACGCCGTTTCCGAAACCAGGCGCAGGGCATAGAGCGTTTTTTTCTTCTTGATCATCAAATTCCTCCGGTTCTCTGGGGCGACGTTTCAGGATACACGTTGTCTTCGAAGGCGTAAAGGGATTAATTTTGTTTTTTAATTGCAATAATGCAATACTTGTTTTCATTATTGCAATGATGCAACTGTTTTATTCCCAAAAACCTGATAGAAACGCGCAATATCGTATATTTCCTTGGCATGATTATTGCAAGTCAAGCAGCATGAAACTTGCGATTACCGTATGGAACGGTCGAATAGCCCCGGTGTTCGATGCGGCGGAACGATGCCTTGTACTGGACACGGAAACAGGTGAATCATCCGAGGAAGGGATTCCCCGGGGGCCTGTCGAAGAAAAGGTCGACTTCCTGGCCGGGCGAAACGTCGTGACCCTCATTTGCGGAGCGATATCCCGCGAGTACGAGGATGCGATCGTTGCGAGGAATCTGGAAGTCATTTCGTTCATTGCGGGTAATACGGCTCAGGTGATCGAAGCCTGGAACGAAAAGCGGCTTCTTGAAACGAGGTTTTCCATGCCGGGCTGCGGTTGTCCGCGAAGGCGATGCAGGCGGCGTGGATGTCATTCCAAGCAAAATTTGAATTTATAGGAGAAACAATATGAAACTAGCCATATCGTCATCGGGTTCCGCGCTGGACGCGGCCGTGGACCAGCGGTTCGGACGCGCTGAATCCTTCATCATCTATGATACCGACACCGGCGCTTTCAAGGTCATCGACAACGAACAGAACCTGAATGCCGCCCAGGGTGCCGGCATCCAGTCCGCCCAGCATGTCGTCAATGCAGGCGCGGAAGCATTGATCACCGGGCATACCGGTCCGAAGGCCTTCAAGGTGCTGCAAGCCGGAAAAATCGCCATTTATCTGACCGGGCCCGCTACGGTTTCCGGCGCGATCGAAGCCTGGAAGGCTGGAACTCTCGAACAAATAACCTCAGCCGATGTCGAGGGCCACTGGATATGAAAATCGCGGTTGCCTCGGGCAAAGGCGGCACGGGAAAAACGACCGTCGCCGTTTCCCTCGCCCTTTCGGCCGGGGGGCCGGTGACCCTTCTCGATTGCGACGTCGAGGAACCGAACGCCGGGCTTTTCCTCCCCCACGAGAACGCGACGATGCGTCCCGTGACCGTTCCGGTACCCCGGATCGACACGGACCGCTGTACCACCTGCGGAAAATGCGCCTCCTTCTGCGAATACAACGCGATCGTCTGCATCGGCACGTCGGTGATGGTGTTCCCCGAGCTGTGCCATTCCTGCGGAGGCTGCGCCCTCGTGTGTCCCGTAAAGGCGATCACCGAGGTCCCCGTCGAAATCGGCACTCTCGGCGAATGGTCGAAAGGGGATTTCCATTTTACGGAGGGAATCCTCAAAATCGGCAACGCCCTGTCGCCCCCGGTAATCCGCGCGGTCAAGGCAAGCGCGGCGGAAGCCGACCTCGTCATCATCGATTGTCCCCCGGGAACCTCGTGTCCGATGGTCACCGCCGTCACCGGCGCCGATTACGTCATTCTCGTTACCGAACCGACACCCTTCGGGCTTCACGATCTGGATCTTGCGGTAAAAACGGTGCGCAAGATGGCCCTGCCCTTCGGCGTCATCATAAACCGCAGCGACTCGGGCGACGACCGGGTGGTCGAATACTGCGAGCGCGAAAAGATCCGCGTGCTCCTCCAGATACCTGAAGACCGCAAGATCGCTGAAGGGTATTCCACCGGAAAATCGCTGCTTGAATCTGTACCGAAATACCGGGAGAAATTCGCGCGCATGCTCGCGGAGATACGGATGCCGGAGACGGCGGCGCTTCCGGCGGAAAATGCCGTCAAGACGAAAGAAATAGTCTTCATCAGCGGGAAAGGCGGTACCGGAAAGACGAGCCTGACCGCGGCCATGGCGTCGCTCGCCTCGAAGCACCATCGTGCGGTATTCGCGGATTGCGACGTGGACGCCGCCGATCTCCACCTCGTCTTCGATCCGAAAATCCGCGAGCGTCATGACTTCGTCAGCGGCAAGGTCGCGCGGGTCAACCATCTCAAGTGCATTTCGGCGGGAACCTGTACGATCGGCCAGGACATTTGCCGGTTCGGCGCCATCAGTTATTCCGACCGCGACGGCTACAAGATCGACGAAGGCGTTCGGCCATCGATTTCAAGGAACGGTATTGCGGCGAGTGGTTCGTCTCGGATACCCGCTTCGGAATCCTGGTCCACGCGGCGCTCGATACGCGCGCGGAGAATTCGGGCAAGCTCGTCACGCTCGTGAGAAAAGAAGCCAAACGGGTCGCGGCCGAATTCTCGTCCGAAGGACCGGCCGACTACATCATCGTGGACGGCTCTCCGGGCACCGGTTGTCCCGTCATAGCTTCGATTACCGGAGCCGACGCGGTGGTGGCCGTCACCGAGCCGACCCTCTCCGGCCGGCACGATCTCGAACGCGTGGCGGGCCTTGCACGCCATTTCGACGTTCCCCTGCTGGTCTGCGTCAACAAGTATGACATAAATGCCGGAATCGCGGACGAGATCGAACAATGGTGCGTCAGGAACGGCATTTCGTTCATCGGCAGGATTCCATACGACCGTGCGGTGACGGCCGCGCAGATACAGGGCAAGTCGATCATCGAATACGCGGATACCGCAAACGTATCCCCTGTGACGACCGAAGCGATACAGAATATATGGGAGAGAATATGCCAATTGACACGGTAGACATGGGCGGCATCGCGCACACGCTGGTGGTGCTGTCCGGAAAGGGCGGCGTGGGCAAGAGTACGGTCGCGGTGAATCTCGCGGCAAGCCTCGCGCTGCAGGGAAAGAAAGTCGGGCTGCTCGACGTGGACATCCACGGGCCGAGCATACCGACCATGCTCGGACTCGCGGGGCAGCGCGCGATGACCGACGGCGACAAGCTGCTGCCGCACAAGCTGCCTTTCCTGAACAACATGAAGGTGATGTCCATCGGCTTCATGCTCGAGTCGGAGGACGCGCCGGTGATCTGGCGCGGTCCGATGAAGAACACGCTGATAAAGCAGTTCCTGGCGGATGTGGATTGGGGCACTATCGATTACCTCATCGTCGACTGTCCGCCGGGAACCGGCGACGAACCGCTGTCGGTGATCCAGCTGATCGGGAAGCCCGACGGGGCCGTCATCGTGACGACGCCGCAAAACGTTTCGGCCGTCGACGTCAGCAAGTCCATCAATTTCTGCAAGCAGCTCGATTTGCCGGTCATGGGCATCATCGAGAACATGAGCGGTTTCGTCTGTCCTGAATGCAAGAAGATTACGTATATCTTCAATCAGGGCGGCGGAAGGAAGCTGGCCGAAAAATACAAGGTGCCGTTCCTCGGATCGATTCCGATCGATCCAGCGATCGGCGAGTCGGGCGAATCGGGCAATCCCTATGTCGCGCAATTTACCGGATCGCCGTTGAGCGATCTGTACAAGGAAATAACAAGGAGTTTCATATGAAAATAGCAGTACCCGTGGCGGAAGGAAAACTTAATTTGCATTTCGGTCATTGCGCGGGATTCGACGTGTTCGATATCGCCGGGGACGGAAAGACCGTTTCGACCAAGAGTTACATCGAAGCCCCGCCGCACGAGCCGGGTCTGCTTCCCGAATTTCTCGGCGGGAAGGGAATCACACACATCATAGCCGGCGGGATGGGCGTCCGCGCGAAGGACCTTTTCACGGCACGCAACATTACCGTCTGTACCGGCGCCGAATATCTGGCCGGAACCCTGATAACCGGTTCCAACGCCTGCGACCATTGAATGATGAAGACGGCCTCCGTCCGGATGACCGTTCTTGCCGACAATACCGCGTCTCCGCCGTTCCTGGCGGAGCACGGTTTTTCGGTTTTATTGCGGATACGCGAAACCGGTGAATCCGGAGCCGACGGGAGCCGTACCCGGACGATCCTGTTCGATACGGGACGATCGGTGCTCTTCGGGAATGCGGAATGCTGCGGAGCCGATCTTTCGGCGGTGACCGACGTCGTGCTCAGTCACGGTCATTACGACCATACCGATGCCCTGCCGGATTTTCTCGCACGCCATCCCGATGTCACGGTTCATGCATCCGCGGCGGCAGCCGCACCCCACTACAGCACGAGTACCGGCAGCTGCAGGTATATCGGTCTGTCGTCGCGTACACGGTCCGCTCTTGACGGCCTGGACGGCGGACATCGCCGGCTTTTTTCCGGGACAGCCGAAATCGCCGATGGCCTCGTCCATCTGGCCGAAAATATTCCGCGCCTGGATCCGCTCGAAACTCCGTCCGGTTTTTTGTTTTCCGATCCCTCATGCCTCGTACCGGATACGGTTCCCGAGGAGCTGGCGCTCTGGATTCGAACCGGATCGGGATTGGTCGTCCTGACCGGCTGTTGCCATTCGGGGTTCGTCAATACCTGCGAACGCGTACGGTCCCTGTGTCCGGGCGTCCCGATCCGTGCCGTCGCGGGCGGTTTCCATCTGGCGGGGGTCGGCGTGGAGCGTCTCGAGACGGTGAGGGATTATATCCTCCTGAACGGAATCGATACGGTCGTTCCCTGTCACTGCACGGGCGCGGACGCAATCAGGTATCTGCGGGACGAACTGGGTCCGGTCGTACAGTCCTGCGGGTGCGGATCCGAATTCGTCTTCTGAAGACACCCGGTCGCTACTCTTCCGCAGGAACCGCAGGGTCGGCCGCCGCCGCCGGTTCGGGCGGGGGGGCGATGGATTGCAGGTCGATATCGGCCTGGAGGGCGGTCTGGATGTATGTACGGATCTTGACGCGCGCATTCTGGTCCAGCGGAGGGGCGAAAAGCAGGACATAGGTGCTGCTTCCCTCGTCGTTCCTCGTACCGAATACCATCGCCTCTACGAGCAACAGGCTTCCGCGGAGTTTCAGCTGGATACCGTGTACGATCGAATTCTTGGCGATTTTCGGATCGGGACTGAAGGTGCAGGAAAACCCGACGACGCTGATGTCGTTTATCTTTCCGACGATCCGTTCGTTGTCGTGCTTGATATTCACCGAGGTCAGCGTGTCGTTGGCGCAGGTTGCCCGGACGTATTTTCTGCGGCCCTTCGCTTCCGTCGCCTTGAGCGTCGCAAGCAGGATTTTGGTGCTCTCGTCGACGCCGAGCTTCAGCTTTATGAAGCCGCACTGGATTCCTATGTCCATGAGGTATTTGCGCTGCAGGTTCTCGTCGGTGTTGTACGAGACTATTCCTATTCCGACGGTCGAGGTGAGCGGATCCGCCATCGTTTTCCGTATCCAGTTCTCCCATTCCTGTTCGTCGAGTCCCGCATCGATATTGATATAGATGATCGATTCGGGCCAGGTGCGCAGGAGGCGCGATGCGGTTCCCTGATCCTTCAGGGAATACACTTCGAATTCCTGTTCGATGAGGCGCGCGACGAGGGTATCCTTGATCACGCTCGGGGGGTACAGAAAAAATACTTTTTTACCGGCTCCGGCATCACCCATTCTGCTTCGATCCTTCCCGCGTTCCGTCAAGTCTCATGCCCAGCACGACAGTTCCGGCCATCCCCGTTTCTCCCTGTTCGCCGATCGCGGAAAAGCTCCACAGGGCCCGATGGAGGATTCCTTCAGCGTCGGGAAGGGAAATTTCGACGGCGGTTCCATACGGTTTTTTGGAGGCTTCCTCAAGGAGCGGCAGCGTTGCGAGTTTTCTTCCCACCAGATCCGCCTCCTGCCTGCCTGCCAGTTTCGTAAACGCTTCGTTGACGCGGATGATGTAGAGGTCCGGATTGAGGACCAGCAGCGGGACTTCCAGCCGGTTGAAGAGCATCTGTTCGTGCTGGTTCATTTCCCGGTAGGTGTTCGCGAGACGCTGGCTTTTTTCAAGTTCGGTATGTATGTAATCATCCTGTGCGGCGATTTTTTTGGAGAGGGTGTCCCGTTCCGCCTTGAGGGCAGCTTCGGCTTCGGCCCTTTGCGCGCACAGATTCACCATGACCGCCGCCACCAGCTCAAAAAAGACTAATCTGACCAGTACCGGAGGAAGCAGCGAAGCATCCCGGGTAATGGTTAGCACGAGAAGCGCATACACGGCGGATATGCAGGTGGTGAAGAACATTCCGCGTTTGGGATAATAAATGCAGACCAGGATTATGGGGAGATAATAGAGATTCTGGAAGACGATCGTATACCCGAAGCTCAGACATAAAACGGTCAATCCGATGGCCAGTACGCTCAGCAGTACCAGCACGGGGATGGTCCATAACCGCAGCTGGAGGAGGGTAGTCTGGTCGGTCGCATCGGTCGGGGGAAACGGGATGTCCATGCATAAATAATCGTTCACCGGAGCCGTAAATGCAAGTCTTGTAAAATCGGTATTCCCGGTGCATACTGAAAACAATGATCCCGTTTGTCCGTTTTTGCACCCATCTGGTCCGCTCGAACGTCAGTGTCCGGATTTTTTTGATCATAACGCTGCTGGTCCTCGTTCCCTCCACCATCCTTTTCGTGGGTTCTGTCGCCTTTTTCGAGAAGGCGGTGCGGGAATCCCTGAACACCGAGCTTTCGACTGCCCTCGACGGCGCCGAGCGGGATGTCACCTCGTTTTTGGCCAATCTGGTCGCGGTATCCGGGGTAATTACCAATGATCCCATGATCCGCCGCGCGATCGCCGAGCCGATGGATGGTGTCGGGCGAACCCGCATGATCGACCGGGCTGTCGCGGGCCTTTTGACTCCTCTCCCGGGAAACGACGCCATCCAGTATACCCTGATCACGCCGAAAGGGCTTTTTTCGAGCTGGTCCCGGAATTTCAACGATTATTCCTTCCTTGCGGAACTTCCGCTCGTACGCAAGGCGCAGGCCGGCGCGGGTCATGTGGTATGGGAGGGATTCGCCCCTTCCTTCATGATCGAGGAACGTCATTTTCTGTATTTCGTATCCCTCGGACGCGCGTTCGGGTCGAGCGTCGTCGTCCTGTCCGCCGGCCGGGAGGCTTTCAGGCGCTATCTGATGGACAAACGGCCCGGATCGAGCTATACGACCCTGCTTGTCTCGGGAGCGGGAGAAATATACGTGGAAGCGGGTGACCGTCCCCTGCCGCAGGCGATTCTCGCAAAGACCGCCGGGCTCGCCGCGGCCCCGCCGGAATCGCGTTCCCCTTCAGGCATCCGCATCGGCGATTATCTCGTCGCCGGACGCAAGCTGGAGGGCCTTCCCGCGGACCTGCTGAGCCAGGACTGGTCCATCAACGTGCTCTATTCCTACGGAAACGTGTACCGGCGGTTCAACAGCATACGGTCTTCATTCATACCGGCTTTTTTCCTTCTTCTTCTTCTCGTCCTCGTCACCGTATTTTTCGTTTCGCGAAAGGTCGTCAATCCCATCGTGAGCCTCAGCCGGGTGATGGAAAACTGGAGTCCCGATACGACCGCCGATTCCGCAGGTCCGCATCCCGCCATGGATTTGCGGAGAGCCGACGAAATCGGCAATCTCAACCGCTCGTTCACCAGGCTGCAGGCCAACATGCAGGAATTGATCGAGGGTATCCACCGGGAGCACGCGGCGCGCGACCTGTACCGGTACCGGGCGCTTCGGTCCCAGCTCAATCCGCATTTCCTTTTCAATTCGCTCAATTCGATCCGCTGGCTCGCCATCATCCGAAAAGCGGACAATATCGTGACGGCCATCGACGACCTGTCGAGCATCCTTTCCTACAGCATGGCGAAGGACGGGGACCTCAGTTCGCTCGCTCTGGAGCTCGAAAGCGTCCGTCATTATCTCGCCATACAGAATCTCCGTTACGGCGGCAGGTTCGTGCTGCGTGCCGGGGTGCCGCCGGAACTGCTTCCGGCAGGCGTGCTCAAATTCATGTTGCAGCCCGTCGTCGAAAACTGCGTGGTTCACGGATACAAGGGCGCCACGGGCGAGGGCGTCATCGAGATCGAAGCCGTGCCTGACGGCGGGACGCTCGTCATCGCCGTTTCGGATCGCGGAACGGGCCCGGGTCAGTTCGTTCTCGAAGACGGGACCGACGACGAGACGGGAAAGATTTCCGACTCGGGCATAGGCCTCCGCAACATCAGGGACATGATCGCCCTCTCGTCAGGGCGGGCAGGAGGCGAAGCTGGCGGCGGTCTCGCCATCGCGGCCAGGGAAGGAGGGGGGACGGTCGTCACGATACGGCTTCCGCTGATCCTCCGCGAAAATACCCGCGGGGTGGATGCATGAAAACCTTCATAATCGCGGATGACGAGCTCCTGGTGCGCGTCGGGGTCAGGTCCCTCGTCGACGGGGACGCATCGGGCTATACCCTTGCGGGCGAGGCCGTCAACGGCGACGAGGCCTTCGATCTCGTCGCTTCGATCAAGCCCGATTTCATCCTAACCGACCTGGTCATGCCCGGTTCCGACGGCTTTTCGCTCATCGACCGGATCCGTTCCGCGGGGATACATATCGGCATCATCGTCCTTTCCTGCCACAACGATTTCGAAAACATGCGGGAAGCGCTGCGCCGCGGCGCGGACGATTTCGTGTTCAAGCCCACCCTCAACAAGAAGGAACTGCTCGAAGTGTTCGACCGGGTATACGCCAAGATCGCGCTTCCCGCGGGAAGCGAAGCCGCGATTCCCGCGCGTGCGGAGATTCCTCCCCGTATCGGGCCGGAAGACGGGCCGCGCGTTTTTACCTCCCTCAAAAAACCGTTCCGCATCCTTGCCGTGTCGTTCATCGGCGCGGAGGCTTCCGCCGACATCCTGCGGGAGCTTCGCCGCCAGGATCCGTCGATTCTCGAGGTGACCGTCTCCGGGGAAACCGCCTTCCTTGCGCTTGAAAGCGGGGGACGGCAGAGTATCGCTTCCTCGTTCGGCTGGGTCCGCGAATATGCCCGCCGGTATCTCGGCTGCGGCGTGCTCGGCGCGGTGTCGACTCTCGTCGCCGTGGACGGGGAGATCGAACCCGCGGTCGACGGGGCGGAACTGCTGCTCCGTACCGCGTGCTACGGCCCGGGGAAGGAGCTTGTCTTCGCGGACGACGTGAATGCCGATACCGATGCGTTCCGGGGCGAACGGTATGCCGCCGCCTGCGGGGAACTGTCCCGGGCCGTCGACCTGGCCGATCTGCCCCGCATCCGGACCGCGCTGGCCTCGCTCGCCGATTCCCTTCGCATACGGATGGACGCCGCGCGTATACGCAGCCTGCTTTCGGACGCACTCGTCATCTTCAAGATCCGCGACTGCGATACGTGCTTCGATCAGGCGACCGGTTCGGGGAGCGAATCCCTCGCCGACATCATCCGGCTTTCCGGCAGCCTCGACGGCGCGATTGCCGGGATCGCGGTCCATGCGGAATCGTTCGTGCTCGAAGCCAGGAAGCGGATGGGCATGCGTCCCGAAATCGATGACGTGTGCCGCTGGGTGCTCGCCGACCTTTCGCGCGTTTTTTCGGTCGAGGAGGCCGCTTCCGTCGCCGCCATGAGCCCGAGCCATTTCGCCCATGTCTTCAAGGACGAAATGAAGACATCCTTCATAGATTTCGTGAACCAGAGCCGCAAATTTCGGACCGGGTCGGTTTTTGCAACGCGAACTATTTCTGTACCCTGTTCAAGAAATATTCCGGCATGACTCCCCACGAGGTTCGGGAAGGAAAGACAAAGGAAGAATGACAGGATCGCGAAGCAAGATCGCAGGATCGTGGAGCAAGATCGCAGGATCGTGCCGTCTCCGGTCCCCGTCCGTCCGTTTTCCCGCGAATCCCGTAGCAACTCCGCAATTTTCATCATATACGGCAGGGAAAATCCGGCCCTAGAATACGTGTATCTGATTATTA
>JFJP01029720.1_pt1 | contig 19426 bp, 13 predicted proteins | sample 431651 | NCBI WGS metagenome assembly JFJP01 (sample SAMN02602958, study PRJNA72255) | Microbial mat metagenome, whole genome shotgun sequencing project. | biome: fresh water; feature: sink hole; material: water; isolation source: purple microbial (photo- and chemosynthetic) mats found in...
AAGAACAAATGTTTTGCAGAATGTCAGGATCAGTGTTTTGGAGCGTGTCATCATGAAGAACACAAAAAATTCAATCGTTGTCAAAGGTGCCTGTGAGCACAATCTCAAAAACATCGACGTGGAAATTCCGCGGGACAGCCTTGTCGTCATCACCGGCCTGTCCGGTTCCGGCAAGTCTTCACTGGCATTCGACACAATCTACGCAGAAGGCCAGCGACGGTATGTGGAATCGCTTTCCGCCTATGCGCGGCAATTTCTCGGCCTGATGGAGAAACCGGATGTGGAGTCCATTGATGGTCTTTCGCCGGCCATCTCCATCGACCAGAAGACCACAAGCCGGAATCCCCGTTCCACGGTGGGCACCGTCACGGAAATCTATGATTATTTCCGGTTGCTGTTTGCCCGCATCGGGATTCCGCATTGTCCGGAATGCGGCAAGGTCATCTCCCAGCAGTCGGTGGACCAGATGGTCGATGCCATTCTTGCCCTGCCTGAAGGAACCCGTCTCCAACTCCTCGCACCAGTCATCCGGGGCCGCAAGGGTGAATATACAAAACTGCTGGCGGATGCCAAGAAAAACGGGTACCTTCGCGTTCGGATAGACGGCGAATACCAGGAAATCAATGAAGAGATCAAGCTGGACAAGAAAAGGAAACATACCATTGAAATCGTGGTGGACCGCCTCATCATCCGCGCGGACATCCAGAAACGACTCACGGACTCCATAGAGACAGTGTTGAATCTGGCTGGCGGTCTGCTCCTGGTGGATGTCGCGGATTTTCCGGAAATGATGTTCAGCACAAATTTCGCCTGTCCGGATTGCGGCATCGCCATCGAGGAACTGACGCCCCGCATGTTCTCGTTCAACAACCCGTATGGTGCCTGCCCCACCTGCACGGGGCTTGGCGCCATGCAGAAGATAGATCCGGATCTGGTCGTCATGGACAAGTCTCTTTCCCTTGCGGACGGCGCCATCAATGTCGGCGGATGGAATTTCTCGAATGAGGATGCCTATTCCCGCATGTATCTGGATGCAATGGCCCTTCACTATGGCTTTGATGTCAATCTGCCCTGGGAGAAGCTGCCGGCGGATATCGCCCGGAAGATCCTCTACGGAACGAATGGAGAGAAAATAAAAGTCCAGTATGCGAAGGAATATGGCAGCGGCACGTTCATGTCCGCCTTCGAAGGGGTCATCAACAGCCTGGATCGCCGCCACAACGAAACAAAGTCGGAAGGCATGAAGGAATACTATGAAGCATTCATGAGCAGCATCGAGTGTCCCGACTGCCATGGAAAGCGACTGAAAAAGGAAAGCCTGGCCGTAACCATCAACGATCGGAACATCAACGACCTTACCTCGCTCTCCATCCGGGAGTGCGATGCCTTTTTCAAATCACTTCCCCTGAGCAGGCGGGAGCTCATCATTGCCGGGCAAATCATGAAGGAACTGGCAGCCAGACTTGGGTTTCTGCTGGATGTCGGTCTGGATTACCTTACCCTGTCCCGTACGGCGGGCACGCTTTCCGGCGGTGAAGCGCAGCGCATCAGACTGGCCACGCAGATAGGCTCCGGCCTGCAGGGTGTCCTTTATATCCTCGACGAGCCAAGCATCGGTCTGCACCAGCGGGACAACGACCGTCTCCTGACAACATTGAAGCGGCTGCGCGACCTGGGCAACACGCTGATCGTCGTCGAACACGATGAGGACACCATGTATGCGGCGGACCACATCATCGACATGGGGCCGGGAGCAGGCATCCATGGCGGCCATATCATCGCACAGGGAACAGTCGATGAGATCAAGGCCAACCCGAACTCCATCACGGGAGCCTACCTCAGCGGTCGTCAGAAAATTGCGCTGCCTTCGACGCGCCGCAAGGGAGACGGTCGTGTTCTCCGCATTCTCGGTGCCTCCGAGAACAACCTCAAGGACGTGGATGTGGACATTCCGCTTGGCGTCCTCACGTGCATCACTGGCGTGTCCGGTTCCGGCAAAAGTTCCCTGATCAACGAAATTCTTCATAAGAAGCTGGCACAAAAACTGAACAAGGCAAAGGTGAAGCCGGGAAAGCATCGTGACATGCTGGGCGTGGACCAGCTGGACAAGGTCATCGACATCGACCAGTCCCCCATCGGACGCACGCCCCGCTCAAATCCTGCCACCTATACCGGGGTGTTCGATCTCATCCGGGATCTGTTCGCAAGCACCACGGATTCGAAGATGCGCGGCTATACGAACGGGCGATTCTCCTTCAACGTGCGGGGCGGACGTTGCGAGGCCTGCTCCGGTGACGGCATCATCAAGATCGAGATGCATTTCCTGCCGGACGTATATGTTCCCTGCGAAGTCTGCAAAGGCAAACGATACAACCGCGAGACACTGGAAGTCCACTACAAGGGCAAGAGCATCGCGGATGTGCTGGACATGAACGTGGAGGAGGCCTGCACGTACTTCGAGAACATCCCCCGTATCCAGCGCAAGATGCAGACACTCTTCGACGTCGGACTCGGGTACATCAAACTCGGCCAGCAGGCCACCACACTTTCGGGCGGAGAGGCGCAGCGTGTGAAGCTGGCCACGGAACTCTCGAAACGGGCCACCGGAAAGACCATGTACATTCTCGACGAGCCCACCACGGGGCTTCACATGGCGGATGTGCATATGCTGACAGAAGTCATTCAGCGTCTGGTGGAAACAGGGAATACTGTCGTCGTCATCGAGCACAATCTCGACGTCATCAAGATCGCGGATTACGTCATCGATCTCGGGCCGGAAGGCGGAGATCGGGGTGGAGAAATTATTGCATATGGTACACCTGAGCAGGTTGCTGAAGCGAAAAACTCCTATACGGGCCAGTTTTTGGGGAATATCCTGAAGAGGGACAAGTGAGGAGAGATCTGTTCATCATGTGTTTGCCTGGTTGAAAGCAGAATGTTCCACTTCAGCGAGCCCGTTCATTCAGGGCTGACATCCATCGGACATGCCGTTTCCCGACAGCCCGGAGGCTGCGGAATGGAAGTTTCTCAGGATACTTGCCGCATGCGTGTTTTATGGTATCATGAATGTGGAAAATGGCTAGGGGTGCGTTTTCGAACGGCTAACGGGAGCGTTTCGCGCGTCTGAAGCCTTCAAGGGCTGGAGAAACAGCTGCTCAAAGGGTTTGCAAGGTTTATGAAAGGGGTGTTTTCATGTTGCTTCACGTCAAGGACAATGTTTATTACACCGGCATACGGGATTGGGAGCTGCGCCGTTTCCACGGTCACGAGCTTTCCACCTTCAACGGTTCAAGTTACAATTCCTTTCTGATTCGGGATGACAAGACGGTTTTGGTTGATACTGTCTGGAACCCGCACACGGAAGAGTTCCTCCACATGCTGGAGCATGAGGTCGGTTTTGCGAATATCGACCTGATCGTCATCAATCACAACGAGCCGGATCATGGAGGCAGCCTCGCCGCACTCATGCAGAAGATTCCCGATGTCGAGATTGTCTGCTCGAAAAAAGGAGAGGAAATCATCAGAAAACACAATGGCAATCCCGCATGGAAATTTCGGACGGTCAAAACAGGGGATGCCATCAACATCGGCAAGTCGGATCTTCACTTCGTGGACATGACGATGATTCATTGGCCGGACAGCATGATGACCTTCATGACCGGAACGAACATCCTGTTCTCCAATGATGCATTCGGTCAGCATTTCTGCGGACAGAGCCTGTTTGTGGACAAAGTGGATGCATGCACCGTTTGGGCGGAGGCCCTGAAATATTTCGCCGGCATTCTCGCCCCCTTCACGTCGCTGATCAAGAGAAAAATTGCAGAAGTTGTCGCCATGAATCTGCCGATCGAAATGATCGCGCCAAGTCATGGCTGCATCTGGCGGGAAAATCCGCTTCAGATTGTCGGGAAATATGCCGAATGGTCGGACGATTACGACGAGGGATATGTCACCATCGCATATGACACCATGTATCACGCCACGCGCAGCATGGCTGAAGCAATCGGCCATGGCATCGAATCCGAAGGCGTTCCGGTCAAGCTTTTCAATACCGCCACCTGCGACCAGTCCGATCTGATGACGGATTTTTTCCGGAGCAAGGCCATCATACTCGGCAGCAGCACGGTGAACAATGGAGCCCTTCGTTCGTTGGCCGGTGTGGTGGATGAAATCCGCGGACACAAACTCAAGGGGAAAGTCGGCTTTTCGTTCGGCAGTTACGGTTGGAGCGGGGAAGCACCCAAACACCTGCAGCAGGGAATGGAAGAAGCCGGCATCAAAATCCTGCACGATCCCGTCTCCGCCAAGTATACGCCTTCCCAGGAAGAATTGCGGGTCTGTCATGATGCCGGCCGCGACTTCGCCAGGGCCATGAAGGAAGCCTGATCCCGAATAATCCATGGGCCGGTAAAAGTGTGAACCCCATATGAAACTTGAGCCTCAAAAGAAACATGAACCCTGCAGGACCGATTGAAGGAGGGAACGACATGATTGTGAATTCTTTGAAACATGCCGCCCGGTATGAATCACTTCATCCCCGTTTCGCCAAGGCATTTGCTTTTCTGCGGCAGCATGACTTCTCCCTGATGGAGCCTGGTCGTGTGGAACTCGATGGTTCGGATCTGTTCGCATTGGTGCAGTCCTACAACACCATGAATGCAACGGAAAAGAAATGGGAGACCCACGAAAAATTCATCGACATCCAGTATGTCGCATCCGGTACGGAGATCATCGGGTGGGCACCGGAAGGTTCACTTGAGCCGGCTGGAGACTATAATCCGGACAAAGACATCTGTTTTTATCAGGATGGGGCACCCTTCACGCCCATCCGCCTGGAGACAGGTTTTTTCGCCATTCTCCTGCCGGAGGATATCCATAAGCCGGGGTGCGCGGCAGGCATGTCGGAGCCAATCATCAAGGTGGTTGTCAAGGTCCGCATCTGATCAAGCGGGTTCATGCCGCCTTATTTCCCATACATCCGCCGAAAAGCCATCGGAGTCATTCCTTCGTAATGACGGAATTGCTTGGAAAAATAGCTGGGGTCCGTGAAGCCGCTGGCTTCCGCGATTTGCCTCAAGGGCCAGCCTGCTTGGGACAGCATGCTGGCTTTTGCTTTCTGCAGACGCACACGGGTAATATACTCGAACGGACGGGCATTCAAGTGCTGTCTGAAAAGCCTGCACAGATGCTGTGGGGTTATGTGGGCGATTTTGGCCAATACATCGAGTGAGAGCGGTCCCTGGAAATTTTCTTCGATGTGGCGGAGAACCTCCTGAAAGCCTCCCTCTCCTTCCACCGGGATGCGCGCATCCCAGGCGGCGGCGTTTCTTGCGACGGTCACCAGGAACATTTGCAGAAGGGCTGATGCCTCAAATGCCTGAAGCGGATTGTTCAGCGTACAGGCGAGCTGGATGCGGGAAAGCGCCTGTTCGACAGCATCCATGCCTCTCAGCCGGAATACGGCATGCGGACCGGACATGATTTGTGCCGTCAGGTACTCGGATGCGTGGCCTTCAAACGTGACCCAACCGGTTTCCCAGGGGCCGTCGCCGGCTTCATAGCGATGCGGCACCCCCGGGGCCATCAGAAAGCCCATGCCCGGCAGCAGCATGTACTCCCGTCCCTCCAGCTGCAGTCGGCCGGCACCGGAAACGACATGAAGCCAATGCCAGGAGGGAAATCCACCTTGTCTGCTGATTGTTTCCTGCTGTTCATTTCCCCCGATGCTGGTCACATAGAGGGGAAGCTTGCGTGCCTCGTCATTGAGAATGGGGAAGATCATATTCATGCGAACCCTCCAGCCCGATGGCTCATGGGTCTATTGTACATCAGGATTCCAGGCAGTCCATCTTGGCTTTTTCGGACAAACCGCCTGTGATATACTCGAAGGGACAGGAAGCCGTCGAAGGGACAGGAAGCCGCCGTAGGGACTGGAAGCCGCCAGAAGGCCCAGTGTTATCCTGAAACATGCCGCTCTCCGTCCGGCGATCTGTTTCCTGGCATCCTCCTCCGGCCGATGGCCCCGGCCCTGCCACGATTCTGAAAGGGAGATTCGATATGACCGAGCATTATTATACGGAAGATCCGACATCGGAAATCAAGGAGCTGCGTTTTGATGTGACCTATCGGGGACAATTGCTGACTTTCGTCTCCGTGAGCGGGGTCTTTTCTTTTGAAGCCCGTATCGACAAGGCATCCCACATGCTGCTGGATGCCTTTGTGCCAAGCTCCGCCGGTGGCAGTCTGCTGGATGTGGGGTGCGGATTCGGTCCCATCGGATTGTGCCTGAAGGCTGGATGCCCCGACCAGTCGGTGACCCTGACGGACATCAATCGGCGCGCAGTCGCGTACGCTCGCGCGAATGCAGCCCGGAACCACCTTCATGCGGAAGTGCTGGGGGGTGATTTGTATGAAGGTCTGGGAACCAGACGTTTCAACGATATTGTCAGCAATCCGCCGTTTGCTGCCGGAAAAGCTGTGAATCTGAAGCTGATCCGGGAAGCGCGTGACCACTTGCTTCCCGGCGGTGCACTATGGCTCACCGCATTTCACAACAAAGGCGGTGAATCCTTGAAAAAGGCAATGAAGGAAGTTTTCGGCAACGCGGAGGATATGGCGAAAGGCGGAGGCATCCGCGTGTATCGTTCCGTTGCGGAAGAATGCGAAACTGCTTGCAAAGTATGAAAGCCGGGTGGATAATGACGTTGGATTCCTGATTGAAGTCCATTCGGTTGAACCGGGCGGATTCAGGGTGGAAGACGCATATGCCGGATGCGGGATACCGGTCAGCTGCAGGGGGTACAAAATGGGTACACAGTTTCCACGCACCATGGTGGGCGGAAAATCGCTCTCCAGAATGATCATCGGAACCAACTGGATTCTTGGCTGGAGCCATACCGGCGCAGCCGCAGACCAATTGATCCGCTCGAAGAACGACTCCGCGGAGAAAATTGCCGATTTGCTGGCAGTTTACCTGAATGCGGGCGTCGACACCATGATGGCGCCGTTCGTCGGCCAGGATACGCTCATGAAGGCCATCCACATGGCTGAAGACAGGGCGGGCCGCGCACTCATCCTTGTGGACACACCAATCATCAATGTCGACGACTCGGCTCTGGGCCGTTCCACTGCAGCCGCCACCATTGCGGCGAGCAAGCAGAATGGGGCAACGTTCTGCTTCCCGCACCATTCCAGCACGGAGCAGCTTGTCAACAAGAATCGGGCAACCATCGACCGTCTGCCCGACTATCTGGCCATGATCCGCGACCAGGGAATGATTCCGGGCCTGTCTGCGCACATGCCGGAACTGGTCCTCTATTCCGATGCCAATGGCTATGATGTGGAAACCTACATTCAAATCTACAATTGTCTCGGGTTCCTGATGCAAATTGAGATTGAGACGATCAACAAAGTGATTTGGGAATCGAAAAAGCCTGTCATGACCATCAAGTCGATGGCCGCCGGCCGCTGCACACCGTTCGTGGGCTTGAATTTCTCCTGGTCCACCATCCGGCCGTGCGACATGGTCACTGTCGGCTGCATGACGCCGAAGGAAGCGGAGGAGGTCATAGAAATCTCCCTGGCAGCATTCGAGGGTCGTCGTCCGGAGCTCGAAGGCCGCAGCAGCCCGGCAAAATCCGCCTTGACAAAAACCGTATAGGATTCCTGATTCGTATCACCGGGTCCGCCTCCAGCAGGCGGGCCTTTTTCGACCTGTCAGACTCTCTTCATCCCTGTGAGAAAACCCGGAAAACATGAGAGCGGAACCCTGCCTGCGAAGAACGGTACGCTAGTCCGTCATGCAGCCGGTTTCGTTTTTTTTGCAGATATGATATTGTAGTGATACAAAAAGGACAGACCCTTCCGAGACCCCATGCGAAGCCGGCAAGCCATACCGTCGGACGGTACGGCGAGTTTGCGGGTGATCATGGTCTCTGCAGGGTCTGCATGCTTGTTTCCGACGGAATACCGGACGAGGTGGTTTGATGGGAAAGATCAAAGAAATTTTCACGACAGCCGGCGGTCTGGCGGTGAAACTGCTGGATGCATACAGTGGCCTGTTTGCAAGCGGATTGCTGCGAACAGCGCTGGGCATGCTGTTTCTGCTGCTGGTTCTGGCAGTCATCGCCGTCTTCGCCAGACAAATCGGTTATCTGCTTGTCAAGCCATTTCTGCATGGCGTTTCGGACTGGTCTGCCGCCATGTCCCTGCAGCGCAGCACGGAGCAAGGCGCGCCGAGACCTTATGTGCTGCACATGCGGTTGGGTTTCCGGGAGATGTTCCGGAAGGCACTTGCCGATGTGGGTTTGTATGGACGCACAGACACGGAGGCGCTATGTGCGCAATTGGTCCGCCGGAGCCGCAATCTTTCCGAAGATGCAAACTTCGGCAGTCTTCAGGGATTGGCGCGTCGTTCCGATTCCCTGAGAAAACAATCTGCACGGTACATGAACCTGCTTCGTGCCATTGATCGCGAAAGGTCCGGCCGTCTGTATCAGGCGCAGGATTATTTCGCGGATGCAGCGCATCTGACTGAACTCAATCTTCCCTGCCAGCCTGAAGAACCGCGCAAAGGGTTTTGCCATGGCCTTTATACGGCATTCCTCTACAACACCGGTGATTATCATGCCTTCCGCAATCTGGTCCGCTCCGGTTCCATCCGGCCGGAAGGCACGGTGATGCGATTTCATACGGAAGCGGCGCGGGAACATTTCGCGGACAGAATGCAGCGCGCACTGGACAAGGGCGTTCCGTATGTTCTCTACACCTGGTTGCTGATGCCGAATCGGGGCATGAAACTTTCTGTGTACCGGTATCTGTTCCGCTCGGCGCGGCCGGACCGGATGGCGCAGATGGAGAACGAGCGCGGATCCGGTTATGAGATTCGCTTCGAAACGGAACGCGGGCGCCAGCAGGCCTCCTTCCGGTTCGAGGTTCTGACGGCAGGTCCTGCTCTTCTGAGACGCCTGCAGGAAACAGGCACCCATGAGATCATGACCTGGGCTGCGGGAAAGGCGGCGCTTGAAGGCGTGCTGATCGGAAGCGTCGTGGCTGTCGAAGCCGGTTCTGTGGCAGCCCGGCACATCATCAGCGAGCGGTACCGTCTTGATAATCCATACGACCGGCAGGTGCTGGCAGACGCGATTGGGCGCTTTGTGGCACAGCAGGCCGAAGGTGTCATCGAACAGGAACCCGCCCGCGCGGCGACAGGAAAGGGTGGTTCGGTATGACGGAAATGCTGCAGGGCGTGCTCGATCAATTCAAGTCCATCCTGGACATATCCGGTGTCCTGCCCATCTTTGGGTCGGGCGGACTTTTCTGGGTTTTCCTGATGATCGAGGTCGGCGTACGCCTGTACCTGGGTTCCGCCTCCCGCACGCTGCGGGAATTGGAGCCGGATCATCGGCAGGATCTGGTCAAGCGATTCTGGGTGAAGCTGGTTCTGCTTGTTTTCTTCCTTCGTCCCCTCTGTATCGTCTCATCACCCGAAGACGGCCGGTTCAACGCATTTCTGCTCAACGAGATCATCAATGCGGGACTTGTTCTCGGGGCATTCCTCCGACTGCGTTATGTGAGATCGGAAGAAGCGCGCTTTGAAGACTGGACCGAGCTGGATGCTGCGGAAGGCATGGTGGGTGAAGACAGGGCATGACAAACCATGCATTGCCCCATACAGATGCCGGCATGCCCGGTGTGTTGGATTGCGCATTGTGCCCGCGTGCCTGCCATGTGGACAGAAGCCGGCGCAACGGTTTTTGCGGTATCGGTGCGCAACCGGTGCTTGCGAAAGCGTTTCCCCACTTTTGGGAGGAACCGTGCATCAGTGGGACGAAGGGCTCGGGAACGGTTTTTTTTTCCGGATGCAGCCTGAAATGTCTTTTTTGTCAGAACCGGCCGATTTCTCATGGCGGTGTGGGCCGTGTCCTGCATGTTTCCCATCTTGCGGCGGTCTTTTTGAACCTTCAGGAAAAAGGCGTTCACAATCTCAACCTGGTCAATCCGACCCATCAGGCACATGCCATTGAAGAAGCCCTTGCCCATTGCGGAGATCGTCTGAAGGTTCCGATCATCTGGAACAGTGGTGGATATGATGCTGTGGACACCATCCGTGCCATGGCCTCCCGCATATCGATCTGGCTTCCCGATCTCAAGTTCATGGATTCGGGACTTTCCGGGAAACTCGCGTCCGCGCCGGATTACTTTGAACGTGCATCCGCCGCCATTCTGGAAATGATGCGGCAGGCTTGCGCACCGGTGTTTGACGAAGCCGGCATGCTGCAGAAAGGCGTTCTGATCAGGCATCTTGTTCTTCCGGGCCATACGCGGGATTCCATCCGCATTCTGGAGTGGATGGCCGCAAACTGCGGGGATGCCGTTCTCGTCAGCCTGATGGGCCAGTATACGCCGATGCCGGATTCCGAGGGGTCCCCGCAGCGCAGGCTGACACGCAGGGAGTACGACAAGGTCGTGGATGCCTTGTTCCGGCTTGGATTGGAAAACGGCTATGTACAGGAATTGTCGGCAGCCGGAACCGAACGGATTCCTCTATGGGATGGAGAAGGGTTGTGACCGGAGGCGGAACCCCCGAATCATTGCCATGAGTCTTGTGCCATGATACAATCCGATCGAGAGAGCCTCTCGGCGGTTTCATGGCGGCTGGGAGATCCTGAGACCGTGCGGAGAGTTGGAGTCACAGTCGAACGGAAAGCTTGATTCTCGTGAAAAACTCGTTTATGCGTGTTTTTATGCAGGGTTCCATCGGAATCCTGCAAGTGATTGGCATTTTGGTGCCTTTCGCAGACGGGAACAAGAAGACTTCCGTTTGCGCTGCGGCTTTTTTATTTCCACCCGTGAACGGGCAATCAGAAGTCAGCGGAGATATTGACCCTGTCAGGTTGGATGGAATCAGGGTTCGGTTCCACAGGAGTGTTGCATGGAAAAGGACAGAATCGGGAACAAGTCGGACAATCCTGTCGCATCTGCCATCGTATCCGTCGGTTCATTCGACGTGGCGATCATCGGAGCGGGTGTCGTCGGAGCCATGATTGCGCGGGAACTGTCCAAATACCGGTTGAAGGTGGTCTTGCTTGACAAGGAGTCCGATGTGGCTTCCGAAACAAGCAGTGCCAACAGCGGGATCGTGCATGCCGGATATGATGCCGAGCCAGGAAGCGGGAAGGCTCGTCTGAATGTCGAAGGTACCCGTCTGATGCCGCAGGTCTGCAGGGAACTGGATGTTCCGTTTCGACGGATTGGTTCGCTGGTGCTTGCATTCGATGAAGCGGACAGGGAGAAACTGGGACAGTTGATGGAACATGGCCGCCTGAACGGGGTGCCGGACCTGCGGATCATCTCCGGAGATGAAGTCCGCACGATGGAGCCGGCCGTGTCGAAAGCGGTTGTTTCAGCCCTTCATGCTCCGACGGCCGGCATAGTCTGTCCATACCAGCTGACGGTCGGTGCGGTGGAGAACGCGGTTGAAAATGGGGTTCGCCTGATGCGCAGCTGGCCGGTGCGACGCATTCACCGATTGCCAGTGTCATCCGGCGCTGCCCCGGGAACCGGCAGTGCCACCGTATCTGAAACCGGATGCATCTCCCCCCGTTTCCAGCTCATGTCCGACAGTGAGAGTCTGACTGCGCATTATGTCGTGAATGCGGCAGGCTTGTATGCCGATGAAGTGGCGGCCCTGGTGGGAGACCGGTATTTTCGCATTCACCCGCGAAAGGGTGAATACCTGCTTCTCGACAAACAGCTTGGAAAGACGGTGCACACGGTTGTTTTTCAGACGCCCGGTCCTTTGGGCAAAGGGATTCTCGTCACGCCGACGGCGGATGGCAACTTGCTGCTTGGCCCGAATGCCATGAATGTACCGGACAAATCGGACACGGAGACATCCTCCGAAGGGCTGGGCAAAGTGGCTGAGGGTGCTCTGCGCTCTGTCCCCACGGTTGACACGCGGGCGGTCATCCGTTCCTTTGCAGGTCTGCGGGCAGCCGCGGATGGCGGCGATTTCATCATAGAAGCCTCGAAAAAGGTCGAGGGGTTCATCCATGCGGCGGGGATCGAGTCGCCGGGACTTTCCTCGGCGCCCGCCATCGGGGTGGAAGTTGCTGAAATCCTTTCCCGGTGCGGACTCTCGCTTGAAGTGAATCCGAATTGGAATCCCTGTCGCGAACCCGTTCTCCGGTTTGCGGATTTCAATCCGGATGAACGCGCACATGCCATTGCTGGCAATCCGGCATTCGGCCATGTTGTCTGCCGCTGTGAAACCGTGACGGAGGCCGAAATCGTGGATGCCATCCGCAGGCCCGCGGGGGCCATCACCCTAGATGGGGTGAAACGTCGCACCCGAGCCGGCATGGGGCGTTGCCAGGGCGGATTCTGCACCCCCCGTGTGGTGGAATTGCTGGCCAGGGAGCTTGGCATTTCACCGGATGCGGTCACGAAGCGCGGGGTGGGATCCAACATCCTGGCCGGTCCGTCCAAACCGGAAATTTGCCCGGTGAATCGTCCGGATGCTTCTTTGCCGGGTCATGAAATCGGTCGATTGCCTGCAGAAGATGCTGCTGCGGACGCGAAGCGGGAAGGGGGGAATCCGGCCGGTCATGTGGCTGACAGCATGCATGCCGCAGCGGCACCTGGTGAAAAAAGGATGCCCCCGAGGCATGCGTCTGTCGTGATCATCGGGGGAGGCCCTGCAGGTCTGGCTGCTGCCATCGAGGCACGAAAGTCGGGCATGGTGGATGTTGTCATTCTGGAACGGGAAGAAGAACCCGGTGGTATTCTCGGTCAGTGCATTCATACGGGCTTTGGCGTCCATCTGTTCGGCGAGGAATTGACCGGACCCGAATATGCGCAGCGCTTCATCCGGGAAGCCATGGCACATGGCGTGAAGATCCTCTGCGGCACGATGGTGCTGGATTTGGATCGGGACAGGCGAATCACGGCGATCAGCAGCGTGTATGGATATTTCACCATGCAGGCGGATGCTGTCATTCTGGCAATGGGCTGCAGGGAGCGTGCGGCCGGTGCCCTTTCCATTCCCGGCGCACGTCCCGCCGGTATCATGACGGCCGGGAGCGCGCAACGGTTCATCAATCTGGAAGGCTATCTTCCAGGCCGAAAGGTTGTGATTCTCGGATCCGGTGACATCGGCCTCATCATGGCACGCCGTCTGACGCTCGAAGGGGCGGAAGTCCCGATGGTCTGCGAGGTGCTGCCCTATTCGGGCGGTCTGACCCGAAACATCGTGCAATGTCTGGAGGATTTCGGCATTCCGCTCAAGCTGTCACACACAGTGATTGCCCTGCATGGGAAGGAGCGTTTGACGGGCGTGACCGTCGCGCAGGTGGATGCGCGGCGTATGCCGATTCCGGGAACGGAGTTCGTGGTGCCTTGCGATACCCTTCTTCTTTCTGTCGGGCTGATTCCGGAAAACGAGCTTTCCCGACAGGCCGGCATCCCCCTCGATGGTGTCACGGGTGGACCGGTTGTGTCGATGGATATGCAGACAGCGGTTCCCGGAATATTTGCCTGCGGAAATGTCGTGCATGTGCATGATCTGGTGGATCATGTCTCGGAAGAAGGCCGCCTGGCCGGCAGATGCGCCGTGCAATGGCTGCAGGCGGGCGGTGTGATGCAGCGTGCGGATGGAACCGATGCACCCGAGACATGCCTGCCTGTGATTCCGGTCATGGCCGGAAGCGGTGTCCGGTATGTTCTTCCCCGCACGCTGCGCAAGACCGGGATTGAGCCTGAAAGCCGCCTCCTGTTCCGGGTCGCGGAACCGGCAAGGCATGTTGTTCTGGAAGTGCGTGCAGGAGATACGGTTCTGGCATCCATCCGCAAGGTGCGTGTGGCGCCGGGAGAAATGGAGTCGGTTCGGATCCGGAAGGAGTGGCTGGATCGTGTGCCGGAAGGCATGGCGGTTTCAGTCCGGGTCGTTCCGTCGGAATTGCCATCTGTCCAGGAACCGGGCACACCGGATGAAAAATCCTCTCCCAAAACCCTTTCGGATATCCGCTGTCTTGTTTTGGACATGGATGGCACGTTTTATCTCGGTGATCGCCTGTTGGAGACGTCCGTCGGGTTTCTGGAAACCCTGCGGGAATCCGGCCGGAAATTTCTGTTCTTCACGAACAATTCCTCCAAATCTCCGGACGACTATCTGTCCAAGCTTTCCCGCATGGGGGTGGAAATCCGGTCGGAAGAGATGATGACCTCCGGAGATGTGGCAGTTTCCTTTCTGCTGCGGGAGCGTCCCGGCAAGACTGTTTTCCTTCTGGGGACCGAGTCCTTGAAAAGACAGTTCGGCTCGGCCGGAATCCGATTGATTGATCCGGCGTCCGGATGGACACCGGGCTTTGGAAATCCTGTCGCGGATATCGTGATGGTGGGCTTCGATACATCCCTTGCCTATGACGCGCTGTCCCAGGCGTGCTGGCATATCCGGGCGGGCGCCGAATTCCTTGCGACGCACCTGGACTGGAATTGTCCGGTGGAAGGTGGATTCATTCCGGACTGCGGGGCGATGTGCGCATTGGTGGAAGCCTCCACCGGCAGGAAACCACGATTTCTCGGGAAACCCTGCATGGAAACCATGAAGGCGGTCCTGGAAAGGACCGGTGCCTGTGTGGAGGAAGTCGCTTTTGTTGGAGACCGGCTGTACACGGATGTGGCGACCGGAGTCGGGAATGGTGCATCTGGTATTCTTGTCCTGACCGGTGAAGCGCAGGAAGCGGACATTCCCGGTTCGGATGTGAAACCGACCTGGGTCTTTCCTTCCTTGAAGGAGCTGGGGGAAGCGATGAAAGGAAACGGGAAGCGATGAAAGGAAACGGTGAGTCATGGAAATGATCTGCACGGTTTGCCCGACAGGCTGTGGGCTTACGATTGAAATGAATGACGGAATTCCCGGGAAAGTAACGGGGAACCTCTGCAAGAGGGGACTTGCCTATGCGATGGCCGAATGCACAAATCCGGTCAGGACACTTACCACGACAGTACGGCTTTGCAACGGAGGCAGGCCGCTGCTTCCGGTTCGCACGACAAAACCGGTTCCGCGCGCACAGCTGCGTGAAATGGTGGATGTGCTGAATGGTCTGTCCGTTTCGGCCCCTGTGGCGGAGGGAACTATCCTTGTATCGGATATTCTCGGTTCAGGCGCCGATGTGGTGGCCACAAGGGATGTCATGGGTGTATAATTTGCTGAATACAATTGTGAGGTGGAAACATGAGATTGATCACCCGCTCCGATTTTGATGGTCTTGCATGCGGTGCCCTTTTGAAGGAAGCCGGCATCATCGATTCGTGGAAATTCGTGCATCCGAAGGATTTGCAGGATGGATTGGTGGAAATCGGCGAAAATGACGTGCTGGCCAATGTACCGTTCGTGGAAGGCTGCGGACTGTGGTTCGACCATCACTCCAGTGAACATGAGCGCAATTCTCTGGCGGGAAAATACAAGGGAGACAGCAGGCTCACACCTTCAGCCGCTCACATCGTATACGACTACTATGGGGGCGAGGAGAAGTTCCCGCACTTCACGGCCATGCTCGAAGGCGTCGACAAGGTGGACTCCGGCAACGTGACGGCGGAGGAGATTCTGAATCCGGCCGGATGGGTGCTGCTCGGGTTCATGATGGATCCGCGAACGGGACTTGGCCGCTTCCGCAATTTCCGCATCAGCAATTATCAGCTGATGGAACAGCTGATAGAGGCCTGCCGGACCATGGACATCCCGGAAATCCTGGCCCTCCCGGATGTGGCGGAACGGGTGCAGCTGTATTTTGAGCAGGATGGGCTCTTCCGGAATATGATCACATCCCATACGAAGCTGGATGGGAATGTCATCCTGACGGATTTGCGTGGCGTGGAAACCATCTATACCGGCAACCGTTTTCTGCTGTACAGTCTGTATCCGGAAGGAAACATGTCCATTTGGCTTGTCGACGGAAAGGCGAAGCAGAATGTTGCCATCGCCATGGGGTACAGCATCCTGAACCGAACCGCCACGGCGGATGTCGGGTCCCTCATGCTGCGTTTCGGCGGCGGCGGGCACAGGCGTGTCGGCACCTGCCAGGTGCCGTATGAAGAGGCCGACAAGGTTGTGGCGATGCTGATCACGGAATTGCTGTCCGCAAAAAATTAGCCTTCAAGCCATCTTGAATCTGCGCATGAAGCGTCCGACAAAGCTTTCGCCTGTCGGGCGCTTTTCCGTTTCCGCGTCCTCCAGCCGGGAGACCGCATCGGACAGGGTTTCCGTTTCCGCGATTCCACGCAGACATTTCGCCACATCACTATTCGGATGGGAAGCCATGAGCGGGACCTGTTCGCGGATGGAGCGGCTGACCGAGCGGGATTCCGGCATGCAGCCGATGGGGGTCACCGTATAGTCGAGAAAATTGCGGATGACGCGGGAGACCCGTTTCATGACATCGATTCCCTCGCTGTTGCTTTCACATTTGTTGATCAGGAGCTTGAGCTTCACGTCCCGGCTTTCCTCGAGGATGACCTTGATGATGGAATAGGCGTCCGTGATGGCATGCGGTTCCGGTGTGGTCACGACGATGGTTTCATCCGCTGCGAACACAAAGGAGGTCACGTTTTTTGAAAGCCCGGCGCCTGTATCGATGAGCACATAATCGTAGTGGGATTCGAGCCATTTGAAACCGAGTGTGATGCGCTGCATCTGTGCGGGCGCGAGGGCGCCGAGTGTGGCCATGCCGCTGCCGCCTGCGATGATGTCGATGCCATAGGCGGTTGGTGTGATGACCTCATGCATGCTGCGATATCCCTCGATGACATCGACGATGCTGCTGCGTGAACTTGTTTTCATGAGTACATCAACGTTGGCCATCCCGAGATCCGCATCAAACAAAAGAACTTTTCTGCCGCGTTCCGCCAGGGCGATGGCATAATTGATGACAAAACTGGTCTTGCCGACCCCGCCTTTGCCGCTTGTGACAGCGATGAACCTGCACCGGGCCGCCGCCGGGCTGCTGTTCGGCAGCATCTGGCAGTCCGCGGGCAACCGGAGAACAAGTGCATGCCGACCCGTATCCCCTGCGAGGACCTCTGTGGTGAAACGGCAGGAGCCATCTGCCGTTTCAATGGACAGATGAACCACAAACCCGACATTCAGCGGCACTTTGAGGCCTTTCAGGGTTGGCGTGGCGATGGCCAGGTTTTTGCTGTCGAGGCTTATCACCCTGCTGTCGTAGGTATTTCGGTGAAAGGCTGAATCCGTGGTCAGCGAAATCGGCTGGCCAGGCATGATGCAGGTAGCATTCATGGCACGTTGACTCCTGTCGGCGGACACCTCGGATGAATGGGTCATGTTTGGCGACATCCAGACCATTGTATCCGAACGCGTATCGGTCTGCAACTCAATTGTAATCACGCGGAAATTGCCAATTCGTCAATCTTTGGGTAGACTGTAACTGTTGCGTGGTGCATCCGCACGGCACCGTCCTGTCGGATTCTGGAGGAACACATGAAAAAAATGGCAGCCCTGATACTGGCCGGATTGCTCGCATGGGGCGGGACCGGCGTGTTTGGGGCAAAACCCGTCATGGCATCGGAAACGTCTGTTTGGAGGGATATGGAAGCGGAAACCGCTGCAGAATCCCTCAAGGCCCTGAACCTGTTTGCCGGTACCCAAAACGGTTTTGAACTTTATCGCACGGGTACGCGCGCGGAAGGCGCAGTCATGCTCGTTCGGCTTCTGGGCAGGGAAAAGGATGCTGCAGCCAGGCAGTCTGCCCACCCATTTCTTGATGTGCCTGCCTGGGCTGACGGACAAGTCGGTCTCCTGTATCGGGCGGGCTTGACCAGCGGGGTTTCGAATCATGCGTTTGGATCTGCGCAAGCCATAACAGGCCGGCAATTTGGCGCATTTGTCCTTCGGGCGCTCGGGTACACGGACACAACAGATGATGCGTATGCACGTGCAATTCCCCTGCTGATTCAACTGGGGCTGCTTGATGCATCCGACCCTGTCGCGACGGATCCCGACAAACCCGTTCTGCGCGGAAGCATGGTGAAAATGGCATCAAGGGCATTGGCGGTTGCACAAAAGGGACAGGCCCGCACCCTCATGGATGTCCTTGTCATCAATGGGCAGGTTCCCGTTCAGGCTGCAGGAAAATGGCTGGCCGCATCCCTTGCTCCGAAGCTGCTCGGGAAACTCGACGACCCGTATGAGCAGATCAAGGTCTTTCATGATTGGCTTGTCAACAGAAACACGTATGGGTATCTCACGGCGAAGGATGATCCGACGCGTGCGCTTTCTTCGGAAGGCTATACGGCCCTTTCCCTGGGGACCGGCGTCTGCGGTGCGTATGCGAAGGCCATGCAGATGCTTTGCGGAGCATCCGGGCTGCCCTGCGGACTTGTTCAGGGAGAAGCATTGGGCGCGGCCGGCAGCTGGACGGGCCATGCCTGGAACCAGGTGATGGTGGACGGACAATGGTACCAGATGGATGTGACATTCGATGATCCGATCGGCGTCACGGTCCTCCGATACAATTATTTCAACGTCACCGATGCGGATCTTTCGAAGGACCACCGGTGGGACAGGTCCGTCTTTCCGGCCTGTACGGCAGTGGCAGCAAACTGGTTTGTACGAACCGGACGGAATGTATCGACCTGGCCGGAATTCGAGAATTCCCTCAGCCGGATGGTTGAAACGCGCGGCACGGAGATCACACTGCGGGTTCAGCCTTTCCAGAACAGCTTATACAATGAAACGGCCATCCGTACGGTTCTGACCGGGTCCGGAACCGTTTCCGGGTACACACACAGTCTGGACCGTGTGATGGGCGTCATTCGAGTGACCAATGTGAAGTATTTCAAGGAACCGGTTGGTTGAACCAACAGCCTGCCGCCGTAGGGGTGAAGGGGCGTATATGTCTTTGACTGGGCGGGTTTCCAGTTTTTTTTCGGAAATGCTCTTGACATCAAGGAAGGTATTTCGTATACTGTAAAAGCGCCACCGACGAGGGCGTGGGCAAGGGAGCATAGCTCAGCCGGGAGAGCGCCTGCCTTACAAGCAGGATGTCACAGGTTCGATCCCTGTTGTTCCCACCAGATAAGGCCCGGTAGCTCAGTTGGTTAGAGCGCTAGCCTGTCACGCTAGAGGTCGAGGGTTCGAGCCCCTTCCGGGTCGCCATTTTGCCCAGATAGCTCAGTCGGTAGAGCAGAGGACTGAAAATCCTCGTGTCGCTGGTTCGATTCCGGCTCTGGGCACCACATGCGGAATTAACTCAGTGGTAGAGTGTCACCTTGCCAAGGTGAAAGTCGCGAGTCCGAATCTCGTATTCCGCTCCACGAACAAAAGGCCAATCCGAAAGGATTGGCCTTCTGTTTTGCCTCCGGCTGTTTGCCCGCTTCGTGCGATTCCGAACTCTTCGCAGACATCCAG
>JFJP01034054.1_pt1 | contig 19426 bp, 15 predicted proteins | sample 431651 | NCBI WGS metagenome assembly JFJP01 (sample SAMN02602958, study PRJNA72255) | Microbial mat metagenome, whole genome shotgun sequencing project. | biome: fresh water; feature: sink hole; material: water; isolation source: purple microbial (photo- and chemosynthetic) mats found in...
AAGGAGTTCGCGATGAACACGGCGGCAATTTATCACCGTTCGCTAGACAACTGGTGTTATCCGTTGGACAACAAAAGGCTCCATATCCGTCTGCAAACGGCGCTGGACGATGTGGACGGCGTGACGCTGGTCAGCGGGGATCCGTTTGACTGGGCCGAGGGCGGTTGGCAAACCGAGACCACAACGCTGACCAAGGCGGGGAGCAACGCCGTCCACCAGTTCTGGGAGGCCTTTGTGACCCCCCGGTGGAAGAGGACCAAGTACTATTTTGTGCTGCGGTCGGGGAACCAGACCTGGGAGTTGGGCGAGCGGGGTGCCGAGCAGGCGGGAACACTGGCAACGGACCTTCTGCACCGCAACGCCTTCAATTTTCCGTACGTCAACCAAGCCGACCTGTTCGAGGCCCCCTCGTGGGTGCAGCGAACGGTGTGGTACCAGGTGTTTCCGGAACGCTTCGCCAACGGCAATCCGGCGCTCAACCCGCCGGGCACCAAGCCTTGGGGACCAGGTGAAGTCACCAACCGCGAGTATTACGGGGGAGACCTGCCGGGTTTGGTCTCCCGGCTCGACCACATCGCCGACCTGGGCTGCAACGGGCTGTACCTGACGCCGGTTTTTGCGTCGGCCTCGGTACACAAGTACGATACCATCGACTACCGGACCATCGACCCGGCTTTTGGCACCGAGGACGATCTGCGGGCGCTGGTGGATGGCTGCCACCGGCGTGGTATCCGGCTCATTCTCGACGCGGTGTTCAACCATAGTGGGGTGCGTTTTGCCCCCTGGCAGGATGTGCTGGCCAACGGGGAGAGCTCGAGGTACCGGGACTGGTTCCACATCCACGATTTTTCGCGGTTGGAGAACCGGGGCCACGGCAACCGCGAGGCGGGGTACGAAACCTTCGCCTTTGCGGGGGGAATGCCCAAGCTCAACACGGCCAACGCGGAGGTGAAGGAGTACCTGCTGGAGGTGACCCGCCACTGGATGTCGTTCGGCATCGACGGGTGGCGCCTGGACGTGGCCAACGAGGTGGACCACGGCTTCTGGCGGGAGTTCCGGCGCGTGGTGAAAGGCCTCAACCCCGACGCGTACATCGTGGGCGAGATCTGGCACGACGGAATGCGCTGGCTGCGGGGAGACCAGTACGACGCGGTAATGAACTACCGGTACGGCAACGCGGTGAGCGACTTTGTGACGGGGACGGACTCTGTCAGTCATCGGATGCGCAGGGCGCGCACTTTTGCCGACGCCATCGACACCATTGACGTCTCGTACCCGTTGAACGTGCTGCGCAACGCGTTCAACGTCCTGGATAGTCACGATACCGACCGGTTCCTGACGCGGTGCGGCGGCAACAAGGCGCAGGCCCGCCTGGGCTGGCTGCTGCTGTTTGTGTTGCGCGGGTCGCCGTGCGTGTACTACGGCAGCGAAATCGGCCTCGAAGGCGGCGACGATCCGGATAACCGCCGGTGCATGCCATGGGAACCCGAACAGCAAAACCGCGAGCAGTGGGCCTTCCTCCAGGGTTTGGTCAAACTGCGGGTTCAGGAAGCCGGGCTGATCACCTTTGGCGAGCGGACGTGGGTGATCGACGAGGCCGAGCCGGAAGTGCTGGGGCTGAGAATCGTTGGCAGAGGACAAAATTTTGTCCCGGGACTGACCTCGGTGAAGAGCCTGGACTTGACCGTCAACTGCACCGACGCGCCCCGGCGGGGCCTTGCGGCGTGGGGGTATACACTGACGATGACCGTGCTACCATAAGCCATGGCGAGGGTTCTGTTCTTTTTGCAGCTCATGGTGGCTCTGGTTGTTCTGCCGCTGTGGCCGGGGCTCGACGCCGCCTACGCCGTCTGGGGCTTGGTCTCGCTGGGTTCGTTTGTGCTCGTGTCGGCGGGAGCGGTGGTCGCCGTGTTTGGCCCTCGGGCGGGGGCCCAAGCGTTGGCCGACGCGTGGTCGCACGAACCGCTGGGGCCGAGCCGTTCGACCTCTTTGGCCGTGTGGGACCTCGTATCGCGGAGCTTTCCCATCGCGGGTGCCATGGGGGCGCTGTTGGGCCTGATCGGCCCGCTCACCAACTGGAATGCGCAACGGGGGCCGCTGGCGGGCACGTTCACCCTGTTGTTTTTCGCGCTCGTGTGGGCCTTTCTCGGCCTGCTGATCAGCCGCATTTTGCGCAGTGTGGTGGCCAACCTTGCGGTTCGCGTTGCCGAGCCGGCCCAGAACCTGCTCGAAGGTCTTACGTACGCCGACGCCGCCACCGTCCTGGGCATTAGCCCATCCACCCTCAAGACCCACATTCTGAGCGTTTATCAAAAGACCGGAACCGGAAACAAGGTGGAGCTCCTCCGTTTGGTGGAGGCGGAAACCGCGCGCCTGGAGCAGAAAAAAGCGGTTCTCCACCTTTCGGCCGATGGGGCAACGGCGGTTTCTGGGCGAAGTTGAGTTCAGGAGGATCATCATGATTCGTTTTGTTGGGGGTTTGGCACTGGCACTCGCCTCTCTGGTGGGGGCCTACGTGCTCGAAGGGGGAGCGCCGTTAACGTTGCTGGGGCTGTCTGCCCTGCTGATCACCTTCTTTATGCCGTTCTTTGGCGTCTTGGCCGTGTGGACGTTCAGCGAGTTTGCCTGCTACCTGTCGGGGCTTGTGGCGTTCCTGATCGGTCTGGTGCTGATCCTAGGCAACCTGAACGTTCCGCAGGAGCAGATCGCGCGCGCTTTTGGCGCTGGGCTTGTCGCTCCCATTTACGGACTGGTGTTCGGCTTCACGTGCCGCATCCTGCGCGCCAGAGTGGAGCGGGTGAACGCATGAAAGTCCTGGTGAAGGCCCTTGGTTGGCTGGTGGCCGTGGTGGTGGGACTTTTGGCCCTGTCGGCTGGGACCAACCTGGCTCTCACCACGCTGGAAAAGAGTCAGAACCCTCCCCCCGGCCCAATGGTCGCCGTGGGAGAGCACCGCCTTCACGTGCTGTCGCAGGGGAGCGGATCCCATCGGGTGGTGCTGCTTCCCGGGCTGGGGACTCCGAGTCCTGTGCTCGATTTCGCGCCGCTGACGGAAGCCCTGCAGGGTGACTTTTCGGTGACGGTAATCGAACCCTTCGGCTACGGCTGGAGCGATTTCACCGACGAGAAGCGAACGGTCGACGCCTTGGTGGAGGAAACCCGGCAGGCGCTCCGTGGCGCCGGTGTGGCACCGCCGTACCTTCTGGTGCCGCACTCCATCGCCGGCTTGTACGTGCTGCGATGGGCGCAGATGTACCCCGAGGAAATCGAGGGTGTCGTCGGACTGGACACCACGGTTCCCGAACAGGCGGCATGGTTCCGGGGGCCAACCGGTTTCAACTTCGACGACCTGTGGCGCAACTTGGGCCTGGTGCGGTGGGTGCTGGCGTTTACTCCCGACGCGGGGGATGCCCGTGCCAGGCAGAGGGCCATGGTTGCCGGTTGGACGGCGGGAAACCCGGTGATGGAAGACCAATACCGGCAGGCCGGCGAAACGATGCGCTCGCTGGCGGATGATTCCTTTCCGGCGAACCTTCCCGTCACTTTTGTTCTGTCGCAGCAAACCGTGGACGGAACTCCTCTCGCGATGCCGGGCATGGATTGGCTGGCCGTCCACCAGCGCCTGATCGCGGACAACCCAAACGGCCGAGTCGTGGTACTCAAGGGTGGCCACTATATCCATCGGGGCAACGAGACCGTCATCGCCGGTTTGGTCCGCGACGTCGCCGACCGGACAAGATCACCCTTGACGAAATAGCATGGTGATATCATAATGCTATTCAAAAGGTAGAAAATGGCGTTCCTGATGGAAGTCCGGGGACTGCGCAAGGAGTTTTCGGCGCCGGGGCAGGGCCTGCCCGTGGTTGCCCTCGATGGCGTGGACCTGAGCGTGGAAAAAGGGTCAATTTTCGTGTTGCTGGGCCCGAACGGAGCCGGAAAAAGCACCATGGTGCGGATTCTCAATGGAACGCTGGAAGCCACCGGCGGTTCTTGCTCCGTGGCAGGCATGGGGCCGGGCGATCCCGGGGTTAGGGCCCTCAGCGCGACGCTCACCGAATCGGCCCATCTGTACGAGAATCTCAGTTGCGAGGACAACCTCCGGTTTTTCGGAACCTTGTACGGCTTGAGGGGGTCAGACCTCGATACCCGCGTCGCAACGCTGCTCGAAACCTTCGGGTTGACCGAGGCTCGCCGACGCCCCTGGGGGGCCTGCTCCACGGGCATGAAGAAACGCCTGCAGTTGGCCCGCGCCCTGCTCCACGATCCGCAGATTCTCTTTCTGGATGAACCGACCAGCGGGTTGGATCCGGAGGCCGCCGAACAAATGGCCGAGCTGGTGACCGACCTGTGTCGGCGGCAGGGAAAGACAATTTTTCTCTGCACCCATAATCTGGCGCTGGGACAGCGGCTGGGCGACACGTTTGCTTTTCTGCGGCAAGGGCAACTGCTCGTGCAGGGCAGCGCCGAGGAGCTGATTGAAGCCTCGTGGAAAGACCGCCGCGTCCAACTCAAGACGTCGAGAGGTGAGCGGGTGGAAGGCTGGCAAACCGAGAACGACATCGCCAGGCTGGTGAAGACGGCGGTCGAGGCCGGCGAGGACGTGTACGGCGTGACGGTGCTCAAACCCGACCTGGGCGATGTGTACCGTTCGGTGATGGGGCTCGAGGCCAAAGAGGGGGGACGCCATGGCGTGGTTTCGGATTAACGCGATTATCAGGAAGGACTTGCGCGAGGTGCTGAAAAACCCGGCCATCCTGGTGCCCACTTTGGTGCTGCCGGTCATCCTCTGCGGGCTGATCCCCATCGGTTTTACGCTGGCGTTGCAGTTGCTCCCGTTGCAGGACTTGAACTTGGGCCCGCTGGAGGCACTGTTGGCGGTTTACCCCGTTCCCGAAGGATTCGGTACCGCCGAGGCCATGCTGTTCATCATGCTCAACTACTCGTTCCTGCCGATGTTCCTGATGGTGCCGGTGATGGGTTCGGTGATTATGGCCAGCCAGGGCCTGGTGGGCGAAAAAGAGCGCAAGACGCTGGAAACCTTGCTCTACACGCCGCTAACCAACACGGAGCTCTTGCTCGCCAAGGTACTGGGGCCCCTCGTGCTGGCCGAACTGCTGAGCGTCGCGGGTTTCGCGCTGTTTTTTTTCGGCACCAATGCCATGTGGTTAGGCTTCCGGGGTTGGGAAGCGGGACTTATCGTGCGCGACCCGCTCTGGATTCCCGTGATGCTGTTCGCGGTGCCCGCGCTCAACGCGTTAGCGTTGGGAATTGCCCTGTTGGTCTCGCTCAAGGCCAAGACCTTTATGGAGGCCCAGCAGAAGGGCGGCATGGTCATGCTGCCGCTGGTGGCCCTGCTCTACCTCATCGGCGGCGGCGTGGTGGTCGTCAACGCCTGGATTTTGACCGGTTTCATCCTGGTGGTGGGGGCGGCAGGGTTCCTGGTGCTGCGGTGGCTGGCGCCGAAGCTGACGCGCGAGGAACTGACCAGGAGCCTGTGATGGAACCGGCGGTGGAATGGCAGTTAGCCGGCGGGCCTGGTCCCACGGTGGTGTTGATCAACGGCGCGGGCGGGCCCATGGAGGGATGGTTCCGGCTTCTACCGGAACTGGAAAAGGACTTTGTCGTGTTCCGCTACAACCGGCCGGGCCTAGGCAAGAGCGCGCCCGCCACCGTGGCGCAGACGGGCGCTGTGATGGTGGCCGCACTGAAAAGGACGCTGAGGGAAGCCGGCGCCGCCGAACCTTACCTGCTGGTGGGGCATTCCTTCGGCGGGTTGATCGCCGAGCTGTACGCCCGGACTTCCCCCGCGGCGGTGAGTTCGGTGCTGTTTCTGGAATCGTCGACCGTGGACGATGTCGAGGGCAACCGCGCTTCGGGTCGGCTCCGCCTTGGCAACACCTTTTCGGAGACCGACCAGATTCTGGAGACCGTCGCCCAGCTCCGGTCAGCACCCCCCTTCCCGGCGGTTCCCGTCGCGGTGGTGGTGGGAACCAAGAAACCGCTGTTCTGGCAGTGGCGCCGGGAAGCGCTGGAGCAACGCTGGGCCAACGAAGAAGCCCTGGTGGGCCTGTCGCCGCGCAGTTTTCTGGTCGAGGCCGCGCGCAGCGGGCATTTCCCGCAGTTCAGCCAGCCCGAGTTGGTTATCGCGACCATCCGACGGCTGTCAGAGGGCTGACTAACGTCCGTCGAGTAACCAGCGCAGGGCGTCGGGCAGGCGACGGGCCCACGCGGCCTCGTTGTGCAAGCCGCCCTCGTCGATCACGAGTTTCAGACGGTCGGGCCCAAGGCCTTGGGCCGCCAGCTGGTCGTGAAGGCGGCGGCTGTCGTTGATGTAGCTCAAGCGCTCCTCCTCGTTGTGCTGGCGCGAGCCTTCCTCGGTGCCGACGTCGAGGTACACTTTCGTCATAACGTTCACGTCGACCGTCCTGAGAAACGCCGCCAGCTGGTCGGCCGCAAACCAGAACGCCGACGAAAAGCACGCGGCCCGCGAAAACACGTCGGGATGGCGGTAAGCCCCGTACAGGCTGGCCAATCCACCCATGGAACTGCCGGCCAGCCACGTGGTATCGCGTCCTGGAAGCGTCGGAAAGGTGCGGTCGATGTGCGGTTTGAGTTCATCGACCAGAAAATCGAGGTAGGCGTCGCCCTTCCCTCCCACCGTGCGAGTGATGAAGTCCGTCTTGTGCTGGATCCAGTCGTTGGACCACGCCGACAATTCGTCGAGCCGATCAAGGCCCTGCCCCGATTCGATGCCGACGACGATCACTTCCAAGCCCAAGGCCTCGAGGGTGACGGTCATCGACCAACTGGTGCCGTACGAGGCCTCGCTGTTGCGGAACAGGTTCTGCCCATCGTGCATGTACAGCACGGGGAACCGCTGGCCTGGAAGGCCCTGGGGAACGGCGAGGTGGATGAGCCGGGGTTGGCCGCCGAGGGTGGTGGCGGGGATCTCAAAACTCAGCTGAGTGTAGCGGCTCATGACTTCTCCTGGGACGATTCGAACGTGACCTTGCGCAAGACGGTGTTTTTCATCGGGACCAGACGGCCAAGGTGCTCGCGGCCCTCAGGATCGACAAAGGGGACCTGGAGCGAGCCCTCAACCACCCGCGTTTTTCCGGCAAAACCCGGCGCAAGCTGCCAGGTTCGAGGTCGCAGATCGGTTGGCACCACGCTCAGTTCGCGGAAGCCGCCGAAGGGCCATTGTCGCGTCACGCTCGTCTCGTCCCCGAAGGGCAGAGCATAAACCAACGGCCCCCTTTGGAAATAGGTCTGTCCCCGCCTGTCCCACCGGTACTCCACGGGGGCCTCAAAGCGCACGGAGATCTCCGTGGAGGATACCCAGGTCTTGTCGAACCGCCAGTCTTGACCGGTCGAAGTGTCCCAACCGGGTTTGCGCACCGTCAGCACGAACCGCACGGGAGAGGCAGCCGTGACTCGGAGCCTCACGGCCAGTTCATCGGGGTAGGTGGTGACCTGCTCGAGTTCGACCGCAACGCCGTTCACCGTGGTGCGGGTGACACCGGGACCAAACAACACCACGGCAAGGCCTTCGTCGGTGGTTTGCACTTGCGACGCCACGAAGTTGGGCAGCAACCGGCCCGCGTTGGGCACGCAACAGACGGCGGCTTCCTGGTGCACCGGCGAATACCGGTACCGGGTTTGCGTGGCATCGTCGGGCTCGGCACGGTCGTGGTGCTTCACACCGGTCATGGAAAAGGAATTGTCGGTCTTGAGGTAGGCGATGGAGTTCTCGTGGGGGTGACGGGCGCCGAGGCCCGCGTTGAACAACAGGTGCTCCATGCCGTCGGCCCACGAGAGGTCGCCGGTTTTGGCGAGGAGCAAGGAGTACCCATCGAACAGTTCCAGCAGAGAGCAATATTCGTAGCCGGTCTCGTCGGCGTCGGCCTCGCGGCCGGCGATCCACTCGTCGCCGATGGGGGCGCCCGAGGGGGTTTGGCACCGTTCCAGCCGCTCCAGAAACTGCTTGAGACCCTGGCGGAACCCCGGTTTCTTGGCGTGGGTGGCGGCCAAAACCACGGCGCGTAGGTGTTCCCACGTGTGAACCCCATGGCCCGAAAACCGGTAGCGGGGGTTGAGCAGGTTGGCCAGCTGGCAGTCGGGCTCCGAGACCACGGCCTGGCAATAGTCCTCGTAGAGGAGAATGGCGTAGTCCAGGTAGGTGGCGTCGCCGGTGAGGATCGCCAACTGGTCGAGAACGTCGACAACCATCAGGCCGTGCGCGTTGCCGGCAAACGACCCCGGCTGGTCAAACGGGCGGCTACGGGGAAGCGGCCAAGCGCGGCGGGTGCAGTCGACGGCGCGAACCACGGCGGCCAGCACCGCTTCGTCGCCGGTGGCGTCGTGGTAGGCCAACAGGCCGCGCAGCAGGGTGGCCTGCGCCCACAGTTCACCGTTCTCGCCCGAAAACCGGTAACGCAGGTCGGGTGCGTAGATGCCCAGGTACCCGTCGGCGTCCTGGGTGGCCAGAATTCGCGCGACGTACGCCCGGGCCGCCTCGCGGCCCTCGGCCCCACCGACCAGCAGCGCGTGCTTGAGCCAACCGTCGCGCCAGTTGGATTGGGTTTCGCTGTTCCACCACAGGAACTGCGCCGAGTTTTCGTTATCGACGCCGGTTGTCGCGCCGACATCTTTGGTTTTGACGGCGTTGGTGAGGCGCTGCGAACCATAAATGTCATCGTCGAAAAGGCTCGGAACCAAGCGGTCGAGGTGACCGACAAACCCGGTGGACCAGTCGCGGTCCATGAGCTCAAGGACCCACCCCGTGGGACGGGTGGAGCCCAAGGGAAGTTTTTTCATGGGTGCTCCTGAGGGTGAACGGGAAAAACGGTGATGCGGGCCGTGGTGCAGCCGTAGGGCAGCAGGCTGAGCTCTGCCGGCGGTCCGGTGACGCGGCGATTTTTGGGGAACGCGGCCACGACGGTGACCGGTTTTCCATGGCGGGCATCGACGAAGGTCCGGAGCTTCCACGACGAAAGGTGGCGGGCGTTGACCCGGAGCGAAAGCGGGGTGTGCACCGAGTCCCAAGGATACCCCGAGGCGGGGCGGCGGACGAGCTCGGCGGACTGCCCCCGATCCAAAGACGGAGCCACACTGTAGTTCCAGGGCTCGCCGCTGGCGACGGGCAAGCTGAACACCAGGGGGCCGTATTCAAAAGCGCACCCTCCGTTGGGCCAGCGGGACGCGGTGACAGCGGCCTGCAGTTCCAACACCACCACGTCGCCATCGTGGAACTCGCGCTCGACCACGGTCCAGCCTCCGGAGGGTTCCGCCACGGCGAGCTTGGCGCCATTCACCGTGACCGTAGCGCCAAGGCTCCATACGGGAATCCTCAAGCGCAACGGAAACTGCACGGGTCGGGCCAAAGCCACGCGGAACCGGATCACGTGCTCAAAAGGATAAGCCGTCTCCTCGGTAATGATGACCGTGGCGCCCTCGAGGCCCACAGGAGCCGTCACGGTGCACGGCGCGTAGAGCGCGGCGGTCAACCCCGGCGTTCCCGACGAATGGTCGGAAAGCCACAGTTGCTCGGTGAAATACGGCAGGAAGCGGTTCACATTGCCCGTGCAGCACTGCACGTCGTGCGCTTTTTGGTACGCCAGCCGCGCGGGATGGTGCCCGTAGGGGTTGGAGTCGGTGGCCACGACGGGCTGGTTGGGCGCCGAGAAGTACTGGTGGGTGCAAAAGTCCTTGGTCACGGAGCCGAAACCCGCGTTGAACACGGCCTTTTCGATGCGGTCGGCAAACGTCGGGTCGTCTGTGAGTCGCAGCAAAACCCCGTAGGTGTACGGAAGCACCGCCGTGTTGCAGGTCTCGTGGCCGCCGGTTTCGTCGCGGCCCTCAAAATGTTCGGTCGAGCTGGGGAGGCCCGAGACCAGCATCGATTGCACTTCCATGGTCTGAACACCCTGGAGCGCCGCATCGAGGTACTCGCGTTTTCCGGTGGCGGCGTACAAAAGGGCGGGAATTTTGACCAGTTCGAGGTAGACCACTCCGTGCGTGGTCGGAGGTCTGTCCCCCGCAAAGTCGAGATCGCACCCAAACCACTCGCGGTACGCCGGGTTGGCCAGGAACAGCGCGTAAGCGCCTTCGGCAAGGGCAAGCAGCCGCGAGTCGGCGGTCTTTTCGAACAACCAGCACAGGATTTCGACGTTGGCCAGTTCGAGCACGTCGGCGAAGTCGGTGGGTTCAAACGTCAGGTAGTGCCGGTGCAGTAACTCCACCAGCGACCGGTCACCCGTGGCTTCGAAGTCCGCCATCAGCGAGCGGGCAAAACTCGCATACGGCCAATGGCGCCACCGCTCGGTCAGAACGGTACCAAAGCGGCCCGACGGTAGCACGTGGTCGCGGACCCACGCGTGGTTGGCCCGCACGAGCTTGAGCAGCGCGGCGTTGCCGGTCAGGTGACCCACGCGGACGGCACCGTCGAGAAAGTACGCCGTTTGTTCGTAGGGCCACCACGCGGTCGGTGAGCCTTCCATCTTGTCGCCGGCCCACAAGCAGGTGTCGAAGGGGTAGCCCGAGTCGGCGATGTGACCGGTCAGGCCGGTCACTTGTCGGCCAAGGGCTTCGGCCAGCCAACCCGCCGGGCGAACCTTTCCCAGCGGCAGTTTGTTCACGATTGTCCCATGGTTCACGGTAGGCCAGTGCCCGGGAACGGTCAAGCGGATTTTGGATACCCAATTAGGTCGGTTGACATACTCATCTTTAGTGTTTAGGGTGGCCGGAAGTCCTGCACGCATGGCCGAAGCCCCCCCGTTTCGGTACATTGGTCGAGGCGATACTTATCGTTCTGGAGATCGAGATGAGCAACAAGAAAACTGCTGGCCTGGTGTTGGCCGCCCTCGTCGGGCTCACGGCCCTTTCGGCCCAAACCAAAGACCCCGTTGTGATCGGCGTGGGCGGTCCCTTCACCGGCCCACAAGCCCAGTACGGCGTGGCCTGGAAAAAAGGCTTCGACCTCGCCCTGGAACAGATTAACGCGAACGGGGGCATTCAGGGCCGACCGCTGGTGCTCGATATGCAAGACACGCAGAACATTCCCGCGCAGACGGTCGCTGTGGCGCAGAAGTTCATCGCCGACCCCCGCATCCTTCTGGCCACCGGCGACTTCAGCTCCACCTCGTCGATGGCGGCGAGCCCGCTGTACCAGCGCGCCGGGCTGGTACAATTTGGCTTTAACAACTCCAACCCCGCGTTCACCAGCGGCGGCGACTACTTGTGGAGCAACTCGCCGAGCCAGATCAACGAAGCGCCAGCCCACGCGGCCTATGTTCGCGACCTCGGGCTCAAGAAGGTGGCGGTCTTTCAGCTCAACACCGACTGGGGCAAGGTGACGGCCGACATGACCATCGCGGCCCTGACCAAGTACGGCGTGAGCGTCGCGTTGCGCGAAGCCTACCTGGCCGACAATCTGGACTTCAAGCCGCTGATCACCAAGGCCAAGGCCGCCGGAGTGGATGGAATCGTGCTGATCAGTTATGAGAACGACGCGGCCCTGATTGTGCAGCAGGTGCGCGGCCAGGGAATCACCCTGCCCATTGTGGCCAACGGCTCGAACGCCACGGCGGGATTTCTGAAACTCGGCGGGGCAGCTGCCGAAGGGACCTACGTTGCCGGCGACTTTGCCAGCGACGATCCCCGCCCCGAAGTGCAGGCCTTTGCCAAGCACTGGAAGGCCAAGTACAACGAAGAACTGGATTACTTCGCCGTGCACGCCTACGACTCCCTGGTCCTGGCGGCGGCAGTTCTGAACGCCAGCAAACTCGACCGGGCGTCGGTGAAAGAAGCCTTCGGAAAAGTGAGGTCTGTCCCCTCGGTGATCTACGGTACGGTGGAGTTCAACACGACCACCCGCCGGGTCGACGACTTTTTGGGCGCGCGTCTGATTGTCCGAAACGGAAAACTCATCGCGTGGACGGGCAAGACCGCGAAAGGCGACTAACGTGGACGCCGCGCTGGCGGGCTGGGTGGAACAGGTGGTCAACGGCCTGGTCCTGGGCAACCTGTACGCCCTGCTCGCCGCCGGGCTGGCCCTGGTTTTCGGGGTGGCCCACCTGATCAACTTTGCCCACGGCTCGGTGTACATGGCGGGATCCTTCCTCGGCTGGCTTCTGCTGGCGCAGTTTGGTTGGCCTCTCTGGTCGGCGCTCCCCGTTGCTATGGCCGGTTCCGCCTTGATCGGGCTGGCGCTAGAGCGGTTTGCCGTTCGCCCCTTCCGCAAGAGTGCCCGCGTCGCCCCCCTTCTGGCGACGCTAGGAGCGGGTATGGTGCTCGACAGCCTAGCCGAACTGCTGTTCACGCCGAATCCGCGCCCCTTTGTTCCGGTGGTTCCCACCGGCCGGTTGTTGTTCGCGGGGGTATCTGTCGGTTGGCTCGATCTGCTGATTCTCGGTGCCACGGTCGCGAGTGCGGCGGGTCTGTTTGTCTTTTTGAAGCACACCAAGACGGGGCAGGCGCTCCGGGCCACCGCGCAGGATAGCGAAGCCGCCCAGCAAATGGGGGTGGCCGTGAACCGCGTCAACGCCACCGCATTTGCCCTCGCGAGCGCACTCGGCGGTTTGGCCGGCGTTTTGGTTGGCCTTTACTACAATAGCGTGTCGCCGGCCATGGGGTTTCAGGCCGGCCTCAAAGGGTTCACGGCGTGTGTGCTCGGTGGACTGGGAAGCCTTCCAGGCGCCATGGCGGGCGGCTTGGTGCTGGGCGTCACCGAGAGCCTGGGCGTGGCCGTGTTCGGCTCGGCGGCGCGCAATCTCGTCGCCTTTGGCCTCTTGCTGGCTGCGCTGGTGCTCCGACCACAAGGCCTGTTCTCCTGGAAGAAACCGTCGTTGCCGTCGGAGCCGCTGACGGGCACCTTCTTGCCGGGTGCCAAGGCCTTCCGGGTGCCTTTTTCGACGGCGGTGGCGCTTTTCGGCCTCGCGGCGCTGATCCCCCTGCTGTTCCCGAACGGTTACCTGCTGCAGGTGCTTACCAACGGCTGGATCATCGCGCTGTTTGCCGTTAGCTTGACGCTGGTGGCTGGCACCACGGGCATTTTGTCGCTGGGGCACGCGGGGCTGATGGCCTTGGGCGCCTATACCTCCGGCCTGTTGACCCTGCGGCTCGGCTGGCCCTTTGAGTTGTCGTTTCTGGCGGCGGGGGTGGTGGCGGCCGTGCTCGGCACCTTGCTGGTGTCACCCGCCCTCCGGCTGAAGGGCCATTACCTGAGCATTGCCACGCTTGCTCTGGGCGAAATCGTGAATCAGACCATTTTGCTGGCCGAGCCGCTCACCGGGGGACCTCTCGGACTGCCCGGCATCCCGGTACCGGTGGTTTTCGGAAAGGCCATCGCCACCACCGCCGATTACTACTACCTGACGCTGGCGGTGCTGGCCGTCGGGGTGAGCGTCGTCGCGCTGGTGCTGCGCAGCTACTTGGGCCGGACGCTCCGGGCACTACGGGAGGACGAGGTAGCCGCGACCTCGCTGGGGGTCAGGCCCGGGTTGTACAAGGCGGTGGCTTTTGCGGTCGCTGGCGGCTTGGCGGGTTGGGCCGGAGCCCTTTCGGCGCATCTATACAGCTACATCAGCCACGAGACGTTCAACGTCACGCTGTCCATCCTGGGCCTCACCATGGTGATCGCCGGTGGCCTGGGCAACCTCGGTGGCGCGGTGCTCGGCGCCGTCACGCTCTCGGCGCTCCCCGAGATCCTGCGCCCGGTGGCCGAGTTCCGCCCCCTGGTGTACGGCCTTCTCCTGCTCGTGGCGTTGCGCTGGCGGCCACAGGGCGCGCTGGGGGCCGTGTGAACGGCGCGCCGGTTCTCCTGGAAGCGCGGGGTCTCGCACGGACATTTGGTGGTATCCAAGCCCTGCAGCCGCTGGATTTGCAGTTGCACGCCGGCGAGGTGCTCGGACTCATCGGCCCCAACGGCGCGGGAAAGACCACGCTGTTCAATCTGCTCTCGGGGACCGACCTCGCCGACGCCGGCCGGCTACTGCTCGAGGGTCGCGACATCACCGGATGGCCGGCTTGGAAGCGCGCCCGGGCGGGGATCATCCGGACGTTCCAGCACGGCCGCACGTTTGCCAACCTGAGCGTTACCGAGAACCTGCTGGTCGGTGGCCATACGCAGGGCCACCGGGCCGATGTGGCGGCGCTACTGGCACCGTTTGGTGACCGCCTGTTGCCGCGCGCCGACGAGCCGGCGTACGCCTTCAGCTACGCCAACCGCCGCCGGCTCGAGCTGGCCCGAGCGCTCGCGGCCAAACCACTGATCCTGCTGCTCGACGAACCCACCGCGGGCATGAACCCGGTGGAAACCCTCGAGATCCTCGCCTTCCTGAAAACCCTCAAGGACCGGGGACAAACGATGATCGTGATCGAGCACAAACTGCCGCTGATTTTGCCGCTGGCCGACCGCGTGCTGGTGCTCGACCACGGGGCGCGCTTGGCCGAGGGGGCTCCGCTGGACATATCACGGGACCCGAGGGTGATCGAAGCCTACCTGGGAACCCGCCATGAACACTGAGAAGCCCCTGCTCTCGTTATCGGACATCGACACGTTCTACGGCACGGTGCAGGTACATTTCGGCGTCAATCTGCACGTCGACCACGGCGAGATTGTCGCGCTTCTCGGCGGCAACGCGTCGGGAAAATCGACCACCATGAAGGTCATCCTGGGGTTGTTGGCGCCCAAGTCGGGGGACATTGGGTGGGGGGGCGACCGAAACGGTCCGCCGACCTCGTGGAACAAAATCCCCGCCCCCGAGCGCATCAAGCAGGGGCTGGCGTCGGTGCCCGAAGCGCGGCGGCTGTTTGGCGACATGACGGTGGGTGAGAACCTGCTGATGGGCGCCTACGTCAGACGCAGCTTCCTTCGCCAGGATCGCGCCGAGGTGCTCCGCGACCGCGAGAGAATCCTCGATGAGTTCCCGCAGTTGCGCGAGCGCTTTGGCCAGCTGGCGGGCACCCTGAGCGGCGGCGAACAGCAGATGGTGGCGTTGGCCCGAGCGCTGATGAGCCGCCCTCAGCTCATCTGCATGGACGAGCCGACCATGGGCCTGTCGCCGCTGTGGGTCGAGAAGATCTGGGACCTGGTGACGGCCATCAACAAGCAGGGGACGGCCTTTTTTCTGGTAGAACAGAACGCCCACCTGGCGCTGGAACTGGCGCACCGGGGATACGTGCTGCAGAACGGCCACGTGGTGCTCGAGGGCCCAGTGGGACAACTGCGCAACGACGAGCGCATCCGCGACGCCTACCTCGGGGCTGACCAGATGGCCGGAATCTGAGACACTGGGTTATGCCACGCTCTCCCCAACCCACTGTTCTGCTGCTCAGTGACCTGCCCGCGTGGGGCCGGGTCGCGTTGGCTTCGGCTGTTCCCTTGCTCGAAACGGCAGGTTTTCAGGCGTGCAGTTTGCCCACCGCGCTGTTGTCGACGCATGGGGCCTACCCCGGTTTCGTGCTGCAACCGCAAACCGAGTTTCTGCAGAAAGCGTGGGCGCATCTCGAAACGCTGCAGCTGAAATTCGCGGCGGTGGCCATCGGCTTTGTCGGCGAGGCGGCGCAGTTCCCCCTGCTCGAACACATCGCAGCCACGGTGAAAGCCTCCGGCGGGCTGGTGCTGGTCGATCCGATTCTGGGCGACCACGGCAAGCGTTATTCCCTTTTAGCAGAAGACTATATTCCCGCTTTTCGTTCTCTGGTGGGTCAGGCTGATTTGATCACTCCGAACCTGACCGAGGCGGCGCTGCTGCTCGGCAAGGCCCCAGGGACGCAACCCGGAACCGACGCCGAGGTTTCGCAGTGGATCGGAGCGTTGGCCGGCCTCGGGCCCAGGCAGGTAGTGCTCACCAGCGCTCCGTTTGCCGGGCGGCCCGATCAGACCGGAGTGGCGTGGTTCGACAAGGCCACCGGCCGGTATGGCCGCTTTGCCCACCGCCGCTGGGGTCAAGGCATCCCCGGTACCGGCGATGCTCTGGCCGCCCGGTTGCTGGGCTTTCTGCTCCGGGGCCTGCCCCTCGACAAAGCGGTCGTGCGGGCGGTAAAGGGCAATCTGGCCGACCTGAAACGCACAACCGCCTCATCGCGGCCTCCCTTGTGGGGTCCGGAAGGACCGTTGCGCCCATGAAACCGGCACCGTTGCCAGTACTGGGGTTTCTAGCGGCCGATCTGCACAACGGCGCCTCGGTCATTCTGTGGCCCGCCGTGGTACAGGAAGCCCAGCGGCGCGGCGCGAATCTGCTGTGCTTTCCCGGTGGACGTCTCGGGTCGACCGAAATCGAGGCGCAGTGCCGCAACCGGGTGTACGAACTCGCTGGTCCCGAGTGCGTCGATGGGATCATCACCTGGGCGTCCAGCCTTGGGGGCGTCGTCGGCGTCGATCTGGAAGAGTTCCACCAGCGGTTGCGCAGTCTGCCGTTGGTCAGCCTGAGCCATCAACTGGCGGGCTCACCGGTGATCCGCATCGATGCTTACGCCGGGATGAGGGACTTGATCGCGCACCTGCTTGAACACCACGCGCTGACCCGCATCGCTTTTGTGCGCGGGCCCAGCGAGCATCAGTCGGCCCAGCTTCGTTTTCAGGCGTACCGCGACACCCTCGCCGCCCATGGCCTCGAAGCCGACGCCCGTCTGCAGGTGGGGCCGCTGCCTTGGAGCGATGGTGCCGAGGCCGTCAGGATCCTTCTGGATGAACGTCATCTTGTTCCGGGAAAAGATTTTACGGCAATTGCCTCGGCCAGCGACCTGCTGTCGTTCGGCGCGTATCAGGCCTTGACGGCACGCGGTTACCGTGTTCCCCAGGACGTGGTTCTGGTCGGCTTCAACGGCACGGTGGAAAGTCTGCTCACCCACCCCCACCTGACCACCGTGCTCCTTCCGTTTGCCGAGCAGGGGCAGGTGGCGGTGGCCAGTCTTCTCGACCGCCTGCGTGGCGAGGGCGCCGGAGGCCAGGATCGCGGCGCCCACCAGGAAATCAACCTTCCCTCGCGGTTGGTGGTCCGGGAGTCCTGCGGGTGTGCTTCGCGTTCGACGGTTCTCGTGGCCAGCCGCTCCCCCGAAACCGCGCAACCGTGGCTCGACCGGGTGCGCGAGCTCGGCGATTTTTCCGAACAGCAGCTGGAGGCGTGGCTCAAACCGTTGGGTGAGGCCCTGGCGAAGAGTACGCCCGGCGGAGAGGTCACCACCGTGTTTTCGCGGCTCGACAGGGCTTTGGAGCACCAAGCCGCCGAGGCGGGCCACGGTTCCCCCACGAGGAACTGGGCCGTCTGGCAGGATGTGTTTTCGCTGCTGGGTGAGGAGTTCGCCCCGCTGGTGAGCCAGTGCCGGGTACGCATCTCGGCGTTTGTCGAGCAGCAAGCCACCGCGAGGGCCTGGGCCGAGGGCCAGCGAGCCGAGGTGCTGCGCGAAGCGGGCCGGGTGCTCTCGGCGGCGTGGTCGATCGCGGAACTGACCACGGCCCTGGAAAAAACTCTGGTCAAACTGGGCATTCCGCGTGCGTGGCTGGTGTTGACCGAAGATCCCGTCACCGGGCCGTATTCGCCAACCGACGGGGTGGCGACGCTCGTCTGGCCCGGCCCACCGGTGTCGTTCGCGCGCGCGCAGTTGTTGCCCGACGGCGCGTGGCCGGCGGCCGGTCCCTGGTGCCTGGTAGTCGAGCCGCTGCACTTTCAAGGGCGCAACGTGGGGTACGTCGTGTTTCAGACCGGTCCGCTCGAGGGCTCGCTCTACGAAGAACTGCGCAGTGACCTGTCGAGCGCGTTGAAGGGCATTTTTCTGGTGGCCGAGGCCAGCCGCGCCCGCCAGGTGGCCGAGAAAGCCGACCAGATCAAGACCCGCCTGCTGGCCAACGTCAGTCACGAGTTGCGCACGCCGCTCACCCAGATTCTTGGTCACGTGGAAACCGGAAACCTGAACCAGATCCGGCACAGTGCCGAGCACCAACTGCGGTTGATCAACGACCTTCTCGACCTTTCGCGGGCCGAGATAGACGAGTTGGACCTCAACCGGGCGCTGATCGACCCCGGCGCGCTGTTGGGCGAGGTGTTTGCGAGTTTCGCCCAGCACCCCGACGCTACCGACGGGGTCGAATGGCGGCTGGAGTTGCCCCCGAGGCTTCCTCGCCTTCTCGCCGACGAACTTCGCCTCAAGCAGGTGTTTCTCAACCTGCTGTCGAACGCCCAGCGGCACACCCAGCGGGGAGTTGTGGAACTCGGGGTGAGGGTGGAACCTCCGCAGATGCGGTTTTGGGTACGCGATACCGGGTCGGGCATCTCGGCCGAGCTTCGCCAGCGCATTTTTGAGCCCTTTGTTACCGGGCATCACCCCGACGGCAAAGGCATCGGCTTGGGGTTGTCGATTGCGCGTCATTTGGTCGCTCTGCACTTCGGAACGCTGGAACTGGAGTCGGTCGAGGGCGAAGGGTCGGTCTTTTCGGTGCGCATCCCCCTGCCCACCCTGGAAGCTTCGGTGGTCCCAGAGCACGGCCAGCGCCAAAACGTGCTGGTGCTCGTGTCGCACGCCGCCAGCCTTCCTGCCGAGCTTCGGGATTGGGCGGAGCGGGAACAGCTCGAGGTGCTGGTGATCGGCGAAGGCGAGGCCACCCTCCCCCCTGGTTTAGTCCCGCGTTGCCTTTGTTGGGACCTGGAAACCGCCCAACCCCGCGACTGGGCCCTCATCCGCCAGTGGCGCCACCACCCCGGACTCTTCCGTGCGCCGTTTCTGCTCTACGGCGACAAGGGCCTCACCGGGTTGGTCGACAAGGCCGGCGCGGAAACCAGCCTTTTGCTGGCCATCGAAGCGGCATGCCCCCCCGGGGGAACGCGGCCGGTGTACGTGATCGACGATGAGGAGGCGAGCCGGCAAATGTCCGTCGCCGTCCTGCAAAAGGCGCTCCCGGGGTATCCGGTGCGCACCTTTGCCGACGGTCCTTCGGCGTGGGAGAGCCTGCTCACCGAGGTGCCGAGCCTGGTGCTGCTCGACTTTGCCATGCCGGGTTGGGACGGCGCCGAGGTGCTCGACCGCCTGCGCGCCGACGCCCGCTTGAGGTCTGTCCCCGTTTTGCTGCTCAGCAACAAGATTTTTTCGGCCGACGAGCTTCAGCGCATTGAACGCCACACGCTGGTCACCTTGCAGGCCAAGGGCGTGTGGGACGAAGCGGAAACCGGCGAAGCCGTGCTGCGGTTGCTCGCCGGCGCGGGACAAACCCCGGTGCATACCAGCGCACTGGTCAAAAGAGCGCTGGCCTATATGGCGCGCCACTCGCAAAAGGCCTTGTCGCGCTGGCAGGTCGCCGACGCGGTCAACGTGAGCGAAGACTACCTTTCGCGGGTGTTTTCGCGCGAGTTGGGCATGTCGCCGTGGGATTTTCTCAACCGGTACCGCATCCACCAGGCCTGCCTGCTGCTCGACAGCACCAACGAGAGCAT
>JFJP01038521.1_pt1 | contig 19421 bp, 25 predicted proteins | sample 431651 | NCBI WGS metagenome assembly JFJP01 (sample SAMN02602958, study PRJNA72255) | Microbial mat metagenome, whole genome shotgun sequencing project. | biome: fresh water; feature: sink hole; material: water; isolation source: purple microbial (photo- and chemosynthetic) mats found in...
ACACTTCAAGAGAGATGATGATACTGTATGGCTCAATGGAGACCAAGTAATTGGAGGAACTCAATCAGGAAGATTATCTGCTAGAAATCCTAATCTAGCTAACTTGCCTAGTAACTCTATATATGGTAAAACTATTAAGAGTTGTTTTGTAGCACCACCAGGGATGCTATTTGGAGGAGCTGACTTCAGTGCTTTAGAAGATAAAATAGGAGCTATCCTATCAGGTGACATAATGAAAACTAAAGAGTTTACAGAAGGAATGGATGGACACTCATTAAGAGCTATATCATTCTTCAGTAGACTTGAGGAACCAGTACAAATAAAGAATACATTAGTAGACCCTGCTATAGTTAAGCGTTATGATATGTATGATATTGATTCTGTAAATTTATTTAAAACAGAGCAATCAGATATTAGACAAGAAGCTAAAGCACCATCATTTGCATTACAGTATGGAGGTACTAAACATACTCTAATGAAGAATATAGGATTACCTGAAGCTGTAGCTGAAGCTATAGAAGAAGGATATCATAATCTATATAGTGGACTTGGAGAGTTTACTAAAAAGAATAGTGAGTTTGCTCAGAAAAATGGATATGTAGAATGTGCCTTTGGACTAAGGCTTAGAACACCATTATTAGCTCAGACAATATTAGGTATGAGTTCAACACCAAGAGAGGCTGAGAGCGAAGCTAGGAGTGCTAGTAACGCTGTAACACAATCATGGGGACAACTCGCTAACAGAGCATCTATAGAAATACAAAAAAGAATAGAAGCATCTATCTATAAGTATGATATATTTATAGTGAACCAGATACATGATGCTATATATTTTGTATGGAAGGATGACCCAGTAGTAACACAATGGCTTAATAATAATTTGATAGAATGTATGGAATGGCAAGAGCATTTAACTATTCAATCTAATGATGTAAAAATAGGAGCGGAATTAGATATAGGTAAATCCTGGGATAAACAAAAACAATTAAATAATAGAGCCAGTATATATGAAATACAGGCTATAAGAAATAGTATGGAGAAGTATAAATGGGTAAATTTAATATAGGTGATACAGTAGAATGTATTCAAGAACCTCCAGAAGGTCATTATCAAATTAAGGTAGGAGAAACATTTGTTATACAAAAAATAGAACCGTGGATTGATGATAAAGAGAAGGATACTTTATATCCAGATAGAAATAAGTTTTCCTGTTATAAAGCTGACTTATTTAAACTAGCACAATCAGTACAATATAAAACACTCATAAAAGGAAACCAATGAAAACATTTAAAGACTTAGTATTTAAACCTCATCCAACTACAATACCTGAAGATATAAAACAAGAGTTAATCAAAAAAGGTATAGATAAAGATGCTGATATACTTCAACCAATGCTGCATGCATTTATTGAATTAAATAATTATACTTTTTCAGTATTAAAAGGAAAGATGTTCTACTCTAATGGAGAAGATACATATGAAGCTTGGTGTAAAGAACTTGATGATGACCCTAGAGGTTATCTTACAGAAGAAGAAGTAACAGAATATATGAAAGAAATACAAGAGGTTAAACATGATACAAAATAAGATTATAACAAATGAAAAAAAGCATCCATTACCTTTAGCTGTATGGTGCTGTGTAGACAATTATGACTATGATGATAGAACCAATACTATTAGTACTACTACGTTATTAAAACCAATTAGACAAATTGTATTAGCTAGACAGAATATGATGAATTTAAAAGTTATGGATGTAGATAATCTAATAGCAGTATCTATGGGTAGTGCATTACATGATAGTGTAGAGAATGCATGGAAGAATAAAAATAAAGCTATAGAAGCTATGATTACTTTAGGTATTGACCCTGAAACAGCTAATACTATTTATGATGATACATCATTTGAGAAACGGTTAGAAAAACCAGTAGGTGATTGGATAGTAACAGGTAAGTATGACTTAGTTACTCAAGGTGCAGTAGGTGATGTTAAATCATCCTCTGTATATGGTTATATGCTTGGTTCATCAGATTGGCAATATAAGATGCAGATGTCTATATATAGATGGTTAGACCCTGTACTTATTACAGATGATATAGGAACTAACTTCTATATATTTACAGACTGGTCAAAACTAAAAGCATTACAAGATACAAGATATCCTCAAGCTAGAATACAAACCAAACAACATCTATTAGAACCAGTAGATATAGTAAATAAATATATTACTACTAAATTAGCTGCTATAGATAAATATGTAAAAGAAACAGACCAGGATAAAATACCAGACTGTACCCCAGAAGAATTATGGCAAGAACCAAATACTTATGCTTATTATAAATCAGGTAATACATCAGGTAGAGCTACTAAAGTATTTAAAGATTATAGCGAAGCAAGTGTATATCATGCTTCAGTAGGTAATGTAGGAGTACTTGAAACAAGAGAAGGTAAAGCAAAAGCTTGTCAATACTGTAGTGTAGCTAATCTTTGTAATCAAAGAAAAAGATTAGAAGCATTTGGTAAATTGGCTTAATATGGGTGAGTTAGAAAAAGCAATATCACGTATCAACGAGCTAGATATAAATAAAACACCAAATAACTTAGCAAACATCTTAGCATCAGCAGCAACAACAACAGCAAATAGTAGTGCAATAGCATTAACACAATCAAATCATACAACAATAAAAAAAGGAAATAACACAATGGCAACAACAAAGACAGTAGAAACAGTAATCACAGACAAACACAAAGTAGTTAATTATAAAGCAGTAGCTTCACCTATGTTGATAGGGGATAACACTCTTACATATGGTGCACACATCACAGGTGTAGTAGGTACAGAAGGACGTTCAATAGCATCTATTCTATCTACTCCAAAAGAAGAAGATGATACAGGTATTATATTTAATACATTTATTGTATTTAATCCAGCAACTAATGAGATACAGGAAATTACTAATCATGCTTGGTTAGAAGGTTCACTTAAATCTATCAATATGGATAGCTATCCTGAGTCACTTAGAAAAAGTATTATTGCAGCTCTTAATGGAGTTAAAGGAATATTTTCTACAAGTAAACAAATTCCTATCTCAGATGGGATTGCTGCTATTGTAACTACAGATAGTAGATTTATTACTACAGTAGAAGAAGTTAAAGAAGCATACACTATTATGATTGCTGAAATACAAAAAGAGAAACTATCTTATAGTGCTGTAGGCATTAATGATTTCGTTAATAGATATGCATTTAAAAAACATGTAATGTTACTTGGTGCTAGAGGACTTGGTAAAACATATTTAGTATCTAAATACTTAGAGAGCCAAAAGATTCCTACAGAGTTTATTGCTGGTCATGCTGGTATTGAGTCTATTGACTTACTTGGTTATTACATTAAAGCTCCAGATGGTTCACTTGTATGGATGGATGGTCCACTTACTGCTGCGTTTAGAACTGCTGTATTAACTAAGTCTGCATTCTTTATTGATGAAGTACTACGTATCCCAGAAAGAGAACTTAACATTCTAATAGGTGCATTGACTCCAGATAGTACAGGACACTATCAATTGAGAACCAACAGAATTGTAGGTACAGAACATGGTCTTGGTAAATCAGAAACACTTAAAGTACCAGTAGAAAATCTATGGGCTATTGCTACAACTAACATTGGTAGTGATTATAATACAGAAGATATTGACTTGGCTCTATCAGACAGATTTAGAATGTATGAAATGAAACACTCTATGGATGCTGTACGTAGCATTGTAGAGTCTTGTAATATACATTTCGACCCAAAGGTTGTCGACCAACTAATGAACCTCTACACAGCTGTAGAATCGCTTGTAAAGACTAAAGAGCTTACTAATACAATGAACGTAAGATACTTATGTGAAATTCTTAGTATGTGTGAAAATGAGAAAGAGTTACGCTCATATATATTTGACCTTACTTCTAATGTATGTAGTAGAACTACAGATGGTGATATCAACGAAGTAGAAGAAAAAATATTTAAAGACACAGTTAAACGCCTTATTAAATAATAAGGTGACTGTTAAAACATAAAGGACAATATTATGGCTACAACAGTAGTAAAAATAAAAGACTGGGACCATATGGCATATGAGTTCGGTCTTGATAGCGATGGTGATATAAATTGTCCTCTTATATCATTTACTTCTAATATGGAATATATATTACCTGAAAATAGAATTATAACAGTGACTAATGGAGCATGGCAACATAGGCATTATAAATATACAATAACCGAATATATGGTTGAAACCGAATTAGATGATAGTTTATCATTAGTAAAATATAAAAAATTAATATAAAAATAAAAAGGAAATGAAATGCACGATATGGAAGATACAGCGTATCAATTAAAGTTAGCAGTTAGAGGTTTAGTATTTACAGGAGACCCAGTACTTAGAGAAAATTTAATTAAGGGTACTCAAATACTTCACTCTAAAGAATTTCCTACACAAGTATTTAAACTTAAAGGGACAAAATATATCAGAGTTAATACCGAAGATATTAAAAGACTTAATGACCAAGAGCTAGAAGACTTAATTAAGTTTATGCTTAGTACAGATGGATACTCTGGTTATGATGACGAACCTGTAGGGAGTGAACCAACTAAAGAAGATATACTTACAGATGCTGCTAATCATTATAGAGACTACACAGGTGAAGACCTTAGAGAATCTACGCTTGTAGAAGCAGATGACTTCGGTAATATCAAAGAAGCTGAAGAGTTTCCATTAACTTATAAAAACTTTGGTTCTAAAAACAAATCTAAAGAAGAAGAACAACAAGAAGAAGATGAAGCTAATGAAGGTGATGATATTACTTCTGCTACAACACAGGCTGCTCAAGCTTGTGGTATGGTAGATAATCCTGAGGACAGTAAATCTAAACCTGAACCAGTATCTATTGTAGAACGTAAGGAGGTAGAACAAGCTCTAGAAGATATAGAAACTTTCAAAGGTTCATCTATATTTAACAGTAGTAATAGTATACTTAACTTTGATGAAATTCGAGATTTAAACAAAAAAGTAAACCAGTTATTGAAAGCATTTAGAGGGCATAAATCTAAACAAAAAACAATCACTCCAAAGAAACATATTAATGCTAAAGCACTAGCTACAGATAATGATAGATTTTATGTAGATACTAAAGCTCCTAAAGGTAAGTATATTGATTTCAATTTATTGATAGACATGTCTGGCTCAATGTCAGGTAACCCTATGAAGAATGCAGTATCACTTATTTATATATTTAATAAACTTGCTCAGCAAGGATATGTAAATGGAAGTGTTATATATTCAACTACTAGGTCACACCATGTAGTACAACTAGGTACAGCAGATGCTAATATATTAGGTCTTAATAAGACTCAAGGCTCAGAAGGATTAGCTGAAACAGTTGATGCTCAGGTAGATATACTTAGAAATAAAAACTGTATCTGTATTACAGATGGGGATATTTGTGATAGACCTATTGATAAACAATTTTGGCGTAAACATAAGATTGTCTCTACAGGTGTGTATATAAATAAAAACCTTAAAGACCCACTTGATTATACTGGCTCATTATCTAAATGGTTTGACCACAGTTTAGTCCGTCAAAACTTAGAAGATATGATTCAACTCCTAGTAAAGATTGGAATTAAAGGATAAATAAATATGCAGCTTAGACAAGTAAAATTTAAAACTTGGGACGAAATGGAACAAGAGTTTGGACTTGATAGTGCAGGAGATATAAAATGTTTATTATCATTTACTACAGGAATGGAAGATGATACACCGACAGATAGAATTGTTACACTTAAAGGTATGTCTTGGAATGGTTGGGCAATATCAAAAGATATGATTGAATATGAAATATCACCAAGTAAAACACAATATAAAACATTAACAGTAGGAGGTTAATAAAATGGAAGATGAATATCCACAGATAGAAGAGACAGAACAGTGTTATCAAGAAGAAGAAATGCAGAAACTTAGAGAAGATTATATAACAGACTTTACTAGCGTAGAAGAAATTACATTTAAGACTGCACATCTTTTTGCTGAGTATATAATTACTAAAGATATTAAATTAGCTTTAGCTATTTATAACGAATTAAAATCTCAATTATTTATAAAGGATATTAATGAGTAAAATAATACAACATGAAATACTACACAATAAAGAGACAAATAGTTATTCTATATTAAATATTATAACTAGAGAAGTATCTCAAACAGTATATAGTACAGCTTATGATATGGTTCATATTATAGGGTTAAATCAAGTTACTTTTAATAATCGTAAAGAAGTATTAAAATATGTAAAAGATAATGTTAATGCGTTATCTTATATAAAAACCAAAACATTAGGAGTTTAAATGATTAAAACATTTGAAGATATGGAATACTTTGCACCAGCAGAGCAATTAGTAAAAATACTAGGTAAAAAAACACAGAGTGATAATCCACTATTCTTCAGAGTATCAATCGCATATCATATGGCTAAGATAGCTAGTATGATGCATACAACGATTAAGACTCCAGATAGAGGCGATATACCTGTATCACTATATGCACTGAATTTAGCACCTTCAGGCTTCGGTAAAGGGCTATCTAATAATATTATAGAAGATAGTATTATTAAGAGATTTAAAGATAAATTTATGAATGAGACTTATCCATTTATATCTACTGATAATTTGTATAGACTTGCAGCACAAAGAGCAGCTAAAAATAAAACAGATGTAGAACATGAGCTTACTAATGTAGAAAGAGAATTTGGTTCTACAGGAGCTATGGTATTTAGTTTTGATAGTGCTACTCCAGCAGCAGTAAAACAAATTAGACATAAAATATTAATGTCAGGACTAGGTTCACTATGTCTTGAGATGGATGAAGTAGGTTCTAACTTTACTAATAATATAGAAGCACTTAATGCTTTTATAGAACTATATGATGTAGGTAAGATTAAAGAAAAGATTACACTTAATAGTGCAGAGAATAAACGTAAAGAACATATTGATGGTAGGACACCTACTAACATGCTATTGTTTGGAACACCTACTAAACTACTAGATGGAGCCAAGACAGAATCAGACTTCTTTACTATGTTAGAAACAGGATATGCTAGAAGATGTTTATTCGGTTATGCTGAGAAAGCTAACAAGACTACAGCAAGTATGACTCCAGAAGAGTTGTATGATATGATGACAGATTCTACATCTGATTTAACATTGGATACTATGGCTGTAAGACTAGAACATCTAGCAGACCCAGGATATTATAATACTAAACTAGGTATTGCTAAAGATGTTAGTTTAGAACTTATATCATATCAGATACATTGTAGTGCTATAGCTGACACTATGGCTGACCATGAAGAGATACAGAAGGCTGAGATATCTCATAGATACTTTAGAGCTTTAAAGCTATCAGGAGCTTATGCATTTATAGACAATAGTCCTGAGATTACTATTAATCACTTACATGCTGCTATTAAATTAATAGAAGATAGTGGTGTAGCTTTTCAGAGAATTATGACTAGAGAAAAACCATATGTTAAATTGGCTAAGTATATATCTGATATTAATGAAGAAGTTACTCAAGTAGATTTAATGGAAGACTTACCATTCTATAAAGGTAGTGTATCTCAACGCTCTGACATGATGAACCTTGCTATTGCTTATGGGTATAAAAATAATATAGTTATTAAAAAATCCTATATAGATGGTATAGAATTTCTAAGAGGTGAATCACTTAAAGAAACAGATATTAATAAAATAATGTTTTCATACAGTACAGATATTACAACTGGTTACGAATTAGCTAATGCACCATTTAACCAGTTACATGAGCTTACTGGAGCAGATGGATATCACTATACAGCTCATGCTTTTAAAGATGGATATAGAGAAAGTACTAAAGTATTACCAGGATTTAATCTAGTAATAATTGATGTAGATAAAGACTGTAGTATTAACACTGCTAAGTTGTTGTTACAAGATTACACATATCATATTAGTACAACTAAAAGACATCAGAAATCAGGACATGGTGATAGGTTCAGAGTTATACTACCGCTCTCACATACACTTAAACTTAATGCTAAAGACTTTGGACAATTTATGTCTAATCTATTTGAATGGTTACCATTCTCAGTAGATATACAAACTAAAGATATAGCTAGAAAATGGGAATCTAATAAAGATGCAGAGTACTTCTATAATGAAGGTGAAATGTTGGATGCTACATTGTTTATACCACAGACTAAAAAGTCAGAAGACCAACTTAAAGCTAGTGCTGCAATAGGTAATATGTCTAATTTAGAAAGATGGTTTTTAAACAATACAGGTGAGGGTAATAGAAACAATATGGTTCGTAATTATGCTTTAGCTTTAGTTGATAATAACTATACGTTAGAAGCTATACATCCAATGGTAATGTCTTTTAACTCTAAAATAGTAGACCCACTAAGTGAAACAGAAATAGCTACAACTATTATGTTAACAGTAGCTAAGCGTGTAGCTTTAAAAGAGAATGCTAATGATTAAAAAATTAACAGAAGAATTAAAGAAAGCTCATAAAACTATTTATAATTTAAATGAAGAACTAGTACAAATGAACCAAGTACTTGATGAGTTACGCAGTAGGTTCGGAGAAGACATTATAGTAGCTATAGATGAAATATATGAAGATATAGCAGAAGACTATTAAGTATCTTGGCATTCATGTGTGCTGTAAGCCCAAGAGAATTTAATTAAGTTCTAAAAGGAGAACCATGGAACAACACGTACAAAATGATAATTTGGTATTAATATCTGGAGCAAGTGCAACAGGAAAATCAGCATCACTAATGGGATTTGAGAAACCCGAAGGTGTAATGTTTTTAGCTTGTGAACCTAAGAAGCTACCGTTTAAAGCAGACTTCTTTAAGAATCCTTCAGACGGTAAACCAGAAATTAGAATTGTTGACCCTCTCCAAGTAGTCGAAGCTATAGAATATGCAGAAACTTTACCTGAGATACACACAATAGTAATAGACACAGCTACATTCTTATTTGATATGTATGAGACACAGTATGTGTTAACATCATCAAATACCATGGCTTCATGGGGGGAGTTTGCTCAATTTATTAAAAAGCTATTCCAGTATTATGTAAATAAGTCTACTAAGAATGTTATTGTATTGGCTCATACAAGGTCTGACCTTAACGAACAAACAATGACTATGGAGACTAAAGTACCAGTCAAGGGCTCTGTAGCTAACGTAGGTATAGAGTCATTCTTTAGTACAGTAATATCTACTAAAAAGATACCTGTATCTAAATTGCAAGAGTATGCTAATCCACTTCTTACTATAACGGAGGAAGATGAAATGGTTGGATTCAAATATGTGTATCAAACTCGTCTCACTAAAGAGACAGTTAATGAACGTATTAGAAGTCCTTTAGGTATGTGGAACAGAGAAGAAACATACATTGATAATAATATTCAACTAGTATTAAATAAACTACATAACTATTATGCTTAGGAGGTATAATGAAATTCACAGATAAAATCGAACCAGAGACTTGCACTGAAGAGTGTGAGTGTAATATAAAAGCTTTTAATGTAATGGAGCTATCACAACTTACTGTACAAATGCAAGAAGGTGATTTGCTTAATCAATTCCTAATATTCTTAGGAGAGGGTAAAGACCTGTTTGCTAAATATGGTTTTACTACTTATGATAACAAGGGATTGAGATATGTTACTATCTCTTCAGAACTAGACAATGATATAGAAGACTATGATATGACTCAAGATTTTGATGCTCTATTATACTCAGCATTTCAAGGTGATAATGAAGCATCTATGATAACTTTTGATATATCATTTATATCTAAAAAAAGTAGAAGAGCGTTACAAGATACACTTGCCCTATACATGAATGACTATAAAAAAGTAACTAATGAATCATTCGGCATCAACAACGATGTTAACTAAAAATAAACAAACAAAAAAAGGAAATTAAAATGTTTAAATCACAAACCGAACTAAAACCAGACTTCTTACCTAGAACTTATGAGACAGGTATATACACAGCAGTAGTAGACTCTATCTATTTAGATGAATCTACAGGTGGAGCATACTCATTGAATGTATCTCTTAAAACTACAGATGGTAGAACACTTAAGCAATCACTTTGGATTACTAGCGGTAAAGCTAAAGGTGTACTTACTTATTACGTAGATAAACAAGGTGAGAAAAAAGACTTACCAGGATTTGCTATTGCAAATGCATTGGCTCAATTAACTACAGGTAAAGAACTTGGTGACCTTGTCACTGAAGAGAAACTTGTATCTATATATAACTATGACCTTAAGAAAGATGTACCTACTCCTAAACAAGTATATACTGATATTCTAGGTAAAGTTGTTAATGTCGGTATCCGTAAAATTACAGAGTTTAAAAGAGCTCTTAACCAAACAACTGGTCAGTATGAAGATACGTCTGATACTAGAGATATCAATGAGATTGAGCATGTATTTAAATCAGATACTAATCAATCATTGTATGAGTATGTTAGTGGTAAAGATGCTGTACTTGCAGAGTCTTGGAATGCTAAGAATACTAATGTAACTAGAGATAAAACTAAAGCTCGTGGAGCTACAGGCGGAGTCGCAGCAGCTACACCTAAACCAACAACATCTCTATTCAATAAGTAGTCCCTTATGGGGTACTACAGTTGTTTTGAGGTTACTAAAAAATCTGGAGATATTATAACTGATGAAGAGTATCAGTCATTATGTATACTATCTGAAGGTTATCAGTTTGATAATGCTTGTGACACTGCTCTAGGACTTTCAGATGCTAAGTGGTACGAATACATAGACCATATAAGATTATTATCTATTCAATTTCCTAAAGATATATGGACAGTAGATAGAACAACTGAAGATGACCAACAAGTTAGATTATACGCTTATAAAGGTATTATTGAAATGGTTGATATTATTAGTTATTATCCAGACCCTGATTATACTAAACTAGGCTTTATAGAAGTTACTAATTTAGGTACAACTAAAACATTAGATATATCTATATGAAACTATGGATTGCGGCAGACCCAGGTGCCAAGGGGGCAATATGTTTTTTATATGAGAATAATGCAATAGAATATTTAGATAATGATTTACCTATGTATATATTTATTGAAGAATTTAAAAATAGAATATCATGTCATGAAGTACAGATGTGTATGATAGAAGATGTACATAGTATATTTGGTTCATCAGCTAAAAGTAATTTTACTTTTGGATTTAACACTGGAGTATTACATGGTTTAATCAGAGCCTTTGGTCTACCTTTGGACCAAGTACAACCTAAAGCTTGGCAAAAGCATATAGGTGTAAAAGGAACAGTCAAAGGAAAGGAAGTAAAACTAGCTGTAGCAGACATTGTACAGAGTTTGTACCCTAGTATAACCTCTGATATATATACTCCACGAAACCGTCTCATAGATGGTAGGAGTGATGCTACAGGTATAGTTTCATATTGCAAATTTAAACACCCATAGGAGGTAAACAAAAATGCAAATTACAATTGGACAAGAAGAGTTTGACCAAGCTATGTCTTGCTGGTTAGACAAACAAGGATTTAGTCCTGATAAGTTTAATATAACAGTTAATGTTATTGCTGGACGTAAGTTTGGAACCAGTGCAGAAATTAACCTAGTGCCTAAAGATAAAATATCCAGAGATGCTAATACTAAAGTAGAATCTGTTATTGCACCATTTATATTAAATGAAGCTGCTACAGAAAATGTACAAGTAGTACCTGCTGTAGTGGAAACTCATAAACCTATATTCAATGCAGAATAATATGGAAAGAGGTTGGATGCATTTACCTGGTTTTAGTAAAGCTTTGTATAAAGCTACTTACTTTTTACCAGGAGAAGATTATGACCAATGGTTATATAGAGTATCTAATGCTTACGCTAATGATGAAGCTCATCAAAAACGTATGGCTAAGTATATCAGTAATTACTGGTTTCATCCATCAACACCTCCATCATCTAATGGTGGTACTAATAGAGGTCTGCCTATTAGTTGTTTTACTATGGAAGTTGAAGATACCAAAGAAGGTATATTTGAAGCTTATACTGAATCAAACTGGTTAGGAGCTTATGGTGGTGGTATCGGAAAAGGATATTCATCTGTAAGGTCTGTAGGTGAAACGGTTGGAACACATGGTGGTACATCATCAGGTGTTATCCCATTTATGGGAGTAGATGATAGAGCTAGTTTAGCTGTGTCACAAGGAGGATTACGAAGAGCTAGTATAGCTAATTATCTTCACATATCTCATCCAGAGATAGAAGAGTTTATTGATATCAGAAAATCCTCTGGTGACCAAAATAGAAGAGCTCCTAATCTACATCACGGTGTAGTCATTACTGATGAGTTTATGTTTGCTGTAGTTAATGATTTTACTTGGGCTTTATTATCGCCTAAGACAGGAGAAATAATTAAGTATGTGAGTGCTAGGCATTTATGGGAACAATTAATGGAAGTGAGAACTACCATGAAGGGTGAACCATATCTATTATTTATAGATACAGTAAATGCTATGTCTCCTAGTGAATATAAAGATGAAGAGATTAAAGTAACTACTTCTAATTTATGTAGTGAAATAGTATTAAGAACAGATACAGAACACTCAGGTGTATGCTGCTTAGGTTCAATCAATTTAGAATATTGGGATGAGTATCAATATTGCTTTGATGAGTTTATAGCAGACTGCACAGATTTCTTAGATAATATCTTACAAGACTTTATAGATAAGACTGAAGGTCTAGATGGGTTCGAGAGAGCTCGTAATGGTGCCATAGACGAACGAAGTATTGGATTAGGTGTAATGGGCTTCCATAGTTTATTGCAGTCTAAAATGATACCTTGGGAGTCAGCAATGGCTAAAGGTTTAAATCTTAAAATATTTCAACAGATTCAAAAGTCTGCTGATTATCATAATCTATATGTAGATGTTGCATGTCCTATGGCTATAAGACAAGGTTCTCAGAAACGTAATATACATATAACAGCTATTGCTCCTACAATGAGCATATCTAATTTATGTGGAGTTACTTCCAGTGGAATAGAACCATGGATATCTAATAGCTTTACTCAAAAAGTAAAACAGGGTAGCTTCTCAGTTAGAAATAAATATTTAGATAAAGCTATTAAAAAACATCTAGGTGCTTATGAAGATACTGAAATAGAAACTATATGGTCTGACATACAAAAACACGGAGGTTCTATACAGCATATAAGCTGGCTCCCTCAAGACATAAAAGATGTATTCAGAACAGCATTTGAAATTGACCAAAGATACGTTATAGAATATGCAGGTGATAGACAAGTATTTATAGACCAAGCTCAAAGTATTAATTTATTTATAGTTGGTGGTTCTAATGTACAGTACATTTCTGACCTCCATATACTTGCTTGGAAGAGTAAGGTTAAGTCATTGTATTACCTACGAAGTACAGCTGTTAATAAGGCTTCTACCTCATCTAATACTAGACAACAAATAAATATCGAACCAGACGAATGTCTGAGTTGTCAGTGAGGTTAATATGAGTCTAATTAAACAACAGGGTATACCTGTATATAAAACTGCTCAGGGATTTAAATATCCTTGGGCTATTGAATACTTTGAAGCACATGATGCTATGGTATGGCATAAAAGTGAATATAGCTTATCTCAAGATGTACAGGATTATGCTATGGCATCCGCAGAAGAGAAAGCATTTATCATTTCAATTATGAGGCTTTTCGTACAGAATGACGTACAAGCTGGGGTTGGCTATGATACTTTACTTCGTATTATTAAACCAACAGAAGTGAGGCTAATGTTAGGTAGCTTTAATGCTAGAGAAGGTACTCACGTATTTAACTATGCAAACTTTACTGATACTATAGGTTTACCTAGTTCTGTATATACAGAGTTTCTAGATATACCAGTTATGTCTTCTAAGACAGAATACTTAGATAAAGCTAAGGTTCGTAAGTATGAAGACTATAAAGCTGTAGGTATGACAGATGCTCAAGTAGATAAAGAGTTTAGAAGAGCTGTAGCTAGAATGATAGCTGTATATGCTGGAGGTCTAGAAGGTATTAGTCTTATGGCTCAATTTGCTATGCTATTGCAGTTCCAGTTTAAAGGTAAATACCCTGGACTTTGTACTATAGTAGAATGGTCTGTACGTGATGAAGCTATGCACCTTAAAGGTAATGCTCATCTATTCAGAACCTATATAGAAGAGAATTCTGATATATGGGATGATGGATTAAAGTTTGATATCTATGAAGCTATTAGGGAAACCGTAGCTTATGAGCAAGCTCTTATAGATTATCTTAATCCACCACATATGACCAATGAATCGTTAAAACGATATGTTGAGTATATGGCTGATAATGCTCTTAGTGAGTTAGGTATGAAAAAGAATTGGCATACTACAGTTAATCCATTACCATATATGGATGATGTAGTTGGAACAGTACTTACGGATTTCTTTTCAGGAGCTGTAACAGAATATACAAAATCTGTTGAAGGTAACTGGAAAGATATCTCGTATGATAAATGGCTATAAAGGAACCATACATGGATAAACAAGAACAGGTAATTGATGTAGATACTACATCTGCACAACCAAATAGTATAGACGCTATACTAGAGGAACGAGGTTCTAGATATGGAGCTTTTAAAGACCATGCTAGAATTACTCAACAGCTTAAAGCTATGATGATGCAAGGACCTTCATTTAGAAATCTAAATACTTCTCAGTGGGAAGCTCTTGAAATGATAGCTCATAAGATAGGACGTATTGTAAATGGAGACCCTAGTTATATTGACTCTTGGGATGACATTGCAGGATATGCTAAACTTGTAGCTGATGAGCTTCGCGGAGACATCAAATGATATGGTATATTATCGGTAAAACAATTGCAGTGATAGGAGCTATCATAGGAGCTGTAGCTATTATAACTAGTATAGGCTATGGATTGTATTTATGGGGAGGACTAAGTCAAGACTTAGGTCCTTCTGCATGGAGTGCTTTTGTACTATGGATGAAACTAACAGGACTATCACTTATATTTTTAGTTATAGGAATTATAATTAGTGTATCAGCATCATACCCTACAAGCAATAATAGGAGAAAATTCTAGTATGAATATAAACCCTATTAAAACAATTTACAAGTTTAACGAAGAAGCTAATTTATTACTTGCTGGTTATACTGATGAGAGAGAGTGTGCATTCCCTATAGAGGAAGCTTTAGAGGGATTTGATACTAATGAGTTAGCTCTAGTATTAGGAGTAAGTCCAGAGTCCTCACCTAAAGACTTGTCTAGAAGGATTATGAACTTTACTATTAATCCTAGTATTTCAGATGTAGACCGTATGGATAAACATCTTGATTCAATCGTCTTTGCCTTTGGTTCTTTATTCAAGTTAGGATTAACACCTCAACAAGCAATGCAAGGATTAGAAGTTGTCATGGCAACTAATATGAAAAAGTTGCATGCAGGTAAAGACGAAGCTGGAAAGCAATTAAAAGGTGACAACTTCGTAGGACCAGAAGAAGAGTTACAGAAAATCCTTGATAAACGATAAGGAGTATTATGTGGGAAGATTTTACTAATTTAGCACAAGCTGTGCTGGGAGTGATGGTCTTCTTGATTCTCATCCTAGCTACAGTCTATGCAGCATATATAGTAGCTATTATTATAGTTATACTATTAGCTGTCATAGTCTTATATCATTACTTTAATGAGGACTCTTCTTAAGAGTCTTCTATAAATTAATTAGGAAGAAAAGCTTCTAATGGATTAGTTGTATGAAATACATTACCATTAATAATCTTTTCAACAGCGTTACTGTCAATTATATTGGTTCCAGATAATCCTGTTATATGAGATGATGTTGTAGATATCAAAGCACTTACTGGGTTCTCAGCAAACATTCTAAATATTACTTTCTGTATTCTCATCCAGTATCCTGGAAACATTAATATACCAAAGTCACTTAATGCTTTTATTTCTTTAGGCATGTTAATTCTATAATCAATAAAAGATTCTCCGCCTTTAAGATAAGCTTCTTCTTCTGTATGTAACTTACCTGTATCTTTATTTATTTTTCCTAATAAAAAATTAGCATAAATATATTTAAATATTGCATCATCTGCGACCATAATAGCTGAACCAACTTTAATAGTCTCAGAAGCTGGAGATGCAAGTATTTCACCTACATATCTATCAAGTTGTTTATTGTCTTTATGCTTCTTAAGTCTACCTGCTATATTAAGTATTTCTTTACCCATAGTAGTCTTATTGGTTCCACTAAGTCTTACAGCATTGGATAACAAATCATTAATTGTAAATCCTTTAGATGCTCCAAAATTACTCCACCATTCTATAGCTTCGCCTATACCATTTAAATTACCAGTATCTGTTTTAATAATACTATTAATAGCTTTATCCATATCAGCTTGTAAACCACTAATAACATCAAAATCTTTAGTTATTAAATCTGTACTGTATGATTGTACAAACCCATACTGTTCACCTGTATAAAACTTATTTGCTTTAATAGCATTTTCTAATTTAGTAATATGTTTTTCTAATCTTGGGTCTTTAGATAATGCATATTTTAATTTAGCGTTAATTAGTTTACCTCTGTATTGGGATAAAGCATTATAGTTAGCAAAACCTTCTTTCCCATATTTATATATATCAGTAATACCTACACCCATAGTCATAAGATAAGTCATATTTGATACAGCATCCGCTGCTAGTTTTAAAGGGCTTGCTACTGCAATATGCATTTTAAATAAAGCAATACCTTTTCTAAACAAGTCTTCTGACCTACGTAAAATATATGAGTCTGAATCTCCAAATATCTGTACGTTTTTATAACCAAGTAATATATGATTAAAGTCTTTTCTTACAAAGTCTACATGCTCATCAAATCCACCAAAGGTAGATAGGTTCTCTGGTGTAGTATAAAACTCTTGTAGCTCTGGGTCTAAGTCAGCAAAGCTATTATAAGCATCTAATTTAAGTACCTAATTGTACATGTGTCATGTTTTCTATAAAGCTTCCTAGAACCATATTTCTAACAGCATCAGCTTCTATTACTTCTTTGTTAGCAACAAATGTTCTCATAAGAGTATGAGCAGGATTATCTTTATAAGCTAATTTAGCTTTTTCATCTGTAGTAAGTATTATTCTATAGTTACCACCATCTGTTTTAATAGCATTATTGCTAATAGCAGCAGCAGGACTTACATTTAGTTGCTGTGTTATAGAAGCATCTGTAGATATACCATTCTTAAATCTATTGAAGTTTAATCCTAAACCTTGTACAAAACCACTATGATATGAATCTCTAGCAACTATACCGTAGGTAGTAGCTGTAGGAGTTCTAATAATTTTCCAGCTATTATTAGCAGAATATTTGTCTGTTTTCATATCTGCTTGAGTAACTATTTTAAAGTCATGAGTCTGGTCATACACATCCAAAGTACCATGACCATCAAAGTCATGGTATATAAATGTACTTGAAGTTACTTCACCTAAAGCTCCATGTTTTTTGTTTAAGTTTATAATCTCATTTTGATGTTTAATACTAATAATTAACTGCATTAGTTCAGTATATATCTTATGGTTATTAGCTTTCATATCTGTAAGTATTTTAATACTATCAGGTATTCTATTTAAAGCTTCTAGAGCTACAAGTGTATTAAGTTTTTCTAAACCAAATGAAGTAAGGTTAGCTTTAGTGGATGAAACTTTACCATCTAAAATCTGCTAATGTAACTGTACCATTAAGTAATTCATCATATACAGAAGTTCCTATAATATCTCCAAGTCCTGTCCTACTAAATATTTTGTTTATAGTAGATAGTTCTTCTTGATTATAAACAGTTTTAAGTATATCATCTAGTGTAGTAAGGTTACTAGTTAATAATGTTTTAGATTCTCTAATAATAGTATCAGCTATCTGAGCTAAATCATTTAACTTCTTTTTATCATAGTTAGTCTTTAATCCTAAAGAAGCTCTAAATTGATTAGCTAAATCACTTTTGTAAAAACCACTGTATATTAAGTCTATGGTTCCTGCATACACAGGATAATCTTTCATAGCTTTAGCGTGCATAGCTTTAATCTGAGGACCTGTAGCATCAGCCGCTATATCGTAGATAGCTTTTAAGAAATCACTAGCATAACTGTTTACACTTTCTACTGTCTTCTCATATGCTGTCATACTATGGTTTATAGGATTAAGCTTTAAGAATGTAGCTTGGTCTATAGCAAGTCCTTGCTTTGGATTAGCAGGATTAATCTTAGCAGTAAATTGTACATACTCTATAACTTTTAATGTGTTATGCATATTAGGTTGTAGTACATCTATATTTTTAGGATTCTTATAGAACCAGTTTTTAATATTAGTTATAATCTTTTGTATAGCTGCTTTAATCTTTTTATAGTTTCCTTTTTCACTAGGATATAGTGTATTAAGTATTGCTTCTGCAAAGTCAGGTTCATTTCTGATAATAGATATTAACTCTTTGATTGCTTGTATGTTAGCTTGCTTTTCTAATTTAGCTTCATCCCAGTCAGAGTGTTCTGCATCTAACATATCATAATGGTAATCTTTAGTTATATATTTAAGTCTCTCTTTTAAAGGACTTTCTTCTAGGTCATGGTAAAGTTTGTAATCCAATCCATTTATTACTTTGTTATATAGGTACTGTATTCCAGAGTCTTTATCAAAGTTTTCTTGAATATAAGCATTATGCACAGCATGGTCTACTTCATGAGCCAATGAAGAAATAATAGTTTCAACTGTTTGGTTTAGTCCTGTTCTAACATCCTTTAAAGGTTTATTAGTTATTTCAGGTATAAACACTTTTCCTGCTAAAGCATAGAATTGATTATCTTTATCAGACATTAATAGTTCATATCTTCCTGCTTTCAAAAGACCTATTACTTTATCTGCTAATTTAACATATACTTCATCTGAAGTTTTAGCTTTTAAAGTTTCAAGTATATTTACTATCTCAATCTTTGTACTGCTAAAAGGATTGTTTTGTTTAACAGCAATCTGAAGTTGTTTTAAAATATCAGATATTGTGTTTGTTTCAACTGTTTCCGTTTTGGAAACAACCTCTGTATTAGTAACTACTACCTCAGTAGTCTCTGATTCTACTTTAATTTTTTTGGTAGGTATAGTAGTTAGCTGTTCTCTTTTTAAACCAAATAAATCCGTCTCTACATTTTTAAGGAAGTTTGCTTTATTTTCTTGTAGCTTAGAATTTTCTTCTAGCATTTCATCTAAAGCTTCTTGAGTACTTTTAATTAAAGCTGTA
>JFJP01028300.1_pt1 | contig 19419 bp, 16 predicted proteins | sample 431651 | NCBI WGS metagenome assembly JFJP01 (sample SAMN02602958, study PRJNA72255) | Microbial mat metagenome, whole genome shotgun sequencing project. | biome: fresh water; feature: sink hole; material: water; isolation source: purple microbial (photo- and chemosynthetic) mats found in...
ATTTCATATTAATCATCCTATTCAAGAAATTGCCCCAATTTTTTTCTTTTTCCTCAACTTTCTGATAAGCCATATCATCTAAAAGATCTAATGATAATCTTTTAATCCTTCTATTTTGCTGTATTTTGTTCTTGATTTAAATAATTTAATTGCTCTCAATGTTAAAACCAAAGTTTTAAAAAAATTTAAATTTTTTAATTTATCTTTTTTTGGGCAATAGGGTTGGTTCTTGTGCTTTTGGATAGGCAAAAAATAAAAGTAAATATTTTTTTTAAAACTTCAATAAAAGAGGAAGTTAGATTTATTGGGTTTTCCATTTTCAAATGATTGTGATTAAAAGACTTTCCATTTTTTCTTATATTCCTTTTTTTATCAAAGGATTTTATTACATTTGTTAAAAATTTTGGTTTGGAGAGGTGAATAATTTGAGTTGAGGAACGCATTTTTTGGGATTATTAGTAATTTAATTTCAGATTTTTATTTAACATTGGTTATATTAAGTTGCCTCATTATAATTTTTTCTTTTAATCTGCGCTGCTAAAAAAATTTTAATTTGTAAAATTTTCTTTTGATCTGCAATGAAACAAACTCAAAAATAATGGATTTCAATTTTTTCAAAATGAAGAAGTGTTTTTTGAAATTTTCTCTTTGTTTTTTTTTTCAGAAATTTTTTTTTTTTTTTTTAATCACAAAACTGTTAATTGAGTTTATATACAAATGGGCTTGTGCTTTCATAAAAAAATCCAATTTTTTTTTTACAAAATAATTTAAAAAAACAAAAATATAATTATTTCTAGCATTAAAACAAAGTTTTTTTTTAAGTTTCAAACTATCAGGATTTTATATGTTGTCTTTACAAAAAGTTGGGGTTTATTATGGTAATTGGAATGGCTATGGCCGAAATTTCCAAGTCTACAATATTCCAGGAGATAAAATCGATTATCTTTTTTATTCCTTTTTAGACCCTTCAACAGGAATTTGTCAATTCTCAGATTCATATATCGATCTAAATTTACCAGGACCTATTGATGGAATTTGTGGAAATCCTGTTCAACCTTCTACAGATCCTTTAAAAGGAAATATGTATCAATTGATGAAATTGAAGCAAAGATATCCAAACTTGAAAGTGATTGCATCAATAGGAGGCTATACATTTTCGAAGGCCTTTAAAAAATTTATTAGAAAAGAGGCTGATCGATCCACTCTTGTGACTTCTTGTGTGAATTTATTAAAGACATATAGTTCTTCATTTGATGGTTTGGATATAGATTTAGAACATCCTAAATTGGAAGATAAAGAAAATTTCGCAACTCTGCTTCAAGAATTTCGAAAACTAATGGGACCAATCATAAATTTTTATAATATCATGACTTACGATTTCACTGGAGGAGAATATCAAGGTGTTTCTTTCACTGGACATCACACTCAATTAAAAGCCAATTCAGCGGACCCTGAGCCTTACAGAAAAACATTATCAGCTGAAAACGCTGCTAACATCTTTGTTAAAAATGGCGCAAGTCCCAATAAAATAAATATAGGGGCAGCTTTTTACGGAAAAAGTTTTAAAATTTGTCAAAATTCAGGGAAAGGACCTTTTGTGAAGTCTTTTGGAGCCCCTACACAAGGAACTTGGGAACCTTCATTTTTTGAATATAATGATATTGTTAAAAATTATTTAACGAACAACAATTATTTTTTTGATTCTGTTTCCCAAGCTCCTTATATTATGGATAGAGAAAAAGGATTGTTCATCACTTATGATGATATTGAGAGTATTAAAGCTAAAACAAGTTTTTTGAGAGAAAAAGGATATCACGGAATTTTTGCTTGGCAATTGGCTGGAGATTCAAGTGATTTTCAATTGACTCAAGCTATGAGCCAATGAGACTTCATTAATCTAATTTAAAAGGTAATTTAGGGTTTAAAGAAAAATAAGAACAGTCTTTTTTTTAATTTTTTTTGATATTAATACAATTTTTTTTTTTTTTTTAATGAATTTAATTTTTTAATTTTTGGTCAGTCCAATTCAAATAAATCTTTCAAATAAATTAATAAATTTTTTTTATGATTAATTTTTTCTGAATTTTGATTGACTTCTCACGATTTAATTTGGAATTCTGATGCGTAAATCAAAATTTCAAGAGAAGACATTGTTTTTTTAAAAAAAACATTGGGAATTTCTTTAACTGTTTTTGGAAGTTCTTTTTTAATAATTAAGTGCTGAAAATTTCGAAACAATTTTTTTAAATGTTATTTTTTATTTTTGTTTAATTTGGCAGTTTCCCCATAATTATATTTGTGTTTATTAATTTTTTTCACTAATTTTTGTTTTTTAAAATTTTTGAAATTTTAAATCTAATGTTGAAAAAATTTTTAAAAAACTTCTACTGAGAAAAAATAAAAACTATGAGAATTATAACGAACATTATTTTAAATCTCAATAAATTAGCTTTATTTATGCTGAAAATCACCAAAGGTACTAAAAATTAAAAAAAAATCAAATCAATAAAATTACTCACAAAATAATTTACTTCTTCTTTTCAAAGTTTTCATTTCAATAACTGCAACGCTCATATTATCAGCAATCTTTGGAAAATAATTGAAATAGTTTTGTGTTGTGATATACACCTCATATATCAATTTATCATAAGTGAATCCTGTCATGTTTACATAATACTCTGTCGAAGAAGTATTGACATATATCGCTTTAGTGAGAACTGGCAAATTGTTTTGATTCAATCCGTTTAAAATTTGATAAGAAGAAGTGAAGGTGATGTTTGTATTGTTTGATTCATAAGAAAAGTTTGTTGTTTTGGATTCTGTATCGTTTTTTGTTCCAAATTTAGGAACGGCCACAGCATAAAGTGTACCACATTGTGTCATTGAAAACTAATTGAAAGAAAATTAAAAACAGATCAGATCGATTAAAATTTTATTGATTTTACTTTAAATTGAAACCAATCAATTCCCACATCGTCATAAGTCGGAACAGCATAAAATGAAGGAATTATGTCTGGCAGCTCGCTCATTGTTATAAATGGATCAGAATCTAATCTTGTGATAAATAATTGGATTTCTGATCGTCGGCTGTTTAATTTTTCAACTAAATTCAACGGAGAATTCATATCATTTTCATTGGTTATCTCTGGAAGAACTAACAAATTGAGATATGTGGTGTTTGAAGCTGAGAAATAAAAATTATTTATCGTGCAATTGATAGTATATTGAACAATTCTTTAAAAAAAAAAATAGAAATAAATTTTATAAGAATAAAAAACCTATTGCCATCAATAGAAACCATTTGTGCAAGTTTTGTGACATATAAATTTATTAAATCTGTCGTTATTGTGCTGAGACCAATTTTTAAGGTCATTATTGCAATTTTTTGCATATCTTTTATTTAATAAGTTTGAATTGTATAATTTGTTCATATTCATAATGAAAATAAAAATCTCATAATCATGTCCTGGCCTTAAGTCACTTATAGTGAATTCCGTTTGGGCAGGTATTGTTTTCACATAAGCAACATCATATATATTATTTGAGTAATTCAATGTCGTATTTGGTGTTGAATATCGCACATCTTGAAATAAAGGCTGAGGCATATGCATATCAGCATAGACAAAATACAAAAAACCAAGTGAATCTGAAGTAATTAAAAATTTCGCTTGGCTTCTGTTTACAGCAACCAACTCTGCTAAAGAAATATTTGGGGTATTAGTTTCTCTTTCTGTAACAGGAACCTCAACACGAGTCACATTTAAAATATAAGAGTCCATATCGAAACCAGACAGATTATAGTATAAAATTAGATTTGATTCATTATAGGCATTAGAAATATCTATAGTGTAATTCACCTTTTTTTTTTAAATAGATTTGATGTGTAAAATTCAAAATAGTACTTTTTCTTGAGCTTTTGCAAAGATAAATTGACTACTACTTAAATAAGCAGATGAATTTAATTCATTTGTTCCATTGAAAAACCTCCCACTAGATGTATTTTGACTAAATGTTATATTGGCAATTAATTCTTGATATGGAGGGTTCTTTGTAAATAGAAAAAGAGGATATGTTGTTCCGTTTACTGGTATATAATAAAGATATTCAACATACACCTAAAAAATTTTGCGCTTTCTAATAAAATTAAAAGAATACTATTTGTTTGATAGTTCCAGAAACCATATTAATCCTTGTTCTTCTCAATGGTGCATATGTGACTGGATAAGAATCTCCTGTTTTCGACCAAGTAATATAATAGGAATATAAAAGAATGGTTCTTGGTGCAGCCAATCGAAAGGATATTTCTGTTAGACCTAATTCAATAATTAAAGGGAAAGGGTCAACAATGATTGTGCTATCAATTAAATTTGGAGACAAAGTTAAGGATTGAGTTGCAGGACCATCTAATCTTATTTTATACCAATCAGAATATGTGCCGACTTCTAAATCTATTGCTTCATTCTCATTCACATAGATTTGCAAACCATCGTAAACATAGTTCAAATAAGCCAAATTTAAAGTAGAATATGTTCTACCTAAAACTTTTTTGGTGATATTATCATAATTTGATAAGATAAAATTCAGGGTTTCTCCAGAATAATCAGGAGAAATTACACCATTAATTGTGAAATTTAATTGACCCTGAATGTTTGGATCCCATAAATCATTGGTCGCATTGAAAAAAAATCTATTATCCTTTTTAATGCAATTTGAGAAGAAGGAAAAAGCTTGATCAACAGTGCATTTACCCTGATAATTATCAACAATAAAATTGGGAGGAAAATCAATAAAAATTGTTCCACCCATTTCATAATCCAATATATTTTGTCTTGTTAAAAAAACGAAATTGAAATTTGTGAGATATCTTGCGTTTGAAGTTGAGGATGAAGCACTGATAAGTTGAATTATACCTATAATAAAATCAAAATAATTATAAAATTCATTTGATTATTTTATTATTAACCTGGAGCCAATAAAGGAATCACACCTTGAATGCTAAAAGCTCCTGTAATAAGCGAATTATTATCTTTTCCATCAGTACCATTATTCAGCAATCCTATCCCAAAATAATCTGTTCTTTGATTGTTGATTCTGTTCGGATTTGAGATTCCCCATATATCAATTTTTATCGTTTTGGAGCTTACCATTAAATCGTAAAATCCATAAATCAATAAATCTCTTCGAGTTAATTGATATTTCAAAGCACCAATTAAAACATCAGAGGTTATCACAAGCTCATCTAAGCCAAGGTAAGAATCGAATTCTTTTGGAAATCTGATGAGAAATTTCTGCCCACTTCAAATAAATGAAATTTTAGGTCGAGTTTTGGAAAATTAGAAGTAACCTGTAAATATATTGTTGAGCTATTTTTAAACTAAAAACATAATGAGCCTTTTCTGCCTCATTTTTTGGGTAATAATCTATACTGGCTGTTGTACTTTCAACTAAAATTCAGAAAATAAAGAAAAGCATTTTAAAAAATAAATTATACCCATGGGATTTGAAATTACTGTTGATAAGGAAGAAGTAGTAGCAATAAGAATTGTGTCATAATAAATATCTATTTGAAATCCATCTAAATTTGTTGAAGGAGTATTGTACATCACCAACCCATAATACTCCAAAGTGATTGGCATTCCCAGAGCTGATTGCTTTGAAGTAATCATTTGCACAGTTTGAAGAGGATCTATATAGACATTCTGACAACTTTTCAAATAATTTAAACCCCCATGAGTTAAACAATAGATTTCGCTCAAACTTACACTGTATAATAATCCATAAGTTATCGGGAATTTTATTATTATATTTGCGTTAGCTGGTATAATAAAATTTGGATTGAAAGTGAAAACATATTTAGAATAAATATTTGCATTATTAGGAAACGGGTTGAGAATCGCAGTAAAATCATAGGGTGTGAATAATGGAGAAATGAAATTTGGATAAAAGTTTGTTGATTCGATAACATAAGATGAGCTATCAATAATGGTGAGTGAAACAATTTTATCTCCAGGTAATGATGGATTTTTCATGCTGTAAATGCTGAAAGAAACAAAAGTATTTATTTTAAGCTCTTGAAAGTTTGTTATTGTGACTATTGGATCTGCAATTGTGCAAGTCAAAATTGAAGAACTTGATAAATCTAATAAAAAACATTAAGAAATTAATTAATTAATTTCAATGAATTTGAGTTTATTTATAATTTTAACCAATTAAAGTGGAGCTTAAATCTGTGCAATAAGCTAATCTAAAGTCAAAACTGATTAGTGGAAAAGCAACTTTGATTGAAGAACCTGAGGGAATATATTTACTTGTGGTAAAGCTTATAGAGTAATTTGCATAAGGGAATTGAGTTTGGAGATGATCTATATTTAATTTTGGACTTCCAAAAGAGCCTGCCTGAAAAACTGGTAGAGTATAAGTTGAAGATTCATAATAGTCATTGTTGTTAACTGTATAAAGTTTGAAAATGCCAGTGACAACACTAAAAGGATTTTGAATATATTTAAGGATCAAAGTGTGTGCAGTGGATCCTGTAAGAGTGTCTTTTAAGTTTATAATTAACAGGTTAAATAATGGTATATGATGTAATTGATTTAGAGCAACAATATCAGAATCTAATTTAATGATCATAGTTTTTAAATTGATGACAAAACCTTAAATAAATTTAAAAATTTTTAATTTATTTTTTATTAAATAAAAACCTGAAGGATAAAATAATATGATGGAGTTATTTGAAGTCGCTGTAATCGCAGCATTTATTCGAATGAAAGTGTATTCTAATGTGGTGTTCGCTTGAATTGCGCTGCTCAAAAGATCTGCAGAGTTTGGCATTGTACCTATAAAAGCAATGTTTTTTATATTAATTATTCAATAACGATTTTTAACTTCCAGCAGCATCTAAAGAACTTGTTGGTTGCAATGAATACGCTGTTGAGCATGTTTTAATTAATTTTTCAATTTTGTTATCAATTCTATACAATTCAATTATAATTGTCGCAGCAGCCGCAGAAGCTTTTGAACAAAGAAAAAAATAACTATTAAAATTCACTAAAAATAATAACAGGCTGGATTGGTAAGAGGAATGTTAAAAACAACATTTTTTCCAGAAATTCCAGCAAAAACACTCGCATAATTAGAAATTCTTACTTTTGCATAATCTGTGGCAGTAGGCACAGCTGGACCTTCTATTAAAACGCATTGAATTGACACTCCAGTATAGGGTTTTAACCCCAAAATATATTCACACCCAATATCATCGCCATCATTAATTCCATAAGCATTTAAATTGAGATCGGGTTTAAAGAGAAGTGAACCTCCACCTGTTTTTAATTGGAATTTGATATCTATAAAGGAATAAGAAACATATGGATCATTCATATTTTTTAATCCCACTGGTAAATCATCTTCGATCTAAATTTTTTATTATATTTTTTTTGGTAAATTATTGTGTAATTTATTTACCGTGAAATCGAAAATCAACAAAGTTTTTTCATTATTTAACCTCACTAAAGAGTAAATATTCATGGTTGTTGAGAAATAGTTTTTTGTTATAGTGAAACTCGAGCTGTAAAATATTTTTGAAACTGTTAAAGAGCCTGTTCCAAAAACCAGGCACCCAAGGATATAGGAACCTTCATAAGCAGGATTTTGCAATCCTGAGATCAGCAAAGAAGGACAATCTGTTGTGCATAACCCCAAAACATCATATGTCGTTAAATCTGCGACCAATAATCCCTCACTGAATGTACAAGAAATATCTACAGAAATGCTTGCTGTGTTGGCTTTATCTATATTATAAAAAATTTAACAAAAAGTTGGATTATATATTTAGAACATTGACAAATAGAAGTTCCAATATAATCGGAAGGGATTTCTAATTGAACAGTATTCGGTTTCAAATAGTTAGTTCCTAATTTAAGTGTTACTAAGAATGTTATCTGAGCATTTGGTGTTGTAGAAACAGGAGATAAAACAATTGATGCAGAAGCGGCGTTTGTGGGGCTCGACATCATCATAACAGTAGTTGAATCACTTGCAATATCTTGATCCACTATTGTTAAGAATGTATCATCTGAATATGTGTAAATTTCTAAAGGTTTAGTTTTAAAAAGTGATGATGGTATCTCGGCTTCGAAGGTTAATTCCACATAATCATTTGCAAAGTCACTTCTTGCATATTGTTGAAAATTGCTAATGAACATAATATTTGATTGAAAAGTGCAGAGAATATTTGAAACTAATGTAAGATCTAATAAACCTTTGCTTAAATAACATCTTGAAATTGTAGGAAATTGCGTTGCTATTCTCATAGCATTGAATGGGTTTTTTGGTTTGAATGATAATTTAAATTTACGTGTATAGCCTAAAAATGGTAAATAAATTGGATAATATCCAGTCAAAGCAACGTTTGACATCAAACCAGCAAAAATTTTCAAACCAGCTACAGAATCTTGAATTTGCAAAGTATTATTCGACCCTTTATCGAGAATCCGAAAAGTGAAGAGATCAGTGGTCATTGAAACAGATGGATTAGCAATCTCTTTGATCCTCAATTTGAATGTTCTGCCTTTAGTAATAACAGCAGAGTTTCCAATAAAATCGAGCATATTTTGGAAATTTTGATTGACTTTACAAATGAAATTTCCTGATAATTTATAGCTATCATATAGTAAAGCCTCACATTGGTCTTGCAAAATATAGTTTAGATTATAAATTTCTGGAAAAACTATTCTAATGATGATATTAGATTGGATATCATCGTTAGTAGCAAATGAAACAATATAATTTGTTAAATCTCCAGCATGAACACTTTGACCTGATTCAATCTCTATTGAAGCTGAAATAAATTTATTTGGAGAACCTGAAATTCCCACCACTCCAAACACATAATTTTCATCAATAATATAATCATTTATTTTGGATTTTATTTTGAAATTCCCAGTTCCTCCAACTTTCAAAGGATTTATGATATTGAGAACTGTTATAGTAAATGGAATGTTTGAGGGTTTGGCTCCTGTATTACATGTAATTGTTCGATCTGAAACTGAAGAAGTTATGATTTTAGGGTATGGATCATAAACAATGATATCATTAGGTAAACCCAAACCTGTTTGAAATTGACCGGCAGGAAACACTATATCAATTGCACCATTATCTGGAATTGGGTTATCTGTAGTCATGGTAAAATTGAATTCAGAAACATCATTAGCGTTGGTAGTTGACATAGTGATGTAATTTGCTCCATATGGCCAAATCCTGCCTGTATATGTTTGATGGAGGAAGGAAAGTAAAAAAACTCTGATTAAGAATGATTTTAACATATGAAATTTTAGTATTAATGTTTGATATTTTAATTTTAGGTCTTGATGAAATTTATTTTAATTTTTTTTTTCTCTCTCAATAATTTAGGAAATATTGATATATTGCAAAATTTAAAAGAACAGGTCCTCTTAAAGACTAACTTCGGCTTCAACTTGTGAGAAAAAAATTACAGTCTTCTCTTGTTTTTGAACTTCAGATTCTGTGAGAATGTTTTCATCGAAAGCTGTCAAAATTTGATAAAAGTTTTAAAAATTTGTTTTTTCTATAAGATTGTTTGGAGAGAATCACATTTTCCTTTAAAAGAATAAGGATATTTATTTGAATTTAAGATTGTTATCATTGTTTTCATTTTATTCATAAATTGTTTTTTAATCAGCTAGTTATCATTTCAAAAATATTGGTCGTTTCTAAATTTTTTAATTTCTTTTGCAAAAAATCGTCTATTTTTAAGTAAATAAATTTTGAATTTCTAGAAAAATCGACGATTTTTGTGAGAGAAAAAAAAATGCATCATCGTTTTATTTTTAATTTTTTAAGAAAATTTATTATAATTGACTAAAATTCAGAAAATTCATTCTAAAAACTGAAAAATGGGACATTTTAAGACGAAAAAAATATTGCAAAAAATTTATTTTTTCTTTTTGCAATTAATCCGTTTTTTTAGTGAAATTTTCAATTATTTGTATTGTAGCTTCATCCTCAGTAATTTTATCATAAGGCATAATAGAAAGAGACAATGCCAAAAATCTATAATATATTTTCATATATTTCCAAGTGAATATTGCCAAAAGAGAGAAAAATACAACTAGCAATGTTGCTGTTGCAAAGAGCGTAGATTGACAGGAAAATCGCTGTTTTTCAAGAATTGGGTTATAAAACTGATTGATAAAACCATAAAACAAAACTAGTGCTTCACTTAAATAATATTGCCCCAATATAAATTCCTGATGTTGTGGATCACGAATATAATCACTAATATTGCTAACTAATTTTTCATAAGCAGTTGAGTTTCCCAGTATTAACGTTCTTCTTTATTAAACGATCCTCCCCAAATTTTATTGCAAATAATTAACTCTTTCTCTTCAATTTTCCCCATTTCAACCAAAACTTGGCATAAATTGTTCTCAATTAATTTCTCAAAATAAGGATCCTTTACAGTTGTTTTGGCCTTAATTATTCTAGAAGGCATTTCTAGATTGAAAATATTAGTCATTATGATAATACGTTTATTGATGCTTGCGGAAAAAAAAGAGCTTCTAAAGGCTTTTTTTTGATAAGTATCGTTTAGATATTCATAACTTGGATTAAAAATAATCATCTCACGAAGAAATAAATTGTTTGTAAGGAGAATCGTTGCTGAATAAACATGAAGAGAAATAAAAGAAGTATCCAGAGACACAACGTCTTTAATGATTTCATTGAATTTACTCCAATATAGATGATTTAGGAAATAAAAATTGAAACTTAGAATAAGCGTTAGAAAAATAAAGCAAAAACCTTTGGTTTTTTTCAACGGAGTTATGTTTGAATTAAAAAAATTTCTGTTTTTTATGTTTTTTTTTGCGAGAGGTTTAACAGAAGTTTTCGTCTTTATACTGCTATTTTCCAAATTTAAATCAGTCGTTTGTTCTTTTTTAGCGAGGCATTTTTCTGAAAAATTCGCATAAATAAAATCCTCATTTTTGTCAAAATTAGACAAAAATCCTTCAATAAAATTAATTTCTCTCATAGCTTCTTGTTGATTGCAACGTAAAAAAATAGAACTCAACCGATTTATCAGATGATATAGAGAAACAATCTGAAGCATTTGAAAAAATTTTAAGGTCACCATCAAAATTATGAAAATGATCATATAGACTATCAGATTATTTTCTATCTCAACTCTATATGACTCAAAACTGTTTTTAATTTCTCCAAATATTATCACACTTGGGTTCAAAAGATATGGGAAATTTCTTTGAAGAAATATCAAAATATCATATTTGATTTTTCTAAAATCTTTTTCCAGCAAAAATTTTATGTACTTTAAATAATAATCTACCAACTCAAAATACTTCACATTCAACAAAGTTTTTGGCTCTGAACCAATATTAATTAGAAGGGATTTTTCATTTTGAAGAAAGATCTGATATTTGAGGATTTGTGGGATATTTCTTTCTTTATAAAAAATATGCTTGGACTTGTTAAAGTTTCTTTTGAGGATTTGAGAATAAAAAAAATTAAAATCTGTTTCATTTGTTATTGTTGTTTTATTTAAATATTGATATTCTAATTCGATAGCTATCGCTGATGAACCAGTAAAAGCAGAATATTGCTCACAAAAGTTCAAAATTGCTTTTTGAGTTGGATAAAATGCGTTTTGCAAATAATTGTTTATTGATGAATCTAATAAAATTGTATAGCTGATAATCAAAACAATTTCGAGGAAAATCCCAAGAAAAAATCTATGAATTCCATTGGGAATAAAATTTTTGATATTTTCGATTTTTGTGTAAACTTTAAATTTTAATGCTTTGTTTTTTATTGTGGAAGAATTTGACTGGAATTGATCAGGGTTTTCAATTTTTTTGGAATGGCTTTGAAAATCTAAGGAATGAGAGATTTTGCTGTTTTTTTTGTTTTCTTTTTGATCTTTATTTTTTTCAATAGAAATATTATAAATTTAGTTTATCTTAAAAAAAATATTTATTTTTACTAATGGGTTTCTTCAGAATATCATCATAGATTTCATTCTTTACATTTTGCAATATTTCATTTCTTACAAGTGGTCTTTCAATCAGGTTTGAAATAAAAGCTGTACCTTTTATTGCAGAAATCACCATACTACAAGGTTCCTCTCTCATTTCATTTGGCTTGTAAAAAGAATCGTGAATATTTTCTTCGAAATCTTTCAAATATTTCAAGGAAATTTCAGAATTGTCATATATATCTTCAGACAACAGGACAATATTTTTAATGGACATATTGAAAACTGTGATTTGGCCTGTTTCAGAAAAGGAAGATTTGTGAATTGTGAGATTGAAATCGATATCAAATTTATGGTTTTTCAAAGCAAGAGAATGAGACGATTTTTTCTGAGAGATATTGTCTTTCATTAATGGTATCATTAATAAACCATGTTGATTCAAAATAAACTCATTATGGAGATTACATTGACTGATCGTTTTTAGTTCGTTAAAACACTCAAAAATATTAAGAGATTGGAAGGCAGTCATGTTGAAATCTGTTAATATACTTATGAAAAAATTCAACATCTTTTGAGAAATTCCCAGGATTTCACCTTCGCCATTATAAATTATTAAGCTATCATCATTAATTTCATCATATTGAATTGCTGCCATAAGAACAAAATCATTGGAAACATATCTCAAAGTCACATATAAACTAATAGGAATAATGCAGTTATTTTTATGAAGAGCATAGGTTTTTATTGGGTATTTCGTCAAAGATGATTTTAGCTTGTTTATGTAATTCTTAACAAACTGTTGGTGTGTCGATTTGAAATAAAAGGGCATTAGATCCTCAATCTTTTTAATTGATTGGACTTCTCTTTTATTATATCCGAAAAAATTACCCAGTTTTTGTGTTTTCGAAGAAGATTTGATAATTCCTTCATAAGTTAAAAAACTGGCTTCGCAAAAAATAATATCTTGATTAATAAAACTAAGTTTATTTTTATCTGTGTCTTTAATAATCAATTCATTACTATAAATATTCTTATATTCTTCTTCAAATTTTAAGCCCAAACTAATTTCATTAAAAAAAACACTATAGAGCAATGAAAATGCCTTCAAAGCAATTATTTTGCAAGTGGTGTCCATGGAGTTTTTTTTTTGGATAAAATTTTTGAAATGCTCGATTTTCATTCCAAGATTTTGGATTGAATCGATGAAATGTTCCATTTTTTTAAACCCAATGCTATAATCGGTCCAAAAAGTCTTCTTCTCCTTCAAAACATCTTTGATGAGATCAATGAAAATATATTTATATTTATTCATTTTGAAAAAATTTTGATACTGAAGATTTTGTTCTTTTATCTTATCTGAGAGCAAATCATTATCATGAAAAATAGATCCTTTGATAGAAGTATTTAAGTGCTCCAATAATTGTTTCAAAAAATATGAATTTTTTGAAATCTTTTGTTTCATTTTCTCAAAATCAAAGAGCAATTTCTTTGGATTGAATGAATATAATTTTAAAAAATCAATATATTTCAAAATAATTTCAGTTTTTTTTTCATCATTCCACTTCAAATCCTTGTTGTTTATATAAGATGCAAATTTGCTAATTATAAAAGAATTTACATCACTATCATTAAAAATAAACTTGTAAGGATCAGACTTAAATTTCTTTTTGAAATCAAGGCAATTAGGGTCACTACAATTTTCCTTGAAATGAGTCTTGAAATAACCAAAAATCTTAAAGGCTTTAGCTTTGTCTACATTTTTATCAGTATTAGCCTTTATTTCCTCTAAAACCTTATCAAAATAATCGATCACAAAAGGTTTGATCATCAGCTTTTGTTCATTTCTCATCTCAAAAAGTTTTTTGCCGAGTTTATAGGTAAGTAAAAACATTATGAGGAGAAAATAGAAAATATTGTCATTTGTTATTATACCGATATAATTCCAAAAAGTCATTAAGATTAGAATCCCTTCAAAAACACAAAGATAATATAAATAATTTTCATTTGATTTTTTGTTACCAATTGAATTGTAATAAAAGTGTTCTAAGAATGAAAATATTCCGAATAAATGAAATGACAAATAAGAAAAGATGGGCCATTTTTTGAATAGAATGAAAAGAACAATCTGTGAATTCCGAAGCAAAAAAATGATCAATCTTAAAAAAGACCAATCAAATTCCATTCTTGTCTGCAAAAATTTATAATTTTTGCTGGAATAAACTATTATTATGCCAAAAAATAACGCCCATGTTATTCCCATAATGCTGGAAATTATAAAAAAAGCAGTCTGATCATAACATTTTATTGAAAATCGATACCAATCACAATCCAAAGGGTTGATAAATATCTCTAGTATGGGGATTAATAAAATCCAATTAAAATATTGAAAAATTAGCACACAAGCCTTCTTAAGTATGGATTTTTCCGAAATCATGATTTTGAAGTAAATTTGAATAATTGTTGCATATAAAACATAAAATAAAGGAAAAGTTACTATAGAAAAGGCCAGAATGTATGTAAGAATAAAAATATTTGAATTTTTCAAATAACTCATAATATTTGAAAAATTAGAATAGAAAGACAAACATGGTAAAAAACTATCTAAAATGTCTTCAAATTCATGATAATGAAGCTTGAATAAAGGACTCAATGTATGAGAAAAATAGAGAATGAGGACTAAATGCACACGAAAAGTAGTTGGATATTTAGAGGAGTCCATTGTTATATCGAATAAAACATAATAAAGCAATGAGACAAAAGATTTTTTCATTTTTTTTTGTTGAGATAAATTAAATAATTGAAAAACATTCATGATTTTTCTTTAATCATCTTTTTAATTATAAAAAGAAAGAAAGAATGAACAAAACAAAAAAAAAGAAAATGAAAATAAAATTTTGTTTCAAATCAATGTTAAATGTTGATAAATACTTAATATTTAAAATAAAAAAGGTTATTTTCTAAAATTTATTGATTTGAAATTTTTCTTAAATTGAATTTAATGTTATTTGGATTTTTTTTTGATAAAATTCAAACTTTTTTTTTTTTTTCAACTATTTCCATAAATATTTTTTTTCTTTTAAAAATTCAAATTAAAAACATTAAATAAAAAAAAGCAACATAAAAATCTCATCTAAAATAAAATAAAAATTAAATTTTAAGTTTCATCTTTATCTCCAATATCACTCCCCTACAATTTCTCTGCATCTCCTCAAAATTTGCTCATTCAACCTATCATTATTCTTTAACAAATCCAAAGTCTTTCTTTCAAACGAATTGCCAGTTCTACCCATTCTATTTTTTTCAAACTCCAAAATTCCGGGATTTCTCACAATTACTTTGGAATTATTAAATCTCGAATAATTCTCCACATTCTGAAATTTTCTTAACCCCTCATTTTCTCGAATAAGATTCATATTAACATCCTGATTTTCTCTATTCATCAAATGACAGTTATTTTCAAGATCTGATAAAGCCACTCTATAATTTCGATTATTTTCATCTACATTCATCATTTGTCCTTCAAATTCATTAATTATTCTCTGTTTTTCATTCATTAACGCCTCGTTTTCTGCTTTCAAATCGTTTATTTGGGTTTCATATTCGTAAAGAACTCCTTTCAAGTTATTTGTGAAATCCGTTAGCTGCTGAAACTCGTGTTCAAAGCTTGTTTTCATTGATTTTTTCTCACGAAGAAAAACATCTCGCTCATTAGAAAACTGCAATTCTAACGATTTTAATTGATTTTCTAATTCTTTTCTATGATATTCTTGTTCTTGGAGGAATTTTCGTTGTTTTTGCTCAAACTCTGCTAATAAATGATCTTTTTCTAAGCGTTGGCTATCGAAGCAATCCTGATGTTCAAAGGCAAGTTCCTCCATTTTTTTATTCAATTTTTCATTAGCGGATAATAGCTCAGAAACTTTTTCTTTTAAACGGTCGTTTTGCATTTTTAATTCTTCATATTTTTTGCTATTGTCTTGATTAATTTGAGTTAATTGTTCATTGTTTCTCATAATTTCATTTAATTTCTCCTGATTCTCCTCATTTTTTCCAAAAGCTTTCTTCAAACCTTCTTCTTTTTCTTGTAAATGACCATATAATTCCCGACATTTTTCATTATTCTCCTCATTAATTCTTTTCATTAATTCTTTTTCTGAATTCAAAGCCTTAATTTGCAAAATTTCTGCTTGCATTTGCTCTGTATCGCGATTTTTTTGTTCAATTAAAAAGATTCTATTATTTAACTCCTGATTTTCATTGAAAACCATTTCATATTCACGTTTAGATTTTTGCAATTGAAAATCTAAATTTTTCACTTGATTTTCAAGACCTTCATTCAAAGGTAATAGTTTCTTATGATCTTTTAAATCAATATAGGATTTATGACAATCTTCTATCGTATTTCGAGCCACAATTAGAGATTTCTTCTGCAATTCGATTTCTGCGTTTAAATATTGTATTTCTGATTCATAGCTTAATTTAATTTCTTGTGTTTGAATGGCAAAATTTGTCTCAATATTATCAATTTTTTCCATTAAAATTTGGATATCAACTTCTTTTTTTCTGTCTTCTTCAACAAAATCCAAATTTTTCTGAGTTTCTTTAGCTAAGCCGTTTTTTAGATCTTCCAATTCCTGTTCCAATTCATTGAAATCTTGCTTATTTTGCTTCAATTCTTTTTCTAGATTAGCTTTATATTCATGCAAATTTTCTATCAATAGCCTCATTTCATGATTTGTCTTCTCCAAGGATTCTATTGAATTTATAAAGCTTTCTTTTTCTTTCTCTTTATGAAAATTGGTGGTTCTATTCATTGTGTTTTGATCATTTATAAGCTAAATTTTATAAAAGATTTCAAAAAAATTATAAGTTTAGAACAAAAAACCTTTAATTTGGACTCTAATTCATTCTCAAGAATATTGATATGAGCCTTTGAAGTTTCATAATCTTTGTGAGTTTTTTCAAAAACTGCATTCAGTTTTGCATTCTCTGTAAACAATTGCTCAAATTTCTCTTCCATTCCTCTTATCCTTTGATTTGATGCCTCCAAATTCTGATGTAATTCATCATTTTTTTTAATGAGTACTTTGTTATTTGTAACAGAAATCTTCAGAAGTTCATTTTCTTTGATTTGATCCAATAAAACTGTATTCAATTTTTCGTTATCGGTTAACAAATCTAATATTTTATGTTCTAAATCCTGTAAATGGCTTTCTAATTTCAATTTATTTGATTTTAACTCCTCAATTTCTATCAAATATTGTGTTTCTTTTTTTTCTAAAGCTTGACCAGAAAAGATCGCTTTTTCGCTATCCTCTTTAAATTTCTGTAGATAATCAAAATTTTCATTAGAAATCTTCTTGAAATCTCGTTTCAACCCTTCGATTTCACAATTATTGGCTTCTATCAAATTCAATAAATCCTGATTTTTTTCTAATAAAATTAAAATTTTCTCCTCAATTTCTGAAACTCTATGATTGGCATCATTTTCAATATCCTCTTTTTCAGCTCTTAAACTCTGATTTTCTAATAAAATATCATCAAATCTTTCTTTCATTTTTTCGGAATATGATTTCAAATCGGCTATTTCATTTTCCAATGAATTCTTTTCGATTTCAAAGTTGGATTTAAGATTTGTCTTATTGTTTTCGAGCTGTCCATAAAATTTATTCTTGATTTCCTCTAGATGAGATGCATGTTTTTCTTCAAGTCCTTTATTCATATTCCTTAAACCCTCCACTTCATTCAAAAGTCCATTATTAAAAATCACCACTTTCTGATTTTCTTGCAAAAATATGGAAAATTTCTCCTCCAAATTTTCTCTTTGAGCTTCAAAGTTAAAAAAAGCTTCTTCTTTTTCTTTCATAAAGTTCTCTTTCAACTCTTCAATCGTTTGTCGCAAATCATTATTGTTTTCATTCAATTGATCAATAGTATTCTGTTTTTCATCAAGTTGTTCTTTGAGATTATTCAATTCAAATTCATATTCCTTTTGTTTATCCTCTTGAATTTCTTTTATCAATGAGTCTTTTGCTGCCAGGACTTTCAAAAGTTGATTTCTTTCATCTTCGAATAATCTCTCTTTCTTTTGAAATAGGTCTTCTTGTTCATGAAGTCGTGCCATAACCTCTTGATCTAATACATTGGTTTCCTCTGATCCAGGTTTTATTAATTTACACTTCAATTGCTCTTCTAAATTCTTGTTATGAGTCTTTAGTTTATTGACTAAATCTGTTAAAGAAACCCTTTCTCTTTCTTCAAGAGATTTCTCTTTCTCTAGAATCTTTATTCTGAGACTAAGCTTTATTATTTCTTTAGAGGGCTCTTGGGGAATCATTGGTTGATGGGGTTCTTTATAGACTTCATTTATGGAGGGAGGAGGAGATTTAGATATTGGGACGAAACTGTAAAGGTTTGAGGATAGAAGAGCTGTGTGAGAAGAATTGGTAAAAATAGGACGAGGTCTGTAGGAGTTAGCAGGGGCATTGATGAAGGTTGGGGTAAAATTATCTGAATTCATTTTTAAGAAAAATTATTGTTGGAAAGGTTTAACGATAACGATTAAGAATTCAAAAAATAATAACAAATTTTAAATTTCAGAAAGTTTTTAATTTGATTATTTAAAGAAAAAAATTTAAAATTGAGTTTGGAAATGTTTTATTGAGAAAAAATAATTAAACAGAAGATTGATCTTAATCACAGATACTCTTTTAAAGTTTATAACTGGCTTTTATTTGGACGGAGTAATTATCACTAAAAAAAGCCCAATAGTTGAAATTATTTAAAAAAAGGATTGGTTTTAGATTTGATTGCATATTGTCCTGTGATAATTCAAGGCATAATTCGAAAAGAATTCGAGAATGTTTGGTTTTTTAATGTAACAACTATTAGAATGAATTGAAGATCACAAAGTCTACAAATTCTAGCGAAAATACAAAATTCAGCTCAGAATTTCATCAATCTTAATTTTGTTGAACAAGAAAATTAAATAATCGGCTCTTTTGCCTGAAATGATAAAAATCAATGAAACTCAACCATTTCTAAATGAAAATAGGGAAGAAAGCCCAGGTAATGATGGTTTTAATGAAAGAATGCTTACTCTTATTGAAAGAGGAACCGTCTTTTGAACGTAGCCAAATAAAGAATGTAACAATTGAATCAAATAAGAATAAAAAAGAACGAGAAGAAAAAATGCGAATAAAAAAGTGAGAGAAAATAATAACGAACTCAATTAATTATTTATTTATGATTTTGATAATGCTGCCTATAATAAAAATTATTTCCCCACAATAATTTGGAAACAATTATGCTGAAAATAATTAAAATAATTAAAACAACCAAATAATTAATGCAAGGTTATTTTCACCTCATAGGTCGAAACAATTGAGAAAAATCATGAAAAAATAGAATTA
>JFJP01038133.1_pt1 | contig 19419 bp, 31 predicted proteins | sample 431651 | NCBI WGS metagenome assembly JFJP01 (sample SAMN02602958, study PRJNA72255) | Microbial mat metagenome, whole genome shotgun sequencing project. | biome: fresh water; feature: sink hole; material: water; isolation source: purple microbial (photo- and chemosynthetic) mats found in...
CCTGCGTCATATAATAACGTTGTTGTTGATTTGAAGAGTATAACTCTTCTTTCTAATTCAAATCCTAATACATCTGTTATAGCCATTTTTAATAATTTTCATTAATTGTTATTGTGCTTTTAGACGAAGAAGTTCTAGTTGACTCATCATCTAAAATATATATTGTTGTTTTATTATCGTTACTTTTTATTTGATCTATCGACCACGAGTTAACAAAAATTTCTGTTATACCTATTAATTTTTTAATTGGTAGTTGTTTAAATGACCAATTTAATGTTGATGGTAATTTATCGTAATCGCTAACAGATACATTTATTATTGCTCTATCACCAAAACCTTCATTATCCCCCATATCAGTAATAACATCAACTGTTCTACTAACGAAACCACCGATAATATATTCTTCACTATCTTTTGTTACTATTTTCCCCGCTAAATTTTTAACAGTAATATCATTAAAATAATGATTTCCTCTTGGCATAACATCATGTATCATTAATCTATTTGAATATTGTTTTTTATTAACATACGTCCATTCATCATATTTAAATTTACCACCACTTGAAGTCATAGTTGGTTTTTCTAATATATTTTGGTTGGAGTTAATAGTAATAGTGTAGTATTGTGGATCAGTACCATCATTACCCCCAGATATTAATCTATTTGTCGCACCACTAATAGTGATAGTTGGTAATTCATCAGCAATGTTTACAACGTAACTTTTTGACGTTGTACCACCATTATCTATTCGATACGCGGTTATTGTAAAATTTGGTGTGGTTATATTATATGTCCCGCCAGTTCTATAAACAATTATGTTTGGATCATACGTATTTTCTTCGGTTGTTGAAATTTCGTTACAAGTATATATCACATTATCAAAATTTTCAATGTTATGTACAACTTCGGCAGTTTCTTCATCTTTTAATGCTTCTTGACCATTTGGGTATATAATATCACTAATTTCAATTGTTGGTAGTAAATCATTTAAATAAACGCCATTAATACCATTATCAATACCGTTTATTGTGAAAGTTTCACTGAATGTATCATTCGGTTTTCTTATTTTTAATTTAGCACCAAAAAATTCAGTAAAATCACTTCTTCTTGTTATTACCCCCGTTATTGTTTTATTTGTTGTTTGGACAAAAGAAAATGTTTGTTCGTTAAACGCGCCATAATTATCCAATTTAATCATATTAAATGGAACATCAGATGTTACAGTCACATTAAATGTGTCGCCAGATTTTAATTCTATTTGTCCCGTTGGGTAATTTCCCGAAAATTGTGCACTTAATATTTGTGGTGGACTGTCATAAAATATCACTGTTTTATACGAAGAACCGTCTTCGTGTTTAGCTATTAATGAACCAATATTATTTAATGTTAATTGTAATTGACCAGTAAATAAAGGTTTATCCGTACTACCAACTAAATCAACATGAATATCATTTACCGTTACTTTTGGTATGTAATTTGAAATACCTGTCATTGCAAGTACATGTACAATAACATTTTGTGTACTAGTTAAACATGAATCTAATACGACCCCATCAGAATTTCTTACTTTATTAGTGACGTTATCATTAATATTTACGGGTGTGATATCAGTAATAAATACTGGCCCGTTAACAGACGTAAACCCACTAGTCGTACCATCAAACCCTACGATATTTTTGGCGTAAATTTTATCAATTGGCATAATTAACGACCCCAATTCAAGTTTTATCTCATTTGGTACGTTTTGTGTGTCAATTTGTGACCAATTTATTTTTTGTAGACCATCCATTTATTATATTTATTATATACATAAATATAATAAAAACAAAAAAGGGAACTAAGTCCCCTTTATATTTTTATAAATTATTTCAAATAATTCATCAATATCATTAAAATCTGTTTCTGGCACATATATATTACCAGTATCGTCATCATATTTAATGTAAATTGTTGGCACGTATTCTTGATTGGTTTCCTTTACTATTAAATTCCATATATCTTCGTGCTTGTTGATATCAAGATCATGAAATTCTATCCGTTCAGTGATTAATCTTTTTTTTGTTTCATCACAATGTGAACACCCATCCAATGAAAATAAATACAATTCTTTAGACATCAAGTAAATTTAATATTTTTGTATCATATATTTGTTCATGGGCGGCGCCTATTTGTTTATCTACTAATTCCCCATTTTTAAAAAATAACACCGCGGGAATACCCCTTATATTAAACTTACTTGATGTTTCAGGATTTTCATCAACATTCAACTTACCTATCATTATTTTATCTTTATATTTTTCAGATAATTTATCAATTATCGGTCCAACCATTCTACAGGGCGAACACCATTCTGCTTTCAAGTCAACAACAAATGTTTCTTTATTGTCAATCATTTTTTTTACTTCTAAATCTGTTAAATCCATATTTTTAATAATTTTTTATTTGATTATTGTTTAAAGTGACTTTAGTTTGTCTACCGAATACTACTATATTCAGTACAACTTTATCATCATTTATTTCTTTAATTATACCGTTAAATGTAGCAAATGGTCCTTCAACTATTTGTACATTTTCACCTATTTTATATAAACCCATTTGATGATTTACTCTATTAGACAATTCATCATCTTTTATAATTTTATCGATATCAGATTGTGTCATTAATACAGGCATTTTACTCCCTGACATCGACATTATATTTTCTAATAACGATAAATGTTTTAAATCATCTTCAGATAACTTTTCTTCAGTTTCAAAATAAATATATCCACTATAGATAACTTTATCTCTCAATATCTTTTTTTTCCTCAACATGACGAATTCTTTCTCCATAGGACAAACAAATCTTTTAATACCCAATATTTTTCCTAATTCTATTTTTTCATTTAAATGTTCTGTCATTTGTCTTTCTTTACCTGGCAGAACTCTCATTATATACCAATATGTTTTCATAATCAATAATTCATTATTAATAATTCTGTACCCTCATTTTGTGTACCATCTTTCTTAGCTGCGGCCGCCTTTTTAAAATTCTTTTGTTCCCACTGATATTGATCTTTTGGAAACCATTCTAATAATTGTGGAAATTCATAATATGAAAGACCGAATTTACCTTTTATATTTTTTAAACATTCAGCAAGTCTAATGTGATCTTTACTATCAAAATCATGTGCCGAATAATAATTTTCTGTTTTCCAATATGGTGGGTCCATATAAAAATAAGATGTGGGTGAATCGTATTTTTTAACCACATCTTGAAAATCCATGTTTTCAACAAAAGTTATTCTATCGTAGTGTTCACGAAACTTAGGGTTTTTTAATTTATCCATAAATATAAGTACCTTACATCTATATTTACCTTTATAATCAGTATATGCGGATGTTTCAGGTTTAGATCCTGAGAAAACTTGCGTTAATACGTAAACGTATTTACCAGCAATTTCAAAATTAGGGTCATCACCCATTACTAAGTTTGGATCAAAAACTTCTTTCTGTAACTTTCTAAATAATTCACCATATTCTGTCGGTGTATCAACTATACCAAGTTGTTGACAAGGATATTTTGACAGTTCTTCCCACATTCTGTCATAATTTAGTGAACATTTCATTAAGTTCGCATTTAACCCATTAAAGTCGTTATAAACGACTGTTTTTAGTTTTGGATACTTATCCAATTCCATGTTAAAAAACACCCAGAACATACCCGAAAACCCTTCTACATAGGTTTCAATGTCTTGTGGTATAAATGGTATAATGAACTTTGAAATTCTTGCTTTACCGCCGATGTAACTAATCATATATTTTTTTTTGTTAATTTATGATTCAAATATACATAATTTATTTATAATATCCAAACTTATGTGTATATTTAGTTTAAAAAATATGTCATGGCATGTAATAAATGTAAACAAAAAGAAAAATTAACTAAAGAAATGTTAAAAAATAATAATGATACCCCTAGAGAAATGAAAATAATTTTCTTGTTATTTGGGTTCTTCAGTATTTATGGGTTAATAAGTTTTAGTTGTGATTTAATAAAATGGGTTTTCTAATTTTAAAAAACTTATTATTGAATCATATTTTTTACAAACATTAATAAAATCAATAGCTTCATCATCAGATAATACAAACCATTCTTTTGCTTTGTGATTTTTTTTATAATGTCGATGTAACATACCCTCAAGTTTATAAGGATTGTCAGTAGTAAATGTTCGTGAAATAAATAATTCATCAGAATTACCCGTTTCCAATGCTTTCATACGTTTTTTTACATCAGTTGACTTTGTGACACCAATTTTATAATTGTTTGTGTCTAATTCGTTTATTAAATATATATAACCCATAACACAAATATAAAAATTAAATTTAAAAAAATGTACCCATTTAAAAATAAAAAAAGATACATGATTGTTTTATTTCGTAATAAACAAGTTATAAAGGTTTTTCATAACACGATGAGAAAAGGTGATATAACAGATAAATGGTACGAGATAAAAACAGAAACCCCACCTGTTTTTATAAGATTAGAAAATAATAGAGGAAAAGAACGAATATATGAATTAGCTTTAATATATCCACAAGATAAACGTTCAAAACCAACATATTCAAGAGATAGTTTAGGTAGAAATGTCGAAATAAAAATTGAATCCAAAAAACATAGAGTTAAGGAAATCATTCCTTATTGGATGGAAGAAACTATTTACGATTATGGCACGAAAAAACGATTAAGATATCATCAATTCATTGAAAAATTTTTATCAGTGACTGAAATAGCTCAAATTTTTAAATTAAACAATAAATTGGTGTTACAAATAGACAATGTGGTAAAAATGTTCGGAAATAAAAATAATAAAGATTGTGAACGTCTTTTTGATTTATTAAGAGAAGATTTGTTAGAAAGAAAATGTGGTAACTTCATTTATGTAAAAGATGTTACCACAGTTCAACGTATGCGTTTATATAATATGTTAGTAGAACACGGATATAATCGAAAAATTTTATATCGTCATTATTCTTATTGAGTAACTTTTGATATGATTATTTCATAATCATCGATATATATTGAAAAACTGTCATCATCACCATATCTATTTGTGGTTATAATCTTATACATTTTTTGATACTCATCATTTTCAAGATAAATTGATATTGTTATCTTTTTATGTTTTAAATTTAATTCATCTAAATTGTCGGTAATTTTAGCTAATCTATTTAAAAATTCATCTTTATTTCCCATAAATAATACGTTTTAATTTTTGAAAAATTGATGATTTTTTCTTATTTTCCACAGTACCAATAAACATTTTTTCTTTATCAGTTTGTATTAGTTCTTTAATCAATTTGTTTTTTTGTAACTCCAGTTCCTTTTGGAATTTCAATTTTTCCTTCTCCATGATTTCCAGTTCTCTCTCTATGTCTGTTTTCATCTTTAAAATTTATATTTTTCAAATCATCTAATGACATATTTGTGAAAAGTTTTTGTAATTCGTTCACCTTTTCATTAAATAATTTTAATTTTTCTTCTTCTTCAATATTTGTTTTAATAATATCTCTTGCGCATTCATTTATTTTAGTGTACCCATCGTCATCAGACGTAGAAATTAATGATAATAAACAAATATCACTATTTTTATCTTGAATTTTTACTTTTACCGTATCATATTTTATAATTATTGTATTAAAATTCCATTTTTCAGGTATTTTAATATCAAGGCTCAAAGTGTTGTTAATTTCTCTTATTGAGAAAAAATATGGTCGTAATACTAGAATATCTTTATACATTTTAATGAGTTAATGCCATTATTATAAATGTTATTATATATGATGTTGTAAATAACAAATATATCTTATTTTCTTGTGAAATTTCCATTTTTTCAGGATTTTCTTTTTTTAAAATTAAAACCAATTCAATCAAATATTTTAAGTTAAATATTATACTTGAAACAAATATAAACAATGTAAATGCGTTGAATATAAACATAATTTTTTTAATAAATATAACTATTATTTTTTAAATTATAAAGTTAATTTCAAACAATCGATATAGAAATTTATATGTTTCTAATTCATTTTTATTTTTATTTTTAGTGAAATCAAATATATCATTAAAATATTCATATATATTTTCTATATTTTTTTTTGTTGGTGTTTTATAATATGAATCCGAAAAGAAAAGCCATAAATAATCATACAATGAACCATTATTTTTAAAATATATATTTTCTAATTCAAAGTTTTTAACCACCTTATTAAAACACCATTTAAAGTGTTCAGAAATCACATCTTGTTTGTTTAACACTTCCTGACCAAGATATGTGTCCTGAATTAAATCAAATAATGATATAAAAAAATCATAATACAATTCGTTTTTTTCAAAAATAAAATTATGTGTTTTATACCATATATCTAAATCTTCTAATAGTATTTTATTTGTGTTTTTTTTTCTTCCCATAATTAAATATATATATTTTTTTCTTAAAATAAAACCCTTGATAAAATAATTATCAAGGGTTTTATTATTTAGTATTTAACATTTATTGTGTTCGTTTATTATATAAATAAAGTTTTTTCATTTTTTCCAATTCTTCGTTCATTTTTTTCTTTGTGTCAACAGGTACAGATTCTTTATTATATAAAGGTTCTTCTTTTTTTATATTTTGTCTAATTTTAATGTTTTTTTCCATTTCTTTTCCTGTGTCGGTTTTAATAGTGTTACCCCCTTCTTCTTCACCATTACCCATAGTTGAATCACCACCTAATGCTTTTTTAATTCTTTCTGTTTGATCTTTTGCGAAATTTTCGTTATCATATGTTAAATCTTGTGGACCACGTCCTCTATTGTCTTTTATTTCTTGTTCTTGGTCTGGGGTATTTTTTCTTGCCATTTTTTCACCTTTACCTATTTGTTTTGGAAATTCAGGGTTATCGTTACCATCAAACGATGAATAATCCTTCATTTTCTTTTCAGTATTTTTAAGATGTTCTTTATTTTCTACACCGCTTTCATTACGTGATTTCTTTGCCGTTTCTAAACCTGGAACATTTTGTTTTGTGGATTCTTCACCACGTCCACTTTTACCCACAGATTTAGTATACGGTTGACTAATATCTGATTCATTAATTAAATTACTAACAAAGGTAACTAACTGTGATTCTCGTAATCTTACTATTTTTTTCATTTTTGATTCTCCTAATTTATTTATTTTTTTATCATTTTTATTGATTTCTTTTGAACCAAGAATTAAATTATCTTCTTTTTCATTTTCATCGTCCTCAGTAATTTCACTACCAAACATATCTTCATTGTTTGTGGTAACATTTACGTTTAAATTAAATACACCGTTTTGTTCATTAACTGATAATTCAATATCCATATTGTTACCTAATCCATGTTCCTCCATATCATGATGAAGTCCCTGTAGTAGATTTTTTTGTGCTTCTTCTATTGAATTTCCACCACAACAACGAGTTAATTCTTCGACACTAACATCATTAATTTCAATAACAAAACCATCGTTTTTATTATCAATACCCCTAACATTACTTATCTTATCCAATAACCCGCTCAAAGTTTGGAAACTTTTAACCTTATTAAGTAAATTAGTTTCTTCAACTTGTTCTTTAATTATCTTTTTTGTTTGACTTATTAACATTTTGTCCAACAATTTATTAAAATCATTTGTGTTCATATACATAAATATATAAATAAATTAAAATATTAGTTTTCTTGTGTAAATTTATTTCTAATGACTTTACAAACCTCAGGAATTATTGTTTCATTAAAATAGACATTTTGATATGTGTCATATTGAAACACATTTTGTTTATTTTTAGTTATAAATCCTGACGAACCAAAACCTCCACCATGTTGTGTTGTTGTTGAAGGACCACTTAAAATTTTAATTTCATACGAATACCCATAAGTCATTACAGGTTTAGCAATTCTTCCATACACAACTAATGTTAAATCATCAGATAATTGTTCGGTATATTTCAAATGTTCTTGATACTTATTTGTTTCAATTTCCCCATCACCAATCATTTTCATTGAATTTAACAAACCTTTATTGGTTATTTCATTTTTTTCTGTTTTACTATCAAGGTTATGAAATAAATAACTAATATGCGATCTAAAATCATTTACATTTTCAGTTATTATTTTTTTAATAATTAAATCTTGAACGTGTTTTTGAGGTAATCCATGTTTTTTTGATGTTAAAATAATAGCTTCTTTTAATTCCTTTATTTCAAGCATTTCAACAGCATTTTTATCACCCTGATTACAATACGGAAATTTTTTACATTTATCATTAATTTTGATAAACTCACTATCAGGCCCACCCCATTTAGGAAAATTTTTATCTTTTACTGCTATAGTTTGACCTATTGTCTTTTCACCCCCAATACTTAAAGGGTCTTTACGACCTTTAGTACTACCAAACAATGGAACATCGAACGCACCTGACGAACTAGCGTCTGTGATTTCTTTCATATCAATTTCGGGGGTTTTTGTGTTATTTATCTTTGTTACTTTTCTTTTAATGATCGGTACGTTTGATGACCCGTCAAATGAACCTGAAGATGGAGACATCGTTTGTTCTTTAGCTTCAACTTGTTTTTTACCAACAATATTATTATAATTAGACATACCTAATATTTTACCGCTCTTACATAATTTAATAGCCCTTTCAGTTGCACTATGTAAATCCATGTCAGTTTCAGCGTCTTCCTTTGCAAATTCAAGCATACGTATGAATAAAGGAATATCCATTGTGATAGTATCTATTTTATTGTTTTCTTTCATTATCTTACATTTTTAATCGCGGATTCCCAAAACCCTTTTCTTTGCCATAAAGTTTTAAATAATTCAACAACAACTTTAGTCGATAAATCAACAATTTTATCGTCAATTCGTCTAGTTCCTAGTTCTTTCTGAATTATTTTAATAACAATATTATGTGCTTGTGTAGTATCTAAGAAATCTTTCATTTCTTTTTTAACTATTTTTTCAATTTCTTTTTTGTCGATATCACTAAACGCCATGTTCAATATTATATTCTATTATTTATTAATTCGTTTGTAACTGTTAAAAATTTATTTTCGAAAATTTTTAATTTAGATATTAAATCTAATGTTTCTTCATCTATTTTTAACATTGATGCTGTTATATATAAACCTTGTTCATCTCCTCCAGACAAAATAAAATCAACATTAGAATTTCCTATTTTACCATTCAATTTACTACTGTTATCGTATATATCAAATGTACCAAAAACAACTGTTTCTGATACTTCTCGTTTAAAATCGTCAATTAATTGTGATATTTTACCTTTTTCATCATCTTTAAGTGTTAAATCAACATGATCGTCACTATTAACTTTCACGTCTACATTATTAATTACATTTATGTCACTATCTGTGTTTTCATCACTGTTATCGTTAGTATATGATGAAGAAGTACCGTTTGGTTCATATTCAACCTGTTCTCGTAATTTTTTAGATGGTGAATTAAATGTTCTTAGTTTATTTAACATACCTTTAATTTGATCGTATTCGTTATTTTTATTCATAATCTTGTGTTAATTTAAAATTGAATGATGGGTTTATATTATTATAAATATCGGAAAAATTGGATTTACACACAATACCATTAAAATTTATTGCATCCATAAAATAACTCTGAGATTCTACCACGTTTAATGGTATGTTGTTAACATCACAAAGATGTTTTATTAATTCAGATAACGATTTCAATTGTAAATCAGTATACTGATCCCAATAATAATAACCACGCCATTCTTTAATAAATGGCGTACCAACATAGGTTTCACCAATCCAATTAGAATAAAAACCACCAATAGTGTTTTTGTTTAACCACCCTAAATTTTCAATACTTATTTTTATTTGTTGCTCGTCGATTTTTTGGTTTTCAAACATTTGTGACCAATAATCTGTGTTGTAAATTTGATATATATTACCTAATTTATCGATCATAAAATGTGGTAACTCATGGTATTCTCCATTATTTCGATGAATTAATTTTGATACGTAATTTTTCAATTTACGTTGTGTGTCAAACAACAAAATTTGTTTTTTTTTCGATGGTGTTCTGTTTATGTTTATATTATTTTCGTTCAGATCTGGTATTTTTTTAAATTCTAACATTTTATACTGTTTTTTATGTTTAGTGTGTAAAAATAAAAATGACATCGTTAAACAACAATGCCATTTTTATTATTAATTATTAATATTACTATCATATAATATAAATATTATGATTTATAAAAAATCAAATAAATTATAAGATTCATTTCTCAACTTCTTGATACTCTTATCTTTTAATTGTCTGACGCGTTCTTTCGTACAATTAAACTCAATACCAAGATCTTCAAGACTAACTTCAAAGCCATCTAAACCATAATATTTTTCAATGATTATTCGTTCACGTTCATCAAGTACACTATTAAGTAATTTTCTAACTTGTTTTTTAATTTCTTCTGTATCGTTAAAAATACCTTCAGGATTTTCGGCGTTTGGGTTTTTTATCACATCAATTAATTGATTACCTTCACCATCGATATCTTTCGATAAATCAACACATGTAGGTAACGTATATGACATATCATCAGGTGTTAAATCATCATAAGCTTTATTTTTTTTTGATTTTTGTTCCTCCTGAATTAAATTAGACGGTATTCTAATTGTTCTACCATATTCATTAATAGCTGACATGATATTTTGTCTAATCCACCATACCGCATATGAAATAAACTTAAATCCACATTTTGGGTTGAATTTATCGACCGCTTTCAATAAACCTATATTACCTTCTGATAATAAATCCGATATATCTAAGCCACTGTTTTGATATTGTTTAGCAACAGAAATGACAAATCTTAAATTACCATAAACTAATTCAGTTTTTAATTTAAACTTTTCTTCCTTAGTTGTGTTTTTATCTAGTAATAAATTAAAAATTTCGTCTTCTCTTTCACGATTCATTACTGGAAGTTTCTTAACATCATTGAAATATAAACGTATTTCATCCGTATTTGTGATTATTCTTAAATTATCTATCATATTAACTATTTTACAAATATATTATACGTACCACCAACACCAATATTCCACCCAAAACGGGCACCTTGACCAACAATATCAGTATTTAAACCGAAACCAACTTGTGGCCCAAATACAAATCTAACAGATTTTTTAGTAGGTGCTAAAACTAATACCCCGTCCAATTCAGTAAACGTAACCAGTTTAGACGGTGATGTTGCTTGAACAATTGATTTACCATTTTCATTTTTGATACTGTATTTAATTTTAATATCAAATTCATTTGTTGTCAATGTTGATACTATAGGTATTTGTGGTTTATTTTCTAAAATTCTAAAATGAGTATTACCTTTTAGATTTTGTGTTAAACCTTCATCTTTATAATTAAACGTAAAAGGTAATGTCCATTTTGTAGAATCATTAGGGTCTGGAACTGGTTTATTATTTATGACATCGGTTAACGTAGGTATTATTATCGCCACATCACTTTTAATACCAGTAACTAAGTTTTTAACCCCCTTAAATTCATTGTATAAATTTTTATTATATAATTTCAAATCAGATATTTCATTAATCATATATGATGTTTTTTCGGTTACCATAGCATCCAATTTTTTGTTATAATACGTTTTAAGGGAATCTGTGTTTGCTTTTATATTATTTTCATACACTGTTGCGTCGTTTTTACGACCATCTTTTTCCCTACCTAAATCACCACATGTTTTAAATAGTGATGTTACTAATACTAATATTATTACACCAAACGTCAGCCCCATATATTTAGGACTGAACGCAGATTTAATAAAATTCCAGATTGTTTCTAAAATTTTTATCATTTTTATCATTTTTATTTATTTTTTTTCGAAATTATTTCGTCAATTATACCATAATCCAATGATTCTTGTGCATCTAACCATAAATCACGAGTTGCATCTAATTTAATCTGTTCCGCGGTTTTTCCACAGTATTCACCCAATAAATTAAACAATTGGTTATTAATTTTTCTCGTTTCATTCATACTAATTTCCAGATCCTGTATATTACCTTGATTTCCTGATGACACTTGGTGTAACATTGTTTTTGAAAACCTTAATGAACTTCTTTTACCCTTAGTTCCTGCACCTAATAGAATTGACCCCATAGATGCACACATACCCATATTAACGGTTTTAATATCAGATTTAATATAATCCATCACATCTACGATACCAAGACCTGAAACCACACTACCTCCTGGCGTATGAATTTGTACAGTAATATCTTCGTTGTTTAAACTATCCAAAAATTGTAATTGTGCTTGAGCAACAACAGACATATTATCATTAACTTCGCCAGCTAAAAATAATATACGCTCGAGCATCAGCCTGGAAAAAATATCCATTTGGGTAACATTCAATTGTCTTTCTTCAAGAATGTACGGTGTCATACTATTTTCAATTTGTTTATTTACATAGTGCAAATTCATTGAACTAATACCGTGATCTCGAGCAAAAAGGGGAAAATCATTTTTTTTCATTTTTTTTATTTTTTATTATTAAACAATATATAAAACTATTTTTTACATTAATTAAAAATTTTGTCGAATTTGTTTTTAAAACTTGTTTTTAAAATATTATCACATTCGTAAAAACATTCTTTCATTATGTTTTTTATATCGGAACGTTCATCTTTGTCAATTTGTCTGTAAACATCATTCTTGATATCTTTTACTCCAAGTTTTAAATGATTTTCACAGACGCTAATACGATAATCAAAACCATTTAATGACACATTAATATTTACTAAATTTTTATACCATTCAAATGTGTTATCATCTTTTAATTCTTGTATTATTTTTGCGCTATTTTCAGAAAAAATATTAAATAATACATCGGTAGTTTCATCATATTTTCCATAAAAGTTATTATATGCACCCTTAATGAAATTTAATTTTTTTTCTTCTATTTTAGGACTTAAAGTATCAACCACAAATTTATATATTTCGTCATATTCAACAGACGTTATATAAAATGAAAATAATTCATAACCTAAACGGGTATGAACTTTGATAGCATCAGGATTAACCCTTACACTGAACATATCTTTCAATGTGATATCTATTTTAAAACCGCTGAATCGTTCATTTAAATAACAACCAATAATACTAGAACCAATGTTTGTTACATCAGTAATTAATTCAACTAATTCATTTTTTTTCATTTTTTAATTAATATGTATATTCGTATTTTTGTTTAATATTTGTTAAACAGTTGATTTATCCTATTTAATTTGATACAAAGATAATATAAATAATTTAACCCGCCAAATTTTTTTAAAAAAATATCAAATATTATTTACAAAATCATCAATACGTTGATTTATTCGATTTAATTTTGCATGATTGTCATCATTATGGTAAATAATATTTCTACGATTATATTCATCCAAGTTATGACCACGTTCACAATCTCTCCACTTTTCTATCTGTAATAATCTTTGTTCTATTATTGATTTTAACAATGTTAAATCAAACAAAGACATAGTATCAATAGTATTCGTTTATCTTAATTTTGTTGTTATATAGTCTACCGATGATATATTATCATCCTTTTTAATCATTATAATGTTGTCAGACCAATTTCGTATTAACGAATTATGGGATACTATAATAATGTGTTCAAAATAACCTTTTATCTTTTGAAAAAATTCACCTATTAATTCTAAATTTTCATCTGCAACTTTACCGAAACATTCATCCATAACAACTATGTTAGGTTTTGGTAATGAAGAAATTTTAGTTAAAACACTTCTAATTGCCAGTGCTGAAATTGTTTTTTCATATCCCGAGCCAGTACTTAATGATTTAACCACCCTAGACTCATTATCAATCATTATAAATTCCAATTCATTTTTATCGTTAATATTGATTTCCAATGTGAAATAACAACTATCTGTCATTAACCTGTGTAATTCTTGATTTAACAAAGGTATCATGTTTTTAATGATAGATTTAGAAATACCATTTTTCCCGAAAACTGAAAGATAAATTTTAAACGTTTGACCAAATTCTTCTTCTACTTTTATTTTTTTAATTAATTCATCATTAATTTTTATTTTATCGTTGATGGTAATAATTTGATTTTTGTTTTTTTCAATATCATTAGACGTAGTTCGGACATTACCTTTTTCGGTGTCGATTTTTGAACGTAAAATAACAACCTCTTCGTCAATTTTACGATTATCGTCTAATTTCTTTTTATTACTATTGTATTTTTCAATTTTATTATTTTTACTTTCTATGTCTAATTGTTTTTGGTCAAATTCTAATTCGTATTTCGATTTACGGAGTTTTTCCCTTTCATATAGTTCATATTCTTTTTTCAACAGATTAAAAGTTTCATTTTTTTTAACTTCAGTTTCTAAACTAACTTTTATTTTTTCCAAATCTTCTTTTAACGTTTCAATGGTTTTTTTTGTTAATTCAATTTCTTCAGTGTGATCAACATCTTTCAAAGATTGTTTACACGTTGGACAAACACCAGAGTTTAATAGATCTTTTACAAAACTTTCTTTAGTTTTGACATCATTTTCGTTAATACGTATTTTAAATGTTAGGTCATTAACTTTTTTAGTTATTGCGTCGTGGTCATCTTCTTTATAATATTTCGATGGCTCAACAACTTTCATTTCATCAATCAAAATTTGTATTCCTTTTTGATCTGATATTAGTTTATCAATTTCTTTCTGAATATTTTCTGTATTAATTTTGAATAATTCTTCGTCTATATCATTGTTACGTAATTGTAAAATTAAATCACGTCTATCTTCCATTGATTTTAAATTTATTTCAAAATTAATGAGAAGTTTTTCAAGTTTTTTAATTTCATCTTCTGAATCAACAATATTTATACGGAAAGTTTCAATATCATTCTGTAACGCAACCACATTATAAGTATTTGAAACTAATGTTTTTGACCAATTACTATACATTGTTTTACATAACTCTTCTTTTTGTTTTAATAACTCAAGACCAAGGAATCTTGTAAGTATTAAACCACGAGCTGTTGGTTTAGAATCTATTAATTCTTCCAAATTATATCCTGTGGTCAATATTGTCGTAAGAAAATCTTCTTCAGTTCCAATAGCTGAACTTATAAACGTTTCTGTTTCACGTCTTTGTTCGCCCGATAAGTTTAACAATTCACCGTTGATTTGTTTGTAAAAATTTAATTCACTTTTTACATTATATTCACCAGCCTTTGTTGTTTTTCTTGTTACCGTGCGTTCAATAATATATTCATCACCATCAATTTCAACATATCCCTTCACCTTAACTTCATTACAATCATCACGATATACATTAAATACGTCAAGATTAGTTTTACTTTTATCTGTTTTATTAAAAAACAAAAACATTAAAAGATTAATGGATATGGTTGTTTTTCCACCGAAATTTTTTGGTGATGATTCAATAACAGTTATACCACCTAAATCAGTAAAATCAATCACATTATCGTCACCGAATGATAAGAAATTACTAAACTCGATTTTTTTTATAAACCATTTATTAAAACGAGAATTAACTTGAGAAATTTTATCTAGTTCCGAATTAACTTTATTGTCTAATCGGTCAATTAAATCCCATTTAATATCTATTTTATTTTCAGTTAAATAATCTTGTACTAATTTCTTTTGATATTGATAATCCGTAATATTATCACCCACATCTAATGATTTAAGTGATGATTTTGAATTATAACTCAATGATTTAGGGACTATCTTAATGTCTTTAGTCTTATATTTCTTTTGAAAATATTCTTTAACCCTTTTTATTCTTTCGGGTGTGTGATTTTCTGGCGTGTCTTCCCATTCTACCTTTATAAAAGGATTTTTATATTGTTTTAATTCCATCCGTCTTCGGTTTTATTTTCTAATAATTTCATTGCCACATCGCATAACATCATACCTGTTATTTGATTACCATTTGTAGTAAATGTATCATCAAAAGGTTCTTTATCAACATATCTTCTGTTATATTGACCGTCCACCCATCTCCACGAACCACCACATCGTACTCGTAAAAATTTTACGTATAATGCTTGAAATTTTGTCATTTTTCTTTATTTATTCTATTTTCTTCAAAAAATTCAACAATAGAATTTATTATCCAAACAATACCTGACGAAAAAATTCCGTCGAAAAACCATGATATCCATATTGGTATACCTAAGTATACGTGTGTCGGAGATATTGTTGTTACACTAAAAAATATACCCACATATAAACCAAAACACATGGGACAAGTGATTATTTTATAAATAAAAGTTCCAATAAAATTGAAAAAAATTGTTGAATCACCCCACTTATTGAAAAATTCTCTAAAATTTTCAAATATCATTCCAAAAACCACAATGTTAGTTAACCCATAACATAACATCACCCAAATAAACATTTTAATATCCATACTTTCTATTTCTTTTTTTATTATCTTCATGCCAATACGGTCTTAAATTAGTATAATGATTTAGTTTAATTATTTCTTCTTCATTTTTTGCCGTACATAATGGTATTATATGATCTATATCCCATTTCCCGTAATTTTCCCAAGACATTCCATCAGTAAATTGATTCTCAATATAAATTTTAAATTCTTCATATTTCAGTCCAATTATATTAAACGTTCTTTCAGATAAATGTTTACCTTTTATGTATTCAATAATTCTAGAACGTATATTTTTTTTCATTCTGAAGATTGGGTCATTTTTTAATTTTTTCTTTCTCCATTCATCATTTTTTTTTCTTTCTTTTAATCGGTTTTTTTTATAATAATTTTTACGTTTTAGTCTTTCTTCTTCTACATTGTTTTTATAATGTTCTAAACGTTTTTCTTTTAATTTGTTTTTGTAATTTTCATCTTCACGATATTTTCTTGTTCTATATTTAGATTCCATATTCGGATTTTTTTCTAAATATTTTTCTATTATTTGTTTATATTTTTCAGGGTTGTTTTTTCTCCAAGTTCTTGATCGCTCATTAACTTTTTCCCTATTTTCATTATTATATTTATCCCTACGTTCTTTTTCACAAGATTTACAATAAATAAAATACCCATCTTTTTCTTTTTTATTTTTAGGAAATTGATTAATATCTTTTTCGTTATTACATTTTTTACACACTTTTTTCATGATATATATCTGTTTATTATAAATATATTAATGATGCCAAATGTGTTCGACATTAATCATATAAATCATCTTTTTTTTGTGTTGGGTTTTTTAAATTTTCTAAATTTCTTAATTGCGGTGTTTTATTAGTTAAAGTGTTTACTATTGGTATATAAGGAACGTTTTTAAATGGGTTATTACCATATTTTTCCAAATTAAAACCCTGTTCAAACACCTCTTTTGCTTTCTTTTCAATGTCTGTAATACCGTTTATTTTACAAAATTGGATAAATTCGTTATCCAAGGTTAAGGAGTACTTCTTTTTCATCTTCAATATCTTTTATGTCTATTATTTTAAAATGTAAGTACGGTTGTTCATTAGGTAAGTCATGAAATGTATAATTGTCTGTCAACACATCATACATACCATATCCGTGATGTTTTACTGTCTCCCCAAAGGAATTTTGTAAAAATGAACCTATCATTATTACTTTAGTGCCGTCTGATAAATCAACCCGTGAACGTTTATGAATATCACCACACATAACGACATTACAACCGATAAAATTTAATGTATCATAAGCATTATCAAACATAAATCCTAAATCCGTGGACATACCCTGAATAGGATCATGAAATAATCCCACATATTTAAAACCTTCTTCTTTTGTAAAATCAGGTTTTTCATTATGCTGGTATAATGAATATACCACCCATTTAATGTTTTCATCATCATAAACACCTTTATCTTTATAATAAGATATATTAATGTTTTTTAATAATTCAACTAAAGGCGTAATACTATCGACACGACTTATGTTGTTTTCTAAAAAATCGTGATTACCAGGAATGATAACTAACTTACCAATTTTAGTTATTTCATTGAAAAACCAAGAGGATAAGAGTAATTGTTCATTTGAAATTGTGATTTTTTGATGAAATAAGTCACCCGTAATTACAAATCTAATTTCATTAAACGAATAATGTTTTACTTTATCTTTAACATCATCTATAAATACTTGGAACTGTGTTCTATATAATTCGTGCAATTGATTTGTTCGGATATGTACGTCACTTAAATGAATAATAACTTTAACCATATTAATATTTTTATACAAATGTACATAAAAAAAACGGAATAACCAAATTTAAATAGTTACTCCGTTTTTTAATACGTTATTTTAATCAAAATTTTTTATCATAACCTATAAATAGAAGAAAATCATCAACATCTTTTTGTGTTAATACATGTGGGATATCACTATTAAAAACACTATTGAAGTGACTCATAACATTATCATCAGTTTCAAGATTTAAAACATATACAACGTATCCCATTTCATCTTTTTCTGGTATTATAATATCAGGTAATATAAGTTTTTCATTATCATTCAATGACGGTGTTTTCGTTGATGTCATTTTTTCGCCATTTTTCATTATTTCTTTAGATTTAGCTAACGTTTTTAAAATTGATTCTGGCATCTTACTTGTAACATTGTTGTTATCGACGATATCCATAATTTCTTTTGATCTTATAGCCATTTCTTTTAATGGTATTATTTTGTCGTTTATTTCATCATATTTTTTAAACATCGACATAATAAAATCGTCATTAGCATAAAATTCTTCAATATAAGAAAAAATAGTTTTTCTATAAAATTCTAATTTTTTTTGTTCTTCTTTCATAATTTAGTTTTTTTTTAAAAATAATAAAATTATCATAAAATGTAAATTAAAAAAAACAAGAAGAGTCAAAAATTATTGGTAATCTTTCATAACCTACCATTTGTTCCATTTGATTTAATGTTACAAATTTTGGTTCTCGTCTACCATTCGATAAATATATTTCATTTAAAACAGGATCTTCATTTATCATTTTATGGTATATATCACGCATGTCACATACTAAAGCTAAATTTAATGAAACAATAAAACAATCTGGGTTAATTATCGCAGATTTTAATATAAATGTTTTTGACCCGACCTGTCTATTTCGTAAACAAATGTTTCTTAATTGATATAAAGTATTATCTATATTTTCATTTTTTTGATTTAAGTCAACAGAATAACCGTCCATTATTTGACATATTTTTTCCAATTTTTCTTCGGTCATTTCCTGTCTATTATTAACCGTTCATCGAAACTTACACAATCTATGCACGTTCCAACTTCCTAATTCATCGATTGTTGCGATTTGAAACGAAAGTTTCAAATCGTC
>JFJP01038134.1_pt1 | contig 19415 bp, 16 predicted proteins | sample 431651 | NCBI WGS metagenome assembly JFJP01 (sample SAMN02602958, study PRJNA72255) | Microbial mat metagenome, whole genome shotgun sequencing project. | biome: fresh water; feature: sink hole; material: water; isolation source: purple microbial (photo- and chemosynthetic) mats found in...
GACTATAAGTTCGGAGAGCCCTCCCCGCGGCACAGGCAACAGGCAGCCTCATACCGCGAGCTGCTGAACCGCATGGGATATGCCAGCGTGAAGTCGTGGCTCTGGTATGTGGAAAAAGATATTGTGGAGGAGGTGTGATGTCGGAACAAGTTTATAGCTGGGGCACAGCCCGGAGGTACAATTCATATGCTGACTGGTTCAATAACCTGTTCGGGAAACGGGTGCAGAAGGTGAGCATCAACGCCGGATTCACCTGTCCCAACCGCGACGGGACACTGGGTTACGGAGGATGCACCTACTGCAACAACGAAGCTTTCATCCCGCTCTACTGCACCCCCGACCTGAGCGTCTCCAGCCAGATTGAGCAGGGCATTGATTTCCACCGAAGACGGTACCGGCGCGTTGACAGTTATATTGCATACTTCCAGGCATATACAAACACCTATGCCGATACAGAAAGATTGATGCAACTATATGATGAAGCCCTGAACCACCCCGGCGTGGCCGGCATAGTGATCGGCACCCGCCCCGATTGCGTCACCTGTGAACTGCTCGACCGCCTTGCAGTGATGGCACGCGATTATTTTGTCATGGTCGAATATGGCATCGAGTCGGTCAGTGATCAGACCCTGAAGCACATCAACAGGGGACATGACTTCGCCACCGCAGCCAAAGCGGTGGAGGAGACCGCTGCCAGGGGGCTGAACACCGGCGCCCACCTCATCTTCGGCCTTCCCGGCGAGAACCGCACACAGATAACCGCGAGCGCAGGGGTGATCTCAGCACTGCCGCTGACATCATTGAAAATCAGACAGCTGCAACTGGTTAAAGGAACCGTGATGGCTGATGAATACAAGAGTGACCCCGACGCCTTCGACCTTTACACACTGGATGAGTACCTCGACCTGGTCACCTCGTTCTGCGAGAGACTCACTCCCTCAATAATGATTGACCGCATCAGCGGTGAGGCTCCTCCGAGGCTGCTCGACGATCCGCGCGACTGGCACATGCGCAGCAATGAGATATTCCGCCTCTTTGAACAGCGTCTTGAAGAACACAATACCTGGCAGGGCAGACTTTACCTAAACAGCTGACGATGGATTTTCTTGAGAGAGTGGCATATAAACTCCGTGAAAACCACGGAGAAGAGATGGAGAGACAGATAGTGGTCCTGCCAAGCCGCCGAGCCGGCCTCTACCTGGCACGCGCCCTCGCCAGGCTGAGCGACAAACCCCAGTGGGCACCACGGATGCTTACCGTCAGCGATCTGTTCCGCTCCTTCACCGAACTGACGCCGGCAGATACCGAGACTCTGATATTCGAGCTTTACGGAGTCTATAAAAAACGGTTCGGGGAAGAGATGTCGTTTGACGATTTCTGGTCATGGGGCGAGATCATAATCAACGATTTCAATGACATTGACCTCTATCTTGCCGACGCGGAGAAGCTATATGGCAATATCACGGACCTTAAGGAGATAGACGCCAGGTTCGGTGGTCTGACCGATGAACAGACTGAGATCATCCGCGGTTTCTGGAAGTCGTTTAACCCGGGTGCCTCAGGCAGTGAGGCCCGTACGAAATTCCAGTCGGTATGGCAGAAGCTTGCCCCTCTGTACAATGACTTCAGGGCGGTGATGGGTGAGCGGCGCCAGGCTGGTGACGGCATGCTGTGCCGCGAGGTTGCTGAGAGAGCCGCCGCCGGCACACTGAAAACAGAGGAAGGCGTAACATGGCATATAGTAGGCCTGAATGCACTTAATAACTGCGAGAAGGTCCTGTTCAGATACCTGAATAGCCTCGGAGGGGCGAAGTTCTACTGGGATGACTCTCACTTCTTCATGAATGACCCCGATCATAAGGCTTCGTTGTTCATCAGGGAAAACAGGCGGATGTTTGGCAATGAGCTGGATCAGACGCCGGGAAATGACGCAGTGACACCCCCGCGGGGCAAATGGCATATCATTGATACACCTTCTGACACCGCCCAGGCAAGGATGGTGTCACAGCTGCTCGAGGGACATGGCATAACCGGAGAGGAGGATATGACGGGAACGGCCATCATCCTGGCCGATGAAAAGCTTCTGATGCCGGTGCTGTCATCACTGCCACCGTCAGTTGAGGATGTGAATGTGACTATGGGTCACCCGTTCCGGTACACATCACTCTACTCTTTCCTGAAGCAACTGCTGGCATTGATAAAATATGTCAGGGTGACCAGCGGCGTTACATCATTCAGGAGTGATGATGTGATAGCCCTGCTCCGTCACCAGTACTTCAGGCTGCTTGCCGGCGACAGCGGAGAGAAGGTGATTTCAGGGATTATCACCGGAAACAAGATCCGGGTAAGTGAGACATTGCTCCGCGATCATCTTCCCCTGAAAGGAGTGTTGCCGGTGCCTGCCACGGGACCAGAAATACCCTCATATCTCACCTCGGTGATGGAAATGATAGAGGCGGCTACCTTCGAAGCCGAAGCCGCGGATGAGAGCATAAAGCTCAGTACAGACCGTGAATACCTGCGCATGGCCATGAGCAGCACGGTCCGACTGGCAAACCTCATCACCATATATAATCTTGAGATGAAGAGTGACACCTGCATCAGGCTGCTTGACAGGGTCCTCAGAAAACTGATAGTTCCCTTCTCCGGTGAACCGCTGAAGGGAATCCAGGTCATGGGTGTGCTCGAGACACGGGCCCTGGAGTTCAAAAACATCATCTTCCTTTCTCTCAATGAGGGTATCTTCCCCGGAGGGTCATATGACAACACATACATCCCCTATAACATCCGGAGAGCTTTCGGACTGCCCACGGTGAACGAGCATGAATCGATCTATTCATACTATTTTTTCAGGTTGCTCCGCAAGCCGGACATGGGCTGGTTCATATATAACTCCACGGCGCAGGGACTGACCACCGGAGAGATGAGCCGATACCTGGTCAGGATGAGATACAGCCCGCTCTTCAGCCCGCAGCAACTGACGGTCCACATCAGTGTGGGCAGAAGCCGGATGATAGCTGAGAGACTGCCAAAGAAACCTGAACATAACAGTGCGCTGCTGGACCTTTACGGCACCGGGGGTGATGGCAGAAAGTACCTGTCGCCCAGTGCGGTGAATACCTGGATCAACTGCCGCATGCGCTTCTACTACAGGTATGTATGTGGCATGCCTGAGGAGGAGATTCTCGAGAAAGATATTGATCAGCGCAGGTTCGGGAACATCATGCATGAGGCCCTCAGGAGGATCTATGAGCCGCTGAGGGGCGACACCGAGGCCGGAGCGGCCATCGGAAAAATATCATCAGATCGCGATCTTATCCGTAACGCAATTGTAGCTGCCGCAATGGATGAGATGAAATGGGACAGGGAGACCCTGATGGCGGGTAAGGGCGTAATAATAATTGAGGTACTTGAGAGATATGTCAGGGAGCTTCTTGAATATGACTCCAGGCAAAACCAGCTGGTTCTTCTGAACCTGGAGGACGACTTCTCAGGAATACGCACTGTGGTCACCGGTGAGGGCGAGAGGCAGATAAGGATAGGAGGAAGGGCTGACAGGGTTGACATGACCGGCGGAGCAGTGAGGGTGGTTGACTATAAGACCGGAACTCCCAAGCGCGAGGCGGTGACGCCTGAAGGTCTCTTCGATGAGGAGATAGATAAAAGGAACGATGCCTTCCTCCAGGCCCTGCTCTACTGCACCCTGATCCGCGACAGCCATCCGGGGAGGATTGTCTTGCCTGCAATTTACTGGGTTCAGCAGCTCTCCTCGCAGGATTTTACACCCTATGTAGCAGTGGCAGGACTGGATGGTCCGGATGCCGACAGGGAGTCATGGGACAGGTTCCTGAATGCCTTCTCGGCAGAACTGGACCAGACCATTAACAGGATATTCTCGGAAAAGGAGGATTACGTAATGACACCCTTCGAACGCAGGTGCACCTTCTGTCCTTACAGGATGCTCTGCCGGAGATAGTATTAGGCAGTAGGCAGTAGGCAATAGGCAGTAGCTCAGTGTAGGCAGTAGGCAGTAGGCAACAGGCAATAGGCAGTAGTTAACTAATTGATTGACTGTGGACTGAAGACTGGATACTGGTGACTGAAAACTAAGGCATGATAGTAATGCGGTCAGACATTCTGATAGGCTAATGCTCAATCCTCAAATCACAAATTTTCACTACTGCCTATTGCCTACTGCCTTTGATAACTGAAGACTGGATAGCTACTTTTCCATCAGCCGCTGCAGGGCGGCCATCTTAATGGCAGTGACGGCTGCCTCGTCGCCCTTGTTGCCGTGGATGCCACCGGCTCTGTCAATGGCCTGCTGATGGGTCAGGGTTGTGAGCACCCCGAAGACGAAAGGAATATTGTAGTCGAGATTAAGCTGGGTGATACCCTGGGTCACTCCCTGGCAGATGTAGGTGAAGTGAGGAGTTTCTCCCTGTATCACGCAGCCGAGGCAGATGACACCGTCAAGATCATCATACTCAGCCAGCCACTGTCCGGCGAGAGTGATCTCAAAGGTCCCGGGCACATGCCTGACAACGATGTCATCATCAGTCACACCGTGACGCATCAAAGTTTTTACAGCTCCGTTGAGAAGGGAGTGGGTGACCTCGCTGTTCCAGTCGGCCACAACAATACCGAATCGCATTCCTGTAGCATCAGGAACACGTGCGGGATCGTAGTCCGAAAGATCGCGGGTTGCCACCTGTCAGTCGATGTGCAGTTTAACCCTGGCAATGTACTTGTCAATGCTCCTGCCTTCGTTGCTCTCAGCATACTTGTCCTGTATCCTTTCATAGAGCTTCAGGGCCTCGACGAAGTTGCCTTCACTCTCGTAGAGCATGCCGGCCTTCATGAGATAGATAGGAGAGTGGAATGAATTCTCTGCCATGTCAGCAGCTTCCAGATAATACTTTATTCCTTCTGCAGGGTCACCCAGTTCAACTTTGGCATCACCTATAAGACCCTTGGCCTGTGGGGCAAGCACCTCATCCTTGAGTGAGTATTTGTTAAGATAGTCAACAGCCTCCTCAAACTGACCAAGGTGCATCATGCAGGCTCCGGCATAGAAGTTGGCAAGTTTGCCTGATTTGGTTGCCTTGTAATCTTTTGCTATATCTATGAATCCGAGGTTGTTGCCATCACCGTTGAGAGCCAGGTTGAGTGAGTCTTCCGAGAAGTACTGCTCGGCCATATACATCTGGCTGAGCGCTTCATTATTCTGCTTGCTGGTGTACATCCGAAGCAGCCAGAAAAGGCCCACCAGTACAACAGCACCCGCAAGGACATATAAAAGCGGTTTGTAATTCTGCTCAAGGAACTGCTCAGTTTGCGTCAGTGTGTGCTCTACATTCTCTATCCCTTTTGTGGGCTCATTTTTCTTGGTCATATCAATCTTCTCTGTTACAGGTCAAAAAATAACTTCGCAAAAGTAGTATTTATAGTCTTATTTAAAAATAAATGTTTTAAAAAATACTGAAGCCGGCACTCCGCTCCGGCGATAAGGAAAGGGTTGCCGCAGCCGTTTCTTTTCTTAACTTTGAGCCTCGGAAAGCAGCGAACGGTAAACATGCATCTTGCCAGGATTGAACTGACGAACTTCAAGAACTATGAAGAGGTGGCCCTGGATTTTTCTCCCGGGTTCAACTGTTTTGTGGGTAACAACGGGGTTGGGAAGACCAACATCCTGGATGCCGTTCATTACCTGTCACTGACAAAAAGCTTCTTCAATAACTCAGACACCCTGAGCATCAGGCATGGCGAGGATTATTTTATTCTCAAGGGACTTTTCGTCAGGGACGGGGAGAGTGATGAGCTCTTCTGCGCCTTTCAGAAACAGAAGCAGAAGGTCTTCCGTCTCAACGGTAAGGAGTATCAGCGCATGTCTGACCATGTAGGCAGATACCCCGTGGTGATGCTCTCACCGGCTGACAGTACTCTCATCACCGGCGGCAGCGAGGAGCGCCGACGCTTCCTCAACATGATTATAAGCCAGTATGACCCTGCCTATCTTGAGGCACATATGCGCTTTAATAAGATCCTGACACAAAGAAATAGCATCCTGAGGGACGGCGGGCGTGATGCCGGCAGCATGCTTGATATCTATGATGAGCAGATGGCTGCAGAGACAGACGTTATCTACGAGGCTCGCAGAAAGCTCACAGAAGAGCTGGTGCCCCTCTTCTCGTCATACTATGAGAAGATTTCAGACAGCGCCGAACAGGTCCGGATAAGATACAGGTCCCACCGCAGTGAGGGCGACTACCTGCAGCAGCTCTCCACATCGAGGGAGAGGGACTTTGCCCTGCAGTATACAACAGTGGGAATCCATCGTGATGACCTGATCTTTACTATCGATGACCACGCGGCAAAGACCACCGCAAGCCAGGGCCAGCAGAAATCATTCATCGTGGCCCTCAAACTGGCCAAGTTCCGTCTGATAAGCCGGATGAACGGTTTTGCCCCGGCATTGCTCCTTGACGATATCTTCGATAAGTTCGACCAGAGCAGGGTGGAGGAGATAATCAGGCTTGTGGGCTCAGGGGAGTTCGGACAGGTATTCATCACCGACACGCAGCAGGACCGTATCCACCGCATTCTCGACAACACGGGGGTTGATTTCCGTCTCTACCGCATCGGCCGGATGGGCATTGAGGAAGAGATTACCAACGGAAGGAAATAAGGTCATGCGCAGGAACAAGACCATAACCGTAGGAGAGGCTCTTGCAGACCTTATAAAAGAGTACAATCTTGCACCCAAGCTCCGGGAGGCTTCTGTAATAAATATATGGGAGGATCTGACCGGGAAAGTGATTACCGCCCGCACCAAAAAGATTTACGTTAAGGACGGGGTAATGCATATCTACCTCACATCTGCAGTGGTCAGGAACGAACTTATGATGCTGCGCGAATCACTGCGCCGCCAGGTCAATCTGAAAGCCGGTGGCGATGTCATCAGGGAGATAGTGGTCCACTGATCAGTGGGTGCTGTAATCACCCCACCTGATGATGGCCCTCACGGTGAGTCCCTTCGAAGAGGGAAAGTGATATTCACGCCCCTGGTAGTCAAGTGTAACAGACGAGTCAGCTATTGAGACGGTGACCGTAGCTTCGGGGTCATTGTACAGGATGACATCTGCCATCAGAAATGCCTTCTCTGCACCATCGCCGCGCCCGAAATTCCAGACCTCATCAGGCTGCGCCATCCTGCCCGAATCATAGATTGATTTGTTCTTAAGGCTGCCTATAATGCCGAATATCTCATCAGCCGTCTTCCCTGACAGAGGAGTGTGGCATACCGGGTTCCTTTCAATGGCTGCCTTGATGAAAGGCTTCCAGTCACTTCTTTCCATGTCACGGTAAGCATAGAGGGTAAGCAGAGCCATCTCGGATATGCCGGAGAGATCACGGATCTTCCTGATGATATCATCACGACTGTCATTGACGCTGATGTCAGGTGTGATCTCAGTTACAAAATCCCTGTCCGGCAAAGGAAGCCTGGGTTCGGTAACTGTAAATTCCTTAATATCGGTGAACATCCTGTTAACACAATCATTGTGTTCCGTGGGGAAGAGCTTCTTAAACTCTGCCTCAATAACCTCAAGATCAGTATTTTTACGCTTTTTAAGGAAGCTCTCAACATCATTCAGCATGATCTTTCCGGGAACCGGATCAGGAAAAAACTCCTCATTGTCAACTTCAGCAAGCAGCTTGTCACGTGTCTCTTCATTCATGCTTGACTTTGATGAATGCTCATATTCAAAGAGCTTTTCCAGGGTAATATAATGAATGCTGCCCGTTCTCTTATAATTATACTGGAAAAGGCACTTGTATTCCTGCTTGAATCTGAGGAAGTTGATGAAGATTACCGGAGTAAGGGATGTCTTCACAAAATCATTCAGCTTATCTGTGAAGCTCAGGTATGCTTCCCTGTTAATTGTAGCCCTTGGGTATACTGTGTGAATATGGCCGGAGATGTGCGACACAATGGTAACTTTTTCATTTTCAAGGGCTCTTCGGGCCTTGCCCGAGAGTGAGGTACCGTTGAACCACATGTTCCTGGTCATGATGCGCCGGTTGTTTGTGAGCAGCCCATCCTTTTCGTCAATGTAGTTCTGCGAGTGGAGGGGGGTGGCCATCATATATATCTTCTCAAGCGAAATACCTCCGACAATGAACATTGCAGCGGCATAGAGGGCGGCAAGGCTCACGCACTCGCCGGCACCTGTGGTAAAATGCTCCCTGTGCCTGAAGGCCGTCATTGCCTCCACTGTCTCGGTCTTCCAGTAAGGAATGACCGATGAATCATATTTGTCGAGTCCGAAGTGCCTCCTGATGTCAATGCTGAAGTAATACCTGTCTCCCTCGTATCCGAAAAGAGCATTCGCCTGGCTGAGCAGTTCCGTATCAAAGAAGTCGCTGAACCGGGCTTTCTCCTTCTCCTTCTCCGTCAGGCCCCACGTCTCCAGATCAAGGTTAAATATGTAATTATCAATGATATATTGCTTAATACGGTTCGATCTGCTGATAAAATTCTTCCTGTGCATCTCACTGAACCAGGGATCATCACGCCATCTCCAGATTACCGGTGACATTATATTGGCAAGAACCAGCGGATAGAACAGGTCAGGGAAAATGAAGATCTCCATGTCGGAGAGGGTATAAGCGGAGGAGTACTTTTCGAGTGTCTTTTTGTCTGAAAAGTCGGGAGAAATATTAGCAGTCATGAATATTTTTTAACGAAACACCGTAATCACCTTTTTGTTTGACCTCAGAAGATCTCAATTGCTGAAAAGAAGAATCCGGCCTCCCTGAGAGCGTTCTCAGGGGAATCGGAGCCGTGAACGGCATTCATCCTGACGTCAGTTCCGAAGTCAGCCCTGATGGTGCCCTTGTCGGCTTTGGCCGGGTCGGTGGTTCCGATCATCCGGCGGAACTCATCCACGGCGTTGCCGTGCTCAAGTACCATCACTATGACAGGACCTGAAGACATGAAATCAACCAGTTCGGGGTAAAAGGACCGCTCGCGGTGCACCGCGTAAAACTCCTCGGCTTGTTGGCGGTTAATATACAGCATCTTAAGCGCTGCAATTCTGAATCCGGCTTCTGTGATCCTGGCCAGGATCTTTCCTTCGTCACCCCTGCCCAGGGCATCGGGCTTAATAATGGAAAAAGTGATATCGCTGCTCATAACTAAATGAAAATCGGGTTATTTGGTTGGATTTTAAGAAATATTGTTATTTTTCTTAACTTTGTCGCCTTTAAAAGCTAATACAGTGCCAGAGTTTGGTAAATATACAAAAGAATTAAAGAAGCTGATTGATGGGGCAGATCATATTTTGCTGATTTGCCATATCAATCCCGACGGCGATGCCATCGGAGCTATGCTGGCTCTCAGGCGGTGGATTATCACCAGGGGCAAGGATGCCGCAATGATATCTCCCAATGCCCTTCAGCAGTTCCTGTTGTGGATGAATGACGTTAGCAGGATTGTAGACTTCCACCATAATATAGAGAAAGGCACTGCACTGATACAGGAGGCTGACCTGATCATCATGGTCGATTTCAATTCGTCGTCAAGGATGGGCAAGGCCGAACAGCTGATCCTCGCATCAGGGGCAAAAAAGGTGATGATAGACCATCATCCCGAACCCGGACAGTTTGCAGATCTGGTCATCTCGGATATCAGCCGGAGCTCCACATCAGAACTCGTCTATTTCCTCGTCAACGGAATGGAAGAAAAGGAGTTTAATGACAGCGACTTTATTACAGCGGTTTACGTGGGCATCATCACTGATACCGGCAATTTTGAACACGGCTATTATTCCGGAGACACCATGCGCACAGTAGGACACCTGCTGGACATGGGAGTTGACAAAGAGAAGGTTTTTAACCATATCTTCAGTAATTTTTCGCCTGACCGTATACGCCTGAAAGGCTTCTCTCTCCATAGCCGGATGGTTGTTCATCCTGATCTCCATACAGCCTACATCTGGCTGACAAAGGAAGATTTGGATCGCTTCCACCATGTGAAAGGCGATACCGAAGGGTTTGCAAATGTGCTTCTCACTATGAAGGGAATTGTTCTCTCGGTGCTCTTTATTGAGCGCACCGGGTTCGTCAAGATGTCACTCCGCTCGAAAGGCAGCTTTAATGCAAACGCCCTCTCACGACAGTGTTTCAACGGAGGAGGTCACCGTAATGCCGCCGGCGGTGAAATGAAAGGCACTATTCATGAGGTTGTAAATCATTTTGAAGGTACTCTTCCTCTCTACAGGAAAGAACTGGAAGATGCAGCTGCGGAGATGACGAAATGAGACTGCTGGCATCTTTGATTGTACTTCTCCTTATTTCAGGCTGCCAGAATAAGCCTGACAACAGGAGTTCAGCACCCAACCGCACGGAATCCGAGCTCATTGAGCTGAACAAAGCGCTCATAAACCAGGACCGCACCGTAATTACTGATTATATTAAAAGCAGTGACCGCACTTACAGTGAGACCAACACAGGTCTCTGGTACAGCGTGCTTACCGAAGGGAGTGGCGGAACGGTAAAGACAGGAAATAATGTGACCTTTGATTTTGAGTGCACTCTATTGAACGGAAGCCCCTGTTATAGCGGTACTCAGACAATAAAGGTGGGCTACACCGGCAACGAAAGCGGAGTCACGGAAGGACTCCAGCTGATGCAGAAGGGGAGTGACTACCTTTTCATTCTTCCCCCGTACCTGGCATTCGGCCACACCGGCGACGGAGACAGGATACCGGGACGTGCAATACTTATCTACAGGATAAGAATTAAGGAGATCAGTTAGTTTGGAACGATATTTGATGTAAAAAGGGGAAATGATAACTGAAACCATGAGAAGAACCCTCAAGGCAGCTGCGATAACCGCACTTGCTTTAATTATTATGTCGTGCAACCCTTCCAAAAAGTACGAGGAAGAGGAGCAGAGCCTTATCGAAGACTATGTTTCCCTGAACAACATAACCGTTAGTCCTGATGCCGATGGGATCTATTATTTAGAGATTGAACCGGGTACGGGAGACCTTATCAGAACAGGTGATTCCATCGGGGTTTATTACACTCTCTGGTTCCTGACCGGCGAGGAGAAGCAAAGCAACGTTGAAGAGACAACACCTTACAGGCTCAGGGTCGGGTCTTACGAGATGATTGAAGGCTGGGGATTAGGCCTGATCAAGATGAAACTGGGAACCAAAGCGCGTTTCATCATGCCATCAAGCGTCGCCTACGGAAGCATGGGCTACGGTTACTATGATTACTACGGCAACTACTATACAGTCATACCCGGATATACTCCGCTTCTTTTTGAGATAGAAGTGGTGGAGCTCGTCAGAGCAAAGAAATAAAAAAAATGCGCCGGGAAATGGCGCATTTTTTTTACTTTAATATCACCGAATCACCTGTAAGATTTATTTTTTTCAGTGTCTCTTTGTACTCAGCCCAGGGTCCGGTGAGGAACTGGTCTATCATCTTCCCGGCATCCTCAAGGGCAGTCACAGCATCAGTCATTCCCTTCTCCTCCTGCTGTGAAGGTGCCCCTGATGCCATCATCAGACTGCGGTAACCGTTGATCCGCGATACCAGTCCCGACTGCCTCCTCCCGAATGCCTCATCTAGCTTTGCAACTTCTTCTTTGACAGTCTTATGGATGGTTTTTATGGCTTCTGCGAAGCCGGGGTTATTTTTGGATAGCTCCTCACTCTTCGCAATGCTCTCCCTGACTGATTTGATCAATACAAGTTTTTCGTTCAGCTCTGTGATGCGAGCTCCGAATGATTCGGCTCTTGCAAAATTTTCCCTGAGTGCGTCGGTGTCCGGTGCCTCCATCCTGGGATCGGCACTGACCTTCACCGGCGTCTCGGAGGTGGCATCACCAGCCTTCAGTGTTACGGTATATGTTCCGGGCATCACTGCTCCTCCATAGTTCCTGTAATTCCTCATCCAGGGTTCCTGCTGCTGCTGCTGTAGGGCAGGGTAGGAGGCCTGTGGCAAAGCATCCCGGTCAAGTCGCCATATGAAACGGTTGAATCCTTTGGATGCATCCCTCTCCACTGACTTCACTTTCTTTCCGTTGTTATCTCTGATCTCCACGGTGACCTTGCCGGTATCCGCGGCATAAAAGGAGATCATTGCTCCCGGCTCGCGGTTATCGCCGCGGTACATGGCATCACCATAGAAGTAATATCCCGGCAGGTTCTTCATTGATGCAAGCCACGCTTCGGGAGCATCAAAGGCTTTGATAGTGCTGTTCAGCAGGCTGCTTCCACCGGATGCCAAAGCGCGCAGGGGCCGTATGTCATCCAGCACCCAGAGAGCACGTCCGAAGGTGGCAATCACCAGGTCGTGCTCACGAGGGTGAATCAGCAAATCGTAGGTAGAGACCGTCGGATACCCGCTGGTCCACCTGTTCCACGAACCGCCGCCGTCGAAAGAGACGTAGAGGCCGTACTCCGTACCGGTGAACATAAGCTTCGGCTCAACCGGATCCTGTACGAAACATAGCACATATCCCGATACATCCGTGTCATCTATGATGCGATGCCAGCTCTTCCCGAGATCCGTGGTACGGTAGAGGTAAGCGGCATTGTCGCCCTGCCTGTAATCGTTCACCACGGCAAAAGCTTCCTCCGGGTTATGGGCTGAGGCTGTTATCTGCGGTACCCACGCATTGCGCGGCATCCCCTTGATCTTCTGGGCGGTGTTCTGCCAGCTAACGCCTCCGTCTTCTGTGACCTGTATCATTCCGTCATCAGTGCCGGCCCAGATAAGTCCCTGCCTCAGCGGGCTGGGGCAGATTGTAATGACGGTGCAGTGGTTCTCCGCTCCGGTAGCCTCGCGACTGATGCCCCCGCTCTCTTCTTGCTTCTGCTTCTCCGGATCATTTGTTGTGAGATCGGGAGAGACCTTCGTCCAGGAGTCACCCCTGTCAGTGCTTTTGTGCACATGCTGGCTTCCGAAATAGATGGTGTTGCTGTCAAAAGGATCCTGTGCCAGGGCTGCGTTCCAGTTGAACCTCAGCTTCTCATCGCCTTCAGCCACAGGCTTAATGCTTTTATTCCAGCCTGTGGTGACGTCAAACCGGCGCAGCGATCCTCCCTGCGACTGTGCGTAACAGTAGCGGCTGTCTCCCGGCACCGGCATGGCATCAAAGCCGTCGCCACCCATAAGGAAATCATACATCTCATTGATTATGGGGCCGTTGTACCACGAGTAGGCAGGCCCTCTCCATGAACCGTTATCCTGTAGACCCCCGTATATATTGTAAGGAACATTGTTGTCGACGTTAATATGGTAGAACTGGCCCAGGGGCAGGTTCTCAATATGTCGCCACGTAGCTCCCCTGTCATAGGTGATACCCATGCCTCCGTCATTGCCGTCAAGCATGCGGTCAGGATTGAGGGGATCAATGTACCATGCGTGATGGTCAAGATGTATAGACTCTGCTATACTTCTGTCAAAGGTCATGGCGCCGTCGTCGCTCACATTAACCCCTGAGAAGAGCGTGTACACCCGGTTCTCATTCTGCGGGTCAACATAGATCTCTGCATAGTAGAAAGGCCTAGACCCGATATTCTTTTCAGCACGTTTTTCCCACCGGAGACCACCGTCGGTGGAGCGATAGATGGCCGAGGGCTTGGATTCAACATAGGCATAAACATAATTGGGGTCGGAGGCTGCAATGGCAATGCCAATCCGACCTGCCTCTGCCGGAAGACCATCAGTGAGCCTGGTGAATGTCTCCCCGCCGTCACGAGTGAGCCACAGTCCTGAACCCTCTGGTGACGACCGGAAGAACCAGGGCCAGCGCTGGTGATCCCACATGGCCACGAAGATCTTGCCCGGGTTCGAAGGGTCCATAACCATGTCAGCCACCCCTGAGGTCTCATTGGTAAAGAGTATCCGCTGCCAGGTCAACCCCCCGTCAGTACTGCGGTATAGCCCCCTCTCGGAATGGGGAGCCCACGGATTGCCAATGGCTCCCGCAAAGATAATGTCAGGGTCAATGGGGTCAACTATGATCCTGTGTATGTACCTGGTGAGTTCCAGCCCCATACACTTCCAGCTCTTTCCACCGTCAGTGCTCTTATAGATGCCATAACCCCCTGTGACGCTGTTGCGGGGATTACCTTCACCGGTACCTGCCCAGATGATGTCAGGCCTCAGCGGATCGATGGCAAGGGCTCCTATAGAGGCCACAGCCTCGTTGTCAAAAATCGGGGTGAACGTAGTGCCGGCATTGACGGTCTTCCATAGACCACCGGAGGCAGTGCCCACGTAAAAGATGTTCTCATTACCCGGATCAACGGCAAAAGCCGTGACCCTGCCGCTCATGCCACCGGGACCAATATTTCTTGGCTTGATACCGCTGAAGAGTTCCATGTCAGTCTTCTGCCCGGCAAGCAGGACTGTCACCATAAGAATCAGGGCGGACACAATTGTTTTTCGGATCATTGGGTCAGGTTTTAACGGACACAATTTAGACAAAAAAGTAAGACGGGAATAGCAACCTGACTGTGTTGTACAATACCCCTCTGCCCTCAGGCCAGGAGCAGAAAAACAGCCGGTCTCCGGTCAAGGTCCGGGATATCAACCTGCCAGCCGGCAATAGTCCTGGTACGAATAAACTCGCTCTCCAGTGTTATGTCAGCCCCGATACAAAGGCGGGTAGACGGCTTGCAGGCCGTGATGATATCTTCAAGCATCTTTCCGTTCCTGAAAGGTGTCTCAATGAATATCTGCGTCTGACCCCCCGAAGACCGTTTCTCAAGCTCTCTCAGGGCTTTTAGCCTTCCCGCGGCATCCACCGGCAGGTAGCCGTGGAAGGCGAACGACTGGCCGTTGAGGCCCGAGGCTGCCAGCGCCAGCATCATGGAAGAGGGTCCTGTCAGAGGAATGACCCTGATACCACGGCGGTGGGCCTCGGCGGAGACAATGTTTCCCGGATCGGCCAGGCCCGGCATCCCGGCCTCACTCATGACACCGGCATCAGCACCCGCTGCAACCCTCGCAAAAAAGTCTCCGAGAACGGCAGGATCAGAGTGCTTCCCTACAGAAAAAAAGAGCGTATCATCAACAGGAAATTCCCTGTCAATACTCCTCAGGTACCTGCGGGCGCTCCTCAACTCCTCAACAGCAAAGAGCCTTAGCGATGCAGTTATATCCCTCGTGCCACGGGGTATGGTGAGACTGTGATCGGCATTGCCCAGCGTGACGGGAATCATGTAAATATTTCCACTCATCTTCTGATTTGAATGATATTGTAAAGATATGTAATTAGCTATCGGGGTGCAAAATGACCTCTGATATTGTTCTTCTCTCATTTTCAGGCTATGTTTGTACTTCGAAAATGAGACTGTGAAAATCACCTTTCTTGGAACCGGAACCTCTCAGGGTGTACCTGTAATTGCCTGCGAATGTCCCATATGTAAGTCTGATGACATGAAGGACAAGAGGCTGAGAGCTTCCCTGCTCGTGGAGACCGCAGTAAATACCATAGTGATTGACGCGGGGCCCGACTTCAGGCAGCAGATGCTGACTGCGGGGGTTAAGAAGCTTGATGCCATCCTCCTGACCCATGAGCACAAGGATCATATTGCCGGTATGGATGACCTGAGGGCATTCAATTACAAGAGCCAGGCAGCAATTGACATTTATGCGGAGGAGAGGGTCCAGGGAGCCGTAAGAAAAGAGTACGCCTACGTCTTCTCAGAGAACCACTACCCTGGAGTGCCTAAAATGGAGCTTCATAATATAACTAACTACAATTTCGAAATCCGCGGAGACCTGATCATACCCCTGAGAATTTTCCACTACCGCCTCCCGATACTCGGATTCAGGATAGGAGACATGGCATATATCACTGACGCCAATTATATCCCGGAGGAGACAAGGGAGAAGCTGATAGGAGTGAAGTACTTGGTTATCAATGCCCTGAGAAAAGAGAAACATATTTCCCACTTCAGCCTGGGCGAAGCCCTCGACCTTATCAAGGAGGTCTCACCGCGTAAAGCCTATATTACTCATATAGGTCATCAGATGGGAAAACATGCGGAGGTGAACAGGGAACTGCCGGTAAATGTAACCCTGGCCTGGGACGGCCTTCAGGTGGTCTGCGAGGATTAAGCTAATCTTTCTTGAATTTGTACAACTTCTTCTGATACTTTTTGGAGAAGAAGTACTTGTTGCGCCCCAACTGTGAGGTGTCTATGTAGGAATTCTTCCGGCTGGCATGGTAAGGATTCTTTTTGGTGGCTGCACAACCGGGCATCAGCATCATCGCAGCGAGAATCAGGATAATGAATGTTATGCCTTTGAAGTTGACCCGTTTCATCAGTCGTGTATCAGCTAATTTCTAAAAGTAATGAAAAATATGTGATCAAGACTAAACCCTTAAACAATTTCTCTAAAATAGCTCATTCACTGTATCTTTCCTTTTATTTTCAGATACAATATCTTAAATTGCACTCCCGATCACCCGGGAAGCTCAATATCAGATTAAACTCAAATGTGCACATTAAGGTTTCGGTTTTTCCTCTTTTTTTTCATCTCATTTATTTCACTGTCGGGCCAGTCGCTTGAAAACCTCGGGATTATCAGGGAAAATGGAGCCAGCGCTGTCTCCCTGGTCCTCGATGACAGCGTCATGGTCAGCCTTCCTGCACCTAAGCCGCTTTTCAGCTTCAGGATAGACGGCGTCTATTTTGAGTCGGATGATGTTCCGGCCGGACTGACAGGCAGCCGTTTCGTGATGATCTTCCCCGGAGGGGCAGAGGCGGTTTACACCCCAAGGGGAGGCTCTCACCCGGGTTTTATGGCTGAGCTGGTTTTCCGCAATAACTGGAATGACACTATTTTGATAAGTGATGTGGTTCCCTTCGGAGAGAAAGGTAACAGCGCCTATATCACCGGCTCGGGCCCGGCTGACCTTGCCAGGGCAAACATCTTCCTGCCGGGGAAAAGCCCGGTTCGCGTTGTCCTTCCTGACAATGCATGGGAGATGGGATTCACAGTGTTCGAAACAGGGGAGGATTTGTCAGTAAGCTCCATAGCACGCCGCATAAAGAGCGAAAACGGCACCCTGAAAAGATATCAAACCATCCTGCCTCCGGGGGCATCTGTCACCTACCACATCTGGGCTGACATATTCCGGGGATCATGGCATGACGGTTTAAAGCTGATGTTCGCAGAGCGATACCTGTATGACCTTGCAACGTTTGATGATTCGCTCTACCGGCGCAAGGACCTGAACTGGATACGCGACAGCTACCTGATGATCCTACAGATGGCGTGGGACAGGGAGTACTATGACCGCTTCGGGGGTGAGTCGGGCTTCAGCGAATTCCTTGCAGGATATAACAGGCTCTTTGGTAATGTGGATGTATACGGTATATGGCCAACATGGCCCCGCCTGGGCCTCGATGCGAGAAACCAGTGGGACCTCTACAGGGATCTCCCTGGAGGGACTGATGGACTCAAGCGCATAAGCCGTCAGGCGAAGGCGAATGACTGCCGCTTCTTCATCGCTTATAATCCATGGGATAAAAGCACAAGGGAGGAAGATCATCTCCGTGGCCTGGCAGAGATGATCGCTGCAACCGACGCCGATGGCGTGGTGCTGGATACCGAGGGACGATCATCGGCCGAACTGCAGCATAGCGCCGATACGGTCCGCCTGGGAGTGGTGATGTACTCCGAAGGTATGCCAGTGATAAAGGATATGCCCGGCATAGTGGCCGCCAGGGTACATAACGCCCTGTTCCTAAGTCCTGAACTCAACCTGAATAAGCTTATAAGACCTGACTTTGCCATCTTCAGGGTGGCAGACGTTGGTGAGGATGTCCTCCACCGCGAGATATCAGTGGCATTCTTCAACGGATACGGCACAGAGCTGAATATGTTCAGACCAGGCGGTCGTGGTGATGAGTTCCGGACTGATCTTGAATACCTTGCAAGAACAACCTACATTCTCAGACGAAACAGCGACGCTTTTCTTGACATGGGCTGGACACCTCTTATTGACAGCAGGGCCGACAGGGTTTATGTAAACCGGTGGAGCGAAGGTTCCAAAACCCTCTTCACAGTCCTGAACATGGATCACCGCGGATACAGCGGCCCCCTCTTCAGCGCCGGCGACACCACCGGCAGCCACACAGTCTCCCTCTGGCGACACGAGGAGATTGCTTCGTCAACCATAAACGGCGAGCTTATGACATCAGTACAGACACCGGGATGGAGCTCCTCATTCAACGGCACAAGAAATGAGAGCTCGGTCGACTGCATTGCGATGTTGCCTGCGCTCATAAGCGCAAAAATTACAGGTAACAAACTCCACATCTCAGCCGTGGTACCGGGCACCCTGCTGATAAGCCGGGGAATGCCGGGCTATGGAAACAAACCTGTGGAGATTGCTTCGCCTGCGGATACCGTCATGCCTGTTGATAACCTGTTTGGAATAGCAGGTGAAAAGATAGTGATAGAGCTCACTGACAGTGAAGGCATACTGATGGATGAGCGGATTGTAAGACCAGGTATGGGTAAGACATGGCTCGTGTCAGCAACGGAGAGGACCACACGCTCTGCTGAGACACCGCCGGGGATGGTTGTGGTGCCGGCTGCCACAATTACCTACAGGCTTGACACCCCGGATGATTTTGTCCCCTGCCCCTCGGCCGGAAAGGATATAACCGTTGCTGTCGACAGTTTCCTTATTGACAAGTACCCTGTCACCAACGAGGAGTACCTCAGGTTCATCAGGGATTCAAGGTATATCCCCTTTGACACTGCCAACTACCTTAAGCAGTGGGAGAGAGGCCTGCCCGTCACCGGACAGGAGCGGTACCCCGTAGTGCATGTCAGCCTGGAAGATGCGAAGGCCTACGCCGCCTGGGCAGGTAAACGGCTGCCAACAGAGGCTGAGTGGCAGCTGGCAGCACAGGGGACAGATCGCCGTGAGTGGCCGTGGGGCAGCGATTTTCATGCCACCAAGTGCAACAACGGCTTTGGCCGCGCCACCCCGGTAGATGCCTTTCCCAAGGGAGAGAGTCCCTACGGCGTGGCAGATCTTGTCGGTAATGTGTGGCAGATGACCGGCGATGTCTACTCCAACGGTGCCTATTACTTCAATATCATCAGGGGAGGAAGCTGGTTCAGGCCTGAATCGAGCTGGTGGTACGTGCAGGGAGGCCCGCAGCCCCTTACCATGACTCAGATCCAGTTGCTTGTCTCACCGGGCTATGACCGCAGCGAAACGGTCGGGTTCCGCTGTGTGAAGGACCTTTAATAAGGCAGTAGGCAGCAGGCAGTAGGCAGTTTGAGGCTCCGACAAAGGAGGAGAATCAATCCCGCATCCGCCGGCTGGCGGATCGGGAAGGCAGTAGAATTTTCGA
>JFJP01038135.1_pt1 | contig 19412 bp, 18 predicted proteins | sample 431651 | NCBI WGS metagenome assembly JFJP01 (sample SAMN02602958, study PRJNA72255) | Microbial mat metagenome, whole genome shotgun sequencing project. | biome: fresh water; feature: sink hole; material: water; isolation source: purple microbial (photo- and chemosynthetic) mats found in...
AAATATATGGCTGGGGCGAGAGGATTCGAACCTCTGGATGCAGGGATCAAAACCCTGTGTCTTACCGCTTGACGACGCCCCAGTACAATAATAAACTCACATTATCAGCCAAACGAAGAAAGAAATAATATCTTTTTGCTCCCGGCCCATCTCTCCAGGAGAATCTCACAGCCTCTTTCAGCATCCTTGCGGGCTTGAAAAAGTGAAAAAAGAGATGACCCACTTCCTGTCATCTGCACTTTTGTGTGCAGCAACAATTCCATCTCTTCTTTTGTTTCCCTGATTTCAGGATAAAGACTGCACGCCGGTCCTTCAAGATCGTTGTGCATCCTTCTCCCTGCATCAAATTTCTGTCCCCGTAGCAGCATATTCAAACCATCATTCATAGTATATTTTTGATTTGATGTCAATTCAAAATCATATTTTTTGTATACATCCGCTGTTGCAGCAGCGACTCCGGGATTGCACAGGACAAGGTGATACGGTAAAAGATCCGGTGCTTTTTCAAGTTTTTCACCAATGCCTTTGACAATGGCCGGGCTTTTGAAAATGAAAAAAGGGATGTCGGCACCCAGACAAAGTCCCATTTGCATTAATTCAGATTTTGAAAACAGTTGACGGTGGTAGGCGTTCAAGGCAGTTAAGACGGTAGCGGCATTGCTGCTGCCGCCGCCGAGTCCCCCGCCGGGAGGTATCCGCTTAATAATCTCTATTCCAAGGCCTTTTTTTTCATATCCCTTTTCTTTCAACGCATCATAGAACAGAACCGCAGCCTTATGGGCAAGATTGGATTCATCTTCGGGAACATCCGGATGATTGCAGGTGACCCTTATCTTTTCTGCTTCAAAATCAAGATAAAGGTCATCACAAAGATCAATAGGCGTCATAAGGGAATAAAGAGTATGATATCCATCCTTTCTTTTTGAGGTGATATATAAGAACAGGTTTATCTTTGCTTGGGATGTATACTTTCTTGTCAACCCTTTGCCTCGACAAATGCAATCCTGATTTCAGTCAGGAGCGCTTTGAGAAGATTTTTTTCATCCTCGGTCAGATTCCCCTTTGTTTTTTCTTCCAGCATAGCAATCATGTCAATGGTATGTCTTGCAAGCTCAAGGTTTTTTGATTTTTTCCCGGTTGAAGGGTCTTCCACCTTTCCCAATTGAACAAGCCCTGATGAGTATAAGGATAGAAGAAAGCTTGAAAAATCCACTTTCGGCAGCGGGCCTGACGCTCCTGCCTCACTCATAACAAAACCTTTTCCCTCGGGCATTTTTGTTTCTCCTTCTATAATGGTTTTATCTGAAACTCCATTCAACATCCAAGTTATCTTTTGTCACAGATGCAAGATAGCCGTCAAAATAAAAATTTTCAACCTGATATTTTTTATCCAGATATTGGACAATGAGATTGTTATTATCCAGGACCATATCAATCTTTACTTTTGATAAGCCTTTAATCCCAACGGCTGTTTTTTTCAACACCGCTTCTTTTGCTGTGAACACCCTGAAAAAAACAAGCATTTTGTCCTGACGCATGAAATGCAGGTATTCAGTCTGATCAACAATCCTTTTAAACATTGTTTCGGAAATATTCTTAAGTTGTTCGATATCAATCCCCACGTTTTGCTTTGAGACAACACCGGCCACAATTTCCGGTTTATGGCTGAGTGACCAGAAGATTCCGTTGGATGTCAGAGGCGCACCGGATTCATCATTCTCAAGTCGCGCTGCATCAAGTTTTGATTTCAGGGCAGAGGCTTTTACGCATTCCCTTGCAAGACGGCTTAAAGCCATTGTCTTTTCTTTGCCCCTTAACGCATGAATGGTTTCAGGAACTTTTGAAATATATGGATAGAGAATAATAATCAGCCCTCCTCATTTTCAAGCCGGATAATGATATCTGCAACCGTTGCCCCCTGACCTTCCTCATGGACAAACAAAGGGTTGATGTCCAGCTCTTTGATCATGGGATGGTTGTCCGCCATGACCTTTAAGGAAACAATGTGTTTTTCAATGGTTTCAATATCCGATGGTTTCTCTCCCCTGAGCCCCTTTAAAATAGGATATCCCTTGATACTTCTGACCATCCTTCGGGCCACATTTCTGCCCATGGGAGATAGTCGGAATACCACATCCTTGTAAACCTCAACAAAAATACCGCCCAAACCGAACATGACCGCATGTCCAAAGACCGGGTCCCTGGACAATCCCAGGATCACTTCTTTTCCTTTGGAAGCCATTTTCTGGATCAGGATGCCGTCTATTTTTGCATTTGGATTGAAAGCCCTGGCCTTTTCCACGATAGTATCAAAACCTGTTTCAATTCCTTCCCTATCTTCAATCCCCACCATGACCCCGCCAGCATCAGTCTTGTGAAGAATATCAGGTGATGCAATCTTCATGACAACCGGATACCCGATTTTCTCCGCCAGGTCACAGGCTTCGACCTTATTCACGGCAAGGCCCATGGGAAGGGTTTTAAAGCCGTAGCACTGAAGAAGTTCGCACCCGTCGAGCTCTCCCAGAATCGTTTTCCCGGCTGCCCGACTTTCTTTTATGATCTGATGTGCTTTTTGTGTATCATAGGTGAGATCAAACTGAGGCAGGATTTTCCTGAACAGCCATTTCATCCCCTGTCTCAGGGCCCCAAGGGATCTTGCTGCACTTTCCGGGAACTGGTAAACCGGGACTCTGTTTTTCTGAAGAAGTTTCACCCCGTCTGACACATCGACCACCCCCATAAATGCGCAGACTATGGGTTTTAAGGTATTCTTTGCAATACGGACAATGGCTTCAGCCGTGCCGATAGCATCGGTCATGGATTGAGGCGTCAAGATAATCAACGCCGCATCCACCCCCCGATCACTTAATACTGTCGATAGGGTGTTCTCATACCGGTCTTTGGCTGCATCCCCTATCACATCTACCGGGTTATAAAAATTAGCTGTGGAAGGCAGATATTTTTTTAGCTCCCGAATGGTTTCATCCGAGAATTTGGCAAGCTTCAACCCTGAGTGCTCGCTCATGTCGGTTGCGATAATGCCTGGACCGCCCGCATTGGTGATGATGGCAATCCTATCCCCGGTAGGATATTTATTGGCGGCAAAGGCCTGGGCATAATCAAACAACTGGTTCACGGTTGCACACCGAAGGATACCCGACATATTGAAAATGGCATCATACAATGCATCAGAACCGGCAAGAGCCCCCGTATGAGAAGCTGCAGCCCTGGCTCCGGCATCGGAGGACCCTGATTTAATAGCAATCACATGGGTAGGATGGGTTCCCGAGGTCATCTCACGGACCTCCGAAATAAATTCTTCGGCACTCCGGCTCAATTCTTCCATGTAGATCATGACCACATCCGTATCCGGATCATTGTGATAATATCTTAACAGATCCAGTTCATCCACATCCGCCTTGTTGCCGATGGAAATGAATTTTGAAAAACCGAACCCCTTATCCGCTGCATAATCCAGGACGGCTGTGCAGAGAGCCCCGCTCTGGGAAATAAAGGATACATTCCCGGCCGCCGGCATCCGTGAAGAAAAGCTCGCATTCAATGACACTTTCGGAGACGGATTGATAACACCAAGGCAATTGGGCCCCACAAGTCTTACTTTGGCGTTGGCGCATAAGGCTTTAATCTCTTTTTCAATCAATGCGCCCTCTCCGCCAACTTCCTTAAACCCGGCAGAAACAATCACGATTCCTTTCACACCCTTGGAGATTGACTCCCTAACCGCTCCCAAGGCAGCTTTGGGAGGAAGAATAATCATGGCCAGATCAATGGGATCAGGGATATTGCTGATACTGGTATAGCATTTTACACTCAATACGGATTTTGCTTTTGGATTAACAGGATAAAGCGTTCCGGTATATCCCCCGGATAAGATATTGGCAAAAATATCATGACCCACCTTGCCCTTTTGATTTGATGCCCCGATGACTGCGATGGTCTCCGGTGCAAAGATTGCGTCCAGTCTGTCCATATCTCCCCCTATGGTGTGTTGATGTGGGTTTTCTTATTTTTATAAAAGGTAATTCAACAATTTTTTCTATCAATTCTATCATTTTAAAAAACAATTTTCTACAAATTGATTTTAAAGATGTTTTTTCGTGCCTGACCAGATTGATCATAGTTACAACCCTTTTGGATCAACTCCTTTTCTCTTGAACCTTATCCACAAAAGCCGGAAAACACCTTGACTTTAGACGGGTTTGATTATAGGCAGTTCAGCATCAGGCTCTGGATTGAAACTCGGCTGAAAGGCGTTTGAATGAAAAAATGGTATATTTTTGTAGCACTCGTGATTGTCCTCGGCGGTGCCGGGACACCGGCTTTGAACGGCATGTTAATGGAAAAACGGGTGAGGCAGTCTTTTGAGGAAATCAACCATCGGGACGGCGCATCCAGACCACGCATTCTGTTTGAAATCATACGGTATGAGCGGGGTTTTTTTTCTTCTGAAATTGAATGGAAAATTGTTTCAGGGATGTTTGAAAATATATGCGGAACTTATGAAATCGTTTTTGTTGACCGGGCCGGGCATGGGTTGACAGGGGTTTCAACCGTCACAAGCCTTGAGAAAAATCAATGGTTCACAGATTTTATGAACGAGAAATTAAAGGGTAAAAACCCTCTGACCATTAAAACGGAATTCAATTATTCAGGCAGGATGAAATCAATGTTTGCCCTTGATGCGGTTTCATTTACGGACGGCAGCGATACTTATACTGTAAAGCCCGGCCAGGCAAATGTGTCGGTTGACTGGCGTAAAGATAATATTCTGTTAACCCTGAATTTTGCAGGATTGGATATGGTCGGGAAGAAAACTGCGGTTTCAAATATGGCTTTTGATTATGAATTTTTATCCCATCCAAAAGAAGCTGCAGTTTCCATCAAAATCCAAGGTCGTATGGATTCGTTTCAATCCGGAGCCCGTGAAATAAAAAATGCCGCCATAGGGCTTCATATCAATCACATGGATGCCGAGGGATATAAAGACCTTAGGGCAGTTTTTCAGGAAGGGCTGGCAGATATTGTGCGTGGAGGCGCTTCGACCTGGCAATATCCGGATGCAGTCCGACAGACCATGGAAAGACAGGTCACCGAAAAAGGATTTGAATGGGTTGGGATCTGTGAAAAATTATTAAAAAGCGGCCTGGAAATAGAGGTGTCGGGTCTTAAGGCCCAATTGCCCGAGGGCGATATCGAGGCCAATGGAAGGATAAGACTTGAAAAGGACCTGCCCCTTGAAGGACTCATCTCCCTCATAATGGCGCCTTCAAATGCATTGGCCTATATTTCCCTGAAATCCCATATCAGTCTTCCGAAAAGCCCTGATCTGGATGACCGAATGCTTTTGTCCCCGCTTTTTCCTGAAATGTCCACAGGTCTTTTTATTATGGAAAAAGATCGTCTGATCCATACGGCCGAAACAAGAGACGGAAAATTATTTTTAAACGAAAAAGAGGTGTCAATAAAATGAAAAAAACTTTTAAAATCATATTGTTGAGCTTTCTCCTGGTGATGGCTTGCGCTGTCGGATGGGTCACCTATCAGTTTAATACATACAAACCCAAAACGATTACACAGACCATGAACCCGGAGAACCTTGCCTATTTTAAAGAAACCTATGTGGATTGCCGTAAAAGCTTTCTTGATGAGGCACAGAAACACAAAGGCCTCCATAAGGATATTGAGATATCCGGCATTGCTGTTGAAAGCTCTGTTGATCCGGATTTAAGCATAGACTATTGTTATATTCCGGCTCAACAGTCATTTGAACGCCTTTTTATATTGACCTCGGCCGTTCATGGAATTGAAGGGTATGTGGGCAGTGCTGTTCAGCAGATGTTTTTAAGGGAACTCGTCAAGGATATCAATCTCAATGATATGGGTCTGCTCATTATCCATGCAGTTAATCCTTCCGGCTTTAAAAATTACCGGAGGGTGTCGGAAAATAATGCGGACCTGGATCGGAACTGTTCAACTGAAGACGGTCTTTATCTGTCTGAAAACAAAGGATACAATGAACTCAATTTGTTTTTGAATCAGAGGCAGAAGGTGAGTCTCACAAGTTTTGGTAATTTTTTCTTCCCGTTGAATGCCATTCAGAAAATTCTTAAGTATTCCATGGGAACCTTAAGACAGGCAATTTTGCAGGGGCAGTACCAGCATGAAAAAGGGGTTTATTATGGGGGCCACAAACTTGAACCTTCCATAATAGCCGTGACGCCGCTGATCCGAGAAATTTCAGAAAAATATAAAATGATATTCAGTCTTGACCTGCATACGGGTTATGGTCAAAATGGAACCCTGCATCTCTTCCCGAGTCCGTTGAAAGATGCAAAGAAAAAAGCAGAAATTGAAAACATATTTTCAGGCCTTCGGATTGACTGGGGCGATACTAATGATTTTTACACGGTAACAGGGGATTTTACCTCCTACCTTGAACAGATTCTTCCTGAAAAACACTATCTGACCATGACCTTTGAGTTCGGAACCCTGGATACAAAGACCACCATGGGGTCCATCAAGGCCCTGCACAATGTGATGCTTGAAAATCAGGGAGTCCATTACGGCTACAAAACCCGGAAAGATGAAACACAGGTAAAATCAAGGTTCCTTGAGAGCTATTACCCCTCATCCGATGCGTGGCGCTCCAAGGTGATTGAAGATTCCCGGCAGGTGCTGTCACAGGCTCTGGAGGAATATGTTAAAACCACTGTTGAGGATCAGCCCTGATTGAAAAGGACCGTCATCACAAACAAGATTACCTATGTGGAACCTGATTCCATGGCTCATTTTTCATCCTGTGCCGGGATCATTGTCCAGTCAAATGAGAAAGTCTTTATTGATACGAATATGGGCTCTGAAGAAACCCCGGGGCTCCTGGAACTGGAAAAACCGGATGCCGCCGTCATCACCCACTATCACCTGGATCATTCCGTCTGGACCCGGTATGTCGCCGATCATTCCAACGCCCGTGTCCTGATCCCGAAAAAAGAAGAACCCTATCTGACCTCCCTTGATTTTATCATCGCCCATACGGCCGGTCCCTTCGGTATGTCCGATCAATGGACGGATTTTGTGGTAAACCAGCGCGGTTACCGACCGCTCACGATATATGAATGCTATTCTGAGAAAGCCTCATTTCAAGACCTGGTTCCTGAAATGGTGATTCTGGAAACACCCGGTCACTCACCTTCGCATTCCTCTTTTTATTTTCCTGACGAAAAGATCCTTTTTTCCGGTGACGTGGGTCTGGACCGCTTTGGTCCCTGGTACGGCTGGGCCGATTGCGATATCAAAGCGCTTGTTGAGTCCATTTTAAGACTGGACGGCCTGGAAGTGGGCCTTGTCCTGACCAGTCATGGCGGCATTATCAAAAAAGAGATCCAAAAAGCTTTTTTCAACAGCATTCACCATATTCTGAGACGTGAAGAAAAAATCGTTCGCAGGCTTGATAAGGGGATGAATAAAAAGGATATCATCGAGCAGGGAGTTTTTTATTCGGATAAGGAAAAAATCCGGGAACCGTTCAAGTCTTTTCTGAATATGTGGGATACGGCCATGTTTAATCATCATGAAGCCCTGATCAAGGAAGGCGGTCTCATGGCCTTTTTTCCTGAAATATCGGGAATGTCATAAATCCGCCTGCCGGTTTCAGCAGAAAAACCCTTCCTTTACCTTTGAAATTCCTGGGATAATGGTCTGGGTGCGGTTTATCCCATGAATCTTGCGGATCTTCTGATCCACGAACTCTGCAATAATTTCCGCATCAGAGGCCAGAAAATCTCTTTTCAGGATGATTTTGGCCAGAATATCGATGGTCCCGTGAACCGAATGGACTTCCTGAACTTCATCCAGGGCAAACAATTTATCAATGACCTTTACGTTGGTTGAGGTATCCATATTGATCATGATAAAGGCGGTGATGCTTCGCTTCATTTCAGGATAATCCGGTATGGTTTTTTCAAGCATGGCGCTTCTGAAGGCTTCCATGCTTCTGGGGATCAGCCGGTCGATCCCTATCCCGTATTGGCGGCTGGAAGGTCTCTCCCAGTGGTGATAAGAAATATAAGCATAAAGATCGGCAAGGGTTCTTCTGGGGAAATGCTTGTCAAGCTGCCCGTTTTTGATGAGAGCGGTCAGCGGCAAAAAAATTGTGTTGTACCAGTCTTCCGCTGCTTTTTTAAAATCGGTTTCAGTTCCGGAAATAAGCGTTAAATGGTTTTTATGGGCTTTAATCTGGACCTCCAGATAATTGTATTTACCGATTTCGGTCAGGAGGATATTCTGAGGCGGCAGCCCGGTGTTTTCATAGAATTTCTTTTTTTCAATATACAAAAGATTTTCCATGGTGTTCAGGGAAGAAAGAAGCTCAATCACTTTTGCCTGGATATCCGTCCGCCCCAGTTCTTTTGACGCAGCAACTCTGTGGTTGCCATCCAGGACATAATAATCATTCCGGATCTGGTAAAGCTTTACAGGAGGTAGAGGTCTTCCGCTTCGCATGGCCCTTTTGATATCGCTAAACCGTTTGGAAGAGATCTGTCTTTTGGGTCTGAACTGAGAGTCAAAATCATGGTATTTGCCAACACTGCCGATGATTTTTTCAACTGCCACCGTCATTATCCCGTGGTCAACGAATTCAACCTTGCCTTCCTTTTCCTGCTGCTCGTTAAAGGAGTCGACATGGCTCTCTGTATTTGGTTCCATAAATGCCAAAAATTTTTTAAAAAAATTTTTCATAGTGTCACCTCAAAAATAGTATAGCCGCAGGTGTTTATCACTTTTGTCTGGCCGACCCTTGTTATTCTTTCTTCATGGGTGTTGAAGGGTTTATGCATATGACCATGGATCAGGAATTCCGGTTTTCTTTTGTCCATCAGCCGGTTAAAGCTTTCAAAGCCCATATGGCAAAGGTCTTCTGCATCATGAACATGCCGGGGCGGCGCATGGGTGACCACGATATCAACGCCTCCTTTTCTCCAGATGGAAAACCACAGACCCCAAATGATTTTTTTCATTTCTACGTTCGTATATTGGTTCACGCCGCCATTATACCACATGGACCCTTCAAGCCCCAGTATTTTAACTGAGTTGAAAAGCAGCACCTGTGCATGAATATTGCTGCACCCCTTGGGATTATGGAGTGTGTAACGGATATCGTGGTTGCCCTTTACATAGAAAAGAGGCTTGTCAAGCCTGTTCCTTAGAAAGGAAAGATATTCCGGCGGCAGATCCCCGCAGGATATGATCAGATCCACGGGTTCAAGGATTTTTTCTTCAACTTTCCGGGTTAATGATGAATCTATGAAATCAGAGACCGAAAGAATTTTCAGACTGCGGTGTGTTTTCATTCCCGCCTAAGATGGGCAAGCCACCGGTATTCCAGTTTTTTTAACAGCCAGACAAGGATAAAGGTGATGGTCAGATAGAATGCCCCGGCTGTGAGATAGGCTTCATAGGGGCTGTAGTACCTTGAATTGATGATCCGAGCTGCGCCGGTGATATCGATGATGGTGATGACACTGGCAAGGGAGCTGCCGTGGAGCATGAAAATAATTTCATTGCCGTATGTGGGAAGCGCTCTTCGAAAGGAACTCGGAAGGATGATCCGTGTGAATCTTAAATACCAGGACATACCGGCCGCCTTGGCTGCTTCAACCTCTCCATGGGGGGTGTTCTCAATGGCTCCCCTTATGATTTCAATGGTATACGCACAGGTGTTCAGGGTAAAGGCAAAGAGCGCACAAAAATACGCCTCTTTAAAAAAAATCCATAAAAACGATGTTTTTATGCTTTCAAACTGACCCATGCCATAGTAAATGAGAAACATCTGGACAAGGAGAGGAGTTCCCCTGAAAAAATAAGTGTAGGCGTTTATGGGACCTGAAATAAAAATATTTTTAGATGTCCTCAAAACTGCCAGAGGGATTGCAAAAACAAGACCGATGGCAAGAGATAAAGAAACCAGGATCAGGGTGTTTTTCAGACCGAGCAAATAAACATCGATATTATCGGCAATAATTGAGAAATCCATGATCAGTTCTTTGCAAACCCCAAGCTGTATTTTTTATTGAGCCGGTTTAAAATCAGGATGGAGACCGAGGTCAGAATCAGGTAGATCAAGGCAACCACAAGATAAAACGTAAACGGCATGCGGGTAGCGCCTGCGGCAAGCCCTGCCGTTCGGACCATGTCTTTGAGCCCGATAATGGAAACAAGAGCAGTCGTTTTCATCAGGACCAGCCAGTTATTTCCGAATCCGGGGATGGCATGGCGGACCATCTGGGGCATCAGGATCCGGACAAATACCTTGAACCGGGTCATGCCATAGGCATATCCCGCCTCCAATTGTCCTCCCGGAACGGCAAGAATAGCCCCCCTGAAAGTTTCAGCCATGTATGCGCCAAAAATGAAACCAATGGTGGAAACCCCGGCCATGAAGGGGTTGATGTCGATATAGTCGCCATATCCCAGCATGGGGCCCACCTGATTGACAAATACCTGGCCACCATAGAAAAGCAGAAGCATGAGAACCAGATCCGGGATACCCCGGATAAGGGTGGTATAGGTCTGTGCGATCAGGTTTGCCGCCCTTACCTTGGAAAGCTTGGCAAGGGCAGTGATAATCCCGAGGACCATTGAAATGACAAGGGAAACAAGGCACAATTCAATGGTCAGAAGTGTGCCTTGAAGTATGCTATAACCGTATCCGTGAAGATTGAACATTATTTTCCGTAAATGTCAAAATCAAAATACTTGTCCTGGATTTTTTTGTAGGTTCCGTCTTTGCGGATTTTCTGAATGGCATCATTCAGTTTTTTTATTAGGTCTTTGTCTTCTTTCCTACACGCAATTCCGGCACCTTCACCAAACCATTTCACATCTGTCAGGTCTGGACCGATAAACTGGAAATCCTTGCCTTCGGGTTTCTCAATAAAGCCTTCTTTGGCAGCAATAATGTCTGCAAGGAACATATCGATTCTGCCTGCAGCAATATCAAGATAGACTTCATCCTGAGTGCCGTAGCGTTTTACCTCTACATCCTTGCCGTAATTATCGGTCAGGTACTGGTCATGAATGGTGGCTCTCTGAACACCCACGGATTTACCCTTGATGGCTTCCTTGGAAAATTCCTTGATGGCGCCTTTTTTCACAACAAATTTGGCAGGGGTCTGATAGTATTTATTGGTAAATGCAACGGCTTTTTTTCTTTCCTCGGTAATGGACATGGAAGCGACGATACAATCGAATTTTTTAGCCAGAAGGCCGGGGATAATGCCGTCCCAGTCGGAGATCACCAGTTCGATTTCTCCGCCGGCAGCGGCTACAATGGCTTTGGCCATATCAATATCAAAACCGTCAAGTTTCTGGTCAGGTGTGAGAAAGCTGAATGGAGGATAAGCACCTTCAACACCGACCCTGATTTTTTTCCAGTCTTTGGCAAACCCGTTCCCGGCAGCAAGAACAAGAGATAATACAATTAATGCAGACAAAATTTTTTTCATACCCACTCCTTTGTTAAAATAGTCACTAAGCATATTTATTCCGCGACCGCAATAAATTCCCGGAACCGATCCGATTTCGGTTTTCCGAAAACCTCTGCAGGCGCACCGTCTTCTTCGATCAATCCATTGTGTAAAAAAATTACACGAGTGGACACATCCTTGGCAAACCCCATTTCATGGGTAACCACAATCATGGTTCTTCCTTCCCTGGCAAGATTCCGGATGACCTGGAGCACCTCTCCCACAAGTTCCGGATCAAGGGCCGAGGTCGGTTCATCAAAGAGCATGACGTCCGGTTCCACAGCCAGGGCCCTTGCAATGGCGGCTCTCTGCTGCTGTCCGCCGGAAAGCTGAGCCGGGTAGGCAGAAAGTTTTTCCCCAATCCCTACTTTATCAAGATAATATTTTCCTCTCTCAATGGCTTTGGCCTTGGGAATCTTCAAGACATGGATAGGAGCTTCGATGACATTTTCAAGAATGGTCATGTGGCTCCATAAATTGAACTGCTGAAACACCATGGCCAGCTTGGTCCGGATTCTTTCAACCTGCCGGATGTCTTTGGGCCGGCTCACGCCTTTCCGGTTTGTTTCCATGAGGATTTCTTCACCACCCACAATGATTTTTCCTTTGTCCGGCATTTCAAGGAAATTGATGCAGCGCAAAAGCGTGCTTTTTCCCGACCCGCTGGAGCCCAGGATGGATATGACATCGCCTTTACAGGCGGTAAGGGAAATGCCCTTGAGCACTTCAACCACGCCAAAGCGTTTGTGAAGATCTTCAACTGATAATGCCGTCTGATGTTTATCCATGCGCGTCCATCACTTTTTTCCTGAAATCTTCACAGGTTAAATACAGGTGACCGATTTTTGATAAAATCCTTGCCGTTTTTCCCATCTGCTCCAGGGCAAAGGAAGAGGCTGCACAGTCTGCAAATTCCCTGGAATGAATCACAATATCTTTATTCTGTCCTGTAATATTAAAAAAAGCATGCATGGCCGGGACTTCATAGGTGACATCCCCGAAATCCGAAGAAGCCCGTGAGCGTTCAAGCCATTCCGGTGCCATGCCGTATTCCTCTGCCAGTCTCATGAATTCCTGATTCAGTTCCTGATTGGGCTTCCCCGGTTTGTAAGCATTTTTAACCACTTCGACCACAACCGTTGTATCGGTCATCAGGGCAGCCCCCTGGGCAATATTTTCAAGCCGTTTTTTCATGGACAGTAAAAAATCCATATCAAAGGCCCGAAGATAAAAGTCTGCCGTGGTGGCGTCCGGGATGATATTGGGTGCTTTTCCCCCGTCCTTGATCACGCCGTGAATCCTGCAGGTCTCAGGCAATTGCTGGCGCCAGGCATCCACGCCGGAAAAAAGCAGCCGGACGGCATCCAGGGCATTGAGACCTTTTTCAGGGGAGGCTGCGGCATGGGCGGCCTTGCCGGTAAAGCGGATGATAAACTGCATGATGCCGGACGCTTCCATGGACTGGGAAGTGGGATGGTCGGAGGGGTGCGCCATGAGTACAATGTCCACATCTTCAAGGGCTCCGGCGGCAATCAGATCGATTTTACAGCCTCTTTTTTCTTCGGCAGGCGTTCCCATGATGGTCACCCTACCCTTCAGATGAAAATCCCGGATAAGCTGTTTTAATATGATACCGGCACTGAGGGCCACCCCTGCAATAAGATTGTGGCCACAGCCATGACCCATGTCGGCCAGGGCATCATATTCAGACATAAAACAAATATGGGGAGAGCCCTCCCCCGCGCTTGCTGCAAAGGCGGTTTTTAATCCTTTATAGTTTCTTGTTACATGAAAGCCCAGTCCCTCTAAAAATTCCGTTTGCAAACGGCAGGCCAGTTCTTCTTCTTCAGATAACTCCGGGTTGTCATGGATAGTGTGCACAAGATGTTCAATTTCTTTTGAATGCTCTTTATAACATTTGTCTATGGCGGTTTTCAGATCTTTAAGGGTCATTTTCCTGCCTTTTCTATTCGATCTTTCCTTGATGGTCCATCATCACAAGGTTTTTTTCAAAAGTGACGCAAAATTTTGTTGCTACTCATGTGGGAACTAATAAAAACCCATCCTGAAAGTCAAGAAATAAATACCGAATTTCAATAAAAATTGAAACCTTTATTTTAAAATACCTGCTCACACAACAAACCCTGTTTTTGACGGCAATTGCTTATGGGTTGACATTTGAAGGCCTTTCAAGTTATTTCGATACAAAGAAAAACAGATTGAATCAGGAGCAAACGATCATGACATACACCATCCATCCCATTGTCCTTGGAACAAAAGTATTTGACAAAAGCATGATGACCTACCAGTACGGCCAGGGTCAGCAGTACACCATCCCCATCTATGCCTGGCTTATCAAGGGGGGTGATAAAAACATCCTGGTGGATACCGGTGAAATGACGCCCATCCAGTCAAAAGACCGGGAGGATGCCATCGGCGGGAAAATTTATACCTTTGAACAGGGGCTTGAAAAGCACGGCCTGACACCCGCCGATATTGATATCGTCATTCATACCCATCTTCATATGGATCATTGTGAAAATGATTATAAATGTGAAAACGCAAAATTTTATATTCATGAAAAAGAGCTTGAATCCATTCATGAACCCCATCCCCTGGATTACCGGTATCTCTCCGATTACATCGACGATATCGAAGAAAACGGTCAGATTGAAATTGTCCGGCAGGACTGTGACATTATCCCTGGCATCCGGGTACACCACACACCGGTTCACACAAAAGGCGGTCTGACGGTGTATATTGAAACCGCAAAAGGCACCGCCGTGATCACAGGGTTCTGCCTGATTGATGAAAATTTCAACCCGCCGCCCGAGATCAGGGGTATGGAAATGGATGTGATCCCGCCCGGAACCCATGTGGATGTTTATAAAGCCTATGACATCATGAAAGAGGTTCAACTTGGGGCCGATATTCTAATCCCCCTTCATGAACCAAGGTTTGCTTCCATAGCGTCCATTGGTTGATGCCGGCTTAGCTTATGAAAATTGAGTCATGAAAAAATTGGAATAAAAAAGAAAAATAGCCCATCCTTTTTATTAGATGATTAGAAGGGATGCCCATTCTTTACTTTTCGTAAAAAAGCAAATAACGGGCTTGTCCAAAATAAAGAAGCATACAAAAAATCATTTAATCATAAGGAGACCCCCATGGGAAATGAGAAAACTGAGACCGGTTTTGTGAGCGCAAAGGACCGCACCTCGTGTGAAGCCACCCTGCAGATGCTTGAAAAAGCCAGAAGAGATGGCGTAACTCTGGATCTGGACCGGGGGTATGATATGAAACCCTGTCCCATCGGTGAGGTATCTGCCTGCTGCAAGCATTGCTATATGGGACCCTGCCGTTTGAATCCCAAAGACCCGTATAAAAAAGTGGGGGTTTGCGGTGCCACCATCGACACCATTGAGGCCAGAAATTTCGGACGGAATGTGGCGGCAGGGTCAGCCTCCCACAACGATCACGGAAGACATATTCTGGGATTGTTCAAAGGCATTATTGAGGGTCGGGTAAAGGATTTTAAAATCGAAGATACCCTGAAACTGGAACGGGTGGCCCAATCTGTCGGGATTGAAACGGCAGGAAAAGATGTCCTGGAAGTTGCAAAGGAACTCCATGACGAGCTCGAAAAAACCTTTTCCAATGTAAATGGGGAAATGCCCTTTACAAAACGGGCGCCCGAGGCTCTCCGGGAACAGTGGAGAAAAGACGGAATCATGCCGAGAGGCGCCATGGTTGAAGTCATGGAAATGATGAGCCGGACCCATATCGGGTGCGACCAGGATTATAATAGCCTGATGAAACAGATCAGCAGAACAGCCCTTGCCGACGGCTGGGGAGGTTCCATGGTGGCCACCGAACTGTCGGATATCATGTTCGGAACCCCTTCTCCAACTCTTGCAGAAGTCAACATGGGGGTGTTGAAGGAAGACCATGTGAATATCATTGTGCACGGCCACGAACCTGCCATGTTTGAAGGGATGCTGGCGGCGGTCTATGATTCCTTCTATATTGAACAGGCAAAAGCAGCCGGTGCAAAAGGTATCAATCTTGTGGGCATGTGCTGCTCCGGTGCGGAAATGATGTCCCGCCACGGTATTCCCCATGCCGGGAATTTCGGCTCAACCGAAGCCATCATGGTGACCGGCGCGGTAGATGCCATGGTTGTGGATATCCAGTGCATCAAACAGGGACTGGTTGAAGTGGCCAGATGTTATGACACCCATCTGATTACCACCAATTCACGGGCCCATATTGAAGGTGCTACCCATATTGAGTTTGATGAAATGGACCCCAGAAAATGCACGGACCAGGTTCTGGCAAAAGCCATTGCCAGATTCGGTTCAAGAAAGATGCCCATTGAGATCCCTAAGATAATTCAAAAAGGCATTCATGGATTTACCCATGAATATATTGAATACATGCTGGGCGGGACCTTCCGTGGCAGTTATACCCCTTTGAATGACAATATCATCAACGGCAGAATCCGGGGGGTGGCAGGCGTTGTAGGATGCACCAACCCAAAGGTAAAACAGGATTCCATCCATGTTGAACTCGTAAAAGAATTGATCAAAAATGATGTCCTGGTCCTTCAGACCGGGTGTTCACAAATCTCTCTTGCCAAGGCAGGACTCCTGGTTCCGGAAGCTGCCCCCCTGGCAGGTCCGGGTCTTGCCGAGGTCTGTGAAACGGTCGGCATACCGCCGGTTCTGGGTCTTGGCTCCTGCGTGGACAATACGAGGATTCTCATTGCCGCTTCCGCCATGGTCAAGGCAGGGGGGCTTGGCAATACCATAGCCGACCTTCCGGCCGCAGGATGCGCACCAGAGTGGATGAGCGAAAAAGCGTTGGCCATTGGTCAGTATTTCGTGATGTCCGGCGTGTATACGGTTTTCGGCATTGGTTTTCCGGCCATCAAGGACACAAAATTTTATAATCTTTTGTTTGACGGCCTTGAAAAACAGGGATATGGGAAATGGGGTACGGCAGCAGACCCCCATGAAATCGCAAAAATGATGATCGCCCACATCGATAAAAAGAGAAAAGCCCTGGGCATTGACAAGGTCAGGGAACGAACCCTTGTGGACATGTCGGACCGCCGCGACCTGGCATCCTGATAACAATATAAACCCGCTCCCGGTAGGGTTTTCGCCTGCCGGGAGCGATTCAAAAACGGATTCAAACTTGTTTCTGAAGTCTTCAGCAGCTAAAAATTTTATTCTCCGTCAGGCTTAAAAACCGGCTCCCGGTTTTTGTGACATGGATCATGCTTTCAATACCGGCGGCAAATTCATCCTTGAAAATGAATTTAGGCTCCACGGCAAAGACCATCCCCGGTTTTAAAGGCTCGTTTTTCCCCTGGGCCAGGACGGGATTTTCCACCAGTTCAAGACCGATGCCATGACCGATGAATTTTGATTTCAGATCGGGGAGGCCCAAGAACTGATCCCTGTAACCGAGTTTTTCAGCCGTATGGACAGCGGTTTCAAATACCTCACCCATGACAACACCCGGCGCCATCTTTTCCTTTACCCGGCTCAGAACCTCAATGGATGCAAAACAGGCATCTTTTGCCTTGTCTTCCATCTTTCCCATGACAAACATCCTGGATTCGTCAATATGATACCCGTCCAGCAATGTGCCGAAATCCACCAGGATAGGTTCGTTTTTTTCCATCAGTTTGGGCCCGGCCCCATAGGGATATGCCTTGGACATGCCGGTGCCGCAGAGCGGGGAATCGAGCCCGCCGGGAAGTCCACCGTTTTTACCGCTCATGACATGAAAAGGGAATCCTTCCAGACGGTAATGCCGGGTTAACAGCTTGCCCGAATGCCCAAGAGTCCTGGAATAGGATTCAAACATGCCGCAAAATTCCATCTCCGAAATTCCGGGCCGGATGTTTTCCGCCATAAAATCAAAGGTCTGTTTGGAAACAAGGGCGGCCGCTTCCAGTTTTTCAATCTCAAAGGCGGATTTGATCTGCCTGCAGGCTTCAATGACAGGGGACCCATCCTGAAAATCGGTTCCGGGAAAAAGATGCTGATAGAATTGATAGTCCTTTACAGGAACCACATCAAAGGCCAGGCCGCAGAAGCGGGGAAGTTTTTTAAATCGGCCTTTGATCCATTTTGGGATATCCTTGATCGAGTCAATGGGTTCAATCTGCGTAAACGCGGCTTCCTGAATGGCTCGGGGCAGATACCGTTTTACAAAAAGAACCGGGTCCTGATCCGTTTCAATATAAAGATAGCAGTCCTGGGCCGTTCCGCAGAAATAATAGATATCCGGTCTGTGGTTTAAAAACAGGGCATCCAGCCCATGGCCGGTCATGTGCGTTTTCAGGGTCTGAATCCTGGACAGGATTTCCGTTTCAGGTGTCGGGTCAAAGGGATAGTCATGCATTATCAAAAAGTCTCCTTGTATTAGAGATCCAGCGGGCTTTTCAGCTCTTTCAGCGTCCTGGATTGAATGGTATGGGTATAAATCATGGTGGTCCGGACATCACTGTGTCCAAGAAGCTCCTGGATGGTCCGGATATCATAATTGGCCTCAAGCAGATGGCTGGCAAAGCTGTGCCGGAAGGTGTGGGCCGAAGCTCTCTTGATGAGCTTTGATTTTTTCACGGCCCGCTTAATGGCTTTCTGAACATGGGTTTCATGGAGATGGTATCTTCTATACTCATTTGCTTCAGACAGGAAAGTCAGTTCCTTTGCAGGGAAAAACCACTGCCAGATCAATTCCTTTGCCGCCCCCGGATATTTCAAATCCAGGTTTCCAGGCAAAAACACACCGGCAAATCCAGCCCGGATGTCTTTTTCATGCAAGCTAATGACATGGTCAAGATGATTTTTCAGCTCTTCCAGAATTGTTTTGGGAAGGGGAACTGTTCGATCCTTTTTCCCCTTTCCGTCATGAATGGTTAATACCAGATAATCAAAATTGAAATTGTGAATTCTGAGATTCATGCATTCGGATAGCCTCAGGCCGCATCCGTACAAAAGTTGTACCACCAGGTTGTATGGATCATAAAGGTTTTGGATCACGCGGTTGACTTCATCTCTGGACAGAACCACCGGAATATAGGGCCTTTGTTTTGCCCTTACAACCCCGTCCATTTTTCCAAATTCCTTTTTCAGAATATGTCTGAAAAAAAACAAAAGTGCATTGAATGCCTGATTCTGAGAGGATGCCGAAACTTTTTTTTCAACTGCCAGGCGGGTCAAAAACTCTTTGACATCCAAAGGCGTTAACTGTTCCGGCGGCTTGTGACGGGTGTGATAGCGGAATTTTTCAGCCCAAAGCGTGTAGGATTGAAGGGTCTTGGGCGAATAGTGCCGGAGCTTTATTTCATTTGTCAGGGATTCAAGGGCCTTGCCCCAGAATGCTGCTGGACTGGCAGATTCATAGGGAGCGACCACCTCCTTAACACTGTGGTCCTGATTCTGTTCTGTATCGGAAAAATCGGGCGAAAGCACGGAATAATAAATCTCAACAGCTTTCTTTGCCTGATATAGCTGTGATTCTATCTGTTTTTTTTCTTTCAGCTTGGCGATAAATAACATAAGACTTCCATGATCAGTATATGAGTGCTGATATTTTTTACAAAAATCCAGATAATACCGAAGCCATTTTATAAAATAGGCATGCTCTCTGGGAGAAATGCCGTCTTTTTCTAAAAGCTGTTGATATTTTATAAGAAGGGCTTCCGGAAGCTTCAGCATGATATATTCCTTCAATAAAATTCATTTTCAAGTATTATCCAGTTAGATTTTTTATACTTGACAGCCATATTCGCGTCAAGTAAATAAAAATCATGAAGAATAGACAGACCTGTACAATTACTTGTTA
>JFJP01023563.1_pt1 | contig 19409 bp, 19 predicted proteins | sample 431651 | NCBI WGS metagenome assembly JFJP01 (sample SAMN02602958, study PRJNA72255) | Microbial mat metagenome, whole genome shotgun sequencing project. | biome: fresh water; feature: sink hole; material: water; isolation source: purple microbial (photo- and chemosynthetic) mats found in...
TCTGGGAATGCAGCCTGTCATAACCCAAGCGGAGAAATTTTTGATGCGAATTTTTATGAAGATACTTGTGCTTGCGCTTTTTGGCATTTTCAGCCCGGGAATGGTTTTGGCAGACGAAAAGTCTCCTGCGCAGTGGGAAATCGACATGGAGCATTCCAGCGTCGGGTTTCGGATTCGCCATATCGTCGGCTACGTGCCCGGCGTGTTCAGCCGTTTTTCCGGACAGGTCGAGTACGATCCGGCCGCGCCCGAAGGAAGCCAGTTTTATATGCTCATTGACAGTTCAAGCGTTCATACCGGCGTGCCCGCCCGTGACGAACATCTGCGCAGCCCCGACTTTTTGGACGTGGAAAGGTCGCCGAGGATGATATTCTCGTCCAAAAAAGTGGTCCGTGAAGACGGGGACACTCTTATCGTCACCGGAGACCTGACCATCCGCGATGTGACCGCCGAGGTCCGTATTCCTCTACGCGTGCTTGGCATAGTGGCGCATCCCTTAACGGACACGATGCCGGGCACCAAAGTGCTCGGGCTGCAGGCCGCATTTTCCGTGAAGCGTCTGGACTTTCATGTGGGTTCGGAAAAATGGACTCAGATGGGGATCATGGGCGAGACCATTGATCTGACTATCGACATGGAACTGCTGCAACGCTAGAACTGTCCGGTCCGGGGTGCTCCGGCCATTTTGCCCGCAGCCAGAGGAAGAATGGACAGTCTTGAAATTCACCTTCGTCACGTCGATGTGGACCTGGGCACCGCCCGCGTCCTGCATGATCTTAATCTGACTCTTGCCGGAAGTGGACATTTCGCAGTGCTTGGCGACAACGGTGCGGGCAAGACCACCCTGCTGCGACTGCTGGTAGGCGAACTGTGGCCTTCACAGCGGAGCGCCGGCCAGCGTATCTACCGTCTCTTCGGCGACGAGTCGCCCTCGCCCATCGGCGTGCGCCCACATGTGCGTCTGGTCACCCCGTCCATGGCGGACTGGTATCAGCGCCATGACCTGCGCGTGCCCATCTGGGAAGTCATCTGCGCCGGTCTGCACAACACTCCTTTCCTCTATCACCAGCCTTCCGAGGCCGAACGCGAAAAGGCGCGGATCCTGGGGCTGGAAATGGGTCTGGGGCTTGTCCTGGATCGCCCCATGCGGGCGGTATCCACGGGGCAGGCCAAGCGTGCTCTCCTGGCCCGGGCGCTCATTGCCTCCCCGAAACTTCTTGCCGTTGACGAACTGACCCAGGGGCTGGATCGACAGGGGCAGTTGAAGCTGCTGGATGCCCTGAACCGCATCGCGGCCACCGGCCGCACCCGCCTGCTGGTCAGCGGCCATGGTCTTTTGCCCGTGCCCGAAGAGGTCCGGGGGCGGATATATCTGGAGCATGGCCGGTTGGTGGGGCAACCTTCGTCGGTGCGCCCCGGGAGTCTGGACCTGCCGGACCGGCAGGCGCCGTCAATCCGCTCGGACAGGGTGGTGGAGCTTGAGTCCTGCTCCGTGATCATGGAGGGGCGGGCTGCCGTGGACAACCTGAGCTGGGCCCTTGATGCAGGAGAGTGTTGGGGCGTGCTCGGACATAATGGGGGGGGCAAATCGACGTTCTTGCAGCTCATCACCGGATACCGCCGCCCTTGGCCCGGAGGCGAGGCGCGCTGGTTCGGTCGGTCGGGGCTCACGCGCATGGCGCAGATTCGGGGCCGCATAGGTATCCTCGCGCCCTGGATCGGGGAGCGCATGGAGCCCGGCAGCACCTGCCGTGACGTGCTGCTTTCGGGATTGTGCGACGGTCTGGGCGTGCATCGTGGGCTTTCGGAGGCGCAGATCCTTCAGGCCGAAGAGCTGGCACGGTCCTGGGGCATGGAAGGCTGGCTGGATCGCACCCTTGGTTCTCTCTCGTACGGTCAGGCGCGGCAGGTCATGCTGGCACGTGGCGTGGTACATGCCCCGGACCTGCTGGTTCTGGACGAACCTTTTTCCGGTCTTGACGCATCCTGGCAGGCGCGCATGGTCGAGCTGCTGCGGCACTGGACCGTGCAGGGGCGAACCCTGGTGCTGGCCACCCATTCTCCGGAGTACATGGACGAGCTGCTGACCCACGGGCTCATCCTGGACCAAGGACGGTGCGTGGCCGCCATGGAGTGGTCCGCGTTGCAGAAAACTCCCGCCTTTGCGTCGCTGTTTGCTGCATCGGGGCAGACGAGGGCGGGGGCATGAACATTGTTTGCGTGCACTCAAATCTTAGCAAAGCCTTGACCGGCCTCGGACACGAGGTGCTCGACCTGCGTCCGGGGGCGGGCGTCGTGCGTCTTGTCCCCCTTCTGGGTGATTTTGCCCCCGACCTGCTCATTCAGCAGGAGACCCTCGGTCCACGCACCCTCATTGCCGATCTTGCCGATCTGTCCTGTCCCAAGATTTTCTGGTCCATCGATACGCACCTGAACAGCTTCTGGCATCGATATTATGCCCGCCTTTTCGACCTGTTCTGTACGACCCAGAAGCACTGGCAATCCTGGTTCACGGAGCGGGGCATTTCCCGCACCATGTGGTTGCCCTGGTATGGCTCGCAGCGGGCTCTTCTGCCCTGGGACGGGCGGCGAACAGGCATGGGCTTTGTAGGGCGGGTCACCCCTGAGCGCCCAGTCCGGGGCTGGTTTCTGGACTGGCTGGGAGCGCTTGGTCCCCTTGAGGCGCGTGCGGATCTGGGATTTGCACCCATGCACGAGTTCTACGACCGCTGCCGTATCGTGCCCAACGAGTCCATTTTCGGGGAAGTCAACTTTCGGTTGTTCGAGGCGGCCTCCTGCGGCTGTGCGGTGATCAACCCGGCCACTCCGGGCCTGGAGGATCTGTTCATTCCAGGCGAGGAGGTGGCCGCGTACCGCGACGGGGCGGAACTTGCAGACTGGGTCAAGCGGTTGTGCCGTGAAGATCTGCTGGCCCGGCGCATGGGCCTGTTGGCCCGGGAGCGGATCAAGCGGGAGCACCTGCCTAGGCATCGCGCCGAGGCTTTGCTCGCCGCTGCCGGGAACATCTCCGGGCAATCTGCAGGGGCCGCCAATGCGGAGGCGGCGTGGTGGTTGTCCCTGTGTCAGCTTTGGGAGGCCGGGCGGCTGGACATGGATGTGCAAACCTTGGCCAGGGGTCTGTCGGCCCTGCCTCTGACCGCCGAGATCCTGGCCGTGTTGCTGCGCTTGCGGGCCAGGGCCGGACGGGACGAGTTTATGCGTCTGGCCGTGCCCGTGGCGCAGCAGAGGCAGTACGAGTCCTCGCTTGAAGTCAATCTGGCCGGGGGCATGGGCGCGCTGCGGTTTGAGGACATGCGCCTGTCGCGTCTTTTTTTTCTGCGTCATGAACGTCACTGCGCGCCGTCGGCCCCTGACCCGGGGAGCACGCCGCTTTCCATTTGCCTTGCCTGGGCCAGGGAGCTACAACGTTTCGGACAGGTTTTCAGGCCCGGTTTTGTGTTCAATCCCACAAAGCACCTGCCGGCATCGAGCCTGGAATGCCTGGTGCAGGCCAGCGAGGCGGAGCCGGGAAATCTGGACGTGTACAGGGAGATGGCCAGGATTCTCGCCCGCGACAGTGGCTGGGACGCCTTGCGGCTCAAGGCCATGTCCTATCTTTCCCTGCGCGAACGCAGGAACTGGCGTTTGACGATTGAGCTTGGGGTGACCAATTGCCGCGCTTTTCGCGTACGGCAAGGTCTGGAGGAGCTGCTCTTTGCCCGGGACGAAGCCCTGCGCCAGGGGCAGGAGGCGCGGTTTTGGCGCAGGCTCGAAGCCCATGACGGGTCCGGACGGATCAGGGAGCTGCTGCTGTCCGCGCTGGCTCCGGCAACGCACGCACCATAATCACAAAGGCGGATATGCTCGAAACTCTGCGCATTCGCAATCTGGCCCTCATCGATGATGTGGAGCTTGAGTTCTGCCCGGGCTTGAACGTGCTCACGGGCGAGTCCGGCGCGGGCAAGTCATTCATCCTGCGCGCCCTGGATTTCATTCTCGGCGAGCGCATCGCCGCCGACCTGGTTCGGCCCGGCCGGGAAAAGGCCCTGGTTGAGGCTGTGTTCCGCCTGGATGGCGAGGAACTTTTCCTGCGGCGCGAGCTCTCCGCCAAGACCGGGCGCAGCCGCCTCTTCATCGACGATGACCTGGGCTCCCAGGAGCGCCTGGCGGAACTGCGCCCCCGGCTGCTGATGCACACCAGCCAGCACGGGCAGCAGCGCCTGCTTTCGCCCGAACATCATGTCGAGATCCTGGATGCTTTTCTGGCTGATCCGCAGATCCTGGCCGTGCAGCGCGAAACCCGGGAGTCTCTGCAGTCCATCCTTGCGCACAAGGCCGAAGTGCAGCGGCGCATGGCCGGCTTGCAGGACCGGCGCGAATTTCTGGAATTTCAACTGGCCGAGATCCGCAAGGTGGACCCTCGCCCGGGCGAGGAAGAGGAGCTGCTGCGGCTGCGCGACGCGTCCCGTCAGGCCGAGAAGACGCTGACGCTGGCGGATGAGGCCCAGGGGCTGCTCCTGGGCGAGAACGGGCTGCAGGATGCGCTGACATCGCTGGAAAGGGCTCTGGCCGGACTTGGAGATGTGGACGAGGGCTTTGGCGAGCATGCAAAAGAGGTCGGGCGCTTTCGTGACGGCCTGTCCGAGATGGTGCGCGATCTGCGGGCGCTCGGTTCCCGCCAGAACGATGATTTTGACTCCGAGAAAGTCGAGAAGCGTCTGTGGGAGCTGCAACAGCTGCAGCGTAAACTCAAGCGCTCCCTGGATTCCATTGTGGCGCTCGGGGAGGAGATTGAGGAGAACTTGTCCTTCCTGGATGAAAGCGGGCTGGCGCTCAAGCGCCTGGAAAAGGAAGAGGCCCTGGCCGCAGGCGCCCTTGCCCAGGCCACTGCCGCGTTGAACGTTGCCCGTGAAGGCGCGGCGGTCGATCTGACCCGGGGCCTGAAGGATGAACTCGTCAACCTGGGCTTTTCCGAGCATTTGAAGGTGCTGGTGGATTTTCGGAGCCAGACCATCCACCCGGGCATTGACGAGCTCAAACCCCGGTTCTTATGGGTGCCCAATCCGGGGCTTGACGCCCAGCCCCTCGACCGCATCGCTTCGGGCGGAGAGCTCTCTCGCTTTTTGTTGGCAGTGGTCAGCCTGCGCACAAAGGAGCAGCTCCCGGCGCTGCTTTTCGACGAGGTCGATTCGGGTATCGGCGGCCAGACCCTGATCAAGGTCGCGGAGCGTATCCGTCACCTGGCCACGCGCCAGCAGGTTGTGCTTATCACCCACTGGCCGCAGCTGGCCCGGCTGGCCGACGAACATTTCGCCATCCGCAAGGAAGTGCACGAAGGCGTGACCTACACTTTGTGCGCCAGCCTCTCCCCTGCCGAGCGCCACGTCGAACTGGCCCGCATGGCGGGCGAGGCCCCACCCGTCACTCATGAGCCAGGACACGCGTCCGGGAATTTCATATGATCGACAGCAAAACACCATGCCGGGATCTGGAGGTCCTTTCCTGTCAGCCCGGCAGCGACCCGTCCTTGATCGACCTTGTCCTCTCCGCTCCGGGCTGGACCTGCAAACCCGGACAGTTCGTCATGGTCCGGCCCGCGCACTGGGGCGCGGAGCTGATCTGGCCCCGGCCTTTTTCCGTCTGCGATGTGTCCGACAAGGGCCTGCGCATCATCTTTCAGACCGTGGGGCGCGGCACGCGCAAGCTGGCCGGGCTTAAGCCGGGACAGACCGTCACAGTCTGGGGCCCTCTTGGACGCTGGTTCCGCATCGACGAAGCCCGACCCAACTTGATCCTGGCCGGAGGAGTGGGCATCGCTCCCTTTGTCATGCTGGGCCGACGCGAAAAGACGGATAATCTGTCCATGCTCTTTGGGCATCGGCTGGATCTTGAGCACTACCCTTACGCCGAGATTGCGGGCCGCATCAAAAGCGAGGCCATGCAGCAGAGGACCCCGGCCGACATCGCCGCCTTCGAGACCGTGCTTTCGGATCGCATCAGGGCCCTGGCCGGCGTAGGGCAGGTGCTGGCCTGCGGGCCGGAGCCCATGCTCAAGGTCGTGCGAAAATACTGCCTGCTGCACGGCACCGATGGCCAGATTTCCCTGGAAAATCGCATGGGCTGCGGGGTTGGGGCATGCCTTGGTTGCGTCTGCAAGACGGTGGCGGGAGATTACGTGCAAAGCTGCGTGCATGGCCCTGTCTTTGACGTGCGCGACATTGAGCTGGGGGAACAGCCATGAATCAGACAGTACATCTGGGACCTCTGACCCTCAAGAATCCGATCATCACCGCCTCGGGAACCTTCGGGTACGGGATGGAATTCATGCGCTACGGCGATCTGGCCGCACTTGGCGGCATCTGCCTGAAAGGTATCTCGCTTGCGCCGCGCGCGGGCAACCCCATGCCGCGCATAGCGGAGACCCCGTGTGGCATGCTCAACGCCATCGGCCTGCAGAACGTGGGTGTCGAGAAGTTCCTGAAGGAGAAGCTGCCCTACATTCCGGCCGATGCAACCCTCATCGCCAATCTCTACGCCCAGAGCGCCGAGGAATTCGGGGAACTGGCCGGCATTTTTTCATTTGAGGACAAGATCGCGGCCCTGGAGATCAACATTTCCTGTCCCAATGTGCGCGAGGGCGGAGTGCAGTTCGGCCAGGACCCGCTCATGGCCTCCGCCGTGGTCGGCGCGGTCAAGAAGCGGGCCGGGGCCAAGCCGGTCATCGTCAAACTCAGCCCCAACGTGACCGACGTGCGGGTCATCGCCAAGGCGGCGGTGGACGCGGGGGCGGACATGCTTTCGCTCATCAACACGCTTTCGGGCATGTCCGTGGACATCCGCACGCGCAAGAGCCGCCTGGCCAACGTGGTCGGCGGCCTCTCCGGCCCGGCCATCAAGCCCGTGGCCCTGCGCATGGTCCATCAGGTGGCGGGCGCCGTGAACGTGCCGGTCATCGGCATGGGTGGGATAACGAGCGCCGAGGATGTACTGGAATTCATTCTGGTGGGCGCGCATGCGGTACAGATCGGGACGTATAATTTCATGCGCCCGGACAACGCCTTCCGGTTGGTGGAAGAGGTGCGGGTGCTGGCCGAATCCCTGGGGATACGGTCCTGGGATGAGTACCGGGGAACGCTCAAGGTTTAGGAGGGGGGATGATCAAGCGATTCTGTGACATTTGCGGTGCGGAGATCCAGGGCCTTAAGGACGGGATCTACGAGGAACGTTACACCCTGGTCATCGAAGACCCGGCCAATCTGACGCGCCTCGGCGGGCAGCTGGGGAAAATGAACCCGATTATAGAGATGAAACTCCAGAACAGTAATAACACCGACATTTGCCGGGAATGTCTGGAGAAAATTCTGGTCAAGGAGTTTCATCGTCGGGTCAGGGAACAGGAATAGGCCGGGAAGAGAACGGATGCTGTCGTCTGCGGCCTTCGCTCTGTGCGGCAGTCAGGCCTTTTTCAAAAAGCAGGTCTTGAGTACCAGGCCTTTCACTTTGTCCGCATTGCATTCAATGACGTCTTCGCTGTCCGCGAGGCGGATGTTTTTGATGATGGTTCCGCGTTTGAGCGTCACGGAAGAGCCTTTGACCTTCAGGTCCTTGATCACCTGCACCGAATCTCCGGCTTTGAGCACCGTTCCATTGCTGTCTTTTACTTCCATATCAAAAAAATCCTTGAGTTGATGTTGCGCTGGGCGCGGACGGCTGTCGTTTCAGACGGTCCGTAGGCTGATGCGCTCAGCTTTTGCGCATGACCGCGCCATAGAAAAATTCCCCAAGCCCGTCCGCAGGATCGCTTTGGGTTTGCCGCAGACAGGTGAACCCGGGATGATCGTGGATGAAGCGTTCGATCTGTTTTTCGTTTTCTTCGGAGTTCAGGGTGCAGGTCACGTAGACCAGGCATCCTCCAGAAGGCAGAATATCCGCCGCCGCCCGAAGGATTTGGGCCTGCAGTTTGACGAGTTCTGCGCAGTCGCTCGCAGTCCGTTTCCATTTGATGTCGGGTCTGCGGGACAGGACGCCAAGTCCTGAGCAGGGCACATCAAGGAACACGGTGCGGGGCGAGTGCCGTAGCGGGTAGGGCCCCTGGCCCTGGGCCCGGAAAACGGGAACGCCAAAGCCCAGCCGAGTTCCTTCGGACTTGAGTTGTCTGAGGCGGAAGACGTTGACGTCCGAGGCCCACACAACCTTGCCCATCTCCGACATCAGGTACGTCTTCCCGCCGCGACCTGCGCAGGCGTCGAGCACGGGATGTGGCCAAAAATCCACGCCAATGGCGTCCATGATCTTCTGTGCGGCCAGACTCTGGCGGGTCGCCGACCCTTCGTCCACGGCCTGCGCAAGAAACTCCGGCCACTGCGACAGCGCAAAGCCCCATTCCGAGGAATTCTGGGCCAGAGGCCGAAGCCTGTCCCGCATCTCTTCGGCATGGGCATGGGCGCGGTTGATCCGCACTCCCGGCGGCGGTGCGGACAGGGTCGCCTGCAGGAAGGCCTGGGTCCGTTCCTTGCCGTAGCTGCTGAGCCACATGCGGGCCAGCCACCCGGGGCAGGAATACCAGGCGGCCAGAAACTGGTCGTGACCTGCGGTCTTGGTCTGGTAATACTCCGGGAATCGCACCTGCAGACCGAGTCGCAGCAGGCTCCGCAGCACGCCGTTGGCGACTTTGCTCATGGTCGGGTCCAGGCGTTCGCGAACCAGCGTCACCGCCCAGTCGAGAGTCGCGTAATCGGGGATGCGGCTCAAGAACAGGAGCTCGTATATGGCCACTCCCAGAATGCGCTTCATGATGGGGGAGGTCTGGATGGGGTTCTTGAGCAACTGGGAGAGAAGAAAATCAATGCGCCCGCGCATGCGCAGATAGCCGTAGGCCAGCTCTGTGGCCAGACCCTTGTCGGGGCCGGCGGGAACGGGGATCAGTACGTCGTCCACGGCGGCCTGCAGATCCTGCTTGTTGTCGAGGGTGCGGCGCAGGATGTCCATGGTCAGACGGCGGGCTGTAGGTGTGCTCAAACCAGAAACTCTTTGATGGCCCATTCCACCTGGTCGAGGGCCACGTCGGTGTCCAGGCAGGGGCCGAACGGACGGGAATTCAGGATGCCGTAAACCGGCAGGGGATGGGTGTCCTGGATGCCGCTGGCCAGGTCGCGCTCGCAGGCCACGGCGATAATGAGCGCGGGGCGGTGCTGAACCACGATGCGCCGGGCGATGGTCCCTCCCGTGGCCACGGCCAGTTTGATCCCGTATTTGTCGCGCAGGCCCAGAAGTCCCGCCAGGGCGCAATCGCCGCAGCGTTTGCAGTTGCCGATGTCATAGGTCAGCCGGAACTTGCAGCGGCTGTTCTGGATGCAGTGGGGCATGAGCAGCAGGATTTTTTCCGCCGGATAGTGGTGTCCTTCGCCCCGGACCAGCTCGTTGTTGACCTTGATGAAGGAGGCTCGCACCGTCTGCTTCGGGATGCCGACAAAGCGGCCCAGCAGGGTCATGAGCGGCAGAAAGAGTTTGACCGTGATGCCGCGCAGGCGTTTGGCGAAGAGCACGGGCCTGCCAAGCAGGATGTTCAAAACCAAGGCCAGCGCCGCCCAGCCGATGGCCAGAATCAGGGCGACCGTGATGAAGCCGAAAATCCAGGGCGCGGCGGGATGGATGGTGGTCAGCCCGACAAAGGGGATGAACCAGACCATGGCCAAAAAAAGGCAGATCAGCACCGAAGATCCGGTGATCAGGCCGATGAAGACACGCTTGCGGGTCTGAAAGGAATCCCGGATTTCCTGTTCCAGGGGATTTCTGCCTTTGCTGCTCCCGGGGCTGGCCATAGACTTATTCGCCGGGGCAGGACGGTTCGGGTTTGAGCAGATGGTCGCCGGAGCAGCGGCTCAAATATCCGCAATAGAATTCCCGTCCGCGCAGAGGCTTGCTGCTTGCGGGCTTGATGATCGGCACCGCGTACAGACGGTCGGCGCAGGCAATGAGCACGCTGTCTCCGGCCACGCCGTGGATTTCGCCGGGCTGTACCCCCTGGGGCAGCGGGTCCCCGATGGCTCCTGGATGCACGGTCAGCCGCAGGGTCTTGCCGGGCATGCCGGTCCAGTCGAACCAGGAACCGGGCCAGGGAAAAAGGCCGCGAATGCGGTTGTGCACGTCGAGGGCGGGCTGGTTCCAATCGATGCGTCCTTCCTCCTTGGCCAGCTTCGCGGCGTAGGTGGCACGGGCGTGATCTTGGGGGATGCGCACGAGGCGGCCCTGATCCATCTTTTGCAGCGCGTCGACCAGAAGTTTTCCGCCCATTTCGGCCAGTTCGTCGTGCAGGGTCTGGGCTGTGTCCATGATGCCGATGGCGCGGCTGCGTTGCAGCAGGATGTCTCCCGTGTCCAGGCCCGCCTCCATCTGCATGATGGTGATGCCGGTGACGGGCCGGCCGTCGATGATGGCGCGTTGGATGGGAGCCGCGCCGCGGTATTCGGGCAGAAGCGAGGCGTGCACGTTGATGGCGCCACGCTTCGGGATGTCCAGTACCGTGCGGGGCAGGATCAGGCCGTAGGCCGCGACGAGGAGCAGGTCGGGCGCAAGAGCCATGAGCTGGTCCACGTCGGCCTGTTCTTTGAAGTTCAGGGGCTGGAACACGGGCAGCCCTGATTCCATGGCCAGCAGCTTGACCGCAGGCGGCGTGCAGACCTGTCCGCGACCACAGGGACGGTCAGGCTGGCTGTACACGCCCACGATGTCGCAGCCGCCCCATTCCAGGAGGTTCCTCAGGGACGCGGCCGCAAAATCCGGCGTGCCCATGAACACGATTCTTAATCTTCTGTTTTCTCTTTGAGCCATTTTTTGAGTTTTCTTTCGTACAGGGTGCGCTTCAACTTGCTGATCTTGTCGATGAACAGCACTCCCTCAAGGTGATCCACTTCGTGTTGCAGGCAGATGGCCATGAGATCGTCCGCGTCCATTTCCACCGGGTTGCCGTCCAGGTCCTGGGCGGACAGGTGCAGGCGTTCGGCGCGTCTGACTGTGGTGCGGTATCCGACGACAGACAGGCAGCCCTCCTCGGATTCCACCTCGCCTTCGAGGTTTGACAGGACTGGGTTGACAAAGACACGCGGGTCTTCGCGCTTGTCCGGACCGCTCAAATCCACGGTGATGAGACGGATGCTTTCCTCCACCTGCGGCGCTGCCAGACCGATACCTTTGTCCTTGTACATGATCTCAAGCATCTCGGCGGCCAGGGCGCGAATTTCATCCGTTATCTCCGTCACCGGCGCGGCTTTTTTCGCCAGCACCGGGTTGGGATAGGTAATGATCGATTTCGACATGATGTTCACTCTTTGGGCTTTTCCCGCAAGCGCAAACCCAGGTCGCGCAATTGGGTGGTCTCCACCGCGGACGGGGCCTCGGTCATGAGGCATGTCGCCTTCTGGGTCTTGGGGAAGGCGATGACGTCGCGAATGGATTTGGCTCCTGTCAGGAGCATGATAAGACGGTCCAGACCGAAGGCAATGCCGCCATGAGGCGGCGCGCCGAATACCAGTGCGTCGAGCAGGAACCCGAATTTGGCCTGCGCTTCTTCCTCGTTGATGCCCAAGGCCGAAAACATCTGCTGCTGTGTCTCGGGATTGTGGATGCGGATGGAGCCGCCACCGACTTCCGTGCCGTTCAGCACGAGGTCATAGGCGCGGGCAACGGCCTTACCCGGATCGGATGCCAGGGCGGACATGTCCTTGGGCGCGGTGAAGGGGTGATGCATGGCCACCCAGCGCCTGGCTTCGGGATCCCATTCCAGGAGCGGGAAGTCCGTGACCCACAGGGGGGCGAAGGTGCCCTCGGGAATCAGGCTGAAGCGCTCGCCGAGTTTGAGGCGCAAGTTGCCCAGCGCGCTGTTGACCATGTCCGGTGCTCCAGCCTGGAAGAAGACGATGTCGCCCGGCTTCAGGTTCAAGGCCTCCGTTAATCCCGCGCGTTCGGCGTCGCTCAGGAATTTTGCGATGGGGGACTGCCAGCCGTCCTCCTTGATCTTGATCCAGGCCAGACCCTGGGCGCCGTAGATTTTGACGAATTCGGTGTAGTCGTCGATCTCCTTGCGCGAAAGCTCAGCACCGCCGGGAACGGGCAGGGCTTTGACCAGTGCTGCCGTGGCAAAGAGCTTGAATTCGGAGCCGCGTACAATCTCGGTAACTTCCTTGAGCTTCAGATCAAAGCGGATGTCCGGCTTGTCCACGCCGTATTCGGCCATGGCCTGCGCGTACTGCATGCGGGGGATGGGCAGGGAGAGCTCCTGGCCCAGGGCTTCGCGCAGCACGCGGGCGATCATGCCCTCGGCCATGTCCATGACCTGCTCCTCGTCCACGAACGACATCTCGATGTCGATCTGGGTGAACTCGGGCTGACGGTCGGCGCGCAGGTCCTCGTCGCGGAAGCATTTGACGATCTGGAAATAGCGGTCCATGCCGCCGCACATCAGGAGCTGCTTGAAGAGTTGGGGTGACTGGGGCAGCGCATAGAACTGACCCTGGTTGACGCGACTGGGCACCAGAAAGTCGCGCGCTCCCTCGGGGGTGGACTTGGTCAGCACCGGGGTCTCGATTTCCAGGAACCCGAGCTCGTCAAGGTAGCGACGCACGGACTGCGACACGCGGCTTCTCAGGATGAGGTTGTCGGCCATGGCCTTGCGACGCAGGTCCAGAAACCGGTACTTGAGGCGCAGGTTTTCAGATACGTCGACACGATCCTCGATGGGGAAGGGAGGAGTCTTGGCCGTGTTCAGCAGCTTGAATTCCGTGACGTAGATTTCGATGGCACCTGTGGCCAGCTTTGTGTTGATCATGTCGTCGGGGCGCTTGCGCACCAGCCCCTTGATGGCCAGCACGAATTCCGTACGCAGCACATGGGCGCGGGCGTGAGCCTCGGGCGCGACCTCCGGCGAAAAGACGACCTGGGTCAGCCCGTGGCGGTCCCGCAGGTCGATGAAGATCAGCCCGCCGTGGTCACGACGGTACTGCACCCAGCCCATGAGACAAACCTCCTGGCCCAGCTGTTGCGGTCCGAGGTCCGCGCAGGTGTGGCTTCTGCGCCATCCGCCGAGGGAGTCCATCCCGAGTTCCGTATTCCTGTCGTCCATATATACCTCGCTTGGGTACGATAAGCTGCAAAGAGTGTGTGTAAAGTCTTATGCCTTGCGAAAGCCGAGGGCCTGTTCCAGGTCATCCTGGCCAATGTTCTTCTGCGCGCCCGTGGCCATGTCTTTGACCACGATTTGGCCTTTTTCCATTTCGTCCTGGCCCAGGATCAGACATGTCTTGACGCCAAGCTTGTTGGCCTGACGCATCTGGGCCTTGATGCTCCTGGCCTCGAAGGAGACCTCGCCGGCAAAGCCCCGCTCGCGCATGCGCTGGGCCAGGAGCAGGGCCGTGTTCAGGGCGCGGGAGTCGAGCACTGCCAGGTAGAAATCCGGGGCCGGAATCTGGGCCTGACCATACAGGAGCGCCAGGCGCTCCATGCCGCAGGCAAATCCGATGCCGGGCAGGTCCGGTCCGCCGAGCTGTTTGATGAGGCCGTCGTAACGGCCGCCGCCGGCCACGGCGGTCTGGGCGCCGATCTCCCCGGAAACGACTTCGAAAGTCGTGCGCTGATAATAGTCCAGGCCGCGCACCAGGCGGTCGTTCAGCCTGTATGGGAGCCCGGCGCTGTCCAGGATGTCTCGTACCTGGGCGAAATGTTCGTCGCACCCCGGGCACAGGGACTTGGTAATGCTCGGAGCGTTTTCAACCAGAGCCTTGCAGGCCGGGACCTTGCAATCCAGCACGCGCAGAGGGTTGGTGCCTGCGCGGCGATTGCAGTCTTCGCACAGTTGGGAGTGGTCGATGGTGGACAGAAAGTCGCGCAGCTGCTGGTGGAACACGGGCCGGCATTCCGGGCAGCCCAGGGAATTGAGTTCCAGGGACAGGTTTTTGAGGCCCAGCTTGCTTAAGAAGGTCCAGAGCATGAGTACGACTTCGGCGTCGGCTTGCGGGGCGTCCGTGCCCAGAACTTCGACGTCGAGCTGGTGGAACTGGCGCAGCCGCCCTTTCTGCGGGCGTTCATAGCGGAACATGGGGCCGCAGGCGAAGAGCTTGGTGGTGCCCTCGGCCCCGCACTGGCCCGACTCGATGAATGCACGCAGGACCCCGGCCGTGGCTTCGGGGCGCATGGTCAGGGACCGGCCCTTGCGATCGGCGAAAGTGTACATTTCCTTCTGAACGACGTCGGTTTCCTCACCGATGGATCTGGCGAAAAGCTCGGTCTTTTCAAGGATGGGCACGCGTACTTCCTGGCATCCGTACGTGCCGAAGACCTGCCGGGCCAGATTCTCCATCAGCGTATGCACCGTGCTCTCCGGGCTGAAGAGGTCAGAAAAGCCTTTAATTTTCTGAATTTTAGACATAGAAAATATCTGTCCTTGACGAATTTGGGATGGGGGATGCGCGCCCTGGGTCAGGCTCCGTTTGCGGTGGGGCGGGACTTGCGGCGATGCGCATGAGGAAAATTGAATTGGGTAATTGATGAACGCGGGATTGTCAAAGACGGAGGATCGATGTTCAAGACTGTGTCGGTTGTGGGCTTCAAGAAATCGGGCAAGACGACCCTGGTGCTCGAACTTGCCCGGGAATTGACCGCGCGGGGGCACAGGGTTGCGGCGGTCAAGTATACGCATCACGGGTTGGATCTGGACGGAACGGATACGTCCCGTTTTGCGCAGGAGTGCGTCAGTGTTGCCGGCATCGGGCCAAAGATCACGACCGTGCTCTGGAATTCGGCCAGGCAACTGCAGGATATATTCCCGCTGCTTGATGCGGAGTTCGTGCTGGTTGAAGGCGGTAAGTCCTTGACCTGGCTGCCTCGGATCGTGGTCCTGGGCTCCGGTGAGGACGAATCGGTCCTGGGCAACGGGCTGGCCCTGGCGTCCTGGGGAAAGGGGGCGTTGGCGGGCGTGCGAGCGGCCGAGTCCGTGGCGGAGTTGGCCACCCTGGCGGAAAGCCGCGCCTTTTCTTTGCCGGGTCTCGATTGCGGGGCCTGCGGCCGGGATTCCTGTCTTGCCCTGGCGCGGGAGATCGTCTCCGGCGAAACCGACGCCCAGTCCTGCGTGGCCATGCATGCCAAGCTCTGCGTGCGGGTCGGGGGCCAGCGCCTGGCTCTCAACCCATTTGTGGACAGGATGGTTACGGGCACCATTCGCGGGCTTTTGACCGGGCTCAAGGGCAACGTTCCGGGGCAGAAGATTGAAATAAGCATGGAGTGAGGCCGGAGGTTTTTTTGGCGCGTCAAGGACTCAAATGTGTTGACTCTGGGGGCTTGCGTCATAAATGATGCTGCCTTTAAAGAAATCGGAACTGCTGAATTGCCGGCTCTTAGCCAGGGGAGTCATTATGCGTGTACGTGTCAAATGTTTTGCCACCCTTGCCGATCACACCCCGCCGGACGGTTTTCTCGATCTGCAGGAAGGGTCTGTGGTGGCAGCCATGCTGCCGCTTCTCGGGCTCGGGGCTGCCGACATCAAGCTTGTTTTTGTGAACAGCAGGAACAGCAGCCTGGAGGCGGGCCTTGCCGATGGGGACCAGGTCGGTATTTTTCCGGCGGTGGGAGGCGGATGAAGGATTTTCGAACCGCGTTGGATGACATGGCTTCAAAGAACGCCCCGCGCCGGGTTCGTACCGTCGGACTTGAAGAATTGCGGCAGCTCTGCCGGGACCATGGACTGACAATGCCACAGGGGGCACGGGGAGCGCTTGATCAGGAAATCGTGCCCCTGCCATTCTTGAAGAATTTGCATTCCCTGTCCATTTCCGAGCAAAACGGGCTCATGGGCGCCACGGTTCTGCTGGCCGGGGCTGGCGGACTCGGGGGGTATGTGCTGGAGTTGTTGTCCCGCTTCGGAGTGGGCAGGATCGTGGTCGCGGATGGGGATGGGTTCGAGGACAGCAATCTCAACCGTCAACTCCTTTCAACGACTCAAAATCTGGGGAGCAACAAGGCCAGGGCCGGGGCCGAACGGGCACGGGCAACCTGTCCGCTGGTGACGGTCGATGCGCTCGAATTCTTTCTGGACGCCTCCAATCTGCAGGGCGTGCTGACCAGCGTGGATGTGGTCGTCGACGCCCTGGGAGGCATCGCGCCGCGTTTGGCCCTGCACGAGGCCGCGAGTCTGGCCGGGATTCCGATAGTGAGCGCGGCCGTGGCCGGCTGGACGGCTCTGGTCGGGAGCGAATTGCCTGGGCAGAAGGGTATTTCGAGCATGTGGGCCGACCCTGAGGCCAAGGATGCGGAGCATGCTCTGGGCAGCTTGGCTCCAGCCGCGTGCCTGGCCGCAGCGTTGCAGGCGGCAGAGACCGTGCAGTACCTGACCAAAGGTTCCCTGCGTCTGGCCGGGCGTATGCTGCATGCCGATCTGGCGGAATTTCGTTTTGAAATCTATGATCTTACATGATGGATACAGATGAACACCATTGTGCTCGCCACCGGTAACGCCGGCAAAATACGCGAACTGTCGGCGCTGCTGGCCGAACTGAATCCGGGCGTGCGCGTGCTCGGCCTGAAGGACTTTCCGGAAATCGGGGAGATACCCGAGACCGGCGCGACCTTCGAGGACAACGCCCGCATCAAGGCCCTGGCCGTGGCCCGGGCCACGGGACTGGTGGCCGTGGCCGACGACTCGGGCCTGGCCGTTGACGCCCTGGGCGGAGCGCCCGGAGTCTATTCCGCCCGCTACAGCGGCGAGGGCGCCACGGACGAAAAGAACGTGACCAAGCTGCTTGCGGCACTGGAGGCTGTGCCCGATGCCGATCGGGGCTGCCATTTCGCCTGCGTCATGCTCGCGGCCACTCCCGGCGGTCAGGAGCTGATCGGTCGCGGTGCTTGGCACGGCTTGCTGGCACGCGCTCCTGCAGGCAGCGGTGGGTTCGGGTATGATCCTGTATTCTTGGATGAAAAATTGGGAGTGACCGCAGCGCAAATGGATGCGCAGGTCAAGAACGGCCGGAGTCATCGAGGTCTCGCCCTGCGTGATATGCTGCAGGGCTGGCCCGAGTTTTGGAAAAAAGCCCAGCTGGAACTGGAGAAATAAGCATGTGCGGAATCATTGGATACACGGGGCATCGTCCGGCCATACCAGCCATTGTCGAAGGCCTGCGGCGTCTGGAATATCGGGGCTATGATTCGGCCGGAGTGGCCTACGAAGAGGCGCAGGGGCTCAAAGTCATCCGCGCTGAAGGCAAACTTGGGGCTCTGGACCAGAAGATCGCGGGCCTGGACACGGCATCCTCAGTCTGCGGTGTCGGTCATACCCGCTGGGCCACCCACGGCCTGCCCGTGGAGCGTAACGCACATCCGCACATGGACGGAGAGGGCAAGTTTGCCCTGGTCCACAACGGGATCATCGAAAATTACGCCGAACTCAAGGCCGAGCTTATGGCGGAGGGGCATGTGTTTCTGTCCGAGACGGACACCGAAGTGCTGGTGCACGTCATCGCCAAGGGCGTGGATCTGACCGGCGATGTGCGTCGGGGCATTGCCTGGGCGCTCTCCCAGGTCGATGGCGCCTATGCCTTTGCCCTGCTTTCGCGTGAGCATCCCGGAAAGATCTGGGCCAGCCGCAAGGCCAGCCCGCTGCTCATGGGCATCGGCACGGGCGAGAATTTTCTGGCATCCGACATTCCCGCCTTTTTGCCCTACACGCGCGAAGTGGTTTTTCTGGACAACGGCGAACTGGTCGAGATTGACGCCGGCTCCTGGCAGGTCTTCGATGCGCTGACCCTGGAACCAAAGGTCAAGGAGGTGAAACACATTTCCTGGGACGTGCAGGCCGCACAGAAAGACGGATTCAAGCATTTCATGCTCAAGGAAATTTTCGAGCAGCCCAAGGTCATACGGGATTGCCTGACCGGGCGCATTCAGAAAGGCCGCGTCGTGCTGCCGGAGCTTGATGCCCTGGACATCCCGCAGCGCCTGACGATCGTGGCTTGCGGCACGTCGTTCCATGCCGGGCTGTGGGCCAAGTATTTGCTCGAGTCCTGGGCCCGCATCCCCGTGCAGGTGGAGATCGCCTCCGAGTTTCGCTACCGTGACAGCGTCTTTCTGCCCGGCGATCTGGTCCTGACCATCAGCCAGTCCGGCGAGACCGCCGATACCCTGGCCGCAATCCGCATCGCCCGCGAGGCGGGTGTGCCGATTCTTGGCCTGTGCAACGTGGTTGGCTCGTCCATCGCCCGCGAGTCCGACGCGGTAGTGTACACCCAGGCCGGGCCGGAGATCAGCGTAGCCTCGACCAAGGCCATGTGCAGCCAGATGGTGCTGCTGCTGCTCATGACCCTGTCCTGGGGCGTGCGAAAAGGCGTGCTGGCGGCTGAAACTCTGGAGCTCTGCCTGCGCGACCTGCCCCTGATTCCCGATCAGCTGGAGGGGGCGCTGCCCTCCATTCGCGAGAAGGCCAAGGCCTTAAGTCAGGAGTATGCCGACGCGAGGAGCTTCTTTTTCCTGGGTCGCGGACAGAATTTTCCTTTGGCCCTTGAAGGAGCGCTGAAGCTCAAGGAAATTTCATACATCCATGCCGAAGGCTACGCCGCAGGAGAGATGAAGCACGGTCCCATTGCCCTCATCGACCAGCATTTTCCGACCTTTGCCATGGCGCTCGGCGACGAGCTTTTGCAGAAGGTGGCCTCCAACCTGCAGGAAGTGCAGGCGCGGGGCGGGCGGATCATCGCCCTGGTCAATCCGGGCGCCGCGCCCGTCGTGGAAGACCCGTGGGTCCTGCCTGATGTCTGGGGGCCGCTGAAGAGTTTTCTGGTGCTGCCGGCAGTGCAGCTTTTTGCCTATGAAATGGCCGTCTACCTGGGCAAGGACGTGGATCAGCCACGCAACTTGGCCAAATCCGTGACCGTGGAATAATCCCGAAGGGGTGCCTGTCTCACAACTCCGACAGGTACCCCTCTCCATTCCTCACAGTTCGCAGTAACCCGCAGCCTCTCTCCGTCCGTCCTCTCTCAGACTACCAAGTTCAGCTAATCACCACTATCACTCGCTTACGGGCATCTGGATGGAACGATCCACAGATAGCTCGCTATTTTAACGAACAGGGTATGCTGACTGTGCGTGGTCATAGATTTTTAGGTAAGCATGTCTGGTCGATGATGAGGAAGTATGAGGAGAGGTTGGGTAGGAATGGAGAGATGTGCGGTGTATGGTAAAAAAAATAGCGCCCACATACACGAATGCAGTGGGCGCTATTACCTTCATACTATGAATGTGATTTAATATCCGCTTTGTGCCTTGCCTTCACCTAAAATCAGAGACTTATCCGCATTAAGGGCTTTTACTGTGATCTCATACGTGTGCGAGCCAGACGGAGGGCAAGGTCCTTTGTAACTTTTTAGTGAGCCTTT
>JFJP01010487.1_pt1 | contig 19407 bp, 14 predicted proteins | sample 431651 | NCBI WGS metagenome assembly JFJP01 (sample SAMN02602958, study PRJNA72255) | Microbial mat metagenome, whole genome shotgun sequencing project. | biome: fresh water; feature: sink hole; material: water; isolation source: purple microbial (photo- and chemosynthetic) mats found in...
GCGCGGTGACGCCGAGCTTGGTAACGGCGCCGTCGCCAGTGGCTCCGCGCCGCTTCAGCGATGAGGCGCTGGTTGGCTTGTCCGAGAGGGTTTCACTGGTGGCTTGTGAATGCCCTCGCCACGTGGCCGAACTGGTGATGCAGCTGGCGGGCTTCGAGCGCTACAGCGCCGACTGCCTCTCCGGCAGCCCGGCCGATGCAGCACTGCACCGTGAATTGAGCGAGCTCGCCGGCACTGCACGCGCCATGTTCGAGGGCGCGCTCGAACGCGTGATGACCCAAGAAGGCATCGAACTGCCGCCGCGTCCCTAGTTCTCGAAGGCCCCCATTCAGCGCCTCGGGGGAGGGCTCTTGCGCGCGTCCTTCAGGTGGCTCTCGATGAAGCCATCCTTGGTGCGCGATCACCACCTTGGTGCCATTGGACGGCCGGCTTCAAGCGGGACGTCCGCAATGCTGCGGGGCCCCCTTCACCATCAAGCCGTCCCGCTCGAGGAGGGTTGGACCTCGAGCCGCGCATGCCCCACCGTTGCGCGATCGGGCGCGCCCATGCGCAGGAGAGATGCCTCCTGCTGGTGCATCGCCGCGATCCATGACTGCAAGGCCGATGGCACAGCGCTTGCTGAAGGACTCTGGTCGTCAACCCACAGAAGGAGTGTTCATGAATCGTCGTCACGTGCTCAACACCGTCACCGCTGCATTGGTTGCGGTCGGATTTTTCGCCCCGGCCGCATACGCTGCGGACACGATCAAGGTCGGTGTGCTTCATTCGCTCTCGGGCACGATGGCGATCTCCGAGAGCGTGCTCAAGGACACCGTTCTGATGATGATCGCCGACCAGAACGCCAAGGGCGGCCTGCTGGGCAAGAAGCTCGAAGCCGTGGTCGTGGACCCGGCCTCGAACTGGCCGCTGTTCGCCGAGAAGGCGCGCCAGCTGATCACGCAGGACAAAGTGGCCGTCACCTTCGGCTGCTGGACCAGCGTGAGCCGCAAGTCGGTGCTGCCAGTGTTCGAGGAGTTGAACAGCCTGCTGTTCTACCCGGTGCAGTACGAAGGTGAAGAGTTGTCCAAGAACGTGTTCTATACCGGTGCGGCGCCCAACCAGCAGGCCATCCCCGCCGTCGAATACCTGATGAGCAAGGAAGGCGGCGGCGCCAAGCGCTGGGTGCTGCTGGGCACCGACTACGTGTACCCGCGCACCACCAACAAGATCCTGCGCGCCTTCCTGAAGAGCAAGGGCGTCGACGAGAAGGACATCGTCGAGGTCTACACGCCCTTCGGCCACAGCGACTACCAGACCATCGTTGCCGACATCAAGAAGTTCTCGGCCGGTGGCAAGACCGCGGTGGTGTCGACCATCAACGGCGACTCCAACGTGCCCTTCTACAAGGAACTCGGTAACGCTGGCCTGAAGGCCAAGGACGTGCCGGTGGTGGCCTTCTCGGTGGGCGAGGAAGAACTGCGCGGCGTGGACACCAAGCCGCTGGTGGGCCACCTGGCGGCATGGAACTACTTCATGTCGATCAAGTCGCCGGCGAACACCGAGTTCATCAAGAAGTGGAGCGAGTACGCGAAGGCCAACAACGTGCCCGGCCACAAGGACAAGCCGCTGACCAACGACCCGATGGAGGCCACCTACATCGGCTTCAACATGTGGGTGCAGGCGGTGAAGAAGGCCGGCACGACCGATGTCGACAAGGTCATCACGGCCATGGGCGGCCAGACCTTCCCGGCGCCGAGCGGCATCACCTCCAAGATGGACGAGAAGAACCACCACCTGTGGAAGTCGGTGTTCATCGGCGAGATCCGTGCCGACGGCCAGTTCAACGTGGTGTGGAAGACGCCGGGTCCGGTGCGTGCCCAGCCTTGGAGCCCGTTCATCCCCGAGAACAAGGGCAAGAAGGACGAGCCTGAAGTGATGGTGAAGAAGTAAGGCGGAGGGCGAGAGCGCGCGATGCGTTGGCTGGTTCTGTGGCTGTCTGTGCTGGTGCTTGCCGCACCGGCGCAGGCACTCACTCCAGAGCAGGCGCGCGCGCTCGCCACCGGCGAGACGGCCACGCGTATCGCGGCGCTGAATTCGCTGGTGGCCATTCCGGATGACAAGACGGTGGCGCTGATCCAGGCGCTATCGGAAGATGCCGTGAAGTTCACCGATACCGCGGTGATCGTCATGAAGGACGGCAAGGGCTTCGATCCGGTCACCGGTGCCGAGGTGGTCGTGCCCGAGGCGGCCGAGGATGTGATCAACAACAACCAGATGCGCACCGAGCTCGGGGCTGCACTGGCCGTGGTCGGCCTGCAATCGCCCGACACGAAGATTCGGCTCGAAGCGGTCAAGACCTTGGCCGGTGATCCGAGCGAAGACAAGCTGCCGATGATCGAGAAGGCCTACGCGGCCGAGACGACGCCCTCCATCAAGGAGGCGCTGGGCGATCTGCGGTTTGCGCTGCTGCTGGGGGCTGCCGACAAGGCCAAGCGGCTGGAGGCCGCGGTGTCGCTGGGAGATTCGGGCACGCCAGCCACCAAGCTGCTGCTGTCCGAGCGGCTCAAGCTAGAGACCGATCCTGAAGTGAGCGCCGCGCTGCGCGCTGCGCTGGTCTCGATCGAGGGCCGCCTGGCCTGGGGCGAGCGCCTGGGTGTGGTTTTCACCGGCATCAGCCTGGGCTCGATCCTGCTGCTGGTGGCGCTCGGTCTGGCCATCACCTACGGCCTGATGGGCGTCATCAACATGGCGCACGGCGAGCTGATGATGATCGGCGCCTATGCCACGTACGTGGTGCAGAACCTGTTCCGAACCTATCTGCCGGGCGCGTTCGATGCGTACATCCTGGCGGCCATTCCGGCCTCGTTCCTGGCGGCAGCGGCGGTGGGTGCGCTGCTGGAGCGCAGCGTGATCCGCTGGCTCTACGGGCGCCCGCTCGAGACGCTGCTCGCCACCTGGGGCATCAGCCTGATACTGATGCAGGCGGTGCGCAACATCTTCGGTGCGCAGAACGTGCCGGTGGAGAACCCGGCCTGGCTGTCGGGCGGCGTCGCAGCGATGAGCAACCTGACGCTGCCCTACAACCGCATTGCCATCATCGTGTTCGCGATGCTGGTACTGGCGGGCGTGGCGCTCCTGATCGCGCGGACGCGGCTCGGTCTGTTCGTACGCGGCGTCACGCAGAACCGCCAGATGGCCTCCTGCATGGGCGTGAACACCGCGCGCATCGACACCTATGCCTTCGCGCTGGGCTCGGGCATCGCCGGCCTGGCCGGTTGTGCACTGTCGCAGGTGGGCAATGTGGGCCCCGACCTGGGACAGAGCTACATCGTCGATGCCTTCATGGTGGTGGTGCTGGGTGGCGTGGGGCAGCTCGCCGGCACGGTCTATGCCGCGCTGGGCCTGGGCGTGCTGAACAAGCTGCTGGAAGGATGGCAGGGCGCGGTGCTGGCCAAGATCATGGTGCTGGTGTTCATCGTCATCTTCATCCAGAAACGGCCACAGGGCATCTTCGCGATGAAGGGCCGGAGCGCCGAAGCATGAGTCGAGTGTCCCGATGAGCGCCGTGCTTCCTGCGCAGGCGGCCGTGGCGATGCCGCCGCGGGGCTTCCTCAGCGCGCGCAGCTGGAGCGCCGTGTTCGTGGCGCTGGTGGTGGTGGCGGTGCTGGTGCCGGTGCTGAACCTGGTGGTGCCGGCCAGCAGCGCGTTCCACATGTCCGACTATGCGGTGCAGCTGGTCGGCAAGATCATGTGCTACGCCATCTGTGCGTTGGCGATGGACCTGATCTGGGGCTACACCGGCATCCTGTCGCTCGGCCACGGCCTGTTCTTCGCGCTCGGCGGCTACATGATGGGCATGTACCTGATGCGGCAGATCGGCTCCGACGGCCAGTACCGCATGCCGATGCCCGACTTCATGGTGTTCCTGAACTGGAAGGAATTCCCCTGGCACTGGGCGGTGTCGGATTCCTTCATCGCGCAGATGCTGCTGGTGGTGCTGGTGCCCGGGCTGGTGGCGTTCGTGTTCGGCTACTTCGCCTTCCGGTCGCGGATCAAGGGCGTCTACTTCTCGATCATCACGCAGGCGCTGACCTACGCGGCCATGCTGCTGTTCTTCCGCAACGAGACCGGTTTCGGCGGGAACAACGGCTTCACCGACTTCAAGCGCATCCTCGACCAGCCGATCACCACGTCGGGCATGCGCATGATGCTGTTCGTCATCACCGGCTTCACGCTGATCGGCTGCTTCGTGTTCGCGCGCTGGCTGGTGGGCACCAAGTACGGCCGCGTGCTGCAGGCCATCCGCGACGCCGAGAGCCGCGTCATGTTCACCGGCTACAACCCGGTGGCCTACAAGCTGTCGATCTGGACGCTGTCGGCAGTGATGTGCGGCATCGCCGGTGCGCTGTACGTGCCACAGGTGGGCATCATCAATCCGAGCGAAATGTCGCCGGCGGCCGGTATCGAGATCGCCATCTGGGCCGCGGTCGGCGGACGTGGCACGCTGATCGGACCGATCATCGGCGCGTTCTTCGTCAACGGCGCCAAGAGCTGGTTCACGCAGGCCTTTCCCGAGATCTGGCTGTACTTTCTGGGAGCCCTCTTCATCGCGGTGACGCTGTTCCTGCCTCAGGGCATCATCGGGCTCGTGCGCAAGTTGCGTCGCAAGGGCGAGGGCGCATGACGCCCGAGCTGCTGCAAGCCGGCACGCGTGCGCGCGAGGCCCTGGCCGAGCGCGAGGCCTTGCAGGGCGCTGGCGGGGGAGTGGCCGCGCGCGCGCGGCTCCTGCAACTGGGCCTGCCCGATTTCACGCAAGGTGTCGCGCTCTACCTCGACGACATCACGGTCAGCTTCGATGGATTCAAGGCGCTGAATGCCCTGACCATGACCATCCTGGTGGGAGAGTTGCGTTGCATCATCGGCCCCAACGGCGCCGGCAAGACGACCATGATGGACGTCATCACCGGCAAGACGCGGCCCGACGCCGGCCGCGCCTTCTTCGGCTCCACCATCGACCTGCTGCGCCTGCGCGAGAACGACATCGTGCAGGCCGGCATCGGCCGCAAGTTCCAGAAGCCGACGGTGTTCGAGCAGCTCACGGTGTTCGAGAACCTGGAACTTGCGCTCAAGGCTGATCGCAGCGCGCGTGCGTCGGCGCTGTTCCGGCTCAGCGGTGCGCAGGTCGACCGCATCGGCGAGATCCTGACGCTGATCCACCTGAAGGACAGCGCGCAGCGCACCGCCGGGCTGCTGAGCCACGGCCAGAAGCAGTGGCTCGAGATCGGCATGTTGCTGATGCAGGACCCGAAGCTGCTGCTGCTCGACGAGCCGGTGGCCGGCATGACCGACGAGGAGACCGAGCGGACTGCCGAGCTCTTCCTCACCCTGAAGGGCAGTCACTCGCTGATGGTGGTCGAGCACGACATGAGCTTCATCGATGCCTTGACCCGCGGCGCGCCCGAGCGCAAGGTCACGGTGCTGCACGAGGGCCGGGTGCTGGCCGAAGGGTCTCTGGCCGACGTGCAGGCTAACGAGCAGGTGGTCGAGGTCTATCTGGGCCGCTGAGCCTGGCAGCCCCGTCAACGCGTCCACACCACCATGCTCCAGGTTTCCGACATCAACCAGTTCTACGGCGGCTCGCACATCCTGCGCGGCGTGTCGTTCGAGGCGACGGCCGGCGAGGTGCTCGTAGTGCTCGGGCGCAACGGCGTGGGCAAGACCACGCTGCTCAAGAGCCTGATGGGGCTGGTACCGGTGAAGAGCGGCCAGATCCGCTTCGAGGGCGCGGATCTGATGCGCGAGCCGCCCTACTCGCGGGTACGGCGCGGCATCGGCTACGTGCCGCAGGGGCGCGAAATCTTCGCCCGCCTCACGGTCGAGGAGAACCTGCGCATGGGTCTGGCCTATCGGCCGGCCGGCGAGCCGGTGCCAGCCGAGCTGTTCGAACTGTTCCCGGTGCTCAAGGCGATGCTGCAGCGCCGTGGCGGCGACCTGTCGGGCGGTCAGCAGCAGCAGCTCGCCATTGCTCGCGCGCTGGCCGCCAAACCGAAGCTGCTGGTGCTGGACGAGCCCACCGAGGGCATCCAGCCCAACATCATCAAGGACATTGGTCGCGTGATCCGCCAACTCGCCACGCGCGGCCTCGACGGCAAGCCGATGGCGATCGTGCTGGTGGAGCAGTACTACGACTTTGCCGCCGAGCTGGCCGACCACTACATCGTGATGCAGCGCGGCGTCGTCATCGACCGCGGGCGCGGCGCCGACATGCAGTCCGGCGGCGTCCGCGAGCGAATCGCGATCTGAGCGATCCGGGCAGCCCGCCTCACGAGCGTGTTCAGCGAGGAGCCGGCTTGTCGGTGGTTTCGGGGCGGGCTGTGCGCCAGCGCAACACCCCGGTCGCCAGCGACGTGCCGACCACGATCACCGCGCCGCCCAGAAGCATGGCGCGCGTCACGCCTTCACTCAGGAACAGCCAGCCCCACAGCACGGCAAAGAGCGGGATCAGGAAGGTCACCGAAATCGTGTTGGCAGGGCCGATCCGCGCCACCAGCCGAAAGAACAGCTGGTAGGCCACCGCGGTGCACAACAGCGCCAGCCCGGCGGCGGCCCACCACGATCTGGCCGAAGGCGGCTGTTCGGGCCACCACCACAACAGCAGCGGCAGCAGCAGCACCGAGGCCGCGGCCTGGCTGCCAGCCGCCACTGCCAGCGGTGGCACCCCGGTCAGACGCTTCTTGGTGAAACTGGCCGCCCAGCCGTAGCAGAGCGCAGCACCCAGGCAGGCCAGCACCGCCCATCCAGTCTGGCTGCCGTCCACGCCCGGCTTGAAACTGGCCTTGTCCCACGCGAGACCCAGCACACCCGCAAAGCCGATCGCGAGGCCGAGTGCGCGTGCCGGTCCGGGTCGGTCCTTGAGCCACAGCCAGGCAATCAGGCCACCGAAGAGCGGTGTCGTGGCGTTGAAGATCGACGACAGGCCCGCGGTGATGGACAGCGCCGCGTAGCTGAAGGCCAGGAAGGGCAGCGCGGAGTTGGCCACGCCCACCACGAAGATCGCGCGCCAGTGCGCGCGCAGCGCGTCGAACTGCCCGCGCCACGCCAGCAGCGGCAGCAGCAGTAGCGCGGCGCCACCCACCCGCAGCGCGGCGAGCGCGACCGGCCCGAACTCGCCGGCTCCCATCCGCATGAACAGGAACGACGCGCCCCACAGCGCGGCGAGCAGCGTCAGCTCGGCGACATCAAACGGTTTCATCGGACCATCCCGGGTCACCGCGCTTGTGTGCGGCCCGCATGGGGGTTTTGCTTTGATGGTCCATGGGTCGGCCGGTGCTCGCTCGCGCTGATGGCACTGTAGGCGCACTGCGCGTTCCGGGCGCTCCGGATCTTGCGGTCGAACTCCGGGCCTGCGGTTCGCCCCACCCAAGGAAGCTGCTCGGGCTTTGGCTCAGCGGCGGTTGCACCATGGTCCGGTCGCAGTCTCTCCCTACAATCTTCGGAATCCATTCACCGGAAACTCCCCATGCAGGTCACCGCGTCCAACTTCAAGGCCTACGACATCCGCGGCGTGGTCGGCAAGACCATCGACGAGGCGTTCGCCGAACACCTGGGACGCGCCTTCGGCTCCGAGGCGCGTCGCCTCGGCGAGCGCGCGGTGGCGGTGGGGCGGGACGGCCGGCTGTCGGGCCCGGGCCTGACCCGGGCGCTGATCAAGGGCCTGGCATCGACCGGCCTGGACGTGGTGGACATCGGCGCGGTGACGACGCCGATGCTCTATTACGTGGCCGCCACGCGCGGCCAGCATGGCTGCACCAGCGGCATCCAGGTCACCGGCAGCCACAACCCGAAGGACTACAACGGCTTCAAGATGGTGCTGGCCGGCCGGGCGATCTACGGCGAGGACATCCAGGCGCTGCGCCGTCGCATCGAGGCCGAGGACTACGCGCGGGCGCCGGGGCGCAGTGCCACGATGGATATCGGGGCCGAGTACCAGCACCGCATCGTCTCCGATTGCAAGCTTTCGCGGCCGATGAAGATCGTGGTCGACTGCGGCAACGGCATTCCCGGTGCGTCGGCGCCTGCGATCCTGCGCGCGCTGGGCTGCGAGGTGACTGAGCTGTATTCGGAGGTCGATGGCAACTTTCCGAATCACCATCCCGATCCGTCCAAACCCGAGAACCTGGCCGACCTGATCCGCACCGTCAAGGCCACGGGCGCCGAACTGGGCCTGGCCTTCGACGGCGATGGTGACCGTCTCGGCGTCGTCACCGCCGACGGCCAGAACATCTTTCCGGACCGGCAGCTGATCCTCTACGTGCGCGACATCCTGCCGCGCCATCCGGGCGCGCCGATCCTGTTCGACGTCAAGTGCAGCCAGCGGCTCGTCAGCGCGATCCGCGATTCCGGCGGCGAGCCGGTGATGTGGAAGACGGGTCATTCGCTGATCAAGGCCGAGATGCGCAACCGCAAGGCACCGATTGCTGGCGAGATGAGCGGCCACATCTTCTTCGGTGAACGCTGGTACGGCTTCGACGACGCCACCTACACCGCCGCGCGCCTGCTCGAGATCCTGTCGCGCAGCAAGAATCCGAGCGCGGTTCTCAACGCGCTGCCGACCAGCCACAGCACGCCCGAGCTCAACGTGGCCTGCGCCGAGGGCGAACACCATGCGGTGGTCGAGAAGCTGCGGCAGACGGCCCGCTTCCCGGGCGCCAGCGAGGTGATCACGATCGACGGCCTGCGGGCCGAGTACCCGGACGGCTTCGGGCTGGTGCGCGCCTCGAACACCACGCCGGTTCTGGTACTGCGTTTCGAAGGCCAGACGCCCGAGGCGCTGCATCGCATCGAGGCGCAGTTCATGACCGCGCTGAGGGCCGTGAAGCCGGATGCGCAGGTGGCGGCCGCTGCACATTGACATGCGGACGGCCACGGACCCCCGTCGCGCTGCCCTACCTCGGGACTCCGTGGCCTTCGGGCGGCTGCGTGGCCGTTGAGTACGCGCCGGCACGAGATCGCATGAAGGCGCAGGCGCCCGAAGCCACCGCGGGTGACGGCAGCCTCGCTCGTGCGCTGTACGGCGTGCTGCTGAAGCTGCTCGTCCCGGCTGCGTTGCTCAAGTTCTGGTGGCGTGGGCGTGCCGAGCCGCTGTATCGGCACGCGCTGGGCGAGCGTTTCGGTCGCTACGCGACGCCGGCCGAGCCTGGCGCGGTATGGGTCCATGCGGTGTCGCTCGGAGAAACGCGTGCCGCTGCGGCTTTGATCGACGCGCTGCGTCGTGCGCAACCTGGAGTAAGGCTGCTGCTCACGAGTGGCACGGCGACCGGACGCGAAGCGGCTGCGGCGCTGCTTCAGCCTGGCGACGCTCAAGCCTGGCTGCCCTTCGATATGCAGGGCGCTGTCGGGCGCTTCCTTGCCCATTGGCAGCCGACGGTGTGCGTGTTGATGGAAACCGAAGTCTGGCCGCAACTCGTGCGCGCGGCGCACGAAGCGGGCGTGCCGGTGCTGCTTTGCAATGCACGCCTGAGCGAGCGCAGCCTGCGCAAGGGCCTGCGCTTTGGCGCGCTGCTGCGACCCGCCGTGGCTGCCCTGTCACGCGTGCTGGCGCAGACCGAAGCCGACGCCGCGCGCCTGCGCGAAGCCGGCGCAGGTCGGGTCGACGTGATCGGCAACCTGAAGTTCGACATGAAGCCCGACGAAACGCTGCTGCGGCGCGGCCGGCGCTGGGCCGAGTCGAGCGCACGTCCCCTGGTGCTGGCTGCCAGCACCCGCGAAGGCGAGGAGGACGCGCTGCTGGCGGCCTGGGCCGCGCGCCGCGCAGCCAAGGGCGCCATCGCCGCACGCCTGTGCATCGTGCCGCGCCATCCGCAGCGCTTCGACGAGGTGGCCGCGCGCGTGGCACAGGTGGGCTTCTCGCTGTCGCGCCGCAGTGCGTGGCCTGATTCCGTGCCCGATGCCGAGGCGCTTGACGCTGACGTCTGGCTCGGCGATTCGCTGGCCGAGATGCCGGCCTACTTTGTTGCCGCGCAGGTCGCATTGCTGGGCGGCAGCTTCGCGCCGTTTGGCGGGCAGAATCTGATCGAGGCGGCCCTATGCGGTTGCCCGCTCCTGATGGGACCTCACACCTACAACTTCACCGATGCGGCGCGGCTCGCGATCGAGGCTGGTGCAGCCGAGCGAGTCGACGATCTCGACGCCGCCGTGACGCGTGCGCTCGTGCTGGTCGACGACGCGGCTTTGCGCACTTCGATGGCGCAGGCTGCGCTCGGTTTTTCGCAGGCCCATCGCGGCGCGGCCGCGCGCATGGCCGCTGCGATCGTGGAGGCGCGCTCGGCCGCCTTGAAATCTGCTGGAGCGCGAGTTCATGGGTGAGGCCAAGCGCCGCGGTCAGCTGGGTCGGGTGGTGGCGGCGGGCTTGCGCGAGCGCGTACAGGCGGGCGATTTCGGCCCGACCGACGCTGCACAAGGCTATCTGTTCGTGTTCGACAGATCGCCCGTCGGCCGGCAGTTGCTGAGCGTGCTGCGAACCATGACCCAGGACTTCACCGGCCTGTCGGCGCTGCTGGAAGGTGAGCCGCTGCGCCTGTGGGAGGTGTCGCCGCTGTTCCCTTGGGCCGTGCTGTACCGAAGTGCCTCGAGGGCAGAGACCCTGCTGGCCAGCAGCCCCGAACGCCTGCTCACGGAGAGCCTGCCGCGTGCTGCCGTCGCGCTGAGTGTGGCGCAGGCGCGGTGGGCATGGGAAGCCGGGCTCGACGGCAGCGCAGACAGCTCGGTACGGCAGTTCTTGCAGGGGCGCGCACGCTGATTGCGAAGCCGACTGGCCGCGCCGCAGCGGCAACCGATGCCGGTCGCGATTCATGCGGCGCGACCGTGAGCTCGGCTGGCTCGGTACCCCTTGCCGCGCGACGAGCAGGGTGCGTCGCTACAGTCTGGGCGATGGTCGAGAAAACTCAGCGCCTTCTGCGCTCGCGCGGCTCCACCACGGCGACCCGGCTGCGCCCGTTCCCGGAAAGGCTCTCCATGTCGGTCCTTGGCTTGGCCCGCGCCTGGGTCGAGATCACTCGGGCACTTTGCTCCCGCAAGGCGCTGACGGCAGCGGCGACAGTCGCCTTGCTGGCGTCCTGCGGGCCCAAGGGGGCTGCACCCGGCCCCGCGGCGGCAACGCCGGTCGAGGTCGGCGTCGTGGCCGTGGCGCCGACCACGGTGGACCTGGTGACCGAACTGCCTGGACGCACCGAGGCCTCCCGCGTGGCGCAGGTCAGGGCTCGGGCGGCCGGCATCCTGCAGCGACGGCTGTTTCGCGAGGGCAGCGACGTGAAGGCCGGCCAGACACTGTTCCTGATCGATCCGGCGCCCTATCAGGCGGCGCTGGCGAGCGCGCAGGCCACGCTGCTGCGCGCCGAGGCCAGCCTGATTCAGGCGAAGGCCCAGGCCGAGCGCAACAAGCCCTTGCTCGATGCCAATGCGATCAGCCAGCAGGATTACGTGAACTCGGTCGCGGCGCAGAAGCAGGCCGAGGCTGACATTGCATTCGGCAAGGCGGCGGTGCAGACGGCGCAGATCAACCTCGGCCATGCCTCGGTGAGCTCGCCGATTGCCGGGCGCATCGGCCGCGCGCTGGTCACCGAGGGCGCGCTGGTCGGGCAGGGTGAGGCGACGCAACTGGCCGTGGTGCAGCAGATCGATCCGCTGTACGTGAACTTCACGCAGCCGGCGGCCGAGGTCTTCAGGTTGCGTGCGGCCATCGAGGCGGGCCGGCTGCAGAGCGCCGGCAGCCCGCAGTCAGCCGAGGTGCGGGTCCTGCTGGAGGATGGCAGCCTCTACCCGCTGCCGGGCCGCTTGCTGTTCTCGGACCTGTCGGTTGATCCCAGTTCGGGCCAGATCACCTTGCGTGCCGAACTGCCCAATCCGCGTGGCGTGCTGTTGCCCGGTCTGTTCGTTCGGGTGCAGATGCAGCAGGCCGAAGCGGCTGGCGCGATCCTGCTGCCGCAGCAGGCGGTGGCGCGAACACCGCAGGGCGACAGCGTCCGGGTGGTGGCGCCGGATGGCACGCTCGGCACGCGGCCAGTGAAGATTGGCGGCTCCCAGGGCGGACGATGGGTGGTGCTCTCGGGACTGCAGGCAGGCGAGCAGGTGATGGTCGACGGCTTCCAGAAACTCAGAGGCAGCACGACGGTCAAGCCGGTACCGTGGCGAGCACCCGACTCGACCCCGGCACCTGCGGTATCCGCGCCACCGCCTTCGGCGGCCGCTTCGACGGCGCGCTGACGCTCACGGCATGGCGCAGTTCTTCATCGATCGGCCCATCTTCGCTTGGGTGATCGCGCTGTTCATCCTGGTGCTGGGCGGGGTGGCGGTCACGCAGCTGCCGGTGGCTCAGTACCCGCCGGTGGCGCCGCCCTCGATCGTGCTCTCGGTCACCTACCCCGGGGCCTCGGCGCAGACGCTGGAAGACAGCGTCATCGCCTTGATCGAGCGCGAGATGAACGGCTCGCCCGGACTGCTTTACATGGAGTCGGTGAGCCAGTCCGATGGCAGCGGGTCGATCACGCTCAGCTTCGACCCGTCGGTGAGCCCCGATCTGGCCCAGGTCGACGTGCAGAACCGCTATGCACGGGTGGTGTCGCGCCTGCCGCAGGCGGTGGCGAGGCAGGGCGTGCGCATCGACAAGGCCAATCAGAACTTCCTGCTGTTCATCATCCTCTCGAGCACCAACCCGGCCCTTGGTCCGGTCGAGCTCGGTGACTACGTTGCCCGCAACGTGCTGGCCGAGATCCAGCGGGTGCCGGGGGTCGGGCAGGCCACGTTGTTCGGCACCGAACGGGCGATGCGCATCTGGATCGACCCGGCCAAGCTGGTGGGTTACCGCCTGGCGCCAGCCGATGTGAATGCGGCGATCGCGGCGCAGAACGCCCAGGTGGACTCGGGGACGATCGGCGACCTGCCCAATGTGCCGGGCCAGACGATCTTTGCCACCGTCGTGGTGCGCGGGCAGCTCACCAGTGCCGAGCAGTTCGGCAACATCGTGCTGCGCGCCAATGCGGACGGCTCGTCGGTGCGTCTGAGGGACGTGGCGCGCGTGGAGCTTGGCGCCCAGAGCTATGGCGGTCGCAGCGCGCGCCTCAACGGCGAGCCCTCCACCGGCATCGGCATCCAGCTGTCGCCCACGGCCAACGCGCTGGCAACGGCCAGTGCCGTCAAGAAGCGCCTGGCCGAACTGGCGCCGTTCTTTCCCGAGGGCGTGAAGGCGAGCATTCCGTTCGACAGCTCGCTGTTCATCGGCATCTCGGTGCGCCAGGTGGTGGTGACGCTCTTCGAGGCGGTGCTGCTGGTGTTCCTGGTGATGTTCCTGTTCCTGCAGAACATCCGCTACACGCTGATCCCGACGCTGGTGGTGCCGATCGCGCTGATGGGCAGCTTTGCGGTGCTGTATGTCCTGGGCTTCTCGATCAATGTGCTGACCATGTTCGGCATGGTGCTGGTGATCGGTATCGTGGTCGACGATGCGATCGTGGTGGTCGAGAACGTCGAGCGGATCATGAGCGAGGAGGGTCTGCCGCCGCTGGCAGCCACCCGCAAGGCGATGGGCCAGATTTCCGGCGCCATCGTCGGTGTGACCGTGGTGCTGATCTCCGTCTTCGTGCCGCTGGCCTTCTTCAGCGGCGCGATCGGCAACATCTACCGGCAGTTCTCGGCGGTGATGGTGAGCGCGATCGCCGTCTCGGCATTCCTGGCGCTGTCGCTGACGCCGGCCCTGTGCGCCACGCTGCTGCAGCCGGTGCAGGCCGGCCACCACCACGCGAAGACCGGATTCTTCGGCTGGTTCAACCGCGGCTTCTCGCGCACGGCCAAGGGCTACGAAGGCCTGGTGGCGCGCATCCTCAAGCGCAGCGCGCGATGGCTCGTCATCTACGCGGCGATCATCGGTGCCGTGCTGCTGTTCTACGGCCGGCTGCCGACCGCTTTCGTTCCCAACGAGGATCAGGGCAACATCCTGATCAACGTGCAGTTGCCGCCCGGCGCCGCGCGCGAGCGCACGCTGGAGGTCATGAAGCAGGCCGAGAGCTTCACGCTGGCGCAGCCGCAGGTCGAGAGCATGGTCAGCGTGCTCGGCTTCAGCTTCGCGGGCAGCGGACAGAATGCCGCGCTCGGCTTCGTGACCCTCAAGCCCTGGGACGAGCGCACCGAACCTGGTCTGTCCGCGCAGGCCCTGGTGGCCAAGGCCTCGGCCGAGCTGGGCAAGATTCGCGATGCCACCATCTTCCCGGTCAGCCCGCCGCCGATCCGCGACCTGGGACGCGCCAACGGCTTTGCGTTCCGGCTGCAGGACCGGGCCGATGTCGGCCGCGACGCGCTGCTGGCCGCGCGCCAGCAGCTGCTGGCTTCGGCTGCCAAGAGTCCGCTCTTGACCGCGGTGCGTCCGGACGGCCTGGAGGACGCGCCGCAGCTGCTGCTCGACGTCGACCGCGATCGCGCCAGTGCGCTGGGCGTGCCGATCGATGCGATCAACGCCGTGCTGTCGACCTCGATCGGGTCGGTCTACGTGAACGACTTTCCCAACGCCGGCCGGCTGCAGCGCGTGGTCGTGCAGGCCGACGCGCCGGCGCGCATGCAGCCCGAAGACCTGCTGCGCCTGAACGTGCTCAACACTGCAGGCCAGCCGGTGCCGCTGTCCGCCTTTGCCACCACCGCCTGGATCTCCGGGCCGATGCAGACGGTGCGCTACAACGGCTATCCGACGATGCGCATCGCCGGCGAACCCGCGCGTGGCGTGAGCAGCGGTGCGGCGATCGCCGAGATGGAGCGGCTGGCCGCGCAGTTGCCGCCGGGGATCGGCTACGAATGGACGGGCCTGGCCCGCGAGGAGAAGCTCTCGGGTGCCGCGGCGCTGATCCTGTTTTCGTTCTCGCTGCTGGCGGTGTTCCTGTGTCTGGCGGCTCTCTACGAGAGTTGGTCGATCCCGCTGGCGGTGGTGCTGGTGGTGCCGCTCGGCGTGCTCGGGGTGGTGCTCGGCGCGCATTTTCGAGGCCTGGACAACGACGTGTTCTTCAAGGTGGGCCTGATCACGATCATCGGCCTGTCGGCCAAGAATGCGGTGCTGATCATCGAGTTCGCGAAGGACCTGCATGCCCGCGGCATGGGCGTCGTCGAGGCGGTGCTTCAGGCGGCCCACTTGCGATTCCGGCCGATCCTGATGACCTCACTGGCCTTCATCCTCGGCGTGCTGCCGCTGGTGCTGGCCTCCGGTGCGGGCTCGGCCAGCCAACGCGCGATCGGGACCGGCGTGATGGGCGGCATGATCACCGCGACGGTGCTCGCGGTGTTCTTCGTGCCGGTGTTCTACGTGGTCGTCAGCCGCATCTTCAAGGGCAGCGAACGCCAGCGCAGGCGCTGGGCCCACGAGGCCGACGACGGCCTGCCGCCCAAGCCCGTATCGCCGGAGGACGTGCAGTGATCGCGTCCTCGCAGCGGTGGAAGTTGGCCGTGGTTCTGGGCTCGGCAGCGGTCGTGCTGTCGGGCTGCAGCACGATGGCGCCTCCCTATGAGCGGCCCCCGGCACCCGTGGCAGAGCGCTTCGGCAACGAAGCCGCCGCAGCCCGCAGCGGCACGCCGGCGCCCGAGCTGGAGTGGCAACGCTTCTTTGCCGATGAGCGGCTGCGGCGCCTCATCACGCTCGCGCTGGAGAACAACCGCGATCTCAGGATCGCGGTGCTCAACATCGAACAGGCGCGCGCGCAGTACCAGATTCGCCGCTCCGAGCAGTGGCCGACGGTGAATGCCGGCCTCAGCGGTTCGCGCCAGCCCACCGGCAACAACGAGACCACGACCTCCTACAGCGCGGGCCTGTTGGTCACGTCCTACGAGCTCGATCTGTTCGGCCGGGTGCGCAGCCTGAGCGATGCTGCGCTGTCTCAGTATCTGGCCACCGAAGAAGCGCGCAAGGCGGTGCAGATCAGCCTGGTGGCGGCCGTGGCCAATGCCGACCTGATACTTCGCGCCGACGACGAGCTGCTGCGCGTGACCCGTCAGAACCTGGCGACGCGCGAGGAGTCGCTCGAGCTCGCCAGAGTACGGTTTCGCTACGGCGCCACTTCGGAGAGCGACGTCAAGCAGGCCGAGTCCCTGTTCGAGGGCGCGCGCGTCGCATTGGCGCTGTTGAGCCGACAGCGTGCCGTCGACGAAAACACGCTGGTCCTGTTGCTCGGGCGGCCGCTCCCGGGCGACTTGCCACCCGCCGCGCCGATCGCGGGCAACGACGCCTTTCCCGAGGTGCCGGCCGGCCTGCCCTCCGAGGTGTTGACGCAAAGGCCGGACATCCGTGCCGCCGAGCAGCAGCTGATCGCGGCCAATGCCAACATAGGTGCTGCGCGAGCTGCGTTCTTCCCGAAGATCACGCTGACCACCGGCTTCGGCACCGCCAGCGACGAGCTGTCGGGCCTTTTCGGCAGCGGCTCGTTCGCATGGAGCCTGACGGGCCAGTTGCTGCAGCCGATCTTCGATGCGGGGCGCCTGCAGGCCAACCTGGAACTGGCGCAGGCCGACCGCGATGTGGCCGTGGCCCATTACGAGCGCGCGATACAGAACGCCTTCCGCGAGGTCTCCGACGCGCTGGCCGGCCGCGCCTTCCTGGGCGACCAGGTGCGTGCGCAGCGCGCGCAGGCCCGGGCCGAGGAGGCCGGCGCCGAACTGGCCGAGCTGCGCTACCGCAACGGAGCGGCCAGCTACCTCGATGTGCTGGTCGCCCAGCGAGCCTCCTTCGCCGCGCAGTTGGCGCTGGTGCAGGTACGCAGCCTGGAGCTGCAGAACCAGGTGAGCCTCTACAAGGTATTGGGCGGCGGCTGGACCGAGATGGCGCCCACGCCCTGACTGGAGCGGCATCAGCCGTAGACCCGGTCATTCCGGCAACTTGCCGAGCCCGCCCGCAACGCGCGATTTCCCAGGGGGGGCTGACCCGGGGCGGGCCACAAAACTACCCTCCGGGGTAGGGACGGGGCTGGGTTGCATCGCAATCATGCCCGTTCGTCGAGCGGTGTGGTCAGGTTGCACCGTAGCGTTGCTGCATCGTGCTGAGTGGCCTGCCAGCCGCCAGGTGGCTGAGGCTTCACCAGCGGATGAGTCCATGCCCCAAACATCAGGAGCCCTGAATGAGTCCCCATCCTTCTGCGCAGTCGCCGGTCGACTACGGCAAGATCTTTCGCGTCGACGGCAAGGTCGCGCTGATCAGCGGCGGTGCCCGCGGCCTGGGCGCCGAAATGGCCCGTGCGCTGTGCAGCGCGGGTGCCCGGGTGATGATCAGTGACGTGCTGGAGTCGGTGGGGCACGAGACTGTGGCGGAGATCCGCGCCGCCGGTGGCCAGGCCGAGTTCGTTCGTCTGGACACCACCCAGGAATCGCAGTGGGAGACCGCCGTCGCCACCACGATCGACCGGCTCGGTGGCCTGGACGTGGTGGTCAACAACGCCGGCATCGAGCGCCTGCAGTTCATCACCGAGACCACAGTCGAGGACTTCCGCAACATGATGGATGTCAACGTGACCGGCGTGTTCCTCGGCTGCAAGCACGCGGTGCGCGCGATGCGGCCGGGCGGGGCGGCTGGCAAGGGCGGCTCGATCGTCAACCTGTCTTCGGTGGCGGGTCTGGTGGGGGTGACCGGGCTCGGCTCGTACTGTGCGTCCAAGGGCGCGGTGCGACTGCTGACCAAATCGGTTGCGGTGGAGTGCGGGCAGATGAAGCTCGGCGTGCGCTGCAACTCGATTCATCCCGGCGTCGTGTGGACCGCGATGGGTCGCAATCTGCTTCAGCACTACGTCGATCTGAAGATCATGCCCGACGTGGCGACTGCTCAGGCCGCCTTCGAGGCAAGCACCCCGATCGGGCACTTCGGACAACCTTCCGATGTGGCTGCGGCCACGCTCTACCTCGCCTCGGACGCAGCCAAGTGGGTGACCGGAGCCGAGTTCACGCTCGACGGCGGCTACACCGCCATCTGACCGGAACAACGGTGCAGGCGCCGGCCGGAACGGCCGTGTGCTTGTCCCCATCGCCGAGGCCCCTTCATGACCGATGCCTACATCGTTGCCGCGCTGCGCACAGCCGGCGGCCGCCGTGGCGGCCGCTTGTCCGGGTGGCATCCCGTGGATCTTGCGGCGCAGGTGATCGACGGCCTGCTGGCTCGCACGCAGTGCGATCCGTCAGCGGTGGACGACGTGATCCTGGGCTGCGTGAGCCAGGGAGGCGAGCAGTCGAACAACGTCGCGCGCAATGCGGTGCTGGCGTCGGCCTTGCCGGAGTCGGTGCCGGGCTGCTCGATCGACCGGCAATGCGGCTCCTCCCAGCAGGCGCTGCACTTTGCCGCGCAGGCGGTGATGTCCGGCACGATGGATGTGGTCATCGCCGCCGGCGTGGAGAGCATGACGCGGGTGCCGATGCTGAGCCCGTCCACTTTGGCGCGCAAGGCGGGCCTGGGCTACTACATGAGCCCCGTGCTCGAGGCGCGCTACCCGGGCATCGAGTTCAGCCAGTTCACCGGCGCCGAGATGCTGGCGCGCAAGTACGACCTGCGGCGCGAGCAGCTCGTCGAGTACGCGTACGAGAGCCACCGGCGTGCGATCGAGGCTACGCGCGTGGGTCGCTTCGAGGACGAAGTCCTTCCGGTGCCCGTGCGCCGGGCTGAGGGCGGCGACCTCGACGAGATGCACCTGGTGGACGAAGGCATCCGCTTCGATGTCACGCTGGACGGCATCGCGGGTGTCAAGCCGATCCTGGAGGGCGGACGCTGCAGTGCAGCCACCAGCAGCCAGTTGTGTGACGGCGCCAGCGGCATGATGGTGGTCAACGAGCGTGGGCTCAAGGCGCTGGGAGCCGAGCCGCTCGCCCGCATTCACCACATGAGTGTGCTCGGCCACGACCCGGTCATCATGCTCGAGGCGCCATTGCCGGCGACGGCGCGTGCGTTGAAGAAGGCCGGGCTCGGCATCGACGACATCGACCTGTTCGAGATCAACGAGGCCTTCGCTCCGGTGCCGCTGGCGTGGCTGCACGCCACCGGTGCCGATCCGGGGCGCCTCAACGTCAATGGCGGAGCGATCGCCCTCGGGCACCCGCTCGGCGCTTCCGGGACCAAGCTCGCCGCCACATTGATCCATGCCCTGCGACAGCGCGGCGGCCGCTATGGCCTGCAGTCGATGTGCGAAGGTGGCGGCATGGCCAATGTGACGATCTTTGAGCGGCTCTGAGGCTGCCGAGTCGCGCGCATGCAGGCGTCTACGCGCTCGCTCTTCGCCTGCGCACGGAAAGCTTCAAGGCGAGCGCACGATTCATGCAAGACCGGTGTCGCGCCGGGCCGTTAAGGTCACGCAGGGTGTGAGCTGGAACTTGCTGCGTCGCAGCAAGAGTTTTACCCAGATGATGAGGCGTGGCAGCGAGCGAATTTCG